>Ga0265293_10002106_pt1 | contig 41311 bp, 33 predicted proteins | sample Munlanlewell138R_FD_192505 | JGI IMG/M metagenome (GOLD analysis project Ga0265293, IMG submission 192505) | Leachate microbial communities from a municipal landfill in Southern Ontario, Canada - Leachate well 138R | ecosystem: Engineered > Solid waste > Landfill > Unclassified | place: Canada...
CCACGCCCGAAATCATCGGCATGGCAGGCCAGCGCACTGGCGTTGACCGCGCCTGCCGACGTGCCGACGATGATGCCGAACGGTTCGGCCGCCGCGTCCGGACAGACCTGCCGACGGATCTGCGCCAGCCCCTGCAGCGCACCGACCTGATACGCGGCACGCGCTCCACCCCCCGTCAGTACGACCGCATTGTTCTGCTTTTCGGTCATCTCCGTGTGCTCTCGACCACGGTTTCAGCCGTCCGAAGAACGGCGGGAGAGCCGCCCCGATCCGGGAACGTGTGAAGCAAGCGGCCGCACACGTTCCGGGTCTGCCGGATCAGCGTATCGACACGAGATCCTCACTGCTCGCGGACTGCAGGCTTTCCCGATAGAACTGATCGAGTTCCTCCTCGAAGAAGAACTGCTTCTCGCCGAACGCCGGCTTGAGATCATCGAGCCAGGTGGCCTCTTCGTCATATTGCGCGAAAAATGGCCGGTGCACCCAATCGGGATTGCGCCCCTGCAGGAAACGCAACTGCAGGACCTTCTCGCCCAGCACTTCGCACTCGCCCATCACCTGGACCTTGCCGGGGTCGGCCGACATGCTCGGCCCGTGCACCGTGCGCCCCAGACCGCTGACGCGCTGGCTGGCCTCGCGGAAGATTTCCCAGGCGCGCACCAGCGGAATGCTGAAGTAATGCTGCGCACCGGTGTCACGGGCCAGGAACATGTAATACGGCACACAGCCGAGATCGACCTGCTTCGTCCACATCTCGGCCCACAACGCCGGATCGTCGTTGATGTTGCGCATTACCGGCGATTGCGTGCGGATCTGGGCGCCGGTCTCGCGGATGCGTCCGATGGCCTCGCCCACGGCAGCCGGCTCCAGTTCGCGCGGGTGGTTGAAATGCGCCATGAACGCCAGATGCTTGCCACGTTCGCCGATGCGACGGAACAGTGCCAGCAGTTCGTCGGCATCGTCGTCCGTCAGAAAACGATACGGCCAGTAGCTGAGCGACTTGCTGCCGATGCGGATGTGGCGCAGGTTGGGCAGATCGGCATCGAGCAGCGGTTCGATGTACTGCGCCAGAACCCGCGCCGACATGATCATCGGATCGCCGCCGGTGAACAGCACGTCGGTGACCTGCGGATTGTCCTGCAGATAGGCAATCAGGTGATCGGTTTCGCGGCTGGCGAACCGGAGCCCCGACAGGCCGACGAACTGCGGCCAGCGAAAGCAGAAGCTGCAATAGGCATGACAGGTCTGGCCCTGACTCGGAAAGAACAGCACCGTCTCGCGGTACTTGTGCTGCATGCCGTCAAGCTGCTCGCCGTCCAGGCTCGGAACGTTGTGGTCCGCCTGCCCGGCCGGATGCGGATTGAGCTCCATCCGGATGCGATCGGCAGCCTCCCTGACCGCTTCGGCATCGGCCCCCGCCCGGAGCAGCCCCGCCATCTCGGCATAGTGCTCCGGCAGCAGCATGTCACGCTGCGGGAACGTGAGGATGAACATCGGGTCATCCGGCACCCTCGTCCAGTCGATCAGTTCGTCGACGACGAAATTGTTGACCTTGAATGGAAGAACGTTCCCGACAACCTCGATATCAAACCGGATGTTCTCGGGCACTCCCTCCATCTGGGGAATATTGCGGAAATTTCTCAAAGACCAGGCTTCGTACTTGGGTGACTCCGTCATGTGACAACGACTCTCTGTTCTGGCGGGGCCCCATCAACGTTCAGGACGTTCCGGACGCTCGGTCCGGCGGGCAACAGCCACGGCACCCCAGGCGCTACCGTCGGGATCGTGCAACACGCCAAACAGCATGGCGACATACAACTTGCCACCATCCCTGGACAAGGCTCGCGTGGTCAGCGGCTTGCCCGAATATTTCGTCCTGCCAGCGGCAAGAGCGGCGTGATAGCCCTTCCAGTGCGGCGCACGCAAATGCTCGGGAATGATGATGTCGAGCGACTGGCCGATCGCTTCGTCGGCCGCGAAACCGAAAAGTGTAACAGCAGCAGCGTTCCAGTACCGGATCACGCCCTCGCGATCGGACGCGATGACGGCATCGGGAAGCTGTTCGAGCAGAGCGGCGGCATCCATGATTTCGACCTGTCGAGGAAGTCCGGATCCTTCACCAGTACGCCCTTCGCCCCGGGATGTCGGGCATGCCCATGCTCGCTGTCGGCGAAATCCGGACAGGTTTCCGTCTCCGGCCGGGATGACCGCGAAGCCGTCAGGGACACACGCATCATCGTGGATCGGCCGGGGACGCGGGCACGGGAAACCCGCCGAGCAGTCAATGCACCCGGCGATTTCTCCAGGGCCATGAAAATCACCCGCGGAAAAACAGCACCGTCATCACCAGCCCGATGGTGACGATGAGCATCCGCATGGTTGCCAGCGCCACGCGTCGTGACGCACGCGCGCCCAGGTAGCCGCCCGCAGTGGCGGCCACCATCATCAGCAGCGCCTGCGGCCAGAGCACCAGACCACCCCAGGCGTAGACGGCCACCGCAATCGCCGTGAGCAGCGCCGAGACGAGATTCTTCAGCCCGTTCATCGCGTTCAGGCTGGACTGCCCAAGCAGACCGAACAGCGCCAGCAACAGGATGCCCAGGCCGCCGTTGAAATAGCCGCCATAGATCGTGACGGCGAGAACCCCGAGCACAGGGCGCAGATTGCCGGCCGGTACGGCACCTCCGGAGCGGTGTAAAAACCACGGACCAACCGCGAACAACACCGTTGCCGCCAGCAGCAGCCAGGGCACGAGCCGACGAAACGCGGTCTCACCGGTCACCAGCAGCAGGCCCGCGCCAAGAGCACCACCAAGAATGCTCAGCACGGCCAGGTGCTGCATCGTCATTCCTGGTGGAGATTCGAGGTCCCGGCGAAACCCGAAGGCGCCGGACAGATAGCCGGGCAGCAGCGCGACCGTGCCGGTGGCATTGGCAACGACCGCCGGCACCCCGGTGAAGACCAGCGCCGGCAGCGTGAGAAAGCTGCCGCCGCCGGCGACCGCGTTGAGCGCACCGGCAAAAAAGGCCGCCGACAGGAGTACCACCAGTTGCACTGGATCGGTCACAAGCAGGTTCACGGACAGATTGCTGCGCTGTGCGTCAACTGCATGCGTCGGTGACCAGCCGGCATCGCATACTGATGAGATCCTGTGCCTGCCGGTCAGGACGGCCGCTGCCAGGGGTCGACAACCATCACGCCCGTCGGCAAGAAATCCGCTTCATTGCGCGTCACCACCGTCATGCCATGGACCAATGCTGTCGCCGCGATGAGCGCATCGCGCTCGCCGCGTCGATTCGGCACATGCAGCCGCGCGCAACGCTGCGCCACCGCGATGTCGACCGGCAACGTGCGTCCGGCAAACGCAGGCAGGACGCGTTGCTCGAGCCAGGAGCGCAACAACGCTCCCTGACCGACATCCCTGCGCTCGATCGACAGAACCCCGAGTTCCAGCTCCAGGACGGTGATCACCGAAATGAAAAGGTCGGCGGCGTCGACGCGCCCCACCCAGACTTCCACATTCGGATCGGCCCTGCCCGTCCGTGCCTTGCGCAACTCCGATACCACATTGGTATCGAGCAGATACATCATCAGAGATCAGCCCGTCTGGCCCCGATTTCCACGCGTGGTGGATCGAAATCGATGTCCGCAACGTCCGGCATGGCCAGTGCATCGGCGATGTTGCGCCGCTGCTTCGTCAATCGCTGATAGTCCTCGAAGCTGAGCAGGACATGAGCGGGTCTGCCGCGGTCCGTGATGAACACCGGACCGTGCCTGGCAGCCTTCTTGGCTTGGGTCACGTTCTGGTTCAGCTCCCGGCTCGTCAGGGTCGTGATCGTCATGAGACAGCTCCCTCACTGGCTAATGTAGCCATGTTACTACAATATGAGAGCCAGAGCTGTCTGTCCTTTCTTTTTCCGGTCAGTCGCCGAGCGTGACTGCACGAGCGCTGATGGGGCGCAGAAGCGCCCGCGCGGCCAGATAGACAAACCCGACGATGGCCAGCGGGAACACCATTGTCTCCAGCAGGAAAACGACGATCAGCGTCGTCACCCGCTCGACCAGTTCGCCGGCGGCTGTCCGGAGCTGGGTGAGGCGTTCTCCCATGTCGCCGATACCGCTGACGGCATTCCGCAGGCGCTCCCAGAAGCCGACGGGAGCGGCTTCCGCCGAGGCCGATTCGAGCGTCGGTTCGGCGGCGCTGCCGATTTCTTCCAGCACCCGCTGCGACGACTGGTACTCATGCGCCAGAAAGGCATCCGACAAGGCGTGCGTGCCGAGCAGTGCAACCGGTACGACGAAGCGCACCATCAGCAGAAACACGAACGTTCTGGTCAGCCAGCGCGGCCGCATTCGTCCGGTGAACGGAAGCACGATCCAGGCAATCGCGGCGATCGTGACCAGCAGCGACAGGATCCAGTGCATGCCCATCGCCAGCAGGATTTTCTGGATGCCCAGGGCGACCGTGGCTGCGAGCATCACATTGGAAAACTGCTCGACGAGGTCGTTGAGCGGATCGAGCACCTCGCCCGGGCGGATGCTGGCGCCGCCCACCGCCTGCACCGTGACCTCGCCGCTCTGCAGCAGCGAAATGCCGGCATTGAGCGCGCGCGCTGTCGCGAAAGTGATAAACGCTTTCTTCATCGCCGAATCCAGCGTGGCCGACGCCGGCGCTTCGAGCGGGCCGATCCAGGTGAGGAGTACCGCGAATACGGCTGCCAGCGTGGCGAGCACGCTCAGCGGCGAGCGGACACTGCCGCGGCGCGGACTGGTAACAGGTGATGTCATGGATTCCGGCGCCTGTGGGTCATGTGCCGATTCCGGACTGTATCGCGTACGTCACGGTCGGGAACACTCGGGCGCCCCGGCACTCATTGCGCCCGGCCGTTCTCCCGGAGCGCCGCCGCTTCGTCATCCACCGCTTTCTGCACTGCGCGATAGAACGCTTCGCGTGCTTCGCTGGCGACCGGATCGCGCGCGCCGCCACCCCAGTTGGCGTTCGACGCGATCACGATCCTGCGCTCGGGGTCGATGAAGAGGCCCTGGCCGAAGATACCGCGCGCGGTGAAGCTGCCGTCGGCCCAGGTCCACCACTGGTAGCCGTAGCCGCGCTCGGGCACGCCGATGCCGATGCGCTCGGTGGTGGCCTCCGCGAGCCAGCCGTCCGGCACGATGCTCTGGCCGTCGACCCGGGCGCCGTTCAGGATGAAAAGGCCGAAGCGGGCGAAGTCACGCGTCGCCGCCTGGATGCAGCAGCCGCTGATCTCCTTGCCGGTGCGGCTGAGAATCCAGGTGGCCTGCTGCTCCATGCCGGCCGGCTTCCAGATCTTCTCGGACAGGTACTCCGACAGAGGCTTGCCGATTGCCGCACCGAGCAGGACGCCGACGAGATTGGTCTCGCCGGTGCTGTAGTGCCAACGCGTGCCGGCCGGCACGTCGCGCGGCAGACGGCGCATATAACTGACCAGCGCATCAACGCCTTCCTCGGGCTTGTGGTTATTGAAGCGCGCCACGTCCGAGTCCGGGTCGGAGTAGTCCTCGTTCCAGCGCACGCCCGAGGTCATCGTCAGCAGCTGGCGCAGGCTCACGTCGTCGTACGCCGAGCCCTTCATGTCGGGCAGGTAGTCGCTCACCCTGTCGTCCATGCTGCGGATGAAGCCGTCGCGCAGGGCCGCGCCCACCAGCGTGGAGGTAATCGACTTGGCCACCGAAAAGCTCGTCCAGCGCCCGCTCGCGTCGAAGTCGAGCCCGTAGCGTTCCAGACGCACCTTGCCGTCGTGCACGACGAGCAGCGCCGCGCTGCGCTGGCCGACCATGTACGCATCGACGTCGAGCGGCAGCTTCAGCGGCGGCCCCGGCGGCAGCGGCAGCGGCGTGTCGCCCGCCGGCACCACCCGTGCCTTCGCCAGCACCGGCAGGCGATCGAGCGCGCGAAACGCCGCATCGCGCTGCGGCTGACTCCAGAACAGGAGGTCTCGGTTGGTCGGAAAGGTCGCGAGCAGACCGCGCGTTTCCTTGTCGAGGCTGAGCCAGCCGGCGGTGCCGACCACTGCGATGATGATCAGCACTCCGGCAACGATCTTCTTGAGCTTCATCGGGATATCGTGGGTGGGTGTTGGGGGCGTGGCCTGTGAGCCATTCTCTCAAGTTATCGCTGGCCCGAAAAAACCCGGTGTCTGTCTGCCCTGTCCCGGTACCGTCGCGAAATGACAGGCGGGACAATGCGACACTAAAGTCATATTGCACTCTGGCATTCCGACTCCGCCCTCCGGCAGACCCGGATTCAGCGAAAAAACGCCGACGATGAACAGAACAAAGAGAACGCTTGAATGAACGTCCAGCAGCTCGAGAATGAACTCTGGGAAGCTGCCGACCAGCTGCGCGCCAATTCGAAACTCACCGCTGCCGAGTACTCGATGCCGGTGCTCGGGCTGATTTTCCTGCGCCATGCGGACAACCGCTTCAAGGCCTTCCTGCCGGAGATCGAGGCGGATATTCCGCCACAGGTGCCGGCCGCTCAGCGCGAGACACTGATCCGGCTCGGCTTCCAGGGCAAGGCGGCGATCTACCTGCCCGAAGGAGCGCGCTTCGATCGCATTGCCGGTCTGCCGCAAGGTGTGGATGTCGGGCAGGTGATCGATCAGGCCATGGATACGATCGAAGCCGAGTACGACGTACTTGAGGGCGCGCTACCGCGAGGCTACGGTGCGTTCGAACCCGATCTGCTGGCTGAACTGGTCAAGATCTTCGATCGCCCCGCCATCAGGACAGCCAGCGGCGATGTGTTCGGTCGCATCTACGAATACTTCCTGAACAAGTTCGCAATGAGCGGTGCACAGGAAGGCGGCGAGTTCTTCACGCCACCCTCGCTCGTGCGAATGATCGTGAACGTCATCGAACCCGCCTGCGGCCTGGTGCTGGATCCGGCTTGCGGTTCGGCCGGCATGTTCGTGCAGACCGGCCATTTCATCGAAGACGTCCGGCACGCGGTCGTCAACGATGCCGTCACTTTCCACGGCCAGGAAAAAAGCGACACCAACACCCGGCTTGCACGCATGAACATGGTGGTGCACGGACTCGATGCATCCAACATCCGTCAGGGCAACACCTTCTACGACCAGATCGATCATCTCGTTGGGCGGTGCGATTCCGTCATGGCCAACCCGCCGTTCAATGTCGACAGCGTGGACACGAAAAAAGTCGCCGCCCAGGTCGACTCCGTCGAGAACGGTGGCCGCCTGCCCTTCGGCTTGCCTGGCACCAACGCCAAAACCGGCGCGATCTCCAACGCCAACAGCCTCTGGATCCAGTACTTCTACGCTTATCTCAATGACACCGGCCGCGCCGGTTTCGTCATGGCCTCCAGCGCGTCGGATGCCGGCAACAAGGACCGCGACATCCGGAAGAAACTGGTCGGGACAGGCCACGTCGACGTGATGATGGCCATCGGCAACAAGTTTTTCTACACCCGCAGCCTGCCGTGCACGCTGTGGTTCTTTGATAAGGGCAAGCCGGATGATCTGCACGACCAGGTGCTGATGATCGACGCACGCAACGTCTACCACGTTGTGTCGGCACGCTCGCATGTGTTCACCGACGAGCAACTGGCCAATCTTTCGTCGATCGTCTGGCTGTACCGGGGCGAGCAGGAAAAGTTCGCGGCGCTGCTGCAGCACTATCAGCGCAAGGTCGCCGAGTGGCTTGCCACACTGCCCGGATGCATCGCTGCCGACACGGCGGCCTTGCAGGCGCTGGCCTCACCGCTGAGGGACTTCGCAGCCCGGTTCGCTGATACAAATGACTGTCAGCCCCTGTTGGAGGAACTGAACGCCGGCCAGCCGGAGGATGACCATCTCACCACTGTCGCGCTGGAACGCTTCTCTGCCGATCTGGATGCGGCATACACCGAGGACGAGCGGATCGCGCAGACCATCGCCGACACGTTGGGCACCATCGACCCGATGGGTCAGGAATTGACTGCGGCCGACATGACAACGCATGCGGATCTGGCAAGCCTGCAGGAGCAGCTGGATGAACTCGCCCCGCGCCTGAAGGTTCTCACGAAGACGCTGGAGGCGCGCCACAAGCGTTGGCTCCGGCTTGTCGACAGCGCCGAGAAAACCCTGCGTGCGCGGAAGGCATCGGCCTATGACGCAAAGGCCGTCCGGGAAGCACGGCGACACCTGCTTCCCGCCGACGCGAAAAAGAATGAAGACCCTACCGTTCGCGATTCAGTGATCGAGGCCCTGAAGCAGGCTGTCTACTTCATTCAGCAGGGCAACTGGCTCCACAGCCGCTTTCCTCGCGGGTGGTTTGAAGATGTACCCGGGCTGTGCAAGGCTGTCACCGTTGACGAGATTGCTGCCAACGACTGGTCGCTGACGCCGGGACGATATGTCGGTGTGGCTCCGGCGGCCGACGAAGATGATGAGGACTTCGAGGAAAGGCTGCGCGAGATCCACAATGAGTTGGCCGAGTTGAACGAGACGGCATTGGAACTGGCGACGCGGATTGCCGGCAATCTGGAGAAGTTGCTGGGATGAATTGGTCAACTCGTCCACTGAGTGAAATTGCGGACTTCACTCTCGGCAAAATGCTGGATAAAGCAAAGAACCGTGGCGAGCCCCTCCCATACCTTGCAAATGTCAATGTTCGATGGGGAGAGTTCGATCTCGATAATCTGCGTGAGATGCGCTTCGAGTCCCATGAGCTCGAGCGATACAGTCTGAAATCCGGCGATATCGTAATGTGCGAGGGTGGTGAGCCGGGGCGATGCGCGCTATGGAAAGGGCAACGGAAGCGCATGATGATTCAGAAGGCGCTTCATCGCATTCGCCCTCGCACCTGCCTTGACAGTACGTTTTTGTACTACGCCCTGCGAAATATCGGGAGGCTCAATGGTTTCGCCCGATTCTTTACCGGTGCAGCCATCAAGCACCTTCCGCGGGAGCAACTGGCAAAAGTGCCGATCTCCTTCCCGGATCTCCCCAGGCAGCGAGCCATCGCCAACGTTCTGGCGACCTACGACGACCTGATCGCCACCAACCAGCGCCGGATTGTCTTGCTCGAAGACGCTGCCCATCGCGTCTACCGCGAGTGGTTCGTGCATTTGCGCTTTCCCGGGCATGAGTCAGTGCCGGTCAAGGGTGGTGTACCAGACGGGTGGCAGCTTCTGACTCTGGACGATGTATGCAAGGCAGTGGGCGGCGGTACGCCTTCGACAAAGCGACCCGCTTATTGGGACGGCGACGTGCCCTGGATTACGCCGACTGATGTGACACGTAATGATTGCCTTGTACTACTCGATACAGAGAAAAAGATCACGGAGGCCGGACTCGCGAATTCGTCGGCCAAGCTCGTTCCAGCGAATACGATCCTGATGACCAGTCGTGCATCGATTGGCTTCTTTGCACTTATGGAGCAGCCTGTTTGCACGAATCAAGGCTTCATTTCCGTGCTGCCGAAGCAGCCCAACGCCCGGATGTTTCTGCTGTTCAACTTGCTCGGTCGAGTGGAAGAAATGGTCGGCTTGGCGACCGGTGCAACTTTCAAGGAGCTCACAAAAAGGACATTTCGCGCGCTGCCTATCCTGTATCCGATTGACGGTTTACTCACTGCGTTCGAGGAAAAGACATACCCGCTGATTCAGCAGGTACGGTGGATCAAGAAACAGAATCAACAACTTGTACACGCCCGCGATCTGCTCCTGCCCAGACTCATGTCCGGCCAACTCGACGTCTCCGGCATCCCGTTGCCCGACGAGGTGGCTGCGTGACCGAGCCCGGGGCCGCCTACATTGTGCGTCGGCCCGCCGGCAGTCACAGCGACTTCATCATCTATGTCGATGAGAGCGGTGACCACAGCCTGGAATCCATCGACCCCGAGTACCCGGTGTTCGTGCTCTCGTTCTGCATCTTCCGCAAGAACGATTATGTGACCCGCGTGACGCCCGCAATCCGGCAGCTGAAGTTCGCCACTTTCGGCCACGACATGGTGGTACTGCACGAGTCGGACATCCGGCGCAAGCGGGGCGTGTTCTCTCAGCTCTCCAGGGAGCCGCGCGAAGCGTTCCTGAACCGGTCGACCGACCGATCGGCCTCACGGTACTGCGCCCCGGGCAGGAAAACCGGGCGGCAGTGCTGGAGGACAAGTTCTACCGGGACAAGGCGGGGAACAAGATGGGCGTGGGTCTGAAGGTGTTTCCGTGACAGCCTGCTGGTGCGAGCTGAAAACCGGTGCCCCGAAAAGCAGAAGGGCCCCTGTAGTACCAAGAGCCCAGCGCCGGCCGCGTAGTCGCAACCCATTTGCTTCCAATGCTACCGGATCAGTCCCGTCTTGCCTAGAGTATCGGCATTCACATGTTTACGCGGCGACACCCTGGAGAAAGCCATAGATGTCCACGCAGGACTACTCCGAAGACCAGCTGATCCAGGCGCCTGCAGCCGGGTTTCTGGAGCGCGAGCTTGGTTGGCGGAGCGTGCTCGCCTGGAACGAGGAGGACTTCGGCCCCGACAGTCTTCTGGGCCGGGCGGACGACGCGGAGGTCGTGCTGACGCGCGAAGTACTCGCCGCACTCAAGCGCCTGAACCCCGGGCTGCCCGAGACAGCTTACGAACAGGCGCTGGCGCTGGTCATTCAGGACGACATCACCAAGACGCTGATTCAACAGAACGAGGAGAAGTACCGTCTGCTGCGCGACGGCGTGCCGGTCACATACCGGGACGCCAGTGGACGGCTCGTGGACAGGCGTCTGCGCCTGATCGACTTCGACCGGCCAGAAAAGAACCGCTATCTGGCCGTACGCGAACTGTGGGTTCGCGGCAGGTTGTGGCTGCGCCGCCCCGACATCATCGGTTTCGTCAATGGATTGCCGCTGGTGTTCATCGAACTCAAGCGCTTCGAGGTGCACATCGACAGCGCCTACAAGAAGAACTACGCCGACTATCTCGACACCATCCCGCACCTGTTCCACTGGAACCAGCTCGTGGTGATTTCCAACGGCCATGACGCACAGTACGGGTCGATCACGTCTGGCAAGGAGCACTTTCACCGCTGGAAACGCCTGGATGAGGACGACCCCGAGCCGTCGAAAGATCAGCCGCTGCTCCCGATGCTGCTCGCTGGCATGCTGGATCGTCAGCGTCTGCTCGACATCGTCGAAAACTTCATTCTCTTCGATGCTTCCGAGGGACAGACAGCCAAGATCGTGTCGCGCAACCACCAGTTCCTCGGCGTGAACCGGGTGATCGCGCGGCTGACCTCGACCGACCCCGGAATTCAGGCCGAGGTGGCCGCCGGACAACTGGGCGTGTTCTGGCACACGCAGGGCTCGGGCAAGTCGTATTCGATGGTGTTTCTCACCGAGAAGATCCACCGCAAACTGTCTGCCTCGTGGTCATTCGTCATCATCACCGATCGCACTGAACTCGATGATCAGATCGCGTCGACCTATACCAACTGCGGGCGTGCCAACAGCAAGACCGACCAGGCCTCGAGTGGCGATGCGCTGCGGCGAATGCTGCGGGACCAGAACCGGCGCTATGTGTTCAGTCTGATCCAGAAGTACCGCGAGCGCGTCGTCGAACCTTATTCGGAGCGTGAGGACATCATTGTCATCAGCGACGAAGCGCACCGTACCCAGTATGGGCGACTCGCGCTGAACATGCGCAAGGGCCTGCCGCGTGCAAAGTTTCTGGGGTTCACCGGCACGCCATTGATCGATGCCGGCGAAAAGCAGTTGACCCGCGAAGTGTTCGGCGACTACGTATCGATCTACGATTTCCAGCGCGCCGTAGCAGACGGTGCGACGCTGCCGCTGTTCTACGAAAACGTCGGCGAGAAACTGAAGATCATCGACCCCAAAGTCAGCGAGCGCATTACGGCGTATATCGAGACTGCGCGGCAGGCCGCGACCCTCGAAGATCCCTGGACGGACGAGAAGGAAGAGAAGCTCTACCGTGAACTGGCGCGCGACTACCCGATCCTGACCGCGCCGACACGGCTGGAGAAGGTTGCTCAGCACTTCGTCGATCACTTCCACCAGCGCTGGCGAGTTGTGGAGAACGGCGGCGGCAAGGCGCTCGTCGTCTGCCTCGACAAGGTCACCTGCGTGAAGATGCACGACCTGATCATGGCGAAGTGGCAGGAGAAGACCGCGCAACTGGAAGCCGACGTAGTACGCGAAGAGGCGATGTTCGCCGCGAAAGACAAGGCGCCGTCGGGGTTGTTGATACAACGCCGGGAGCACATCGAGTGGATGAAGGCCACCGAATGCTGCGTAGTGGTGTCACAGGAACAGGGCGAAGTAGCCGAATTCGCGAAGTGGCGGAACTTCCGGGATGAACCTCTGGACATCCGGCCGCACCGGGAAAAGATGGTCAAGCGCGATCTGGAGAAGGAATTCAAGAAAGCGGATCACCCCTTCCGCATCGCCATCGTCTGCGCCATGTGGCTGACCGGATTCGACGTGAAGTGCCTGGCGACGCTGTACCTGGACAAGCCGATGCAGGGCCACACACTGATGCAGGCGATCGCACGCGTCAATCGTGTCGGCGGCGGCAAGAAGCACGGGCTCATCATCGATTACAACGGCATGATCAAGAGCCTGCGACGAGCGCTGGCAACGTTCGCGCAAGGCGACCGGGCCGGCACCGGAAAAGGCGAGGCCGAGCAGGATACCGTCCGCGACGATGCCGAGGCCCTGGCCGAGTATGCCGACAGCCTGCGAGCGGCGCGCAACTTCCTCGCCGATCTTGGCTTCGACCTGGACGCGCTGATCGCAGCCAGCGGCTTCGACAAGCAGCAGCGGATCCTGCAGGCGGTGAATCTGTTGTGCGTGAGCGATGAACGTCGCAAGACGTACCAGGTCATCGTCGAAGATGTTCGGGCACGACATCGCGGACTGTTTCCGCATCCGGGACTGTTCGACTTCGACGTCGAGGAGAGCGCCGTCACGGCGATCTGCAACAAGCTGGAGGAGGCGCGGATCACACCGGACGTAAGCCGGCTGCTGCAGGATCTGCATGACGTGGTCGACACCGCGCTGACCACCGACGGCAAGACAATGCGCGTTCCCGGAAACCAGCCTGGGCCCCGGTACGATCTTTCTGGCATCGATTTCTCACGTCTGCGCGCCGAGTTCGAGAAGACACCGTTCAGGAACGTCGTGGCAATGAACCTGATGGAAAAGATCGAAGAGCGCCTGGCGGCCATGGTGGCGCGCAATCCGACCCGGGTGAATCTCTACGAGCGTTATCAGAAGATCGTTCAGGAATACAACAAGGACAAGGACGATGCAGAGATCCAGAAGGTGATGGACGACCTCTTCGCCTTCAATGACGATAGCAGTGAAGAGGAGAAGCGTTATCTGCGCGAAGGACTGGACAACGAGGATCAGTTGACCGTATTCGATCTACTGCAAAAGGAGTCACTCACCAAAAAGGAGCGCGAGACCATCAAGAAGGTGGCGCGTGAACTGCTGGACAAGCTGACCAGCGGGAAGCTACAGATCGACCACTGGCGTGAAAAGGCAACGGCGCAGGCCCAGGTGAAGGCCGAAATCATCAAGCACCTGTTTGCCAATCTGCCAGCGGACGCTTATGACGCCGACGAGATCAACCTGAAGGCGGGTGCCTTGTTTGCGCACATCTACAGCACGGGTTTTGGTGAGGAAGTCAGACGCTATCACTGAGAGGCCAGCTGACGGCTGACGTTCCGGTTCGTCGGCGAGGGCGTGGAGTTCGTGGACCATCTCGACTACCACTGAGGACACGAAATGGACATGCACAACCCGGCGCATCCCGGTGAACTGCTGGCGGGCTGGCTGGCCGATCTGGACGTGACGGTGACGGCATTTGCCGCACACATCGGCGTGAGCCGTCCGATGCTTTCGCGCGTGCTCAACGGCCGCTCGGCTGTGAGCGCAGATATGGATCTGCGTCTGTCCGAGGCACTCGGTACGACTCCCGGCTACTGGCTGTCGCTACAGACACAGCGTGATCTGTGGGCGGCGCGCGCGAGCGCGAGAAAACGCAAGCGCATCGCGCGCATGGCCGCGCCCGATCTGCAGGTCGCGTAGCGATATCGGGCAAGGCGCGGATGTCCGATTCGATCGATCTGCTTACACCAGCGCTTGCATGGACAAGGCATTGCAGCCATCACATCAGTGAGCGCTTCGCGACAAACACTTACTGGTAAATGGTGGGCCCCCCGGGAGTCGAACCCGGCACCAACGGATTATGAGTCCGCTGCTCTAACCAGGCATGAGCTAGAGGCCCGAGTGCGCAATCGTACACACTTCGGGCCTCTGCCACCGGGACTTCTGGCGGCAAGGCCTCCTACAGGAAGGTCAGCCCGATCGAGATGATCACGCCGGAGACGATCAGCTGGATCAGGCAGTAGCCCATGATGTCCTTGGCCTTGAGGCCGGCGATCGCCAGCACCGGCAGTGCCCAGAACGGCTGCAGCATGTTGGTCCAGGCGTCACCCCAGGCGACCGCCATCGCGGCGCGTGCCATGTCGGCGTCGAGCGCCTGTGCGGCGGCAATGACGACCGGGCTTTGCACGGCCCACTGGCCACCGCCCGAAGGCACGAACATGTTGACCAGGCCGGCGCTCAGGAAGGTCCAGAACGGCAGGGTCGTTGCGGTCGAGAACGAGACGAACCATTCCGACAGGCTCTTGGCCAGCCCCGAGTCGATCATGATCGCCATGATGCCGGCGTAGAACGGGAACTGGATGACAATCCCGGCACCGCCGCCGATCGCCTCCGACAGGCTCGTGAGCAGCTTGCGCGGCGTGCCATGCAGGACGATGGCGAGGAACAGGAAGGTGAAGATGACGACGTTCAGGTTCAGGCCGCCGCCACGCACGAAGTAGTAGTCGACCAGCCAGACGATGCCGGCCAGGCCGATGAGCCAGGCGAGCACATGGCTGTTCTCGAGCCGGTCGGCCGGGCGATTGCCCATCAGTGAGGTGTCGACCTCGGTGTCCTGCAGCATGGCCGGATCGATCGTGACCGCCTCGTCGTCGGACGGCAGCATCCAGCGGTTCACCAGCGGCACGACGATGAAGAGCGCCACGACAATGGCGATATTGAAGAACGAGAAGATCGTTGCCGACGTCGGGATGATGCCCATCCGGTCGGCAGCGAAGTGGCCTTCGGTGGCGATCGTCAGTGGCACCGAACCGGACAGGCCGCCGTGCCAGACGAGGAAGCCGGAATAGGCGCTGGCCACGAGCAGACGGTAGTCGACGCGCACTTCACGGGCGATTTCCTTGGCGAAGAGTGCGCCGACGACGAGGCCGAAGCCCCAGTTGATCCAGCTGGCTGCCAGCGACACCAGCGACACCAGGATGATGGCGCCGCCCGGGCCCTTGGCCAGCGAGGCGAGCCAGCGCAGGCCGCGGCGCACGAGCGGTGTGCTGGCCAGCATGTGTCCGGTCAGGAGCACCAGCAGCATCTGCATCGAGAAGGTCAGCAGGCCCCAGAACCCGTTGCCCCACATGCGCGTGATGTCGAGCGCGCTGCGCTGCTCGGACCACATGGCGCCGAGTGCCGCGATGATCGTCAGCAGCAGGACGAAGATGTACGGATCCGGCAGATAACGATCGACCAGCCGGACCGAGAACTTCACGAGTGAACGGAACATGAACAGCCTCCCCCTTCTTTAAGGACGCGTGTCACGATCTTTTGACGACCTCTTGTCCCGACCTTCAGGTGTGAGCGGGACTTGCACGCGTCCGGCGGTGCCCAGAAGATTCCCCAAACCGTGCGCAACGTCAAGACCGGGGAGAAGGCTGCTTGACAAAGGCAGAGTTCGAAGCGGGGTCGGACAGCCCGTCGGAAGCCCCATGAAAAAGAGGCGCCGAAGCGCCTCTTTTTCATCTTCCGGATCCTCGCGAGAAGATCCGGATCGTCCCGGTTCCGTGACCGCCTTCAGCCCTGGCCGCCCTCGAGGAAGCTCTTGAGCTTGTCGGCACGCGTCGGATGGCGCAGCTTGCGCAGCGCCTTGGCCTCGATCTGGCGGATGCGCTCGCGCGTGACGTCGAACTGCTTGCCGACCTCCTCCAGCGTGTGATCGGTGCTCATCTCGACGCCAAAGCGCATGCGCAGCACCTTGGCCTCGCGCGGCGTGAGCGAATCCAGCACTTCCTTGACGACACCGTGCATCGACGCGTGCAGCGCCGCATCGGCCGGTGCGAGCGTGGCCGTGTCCTCGATGAAGTCGCCCAGGTGCGAGTCGTCGTCGTCGCCGATCGGTGTCTCCATCGAGATCGGTTCCTTGGCGATCTTGAGGATCTTGCGGATCTTGTCCTCGGGCATCTCCATGCGCTCGGCGAGCATCGCCGGGTCGGGCTCCTGGCCCGTCTCCTGCAGGATCTGCCGGCTGATCCGGTTCATCTTGTTGATCGTCTCGATCATGTGCACCGGGATGCGGATCGTGCGCGCCTGATCGGCAATGCTGCGCGTGATCGCCTGGCGGATCCACCAGGTCGCGTAGGTGGAGAACTTGTAGCCGCGCCGGTACTCGAACTTGTCCACCGCCTTCATCAGGCCGATGTTGCCTTCCTGGATGAGATCGAGGAACTGCAGGCCACGGTTGGTGTACTTCTTGGCGATCGAGATCACCAGGCGCAGGTTGGCCTCGGTCATCTCGCGCTTGGCGCGACGCGCCTTCGCTTCGCCGGCCACCATCTGGCGGTTGATTTCCTTCAGGTCCGACAGCGGCAGCACGACGCGCGCCTGCAGATCGATCAGCTTCTGCTGCAGATCCTGGATCGCCGGAATGTTGCGGCCGAGCACGTCGGCGTACGGCGGGTTCGCCGCCAGTTCGTCTTCGGACCAGCGCAGATTGGTCTCGTTGCCCGGAAACACCTTGATGAAGTGCTCGCGCGACATGCCGACACGGTGCACGCAGATCTCGCCGACCGCGCGTTCGAGCGCGCGCACTTCGTCGACCTGCTCGCGCAGCGTGTCAGCCAGCTTCTCGACCATCTTGGCGGTGAAGCGCACGCTGAGCAGTTCATCGCGGATCTGTTCCTGCGCGGCCAGATAGGGCTTGCTGCGATAGCCTTCCTTGTCGAAGGACTCGCGCATCCGATCGAAGCACTCGCCGATGTGCGCGAACTTCTTCAGGGCGGCTGCTTTCAGACCTTCCAGGCGCGCCGCGTTGGCGACGGCCGGATCTTCATCGTCATCGTCGCCTGCCGCCCGGGCCGGCCGCGGCACGAATTCATCATCACCGTCCTCGTCGAGCAGGCCGTCCACGACTTCGTCGATGCGCATCGCACCGGCTTCGATCCGTTCGGCGTGCGAGAGGATTTCGTCGATCGTTGTCGGGCAGGCGGCAATCGCCTGCACCATGTCCATCAGACCGTCCTCGATGCGCTTGGCGATCTCGATTTCGCCCTCGCGGGTGAGCAGCTCGACCGAGCCCATCTCGCGCATGTACATCCGCACCGGATCGGTCGTGCGTCCGAATTCGGAATCGACAGTCGACAGCGCCGCTTCGGCCTCTTCCTCGGCATCGTCATCCGATGCCGTCACCGTCGCGCTGCCGCTCATCAGCAGTTGTTCGGCATCCGGGGCCTGGTCATACACCGAGATGCCCATGTCGCCGAACGTGCTGATGATCGACTCGACCACCTCGGCATCGACCAGATCTTCCGGCAACTGGTCGTTGATCTCGGCATACGTGAGGTAGCCACGCTCCTTGCCCTGCTTGATCAGCTGCTTGAGCTTGTTGCGCGTGATCTCGCGCTGCTCCTCCGAGATGCCCTGACGACCGCCGAGATCGCGCAGCAACTGCTTCTCGCGCGCACGGGCGCCGCGTCGCGGCCGGGCCGGCGCAGCGCTGGCCGTCTCCGGTTCGTCCGGAATCGATGCCGCATCCGCATCCTCGAAATCGTCAACCTGATCGCCGGCGAGGTCGGCGGCTTCCTGCTCGAGTTCCTCGTCAAGAGACCTGCGCGCCTTCGTTGCCTTGCCGCCCCTGGCACTTTTTGTCGCCTTGGTCGCCTTTGCAGCTTTCGGCGCCTTTGTGGCTTTCGTGGCCCTGGCAGCTTTCGCGGCCTTGGTCGCCGCCGCTTTCTTCGCAGTCTCTCCGGTGGCCTTCGCTGTCTTTGTCGCCGCGGTCTTTGTCGCCGCCGTCTTCGTCGTCGCTGCCTTCGCGCCCTTCGTCGCTTTCGCATCCTCGGCGGATGCCTTCTTCGTCACCTTCGCAGCAGTGCCGCCTGTCGCCGCAGCCGCCGCCTTCTTCGTCGCCGACTTCGTTGCAGTCTTCTTCGCCGCCTTTGCCGTGCCTGTCGTCGTGGACGCGGCCTCGTCTGCGGTGGCACTCTTTGCCGCCACCTTTGCGCTCGCTCTGGCGGCCGAAGTCTTCGTTGCAGCCTTTGATGCCACCTTCGTTACCGCCTTCGCGGCAGATGTGGCCGACTTCGGAGACTTCGGCGCGGCGCGCGTGTCCGCCGGGACGGCGGCCGTCGCCTCGGCGACGTGCTCGGCGCGAGCGGCTTTCGCGCGGGCAGACGTCTTCACGGAGGACCCGCTTGAAGACGTCGATGAGTTGCCGGTGTTCTTGCGTGCGGTTGTACTGGTCACTTTTCGTCCGGTCGTCGCGTCGGCGACGGATTCAGGGTTCATTCACAGACCGGTTTTCGACTGTGCTCGGATATCCGATATCGGGGCGCACCCGGCATTTCCCAATGGATCGCCGTGACGTGCGCAGGCAGGAGAGTCGAATCAGCCGGGAAACTACAGGGCGCTGGCTGGTGCAGGACAGGGACCAGCGCGTCGACGGCCGGATGGTTAGATGGCCGACCGTCGCATAACCCCCCATTCTATCAATTTCGCTGGCGTTTTGCCATAAGTCTCTGATATCTCTCCCGATCTTCCGGAGTCTTCATGCCGGCCGAGACGATTTCGTTCATCCGACGCGCCAGACTCCGATCGCGCAATTGAGCGAGTGCCGCCTCGAATTCGCTCCACGCCTCGTCGCTCGACAGCGAGCGCGGCACCCAGTCGATGGCAGCGGCTTCGCGCTCGAGTTGATCGACGAGGGCCGGCGCCTGCCGGCGCAGCGCTTCGCACACGCCGGCCAATGACGCATCCGGTTCCAGTCCGGCGATGGTTTCGAGCCACTCGACCAGCCCTGCGCTCGCACATCCGGCCAGCGCCTCCTCGGGCTCCTGACCCGGGACCGGGTCCAGTGCACGCCGTGCAAATGCCGGATGCAGCGCCGCCAGCCAGCGCATCTTCTGTTCGAGATCAGGACGCGCCGCCGCCCGACGCACCAGCCCGAACCCGGCGCCACCGGCAAGGCGTACCCCACTGACAGCAGTGGCTGTGTGCCGGGAAGAGAGCGAAGACGCCGCACCGGGCGACGTTCCCGCACCGGTCGCACCACCTGACGACGCATCCGCCACCCCCCGCGACCCCGGTTCCGCTGGTCGCGAACGCTCGGCGAGATCGGCAAGATACCGCTGCAGCTCATCGACCGGAATTTCGCAGACCTGGGCCAGACGATGCACGAGTTGCATACGCAGAGCCGGCGCCGCGAGCGTATGCAACAACGCACCAGCCTCGGCCAGCAGGCGCGCCCGCCCTTCGGGCACGGCCAGGTCGACCCGGCCACCCAGTTCACGGATCAGGTATTCCGACAGCGGCAACGCCGAGTTCAGTGCCTGCCGGAAGCCGTCGGCACCGAACGTGCGTACGTGGCTGTCGGGGTCGTGCCCGGTCGGCAGGAAAAGGAATTCGATGCGCTTGCGGTCGTCGATCTGTGCCAGCGATGCCTCGAGCGCTCGCCAGGCCGCCTTGCTACCGGCGGCATCGCCATCGAACGCGAACACGACCCGATCGGCCAGGCGCAGCAACTTGTGCACGTGTTCGGGCGTCGTCGCCGTGCCGAGCGTCGCCACGACATTGTCGATGCCGTGCTGCGCCAGCAGGACGACGTCGAGATAGCCTTCGACCACCAGGGCACAATCCTCACGCCGGATCGCTGCTCGCGCCTCGTACAGCCCGTACAGCTCGCGCCCCTTCGAGAACAGCGGGGTTTCCGGCGAATTCAGGTATTTGGGCTCGCCCGAGCCGATGACCCGCCCGCCGAAACCGAGCACGCGTCCACGTGCATCGCGGATCGGAAACATGATCCGGTCGCGGAAACGGTCGTAGCGACGCTCGCCGCGTCCTTCGATAACCAGCCCCGCGCGCACCGCGTCGGCGCCTTCGTAGTCGGCGATGACCGCTTCCAGTCCCTGCCAGGCATCCGGCGCGTAACCGAGTGCAAAGCGTGCGGCGGTGCGCCCTTCGAGCGCACGACCGCGCAGGTACTCGATGGCCATCGGCGCCGTCTTCAGTTGTGCGCGATAAAAACCCGCTGCCTGTTCCAGCAGATCGAAGAGCACGGCGGTCTTTTGCGCCTGCTCGCGCGCGTCGGATGTTCCCCCTTCGCGCGGCACTTCGAGCCCGATCGAATGCGCGAGTTCCTCGATCGCCTCGACGTAACCCAGACCACCGTGCTCCATCAGGAAGCCGACTGCCGAGCCATGAGCGCCACAACCGAAGCAGTGATAGAACTGCTTGTCGGGACTGACCGTGAACGATGGCGTCTTCTCGCCGTGAAACGGGCACAGACCGAGATAATTCGCACCCGACTTGCGCAGCTTCACGTGACGCCCGACCACATCGACGACGTCGACGCGTGCCAGCAGATCCTGGATGAATGCCTGCGGAATCACCGCCCGGCCCGTTGCTGTCCGCTTATATCGCTGCCGCCGCTGCCGTGACCGTTATCCGCGCGCCGCGGCCAGGCGCGCACGCACCAGCGCCGACACCTTCGACAGATCGGCCCGTCCGGCAAACTGCTGCGAAAGCACGCCCATGACCTTGCCCATGTCCTGCGGACCCGAAGCACCCGTCGCCGCAATGGCGGCGTCGACGGCCGGCGGCAGTTCCTCGTCCGGGATCGGCTGCGGCAGATAGGTGCCGAGCACTTCGAGTTCGTGGCGCTCGCGCGCGGCCAGATCTTCGCGCCCGGCCTTCTCGAACTGGGCAATCGAATCGCGTCGCTGCTTGCCCAGGCGGTTGACGACCGCGATCGTCTGCGCATCATCGAGCGTGATGCGCTCGTCGATCTCCGTCTGCCGGATCGCCGCCAGCAGCAACCGGATCGCCGACAGACGCTCCGCATCGCGGGCGCGCATCGCCGCCTTCATGTCTGCGGAAATCCGCTCTTTCAGACTCATGCGTTCCGATCCAGACAAAAAAGCCCGCCAGGAAGTCCAGGGCGGGCCATCTTCATGACATTCCAGAGATCATCGTCCGTCGACCGTCGGTCGGCAGACATTTCGCCCAACCCGCCGGACGGCCGACGGGCGGATACCCGGCGGCCACCCGGTATGCGTTTCTCAGTACAGTCTCTTGGGTAACATCTGGCTGCGCAGGCGCTTGTGATGCCGTTTGACGGCAGCGGCCTTCTTGCGCTTGCGTTCGGCTGTCGGCTTCTCGTAGAACTCACGCGCCCGCAGCTCGGTAATGATTCCGGCTTTCTCGATCGTGCGCTTGAACCGGCGAAGTGCGACGTCGAACGGCTCGTTCTCCTTGACGCGAACAGTCGGCATTAATTTGGACCCCCGTACGTGGAACCCTTGATAGTAGCATTTGGCACGTACAATTACAAGCTCACAAGATCCGGGCACTGCGTCAATCCGGCCTCGCAGAAATGACCTTTCCGCTTCTCAGCGTTCCGACGATCTACCTGATGACCGGCGTTGCCAGTATCGTCGGTGCCGCCATCTCGATGCTGTTGCGCGATCGGGACGATTTCTCGCGCGGCGCGCTCCCGTTGATCGCGGCCAGTGTACTGACGATGGGCACCGGCTTCAGCCTGCTCGGGCTGCGCGGCACCCTGCCCGTGGATCTCGCCACCGGCGCGGCCAACATCTTTCTCGCCATGGCCGTCATGTTCCTGCTGCTCGGCACTTCGGAACTGATCGGGCAGCCACGCAAGGCCCGGATGGCTGTCGCAGTCACGACCGTCTATTCGATCACCATGCTGATGATCACCGGCGCAGCGCCGCATCTCGTCCTGTGGCGCAACATTCTCAGCACCCTGTTCTACGTCTCTTTCTTCGGTCTTGCAGGGCTCGAGCTGCTGCGCTCTCCGCTGTTTCATTCACTGCGGGCCGTCAAGCTCCTGTTTGCCCTGTTTGCCGTGTTCGCGACGATTCTCCTGACCCGCCTGCTCATGTTTTTCACGGTGGGGGTCTCGCTGCAGACGGATGGCGTTCCGGTCGCATCACTGTCGCGGACCCTGTTCGCCCTGGCATTCGGCACGATTCCGTTCGCCCTGGTCATTGCCGCATACGGCATCGTTCAGGGACGCCTGAATGCCCATCTGACACGACTGGCCGGCACCGACATGCTCACCGGACTGGTCTCGCGGCGCACCCTGCACGAAAGAGGACCCGACCTGCTGGCGGCCAGCGATGGTCCCATTGCACTGTTGATGATCGATCTGGATGACTTCAAGCAGATCAATGATGATCATGGGCACGCCGTCGGCGATCAGGTGCTGCAGCATCTGGCCACCGTGCTGCGTGCCAGCGTGCGTGCGGACTCGATCATCGTGCGCTACGGTGGCGACGAATTCTGCGTGCTCGTTCCGGTGCAGGACAAGGAGGCCGCCGTGTCGATTGGTGAACGCATTCGCGCGAACGTCGAAAACTCGCCGTATCTGTACGGCGAGACGCCGCTGCCGGTGACGATGAGCATTGGCGTCAGCCTGCACGAGTCCGGGCAGACCCTGCGTGACCTGCTCGATGAGGCCGATCGCTACGCGTACCAGGCAAAATCGCTCGGACGCAATCGCGTGATGGCTGCCATGACGGCACAGGCAACATCTATCCCCTGAATTTCATCCTGACCCCGGCGACGGCCGCCTGCAGGTGACCGTCCGCTCTCCTGACACCTGATGATCGTCCTTGGCATCGAGACTTCCTGCGACGAAACCGGCGCTGCGCTGTACTGCACCCGGCGCGGCCTGCTGGCCCAGGCACTGCATTCGCAGATCGCCGTTCATCGTCGCTACGGTGGTGTGGTCCCCGAACTGGCATCGCGCGACCACATCCGCCGTCTCGTGCCGTTGATCGGGCAGGTCCTGGACGAAGCCGGCGTGACGCGCAGCCAGCTCGATGCGGTTGCCTGGACGGAGGGACCGGGACTGGCCGGTGCGCTGCTCGTGGGCGCCGGCACCGGCGCCGCGATCGCCTTCGCACTGGGCATCCCCGGCATCGGCATCCACCATCTCGAGGGCCATCTGCTTTCGCCCCTGCTGTCCGGCGATCCCCCGGAGTTCCCCTTCGTCGCACTGCTGGTCTCGGGCGGCCATACGCAACTGATGGAAGTGCGCGCACTCGGCCACTATCGGCTTCTTGGCGACACGCTGGATGACGCCGCCGGCGAAGCTTTCGACAAGAGCGCGAAACTGCTTGGCCTGGGTTATCCGGGCGGACCGGAGATCGCCCGGCTGGCCGCCGGCGGAACCCCGGGCCGCATCACGCTGCCGCGACCGATGCTGCGCGCCGACAATCTGGACTTCAGTTTCAGCGGTCTGAAGACCGCCGTGGCCACGCACGTGCGCCGGGGGCTGCCGGCAAATACCGGTATCGCCGATCTGGCGGCCGAGCTGGAAGCGGCGATCGTCGACGTGCTCGTCGCCAAGTCGGTCGCCGCGCTGCGCGTCACCGGCCTGCACTGCCTGGTCGTCGCCGGCGGCGTCAGCGCCAATCTTCGGCTGCGCGAGCGGCTGACGCGGGCCGGCGCCGACGCAGGCGCGCGCGTGTGCTTTCCGGAGCCGCAATGGTGTTCGGACAACGGCGCGATGATCGCGCTGGCCGGAGCGCTGCGCCTGCAGCGTGACGGTGCGCAGGTGGCACCGGCCGGGCGCCGGATCCGCGGCTTCGGGATCCGGCCGCGCTGGCCGCTCGATCAGATCGCGTGACGGAATCGGCGGCCCGCGCCCGCCGGAAACTCATTTGCCGGCGGCGCTGCGGCCAGCCCCAATGCGCGGCTCGCGCCCCTGCAGCAGGCGCACGATGTTCTGCCGATGTCCCCAGAGCAGCAGGGCACTCATGACGGCAATCACCGGTACGCGCCACCCCGGCCCGAAGACGAACAGATCCCACAGCGGCGCGAAGATGGCGGCAACGATCGCGGCCAGCGACGAATAGCGAAAGAAAAAGGCAATCAACATCCAGGTGACAAGCACGCCCGCGCCCAGCAGCGGGTGCAAGGCGAGCAGGACACCGGCCGCGGTGGCAACCCCCTTGCCGCCGCGAAAGCCGTGAAAGAGCGGGAACAGATGCCCGACGAATGCAGCCAGCCCGGCCAGTGCCACGGTCTCTTCGCCGACCCCCCATGACGCGCCGGCCATACGCACCAGGATGACCGCCAGCCAGCCCTTGGCGGCATCACCGAACAGCGTCAGCGCCGCGGCCAGGCGGTTGCCGCTGCGCAGCACATTGGTTGCGCCCGGATTGCCCGATCCGTAACTGCGCGGGTCGGCCAGCCTCATTGCCCGGCTGACCACCACGGCGAACGAAATCGAGCCCAGCAGATAGGCGAGCACCAGCGCGAGCAGCGAATACAAGGTGTACATGCTCACCCTTCTTCGCGTTGCGCCGAAGGATACAGGCCGTGCACCTGCGCAAACAGGCGGGTCAGGCCGAACAGTGCGTCGACGTTCGGCGTCGCACAACCGACGGCACGCGCAATCCGGGTCACGGTACCGACCAGCGCATCGAGCTCGAGCGGGCGTCCGGCATCGACGTCCTGCAACATTGACGTACGGAAAGCACCGAGCACTTCAGTGAGCCGGTTGCGCTCTTCGGGTGTCTGTTCGATTGGCAGGCCGATGTGCGTACCCACCTCGTTCACCTCGCGCATCGTTGCGTTGACGAACGCAAGCACCAGCGGGTCGGCCAGAATCTGATCGAGCGTCGCGCCGGTGAAGGCCGAAACCGGATTCATCGACAGATTGCCCCACAGCTTGTACCAGGCATCGTGTTCGATCCGCGTGCTCAGGTCGACGTCGAAACCGGCCCGCTCGAGCCAGGTCACCAGCGTTCGTGCCCGCTCGCTCACGCGCCCGCCAGGCTCGCCCAGAACCAGCCGATTGCCGTTGTTGAGCCGCACGGTTCCGGGCTGCGGGGTCGAACAACCCAGGTGAACGACGCAACCGATGACGCGCTCCGGCGGCAGGGCGACGGCGATGGCGCCATCCGGATCGACTGCCGCGGCGCACCGGCGGCGCCGTTCCGGATCGAGGCCCGGCAATCCGTGGAAGAACCACCACGGCACGCCGTTCATTGCCGGCACGATCGACGTTTCCGGCCCGAGCAGCGGCGCCAGCACCGGCGCGACCCGTGTCAACGCCGGTGCCTTCAGCGCGATGATGACGACGTCCTGTTCGCCCAGCGCGGCCGCTTCCTGCTCGACGCGCAACGAGGCGATGCGCTCCCGTTCCGGGCTGCCCGACGGTGCCGCTTCAAGCAGGCGCAAGCCGTCGCGGGCCACCACTTCGCACGTACGGCCCCGCGCCAGCGCCGAGACGGTTGCGCCCGCCAGCGCCAGGCGGGCCGCGATCAGGCCGCCGACAGCCCCCAATCCGACAATTGCAATGCGCACGATTCCCCAGCGAACATCCGGAACCGTCCGATTCTATCCTGCGCCAACCGCCGCTCCGGCGCACGCGGATCGAGACCCGTCAGGCTGCCGCGCGGACGGTCGTGGGTCGTTGCAAGGGCACATCCGTGCCTGCACGGCCCGGATGCATCATCGCGGCGAACGGTCGAGGGCCGCGGAAATCGCATCCAGACCCCGCTGCAACGAAGTCAGGCCGGCGGCATCGAGGATGTACCAGTCGACCGGATCGAGGTAGACGACGTGGTTCTGCTGCCAGGCCTTCGACTGGCGGAACGAATCGCGTTCGATCAGTTCGCGCGCCGGCGTGGCTCCATCCTTGCCGATCGCCGTGTCGCGGTCGATCACGAACAGCCAGTCCGGATTGCGCTCGCGCAGGAGATCGGGCGTGACCGGCTTGCCGCGCTCGCCCTCCTTCCAGTCCAGCGCCAGTGGCGACAGACCGACGGTTTCATAGATGGCGCCAAAGCGCGGACCGGGCGGCATCGCAATGATCTTGCCACCAACGGTCAACACAACCAGGGCTGTGCCCTGCCCCCTCATGCGTTCGCGCAGCGTGCGCGCCGAATCCTCCAGATGCCGCACCAGCGGTTCCGCGACCTTCTCCTTGTGCACGATCGTGGCCAGCCGGCGCGCATTGGCAGCCACACCCTGGACCAGGTCGCCCGGCGGCACCGACAGATCGATGGCCGGAGCGATCCGCTGCATGGCGTCGAGCTTGCCGGCAGCGCGGCGTCCGACGATGATCAGGTCCGGCGCCAGTGCCCGCACGGCCGCCTCGTCCGGCTCGAACAGCGTGCCCGCCCGCGGATAGCGGGCCTCGTCGGCATACGAGGCGAGATAGGGCGGCAGCCCCGCCTTTGCGATGCCGGCCACCGAATCGACCCCCAGCGTGTGCAGGGTATCGAGCGTGCCGTGATCGAAGACCACGATGCTTCGTGGTGCCGCCGTCGTCACGGTCGTCGTCGCCTGGCGGGTGTCGGCGGATGCCGCCGACGGGCCGGCGGGCGACGTGCACGCGGGCAATGCGGCGGTCAGCGCAAGTGCCAGTGCACCTGCCAGCACACCTGCCAGCGGAACGGCAGCGCCGCGCGCGCCGGTTGCAGAACGGTTCGAATGACTCATGTTTTCCTCGGTGAGATCTGGTTGCCGGACGACGGCCGGACGGCGTGCACCCGCAACGCACGAGCCGCGTCGGCGACGCCCCGAAGGCGCGCCGAACGGGAATGGGGAATGGGAGATGGCTGCGGACGGCTTCAGAACGACGCCGACACGTAGGCCCAGTAGCGCCGGCCGTCATAGACCGCCTCGAACGAATCGTCGGTCACGCGCTTGTCGAACAGGTTGTAGATGCCGAAACCGGTACTCAGCGTCTTGTTCACCCGATAGTTGAAGCCAACGTCGAAGAAGGCGAAGGACGGGGTACCAACGGCCATCGCGGTGCGACTGAGATATTCCGAAGTCCGGCCACGGAAATTCAGACGCGACCACAGATCGAGATGCGGATCGTAAGCCCAGTCGATGGTGGCATTGGCCATGTGTTTCGGCATCTTGTTCAATGCCTTGCCGGCAAACGGGCCGCTTTTCTGCTCCGAATGCGTCCAGGTGTAATTGGCCGACAGGCGCAGGTCCTGACGCAGGCTCCAGGTGCCGGTGAGTTCGATGCCGCGGATGTTCGCCTTGTCGACGTTGGTCCGGTCGCTGATGTAGCGGTAGCCGGCATCACCGGGCTTCACGTGACAGGTCGGCAGATTGGCCGGATCGGTGCAGCGGCGCACCTCGGAGATCTTGTCGCGGAAGTCGGTGTTGAAGAGCGTGAAGCTGCCGATCCAGCCCTGCCGGTTGTCCCAGACGACACCGATTTCCTGGTTGATGCTCTTCTCCGGCTTCAGGTCGGGGTTGCCCATGATGATCGCCGGCACTGCACTGCCGGCACCGCCGGTGATCTGGCCCCAGTCGGCCACGGCCGAGCGGATCGACGGCGCCTTGAAGCCGGTCGAGATGCCGCCCTTCAGACTCAGCTGTTCGGTGGCGTGCCAGACGCCGTACAGGCGCGGCGTCCAGTGCGTGCCGTAGTTCTCGTCACGCGTCATGCGCAGCCCGCTGGTCAGCGTGAAGCGCTCGGTCAGGAGCCAGTCGTCCTCGGCGAACAGTGCCCACTGATAGCGTTTCAGACGGCTCACGCCGGCATCGTACTGGTTGCCCAGATCGGTCAGGTTCTCCTGCTTGTAGTTGACCCCGCCGCTGAGCACGTGCGTGTCGAGTGCCAGATTCCACTGTGAATTCAGCTCGGTGTTCTTCAGATGCATCTCGCGCGTCGGGTTGTCGATCTTCTCGTACTGCAGGTACGAGTTCGACGTCAGGTTTGCGTTCCAGCGGCCGACGTGCGTGAGTGCAAACAGATCCCGGTCATAGCCCGTGCTGGAGCGCACGGTCGGATTGCCGGTGGCGGTCGTCAGCGCCGCCGACCTGCCGGGTGTGGCGACGCGCTTCTGCTCGGTGCGCCCGACCTCGACGATGAGATCGTGGTCGCGATCGGGCGTGAACGTCAGCTTGCCGGTGATCGAATCGGCGCTCTGCCGGTTGAAGCCGTTGACGATCCTGTCTTCCTGACGACGCTGTGTCTGGCCGTAGACCTGCAGACCCAGTGTCTCGTCGACGATCGGACCCGCCAGATAGAAGTTGCCCTGGTACAGGTTGCCGGAGTCGGAATCTTCCTGCAGCGTGGCCTCGGCGCGCACGCTCACGCCCCACTGGCCCGGCACCTTGCGCGTGATGATGTTGACCACGCCACCCATCGCGTCCGAACCGTACAGCGACGACATCGGGCCGCGCACGACTTCGATGCGCTCGATCGCTTCGATGGGCGGCAGCCAGCCCTGCTCGATGCCCGGGCCATCGGAATTGGGCCGGGTCTCGCGCGAATTCTGTCGCTTGCCATCGACGAGAATCATCGTGTAGGCCGGCGCCATGCCGCGGATGCTGATGTCGCTGCTGCTGCCGCCGCCGGTGAGAACGACGCCGGGCACGTCCTTGAGCGCATCGGTGACGTCCTTGTAGGCCTTCTTCTCCAGTTCTTCGCGCGGCACCACGGTGATCGACGCAGGCGCGTCCTCGACCATCTGCTCGAAGCCGGTGGCCGTCACCACCACTTCCTGCAACTGCCGGGTCGAAGCGGAATCGCCGGACTGCGCTGCCGCACTGGCGGAAAACGCCAGCACCCCGGCGACGCAGGCAAGCGAAACGGCTGCATTCGAAGGGGAACCGCCAGACCGGATGGGAAGTCGCATGATGATCCTGATCAGAGTCTATGATTGAGAATGCGTCGCATTCTCAATATATGGCTTCAAGCTGTCAAGACGCGATCAGAGAAAAAATGAATCGCGGCGCTGCTTCCCGCCGTGCGCGACTCCCGCGATGGCGGTGCCAGCGCCCGCGAGGCACGTCGGCAGCCCCGATCGGCCGCCGCGTCACGGAAGATCGGATGCAGCTCCGGGAGAAGCTTCGGTCGACGGTCTGACAGGTGCCACGGGCGCATCGGACCCGTCCCGCGGATCGGTGACGAAGCCGATGCGGGCCAGTCCGCTGCGCGACGCCTGCGACATCACGACGGCAATCGTGCCGTACGGAACACTGCGATCGGCGCGGATGAGCACTTCGGTATCCGGAGCCCGGCCAGCCACTTCACTGAAGCGCACGGGCAGACTCTGCGGATCGATTTCCCGCTGATCGAGATAGACGCGCTCCTGCGCATCGATCTCGATGCGCAGAGGTTCCTGGCCCGGATCGATGGCGGCACTGGCGGCGCGCGGCAGTTCGAGCTTGACGGCGTGCGTGAGCAGCGGCGCCGTCACCATGAACACGATCATCAGCACCAGCATCACGTCGATCAGCGGAATCATGTTGATCTCGGTGATTTCATCGTCCCCGTCGTCGTCGAGCAGAGAGAAGGCCATGGTGCGCCTCCCGCTCAGGCTGCCGTTGCCGACGGGCGCAGGCCGGCATCGTGCCGCTGCAGCCGGAGCCCGCCCGGAGTCTGGTCCGGCGCGCCGCCCGCGGCAGCCGCCGGGTCCGCGCCAACTACGCCGCCATCGATCTGGCGCGCGTACAGTTCGTGCGCCAGATCCTCGAGTTCGAGGCGCAGATTGCGTCGTGCGCGGGCGAAGGCGTTATAGGCGATCGACGCCGGAATTGCGACCGCCAGACCGATCCCGGTCATGATCAGCGCCTCTCCGACCGGTCCGGCAACTTCCTGCAGGCCGGCCGCACCGGCATCGCCGATCGCCAGCAAGGCGTGGTAAATGCCCCAGACCGTGCCGAACAGACCGACGAAAGGCGAAGCGGAGGCAATCGTGGCCAGCGCCGTCTGGCCGACTTCCAGGCGCGCACTCTCGCGCACGATCGACCGCTTCAATGCGCGGCCGAGGCGCTCGGCCGGATCGGCGCCGGCCGGCGTCGGTGCCGTACCGGGCAGCACATCCTGAGCAGTACGCAGCAGGCGCGCACAGGGCCCGTCGACTGTCGTCGACGTCAGCGCCGCAAGCCCGGCGGAAGTGGCGGCAGCCTCGAATTCGGCCCGGAAGCGGCGGTCCGCAGCGCGCCGGCGCGACCACTGCCAGCCCTTGACGCCGATCCAGTACCAGCTGATCAGCGACATCGACACCAGGACGGCGAGGACGATCCAGGCGACGGTATCCGCGTGCTGGAGAAAATGGGTGAAGCCGAGTGTCTGGTTCATGGGGGAAAGCCTGCTCAGGTCATGTTCGCCAGGTGTCCGGCCAATCCGCCGATCGGGCTCGCCCGATCGATCGCTGCGGATCCGGACGCTGCATCAACTGTTCTTCAGACGGAAATCCATTGGTACCAGCACCCAGGCCGTCACGTTTTCGTTACCGCGCCGGGCCGCCACGAAACTCCACTGCCGTACCGCCTTCAGCGCCGCCTCGTCCAGCCGCGCCGACCCCGAGGACTGGTGCACCTCGAGCGCCGACGGCCGGCCGTCGGGTTCGACGCATACACGCAGGATCACGCGGCCCTGCTCACCCAGCCGGCGCGATGCGCGCGGATAGGCGGGCGCGGGATTGCGCAGATAGGCGGCATCGAAGCGCGGCGCAATGACGGGTGCCTGCGGTGCTGCCGATGCCAGTGCGGGCGCCGGATCGGGCCGCAGCCGAGCCGGCGCGGGTGCCGCCGCGGGCACCGGCATCGGCTCCGCCTCGGCCTGCGCCACTTCTTCCACCGGAGCGGGTGCTGCAGGTTCGATTTTCTTCGGCGCGATGTCGGGTTTTTTCGCGACCGGAGGCTTGGTCTTTTTCCGGACGATCTTTTTTTCCGGCTTTTTTTCCGGCACTTTCTCGACGACCGGCTTCTCCGGAACTGTTTCGGGCACTGCCGGCTTCGGTGGCGGCGGCACGAATTGCGCCACTTTCGGCGGCTCCGGAGCCGGCAGTTCGGGCGCCAGTTCGACGAAGCGCACCTGGATCGGCACGGGTGGTGTCGTGACCGGCCCGCTCAGGCCGAACCACGCCAGCGCCGCGGCCAGCGCATGCAGCGAAGCCGTCCACGCAATTCCGCTCACGTGCATCGCGCCCGCGCCGAAAAATCCTGTGCCTGCCATCTGTTTCATCGCGGCGAATTCTAATACGAATTGATCTCATTCGCATTGACTTATCACAAATCCGGAACGCCCGGAAATGTGTTCCAGCGACATCCGGCGTCGCCCCCGGACCAGCTGGACGGGATGCGCGGTGTCTTCCATTCCTCATCCGCGTGGGTGATGTCTCGCGTGCAGGCTCTTCAGGCGTTCACGGGCGACATGCGTATAGATCTGTGTCGTCGAGATGTCCGCGTGCCCCAGCAGCATCTGCACGATGCGCAGATCGGCGCCGTGATTGAGCAGATGCGTGGCGAAAGCGTGGCGCAGCGTGTGCGGCGACAGTGGTGCGTGAATTTCGGCCACCCGCGCGTATCGCTTGACCAGGATCCAGAACATCTGGCGCGTCATCGCCGTGCCGCGCCGGGTAAGAAACAGCGCGTCCGAAACCTGTCGACCGGCCAGTTCCGGCCGCGCCGCGCGCAGATAGCGCTCGATCCAGTCGCACGCCAGTTCGCCCAATGGCACCAGTCGCTCCCGGTCGCCCTTGCCGACGACACGGACGACGCCCTCGACCAGCGAAACACGCGGCGTCTCGAGACCGACGAGTTCGCTCACGCGCAGGCCGGTCGCGTAGATCGTCTCCAGCATGGCGCGGTCGCGCAGACCGAGCGTCGTGTCCACGGCCGGGGCCGCAATCAGCGCCTCGACCTGGCGCTCGGACAGGATGGCCGGAAACCGCGCCGGCTGGCGTGCCGAATGGATATGCAGCGTCGGATCGTCCTCACGCACTCCCTCGCGCACCAGATATCGGTAGAAGCGGCGAAACACGCTCAACCGGCGATTGCCGCTCGCGATGCGCGAACCGGGGTGACGCGCAGCAATGTAGGCGTTCAGTTCGGCCGTGCCGGCCTCGTGCAGCGCGACGACCGCGCGCGATCCGCCCTCGTCCGCACCACTCCCGGCGTTCGCGCCGGACAGCCAGTGCGCCAGCGCCGTCAGGTCGCGCCGATAGGCGGCCAGCGTATTGCGCGACAGCCCGTCCTCGAGCCACAAGGCCTCGCAGAAGGTATCGATCCAGCGCAGGCCCGCCTCATCCGGCGCGCGCACCGGCACGGTATCCGGTTCCATCGGGCAACGATACGCTACCGGAAGCGCACGCGGAACGTGCCCGCGCCCCGGTGCCGATGCGTTCAGAAGCGATACGTCAATTCACCATATACGCTGCGCCCGGGCTGACGCACGTAGACGAAATAGCGGCGATCGGTCAGATTGTCGAGCGACAGATTGACCCCCCAGTTGCGGTCGATCTGCCAGCCGATGCGGGCACTGACGACGGTGTAGCCGTCATACGATTCGGGTACGCCCTGGACGCGATCCAGATTCAGGTCATCGCCCGAGCCGAAGACATGATCGACGTGACGGACCATGAGCATGCCGGTCCAGGCGTCCTTGCGGTACTCGACGCCGGCCGACCAGGAGGTGCGCGGCACGTCGGTCAGCTTCTTGCCCACCATCTCCGGCACGGCCCGGTTGGACGTCACTTCATAGCGGAAATGGTGCGTGGCCGACGCATGCAGCGTCCAGCCGGCCAGCGGTAACGGCCATTGCATGCTGGCTTCGATGCCGTCGACGTTGGCCCCGGCGACGTTCTCGTTCTGTACGCGGGTGATGATCGGCGTGCTGCTCGCCAGCGTGCGCCGGTAGATCAGGTCCGAGAGCCGCTGGCGATAGACGGTGAACGACACCTGTCTGCCCGTACCGAATGACAGGTCGGTACCGGCTTCGAGAGCCGTGATCCGTTCGGGGGCAAGGTCGGGAGCGGCCAGCGTCGCGATCGTGCGCGGCCCGAGGCGCACGACCGGGCTGGCGTAGAGATCGAACAGCGCCGGCGGACGGAAGCCGCGCCCCCACGAGGTGCGCAGCGAGACGCCGGGGCGCGCCTGCCAGACGAGGGCCAGCTTCGGGCTGAACTGGTGGAAGCTGCGCTTGCTGTAGCGCTCCGGCGACGGCTGCGTCAGTACGTCCTGCGAATAGCCGTCGGTCTCGAAGCGATCGTAGCGACCCCCGGCGTACAGACGCACGTCATGGCCGAGGTCATGCTCGCTTTGCGCATACAGCGCCCAGTTGTGCGCCCGTCCGCCATCGGCGGCGATCATGGCGCCCGTGCTGCCCTGGTCGCGCCAGCGCTCGAGTTCCAGATCGCGCCGGTCCAGCTTGCTGTGATTCATCGACACGCCGGCGGACAGCAGCCAGCTGGCCGACATCGGCGCCCGGATACCGAGTTCACCATCGATGCGCTGGTTCGGCTGCTGCATCAGGACGCCCGACCCGCTCGAGTAATCGGCACGGTCACCCGCCTGGGAAAACGAGAAATCGTGCCGCAGAATCCCGATCTGTCCCTGCAGGCTCGCACCGCCGGCCAGACGGTGCGAGACGCGGGCGAATGCGCGACGGTCCCGTTCGCGCGACGGCGTCGGCGTGAACCAGTCGGTCTGCACCAGCGACAGCCCCTGCGCGCTGCCGCCGGCGGCCACGGAAACGGGACCGGTGAAGACGGCATTGCCTGCCGCATCACGCAGGAAACTGCGCGGCCGGGTGTAACCGACCTTGTATTCCCCCCAGCCGACACCGGCGACCAGATCGGTGCTCGCCGACGGCGAGTAATACAGGCTCAGCTGCGCGTTGTCCTGAACCCAGGGACGAACTCCCTGGGTGCCGACCAGCCAGCGCTCGCTCCCGTCCGGCGCGCGGCTCGGCCGCGCGCCGGTCACCGGCACGCCGTCGATCACCGGAGCTCTCGGCGGCGCCTTGGCCACCAGGTCACTGTCGGGGTAGCCGGCGCTTTCGCGATACGACATCGACAGCGACACACCCAGACCGTTCTCGTAGCGCTTGCGATGCACCAGCGTCGCCCCGCGCTGGTTGAATGAGCCGGCGCCGAGCCGGATTTCCGTGCGTTCGCGCTCGGGGGCCGCCGTGATGAAATTGATCACGCCGCCCATTGCGCTGCCGCCGTACAGCGCCGAATACGGCCCGCGCACGATCTCGACCTGTTCGATGCCGGCCAGCGGAAGCGCGCCGACGTCGATACCGCCGGTCAACGAATTGTTCACCGGCTGACCGTCGATCATCACCAGCGTGCGCGCCGTGCGCGGCACCCCGCGCAGGGACAGCACCGCCTGCCCGGTCCCCGGAAAATTCGTGCCCATCGCCGCGCCGCGGATATACAGGCCGGGCACGTCGGCCAGGGCATCCCCGAGCCGCACGGCATTGCGGGTTTCGAGCTCCGTCCGGCTGACGATCGACGCACTGGCCGGCACATTGAGCGCCTCGGCCGGCGAGCGGGTGGCGGTGACGAGCACCGACTCCAGCGATGGCGCGTCGCCCGCACCGGCCGGCCGAGCCGACGATGCCGGGCCATTGGCATCGGTCAGGGCCTGTGCCTGGACGACGGCACCGAGCGGCAGCATGGGCAGCGCAACGAGCATCGCCCGCAGCAGGCCGCGCCAGACGGACAGCCGGGAAGACCGGAAACGGAACGTGGAAGCGGACGGGGAAGCGGACGGGGAAGGGGGCTTGCCAGACACGGGTACGGAACTCGAAAAACGGGACAAGGGGAAGAAAGCCGGTACGGAATGTCGTTTCCGCGCGTCGCAGCGCATTCTGGTGTTGCATTGCAGCGCAACAATTGACCGCAATCAATGGATGGCAAACCGACCTTGGCGATCATTCGCGCCAATGCCCTTTTGGCCTGGGGCCCATCCAGAGGAAAACTGAAAAATGACAGTGACCGCACGCATGAAACCCATTGCCCGGATCGTTGCCGCCCTGGCGCTCGTCGCCGGCGCATCGTCCCTGGCGCTGGCCCAGCAGTCGTCGCGCACCGCTGCCGAGCACGTATCGCCGGAAGAGGCAGCGCTGCAGGCCGGCGGCTCGCCACTCGCCACCGACGAGATGCACCATGACATGAACCCCAAGGCGCCGCCGATGACGTCCCAGGAGTTCGAACAAGCCAAGCAGATCTATTTCGAGCGCTGCGCCGGTTGCCACGGTGTCCTGCGCAAGGGCGCCACCGGCAAGCCGCTGACCACCGACATCACGCTCGAGCGCGGCACCGACTATCTGAAGACCTTCATCAAGTACGGCTCCGCAGCAGGCATGCCGAACTGGGGCACGTCGGGCGAGCTGAGCGACGCCGAAGTCGACATGATGGCGCGCTACATCCAGCAGTCGCCGCCGACGCCGCCCGAGTGGGGCCTCGACGACATGAAGAAGACGTGGACGGTGACGATCGCGCCGGAAAAGCGTCCGACGAAGAAGATGAACGACTATGACATTTCGAACATCTTCTCGGTGACGCTGCGTGATGCCGGCGAAGTCGCACTGATCGACGGCAATTCGAAGAAGATCCTCGCGATCGTGAAGACCGGTTATGCGGTCCATATTTCGCGCACGTCGGCTTCGGGCCGGTACATGTACGTGATCGGCCGGGACGGCCGGATCAACCTGATCGACCTGTGGATGAAAAACCCGGACAGCGTCGCGGAAATCCGCATCGGTCTGGAAGCCCGTTCGGTCGAGACCTCGAAGTACAAGAAATACGAGGATCAGCTGGCGATCGCCGGTGCCTACTGGCCACCGCAGTACGTGCTGATGAAGGGCGACACGCTCGAGCCGCTGCGCGTGCAGTCGACGCGGGGCATGACGGTCGACACGCAGGAATACCACCCCGAGCCGCGCGTGGCGTCGATCGTCGCCGTGCACGACAAGCCCGAGTTCATCGTCAACGTGAAGGAAACGGGCAAGATCATGCTCGTCGACTACACCGACCTGAAAAACCTGAAGACGACCGAAATCGGTGCCGCCCGCTTCCTGCATGATGGCGGCTGGGACGCGTCCAAGCGTTACTTCCTCGTCGCGGCCAACCAGTCGAACAAGGTTGCCGTCGTCGACAGCAAGGAAGGCACGCTCGAGGCACTGGTCGACGTCGGCCAGATCCCGCACCCGGGCCGCGGCGCCAACTTCGTGCATCCGAAATACGGTCCGGTCTGGGCCACGGGTCACCTGGGTGACGAAACGATTGCGCTGATCGGCACCGACCCCGAGAAGCACAAGGACAACGCCTGGAAAGTCGTCCAGACCCTGGAAGCACAGGGCGGTGGCAACCTGTTCATCAAGACGCACCCGAAGTCGAAGAACCTGTGGGTCGACACGCCGCTGAACCCGGATGCCGCGATCAACCAGTCGGTGGCGGTCTTCGATATCGACAATCTCGACAAGCCGTTCGAAGTACTGCCAATCGCCGAATGGGCGAAGGTGGGTGAAGGTGCCAAGCGCATCACGCAACCCGAGTACAATAAGGCCGGCGACGAAGTCTGGTTCTCGGTGTGGAGCGCCAAGGATCAGGAATCCGCGATCGTTGTGGTCGACGACAAGACGCGCAAGCTGAAAGCCGTCATCAAGGACAAGCGTCTGATCACGCCGACCGGAAAGTTCAACGTCTACAATACGCAACACGACGTTTACTGAACACGGGAGAAGCAAAGCAATGAAGCGTTCCGTCTGGATGGGCCTGGCCGCCACTGCGGCATTGGCCATGACCGCCGCGCCGGCGATGGCCGACGTGGCAATGGCGAAGAAATACAACTGCACCGCATGTCATGCAGTCAACAAGAAACTGGTCGGCCCGTCCTACCAGGATGTCGCCAAGAAATACCAGGGCGACGCGGACGCTGAAGCCAAGCTGATCGAGAAAGTGAAGAAAGGCGGCTCCGGCGTCTGGGGTCCGGTGCCGATGCCGCCGAACGCCAGCGTCCCGGATGCGGACGTCAAGGCACTGGTGGAGTGGGTGCTCGCCGGGGCGAAGTAAGCCCGGCAACCCCGACACCGGGAATCAGGGGCGGCCTTCGGGCCGCCTTTTTCTTTTTCCGGGAAAGCGTGGAGCGGATGGGTCCGGACGGGTACCGGGGCGGCCGCCAGCCCGGATCAGGAGGGGATCACGCCGGAATGCGCCGGATCGCGAAGCCGCGTCAGACCAGGAATTCGCGCAGGCGGTCCGGATCCAGGATCGTGATCTCCGCCCCTTTCACGGTGATCAGTTTTTCGCTGCTGAGTTCGCCGAGGATGCGGGAAAAATGCTCCGGCGTCAGGTTCAGCCGCGAGGCGATCACGCCCTTGCTCGTGTCCAGCACGATGCGGATCGGCGGGGTCAGGTCTTCATGCTGGTCGATGTCGCGCAGCAGATAGCCGATGACCCGCTGCATGCCGGAGCGCAGCGAATACGCCTCGACGTCATGCACGAGACTGACCAGACGGCGGCTCAGCCCGGCCAGCATCCGGCGGGCCAGGCGCATGTCGCGAGCCAGTTCCGCATCGATGACGGCCTTGGAAATGTGCAGCAGCAGCGAATCCGCCAGGCATTCGGCATTGACCGGATAGGGTCGATCGAGAAACATCACGGCCTCGCCGAACGACTGACCGGGTCCGAGGATCTCGATCACCTTTTCGGTGCCCTGCGGCGACACGAAGCCCAGCTTCACCTGTCCATAGACGATGACGTGGAACCCGACACAGGGTTCTCCGCGCCGGAACAGCACGCGCCCTTTCTGGACGCGCAACTCGGTCGTCCCGGCCGCCAGCCGTTCCAGTTCCTCGGTCCCCAACTCATGGAAGAGCGCCAGGTTCGCGAGAAAAGTCCGGGTCATTACTTTCGGCGCACGCACGTATCTGGCTTTCCTCTTCACTGATTCCGGCTTCCGGCCGCATCGACGGAACCCGCGCAACGCGTCGCCGCACCGCAGGCCACCGACACCATCCTGGCACCCGTTCAGCTGCTATTGTCGCCCGAACCCGGGTCCAGAGCGGTATTGACCTGCCGCACGACGCTGTCAGCCCCTGCCGAGCGCGCCGCCGGACGACCGTCCGGCCCGAGCGCGCCCGCCGTTTCGGCCAGACGGCGAAGCGCCCACTCCACATGCTCGCGCACCAGCGGTGAGGCATCATCGCGCCGCGCGCGCAGTGCGGCAACGATATCATCCCCACCCGCGCTGTTACCCATGGCAACGGCCAGATTGCGCAGCCAGCGTTCATGTCCGATGCGCCGGATCGGCGAACCGGCGAGGCGACTGTCGAACTCCTCCGCACTCCAGGCAAAGAGTTCGACGAGCGTGCTGTGATCCAGCTTCTGACGCGGATGAAAATCCGCCACCGCGGTCGGCCGCGCAAAGCGGTTCCACGGACAGGCCAGCTGGCAATCGTCGCAACCGTAGATCCGGTTGCCCATCAATGGCCGCAGTTCCTCGGGAATCGGCCCCTTGTGCTCGATCGTCAGATAGGAAATGCAGCGACGTGCATCGAGCCGGTACGGCGCAATGATCGCGCCGGTCGGGCAGGCATCGATGCAGCGCACGCAGGTTCCGCAGTGATCGTCGATGCGCCCGGAGACGGGCAGTTCCAGATCGGTATAGATCGTGCCCAGAAAGAAGGTCGAACCGCGGCGCGGGTTCAGCACCAGCGTGTGCTTGCCGCGCCAGCCGAGGCCGGCGCGGCGCGCCAGTTCGCCCTCCATGACCGGTGCCGAATCGCAGAACACGCGATAGCCGAACGGGCCGATCTGCTGCTCGATGCGCTCGGCCAGGCGCTGCAGCCGCGAGCGCACGAGCTTGTGATAATCGCGCCCGAGCGCATAGCGGGACACGTACGCCTGCTCCGCGTCGGCCAGCGTCGCCCATGCGCGCTCCACCCATGCCGGATCGTCCGGCGCATATTCGATGGAGACCATCAGCGCACGCACCGTGCCTTCGACCAGTTCGGGGGCGCGGGCACGCTTCATGCCATGGCGCGCCATATAATCCATTTCGCCGTGGTAGCCGGCATCGAGCCATGCTTGGAAGCCGTCCTCGACGTCCGACAGATCGACGTCGGCCACACCGAACGAAGCGAACCCGAGTTCACGTGCCCACTGGCGCAAGGTCTCCACCGAGGGGAGTTCTCGTCCACCCGGTTCGCGCCCACTTTGCTCAGTCTGCATCCGTCCTGGTTCCGGGAGTCCGTCTGAATTGAAACGTGCCGATGTCGACTCTCTGGTCGTGCAACTGCCCGATGTGGCAGCCACCGAAGCCTGTGCCCGGTGCCTGGCACCTCTGCTCGTTCCGGGGTTCCTCTTGTACCTCTCCGGCGATCTCGGTGCCGGCAAGACCACTTTCGTGCGCGCACTGCTGCGCGCGCTGGGCTTTGACGGAACGGTGAAGAGTCCGAGCTTTTCGCTGGTCGAATCTTATGATTTGTCGAAGTTTCGGCTGTATCATTTTGATTTCTATAGATTCGATCACCAAGAGGACTGGATGGATGCCGGTTTCGACGAATTCATCGGAACCCCGAATGTCGCGGTCATCGAATGGCCGGAACGGGCAGCGGACACCCTGCCGACGCCCGATCTTCACCTGTTCCTGCGCTTTCCCGACGACGAACCATCCGGGCAGCGGGTCATGCAGGCTATCGCCGGCACCGAGCAGGGACGGGCATGCCTGATCCGGCTCGCCCGCAGCGACGACGACTGCTGAGCCTGGGTGCCGGTTCGCTGCTGGCCGGCGGCGGATTGCGCCCGGCATACGCGTCGACGATCCGTGCGGTTCGCGTGTGGCCGGCGCGCGACTATACGCGGGTGACGCTGGAACTCGAGCAGCCGCTCGCGGCGACACAACTGCAGCTGTCCGATCCGCCACGGCTGGTGGTCGATCTCGACGGTCTGGACATCGACCCGACGCTGCGCAGCCTGATGGCCAAGGTCCAGGCCGACGATCCGTATATCGGCCAGGTGCGCATCGGTCAGCATCGTCCGCACGTCGCGCGCATCGTGTTCGATCTGAAGAAACCCGTCGCACCGCAGCTCTTCACGCTCGATCCGGCCGGCACGTACCGGCACCGGCTGGTCATCGATCTCTACCCTCTGGTGCCGATCGACCCGTTGCAGACCCTGCTCGCGCAGGTCGCGCGGCAAACGGCCGAAGACACGGAGGACGCAGCGGCGACAGCTCCCGCAGCGGAGGGCAGAGTCATGGCGGGGAACATGGCAGAGGGGGCGGCCGATGACCCGCTGGCCGTCTGGCTCGACCAGCGCCTGCGTGCCGCGCCCCTGCAGGATGTGCCGATACCGTCCGGCACGGCGGCCGTAGAAACGGCGGCCGAACGCACGGGCGCACGGACCGGGCATGCCGCGCCCATGCCGCCGGCGGAAGCGGAGGAACCGACGGTGCAGCTCGCGCAGGCGGGCACCGGCACCGCCAGCCAGCGTCCGGACACCGCCGCCAAGCGCTCCGCGCGTGCCCCGGTCACCCGTCTGATCACGATTGCCATCGATCCAGGCCACGGCGGCGAGGATCCGGGTGCCATCGGACGACGCGGGACACGGGAAAAGGACGTGGTCCTGCGCATCGCCCGGAATCTGCGCGAACGGATTGCCAGAGACCCCGGAATGCGCGCGTTCATGACGCGTGACGGAGACTATTTCGTGCCGCTGGCCACCCGGGTCGCCAAGGCGCAACGCGTCCAGGCCGACCTGTTCGTCTCGATCCACGCCGATGCCTTCGTGCGTCCCGAAGCACGCGGCGCATCGGTATACGTATTGTCCGAACGCGGAGCGTCGAGCGTGGCGGCACGCTGGCTGGCGCAACGCGAAAACGACTCCGATCGCATCGGCGGCGCCAATCTGGGCACACGCAACCGCGAAGCACGACGCGTGCTGCTCGATCTGTCGACGACGGCACAGATCCGTCACTCGTCGCACCTGGGCAGCATCATCCTCGCCGAACTCGGCAATGTCGGCGCACTGCACAAGCCGTCGATCGAGCAGGCCGGCTTCGCCGTGCTCAAGGCGCCGGAAATCCCGTCGATCCTCGTCGAAACCGCCTTCATCAGCAATCCGCACGAGGAAAGAAGGCTGGCCAACACCCAGTACCAGAAGCGCCTGGCCGACGCCATCTACCGCGGCCTGAAGACCTATCTGCGCCAGC
>Ga0265293_10002107_pt1 | contig 41311 bp, 31 predicted proteins | sample Munlanlewell138R_FD_192505 | JGI IMG/M metagenome (GOLD analysis project Ga0265293, IMG submission 192505) | Leachate microbial communities from a municipal landfill in Southern Ontario, Canada - Leachate well 138R | ecosystem: Engineered > Solid waste > Landfill > Unclassified | place: Canada...
TTTGTGAGTCAGGACTGATCAAAAGATTGAAGAAAAAAAGTAAGAGAAAAAGGACAAAAAGTCCGATCAAAATCCCCCAAAGCCATTTGCTCAGTTGGAAAAGCTTTGCTTGTTGCATATCAGTTTCAAAGGATAAAAACACACTCTGAAGATAAAAAAAGTAGCCAGAAATGCAAGTCCTTTTTAATTTGCTTGAAATCTGATGTTTCTTTGCTATACTCTTGTCAAGATTTTATCTTAGTTTATCGTATATGGATCCCCGATCGTTATTTTTCTTTGCCATTCTCATCTTATTATCAATGTTTTTCTCTGGAAGTGAGACCGCATTTACCTCACTCCCAATGCATAAAGTCAATGCATTCAAAAAAGAGAAAAAAAACTGAGCTACTGCACTCTACAAACTCAAACATCACTCAGAAAGGATGCTGATCATGATTTTGATCGGGAATAATATCGTAAATATTGCTGCTGCTTCCCTAGCAACCCTTATTTCTCTGCAAATCGCGACAACCATCGGCTATCATCAAAATCTAATTGTAACCCTTTCTACCATATTGGTAACAATTTTGATCTTACTTTTTGGAGAGATTTTTCCCAAAACTTTTGCTTCATTTGGTGGCATAAATGTGGTATAGGGATCTCAAAGAGCATCTACATATCATTTTATAGCTCCATATCACAATTCTTCATTTTTTATCTCTTTATCAAAAATATAGTTTTCGTTTAACCTATCTATAATATCGTCTAAAATCAATTGAGCTGAGTCCAATCACCTATTTCCCACATATTCTTTTCTAGAATATTCTATCATATATTTTGTTCGTTCTATATTGATTTCTTTTCATTTTTCATACTGAAATTCTTTTTTTGTTTTTGCTTGTAATAATTTTGCCATATGTTCTTGTTTCAAAATCTTATCCCAAGGTAGTTCCAAACTTAAATTAGGAAAAACATCCAAATATATCCCTTTTTGCAAAGATTGATATAATGGAGTATTTTTTTTAACATTTTGGTATTTTACATCTATATATTTCCAAGACTCGGGCATATCTTGAGAAATTCCTTCAAAATATACAGTCAAAAACTCTCACATATTCAAAACTTTTTCAGCAAAAGAAAAACTAGAAAAAATAAACAAGGATAAAAAAAATCATAAAATTACCTTTTTCATTTCTATTTTTTAAAAAATTTAAACATTTTTAGAATACCAATTTACAGTTTTTTTACAAATGAATTTTTTTTATTTAATTAAAAAAAGGCAAACTGTTTACAGCTTACCCCTTTATTTCTAGATTTTTTTTAATTTTTTTCACTATCTTTTTTAAAAGAGCTTTGGTCTATGATTTTTCTTATTACATAATTCCTAGACTTTAACTCTTTTTTTATAAGATCTAAAGTGTCTGTTTCAAATAAAATTGAGTCTCTTTGAATAAATTCCCATTGTAAAAATGGTATTGTTGGGAATCTTTTTTTTGCTTCTTCTAAAGGCATACATTCTTTAGAAATAAAGTAATAAGCATTGCAGAAGCATACAACAATTGCTTTTTTTTCTTCTTTTTTTTCCATACTTTTTTTATTTTTGTTAATACTTATTAGACTCAATAAACATATAAACCCTAAATCCAATTTCAAGTGTATTTTTACAAAAAGTCAATTATTTTTAAAAAGCTATTACATCTATCATATACATTTTCAAACATATCAAAACTAGCAGATCATGGAGAAAATAGTATATTTTCAATTTTCAACTCTTTTGCCTTATCAATTGAAAAACTTACAGCTTCGTTTAAAGTTTTAAGTATTTTATAGTCAATTCCCTTTTCTTTTAAAATTACTTCAAATTTTTTCGCAGTTTGTCATATCAAACAAGCAAATCCAATCTTTTTCCCCATTTCTCTCCCCAACCAATTATAATCATCTCATTTGTCATAACCTCCAGCTATCAAAATAACTTTTTTATCAAAACTATTTAATGCTACATTTAGAGCTTGTGAAGAGGTACATATTCCATCATCATAAATTTTAATTCCAGAAATGCTTCTCACTAATTTTAATCTATGATCCAGTGGCTCTATATTTCAAGCTATTCCCCAAAAAACTTTTTCATTCCATTCCAGTTTATGATCTTCAAAATATCTATTTGTTATTTTGTAAACAGCATTCCAGTTTCATTGATTATGCTTACCCAAAAACTTTGTTTTTTCCAAATCAAAAACTTGCTGGAATTTTTCTATTTCAGCTTTTGTTGTTTTGTTATTATTATAAAGCTCAAGACTATTTTTATCCATTACAACATAGTTTTTTGTATAATCTATAATTTTAAACTTACTATCAAAATATTCTTGTAAATCCTTGTGCCAATCCAAATGATCGGTTCCCAAATTTGTCAAAATACTATAATCAAAGTCAAAGTTATTCAACTTATATAACATAAAAGACGATACTTCAAGTATAATTAAATGCTTTTCTTTTTTTTCTCAATCAATTATTTCAATCAAGCTTTCTGATAGGGGAGTACCAAAATTACCAGACAAATAAACTTTTGTTTTTATCTCCAGTTTTTTAAAAATTCACCTAAATAAATTATACAGAATATGTACAGAGCTAGATTTTCCATTTGTTCCTGTTACTCCAATGATTTCTAACTTATCTTTCAGTTTTAAATCCTTTATTATATCTCATAAAAAATTTAATTCAGAAAAAACTTTGTTTTTATAATTCAAATATAATTTATGGTTTTGTTTGATTCAAGGAGATACAATAATTTTTTCTGATTTTAACAAAACATCATCATTTCGATCTTGATCATCCATAATAATGTTTTCAATATTTAATTTGTCCAATAGTTTTTTCAAACCACCTCCAACCTTTCATTTTCCAAAGATAACAAACATGTCTAAATTTTTAAATTAAAAGTTTTTCAGCAATATTTTTTTTGAAATTATTACTATTATTTTTGTTCTTTTGTCATCTCGAGTGAATATTGTTCTTTTGTCATCTCGAGTGAATATTGTTGCGAGAGATCTAATAGTATTAAAGTAAGATTTCTCGCAAGCTAGAGCACTTCGAAATGACAGTAGATGGGTTCTTCGCTACGCTCAGAATGACGAATTGTTCGCTCAGAATGACGGACTGTGTTTTGTCATCTGGAGTGAATATTGTTGCGAGAGATCTAAAGTATTAAAATAAGATTCCTCACAAGCTAGAACATTTCGGAATGACAGTAGATGGATTCTTCGCTATGCTCAGAATGACAGAATGTATGTAAATGGATTGTTCACAACAAGGATACTTCGAAATAACAGTTTATTATTGTTGCAAGAGTTCTAATCATAAATTTCTTACAAGACTTTAGTTCCAAAACAACAAACTTTTTCTCATCATAAAATATTCATAAAAAACACTATAATAAAAAAAAGTTTTATTGCAAAAGAAACAATTAATTATATATTATTTTTGAAAATAGTTTTTATTGTTTTTTTTAAAATAATGGGAAAGATAGGTTTTTTTGATAGTGGGTTTGGCTGACTGCAGACTATGAAATATTTTCATAATTTATATCCACAATATGATTATATTTTTTTAGCAGACAACAAAAATTGTCCTTTTTGAAACAAAGCTTGAGAGGAAATACAAAAAATTACATTTGATGCACTCAATTGGTTTTTTGATAATTGAGTAGAAATAGCCATCATAGCTTGCAATACAGCTGCAGCTTATTCTATCAGAAAACGACAAAACTTATATCCAAACAAAAAAACTCTATCAATCACAATTCCTTGAGTAGAGGAAATTATTTTATCTGAAAATGCTTGATTATCTATTTGAATAATGGCAACTCAAGCTACAATTACATCTGATATATACAATGATTTATATTATAGATTTTGATGAAAACAAAAACCAGACTTTCATTTTATAATGGCTCCAAAATTGGTAGACATGGTAGAATCTTGAGCAAAAGAATCAGAAATTCTTGGGGAAGTAAAAAAATATTTAAACATGTTCCCAAAAGACTTGCAGACATTAGTTTTGGGTTGTACTCATTTTTCTGTTTACAAAGATTATTTTTCCAAACTTTTTTCATGAAAAATAATAGATCCATCTTTAAATTCAGCAGTTAAATTTACTGAATATCTCCAAAAGCATCCAGAAATTGAATCTAAGCTAAAAAAAGACTGAAAAACAGATTTTTATACGACTTGAGATACAGGAGTGTTTGATGAAATTTGAGCAAAAATATGGTGAGATAAAATAGTTTCAAAGTTTATAAAGTTGGAAAGTTCATAAAAAATATAATAGCATATAATTTACAACAAATAATTCATATCTATTTTATCATTTTCTTGTAAAAAAAGGAATTTCTATTATTTATTTTATAATTTTTTATTGTTATCAATATAATTTTTCTATTTTTTTTACAGAATCATCTCGGCTAAATTTTTTCTCAGCTATATTTTCAAAATTTCATTTAAGTACATCTTTACAAGCAAAAACAATTCATTCTTTATCAGCCGCTTTTATAAATTTTACTTTACCATAAACAACCTCAGGAATTGCACTAGTTTTGGTAGTAATAAGTGTTTTTTTCATAGCAACAGACTCACTATGAACACTACCAAATCATTCAGAAATTGATGGTGCTATTACACAATTAGCAGAAGCTACTAATTTTCTTAAATTTTCTTTGCTAAAACCATTAAAAATTTGTAGATTATCTGCTTCAATCTTTTTTAGTTTCTCCAAAATTTGTTTTGTTCTTTTAGATTCGATAATATTAAAAACCATAATCACATTTTCTAGTTTCAAAATTTCTGGTAACGCTTGTATTAAATAGTCTATCCCTTTTGATTTTCCTGCATGTCAAAAATACAAAAACACAAATTTATCATCTTGCTGATATTTTTTTCTCCATTCAAATATTTCTTTATTAGAAACATTGCTTGGATTCCAAAATTCTGTATCCAGTCCATTATAAATAACTTTTATTTTATTATTCTGTATTCAATAGTATTTTTTTACTTCATTTGCTGTATTTTGAGAAACACAATGAAAAGTGTCAAACTTAAACTTAAATATAATCCATTCAAACAATCTATAAATCATTCCAACAAAAAATCATTTATACTTAAATCGTAAATTCCCAAAAACTTCATGCACAGTTAATATAACTTTTTTGTTAAATTTTTTTCACAATATACTAGCAGGAATAGCTCCTCAATATGTGCTTGCATGAATTATATCAATATTATGTTTTCTCAAAATATGTTTTCATAGTTTTATGGCGGCTAACATAAATGACAACCTAGATTTTCATGTTCTATAAATTTCCATTCAATTTGTTATTTCATATTCTTTCAGTTTTTTATCATAACGACTAGTCAAAACAATTATTTTGTATCATTTTTTTTCTAATCTCAAAATTATGTTTTCAAAAACATTTTCCACTCATCATCTGTGTGGTAAATAATAATCTAAAACAAATAAAACTGTTTTCATTTTTACAATACTATTAAAATACAATAATATATATTTTAATTTTACAAAACTTCAACTTGTTTTTGTTTCTACTTATATCTGTCTTTATATATAAAAACTTAGTTTATTTTTATCAATATTCACTTTTTAGATAAAAAAGTCCTCCAAAATTTGACAAATTTTTGATTTTCCATTATAATGGTATTAGTGATATTTTAAAACTCTAATAGCTTACAATGGAAAGACATATATACAAGCACATTAAATCAAGTAAAATATACTCAAGGATAAAATCAATAAATCAAGAATTCATTTATTTGTGAGAATTGATTTTGGTTTGAGCTTTGTGATTTGCAGGGCTTATGATGGCTGGAACCACAAACTTGCCAAACAACAATTCTTTTGCTTATCCATTAAAACAAGTTTCTACACTTGAATGTAGAACTTTATATTGGAACGACATGCCAGATTCTTGTAAAATTGATCTACCAATAATTCGCTGAGCAAATTATTCTGCTTATCAAGATATAAAACTTTATAGAGATATATATACAGTTTTGCGAGCAGCTCCTTATTCAGATTCTTGGAATCAAAAAATATGAGCACATGAGTGATTGGACATAGCTACAGCTCGTGGAACTCCATTATATTCTATATGAGATGGAGAAGTTTTTTCTGCTTGACGAAATTCAGCTTACGGAAATTTAGTGAGAATCAAATATATTTATAAATGAGAAATAGTATACGCAGTTTATGCTCATATGGATACAATTAATGTAAAAGAGTGAGACAAAGTTAGTAGATGACAAAAAATATGAACAGTGTGAAATACTTGAAACACTTCATGAGCTTTATGATGATATCATGTCCATTTTGAATTAACAAAAGATAATTTTGGTAGACCAGCTTATGCTTATACAAACTGTCCTGATTTAAGTAAATGACATTACTATATTATTCAAAACTGATTATGTAGAAATGAATTGATGACATATCAGTACGATCCAATTAAAATATTTGAAGCAGGTTCTACTTATAAGCCTCCTGTAGAAAATAAACCAGTAGAAGAAAAACCACTAGAAAATGATGAATGAAATGATAACTCAAACTCTTGAGAAGTTTCAACTCCATCAACTGAAAATAATTCGTCAAACAACAGTTCATCAAACAACAGTTCATCAAATAACAGTTCATCAAATAACAGTTCATCAAATAACAGTTCATCAAATAACAGTTCATCAAACAACAGTTCGTCAAACAACAGTTCGTCAAACAACAGTTCGTCAAACAACAGTTCGTCAAACAACAGTTCATCAAATAATAATTCATCAAACAACAATTCCTCAAGCAACAATGGAAATCACAGTTCTCCATCAATAAATAATGAAAAACCAAATAATAACTCAAATCCCACAGAAAATAACAAAGCAAATGAATCAGAAAATATTGAGATAGAAAAAGATCCTTTGTTGATAGATTTAGATTTTACATGATTAAGAGATTTAGCAGAACACTTTTCTCGTTTGTGGGATGTAGAAATGAAAACAGAGCTCAAAAAAAGATCTCTTAGACTAGGTGAAACTATTACATTAGATGTTGAAATATTCAAAAAATGAAAAAATTTGGACAGAGTTTGAAATTATTTTAATTGAGTATTAAATGTTCCTTTTGTTTTTGTTCTTAGTAATGATAGTGCATCTACCAACATCAACTCATTACAGCTGATTACAAAATGAAAAGCAAAAGTAGAAATCACTTGAAATAAAATATGAAAATCTAGTCTAATAATAGAATTAGCTAATAAAAAAATAGGACATTTGGATATAGAAGTAAAGTAATTTGTATGAAATAACTTAGTCTATTTAGCATAATGAGGATCTAAAATATTTGAAAAGTAAAAAAAACTAATATAAAAAAGTCTTCGTAAGTAGTACGAAGACTCTTTGTTTTGTATTTTTATTTTATTCTAGCTTTTCTACTATTTCTGTAATTTCATCTAAAACATCATCATCCAAAACCTTTTTTCATGTTCTCATATCTTTGATATTTTTTTGGATATCTTTTTCTAAATTTTCTAATAATTTTTTATCTCAAGTCAACAATTCTATTAGCTTTTCTTTTCATTGTACTTTTTTATCTCAAATTGAATAAAAAGCTCATGCTCTTGTTATTAGTTTTAGTATAATTCCAGCTTCTATTATATCAAAAATATGGTCATAACCAAATCATCGTTTTACTGGGATTTCTGCAGTTTTGAAAGGTGCAAATATTTTGTTTTTAGCAGTTTTGATTTTGGCAAAATATCATATTTGTTCTTTATTTTCTTCTAGCTTATCTCATCTTCTAATTTCTATTCTTTGAGAAGCAAAGAACTTTAGAGCATTTCATCCAGATGTTGTTTCAGGATTACCAAACATTATCCCTATTTTCATCCTAATTTGGTTGATAAATACGCAGATTGTACCTGTTTTTGCTAAAACTCCAGTCAACTTTCTAAGTCATTGGGACATCATTCTGGCTTGTAGTCACATATAACTATCTCCCATATCTCATTCTACTTCTGCCCTAGGAACTAATGCAGCTACCGAATCTATTACTATAATTTTTACAGAATTTGTCTTTGCTAACTCTTCAGCAATTTGTAGTGCTTGCTCTCAATGATCAGGTTGAGATAGTAATAAGTTATCTATATCTACGCCAAGTTTTTTAGCATAATGAGGATCTAAAGCATGTTCAGCATCTATAAATGCAGCTATTTCTCATCTTTTTTGTACTTCAGCTATAGCATGTAGTGCAATAGTAGTTTTTCCACTAGATTCTGGTCAATAGATTTCCACAATTCTTCCTTCAGGATATCCTCATCAAAGTATTAGATCTAAAACATAACTACCGCTATGGACAGTATTTACAAGTCATACATTTGAATTGTCTCACATTCTCATGATGGCTCATTTACCAAATTGCTTTTCAATGTTCTTGAAAGCCTCTTTCAAATTTTCATTGTTCTTTGTCATTTTATATTCGTTACGATTAAAACTAGTTTGTAGTGTGCAGTTGATGATTTACAATTAGCATTTATTAATTGTTATTTCATCAATTTACTACCTTATGAATCTTATTTTTTATAACTTTAAGATTTCATCACTTTTCTTATTTTTCACAAACACCAAAGCCACGAATGCTTTAATTTAGTTGAAAGTTTATATGATTTTACAAACTTTTATTGTTTACTACTTTCTACGGTTTGTTCAACCTCATTTCTTTTTTTGATTTTGGATACAAGACTATAAATCATTTTATTTAGATTTATACACTCTTCCAAAATGCTGTTTGCCACTTCAGGTGACATATATCACAAATCTTTTCATAGACTTATCATATTTAATACTTTATTGTTGTATGATGTTGCAATTAAATATAATTTGATTTTGGCATCATCATATCGTTTTTCATATCATTGTGATATATAATCCATCACTGATATAGAAGCTCTTTGGACTTGTGACTTAAATCACCAATCATCATCTGGTTTTAATTTTCTTTGGATATTCAAAGTAATTTCTTTTGCTTTTTGTCGCACCAATAATTTTTCAAATTTCAAATTCATTTTCATATAATATATAGATGTAAAAGAGCATTCCATTGTCTGTTTGTTTGACAGAGTGGCTTCGTAGATGTTTGTTCGTCTAAATATTTAATCAAAAAAAACAAAAAATCAAGACTTTTTTTAGTAGGTCAGAACTGGCGAGTCAAAAAATGTCAAAAAATCACTTGATTTTGTCAAAAAAGATTTGACTTTGTCAAAGAAATTTTTATACTGGAATTAGAATAGAGTTTACAAACTTTATTTACATTTAACTTCTAACTAAACTTATCATGGCTAGAAAACGCGAATTATTGGACGATGTGCAAAGAGCTTTGATTGCTTTTTTCAAAAAAAACACTTCAGAAGAATGAGTTACTCTTAGAGAGATAGCAGCAGCTATTTGAGTTAACCATCCACAAACAGTTTTAAACAAACTAAATCAATTAGTTTTGAAATGATATTTTATCAAAGATAACAATTGATATAGACTTGTCAGGGAAAGCGTCCAAAGTAAATTTGATGATATTATACAAATCCCAGTATTTGGTTTTGCACAATGTGGAAACAAATGAAAAGCTGTCATAGATGACTATTCTCAAGAAAAAATTCCAGTGACACTTGCTTTTATAGGCACTAGCGATGTACAAAATTGTTTTTTTGTTAGGGCAAAGTGAAATAGTATGGAGCCAAAAATTCAAGATGGAGATTTAGTGCTTATCCGTCAACAAGCAAACTATGATCCAAATGATTTTGTATTTATAGTACACAATGAGCTTCCAAAATTAAAAAAAATAATAAAAGAAGAAAATAGTTTTTATTTAGAATCTGTTAATAGATTTTTTGATAAAGTAGAACTATCAAAGTATGATGAAAGTAAAATAATTTGAGTAGTAAAAAAAATTATTAAAAGCGTATAATAACAAAATCATTTATTAAAAAAAACCTCAATCAGAGGTTTTTTTTATGTTTTTAAAATATTTAACTTTTATAATTTTCACATCAATTCATCTAAATTTTTGGATTGTTCTACTTTTGCTTTTTCTGCTTCTTCCTTGATACCCATTGTATCCAAAACAGCTTGTCGTCTCTTTTGTCTCATAAGTCTTTCCTGTTCTATTGCATTTTTTTCATTTTCATCTTCAGCTTTCAATACTTGCAAATTTATTTGTTCTTCTACATATATTTCATATAATCTTTGAATTTGGAAAGACCATAGTTCTGAAACTTTTTTTACTACACTTTGATCTCAACTTTTTACTGCTATGTAGAGTTCGGATTCTTTATCTTTTTCTACTTTTAATTCATAGTCACTAGAAAAAGATCCTAATACCAATTGTTGTAGCAAATCTCGATCAAAATCTTTTTCCAATTCTTCTGGAACAAGGTACTTTGTGGCTTTGAAGTTTGATAAGTATTCAATAAACCAAATTTGATCTTTTACTCCACCAGAAATTGGTCCAATTAGTTTTTCATATTTTTCTATAGTTTCTTTTTTTTCATTATTGTCTCTAAGTTCGTTGACGAAAGCTATAAAATCAAATAACATTATAGTTGGCTTAATATATAAAAAATATATACCTTTTTTTTAATATATCAAAATTTATAGGCTTTTCAATAGAAAGTTAATTTAAATTCATCAAGTTTACAAAACTATTGGATTTGCGATTTGAAAGACCGTAAATTTTACAAACTCTCCAATTCTATTTTTTCTCAATCTGGATCAATAAATTCCAATCTATAAGCACTAAGTTGCATTGGTATTTTTTCTTCTACTCCATATAAATAATCTCAAATAATTGGCAAACCATGATTTGATAAATGATAGCGAATTTGATGGGTCCTTCCAGTCAAAATTTCTATATTTAGTTCCACTATATCTCATTCTTTTTTGTAATCTAGTATTTTTGTGATTCCAATTTTAGGATTTGGATTTGGCACTTTGGCATAAACAGTTTCTTGAATATAATAAGGTAGCTGTTTTTCTATTTTTTTAAGAAATTCATCTCCCAAAACAGTAATAATAGATTTTGCTTTATAAAATTTTCTGATTGAAATTTCATTTTCCTCAATTTTATTGTTTAATCTATCTTCACCAAAAGAATTAGCAAGTTTACTTTTTTCTTGAAATAAAGATTTAAAATGAGCAAGTCATCTCTCAGTTTTTGCTATAATCATCAGCCCATCAGTATCTTTGTCCAATCTGTGAACAAGTCCAGCTCTAATAAAATTTCCAATACTTGGTAGTTTTTTGAAATTATGATATAAAAATCATACAACAGATGGAGAAATTACTTCCCATACACTATTTGGATGTGATAAAATTCATTTTGCTTTGTTTATAACCATATAATCTTTTTTTTCTAAAATTATTGGTATTTGTATGTTTGGAGCCTCTTCCAAAATCATTGGAGAAAGGTACCTTTTTAAGTCATCAATAATGACTTCATCATTATTTTTTAATTTATAAGATTTTTTTATAATTTTTCATCAAACTTTTACTCATCCTCTGGAAATAATATGATGAAAGAAATTTCTAGAATATGGAAATTGTTCACTCAATCGTGTATCTATTCTTTCTCAATTTCAATTATATTTTAGTAAGTTCATATTAATTAGTTCATCAGGTTAAAATTTTATCGTCTTTCTTATTGTTTTTGTTCTCTTGTCATCTTGAATGAATATTGTTTTGTTGTGTCATTTCGTTTGTTATCGTTACTCTTCTGTCATCTCGAGTCGTTATTGTTGCGAGAGATCTAAAAGAATTAAAGGGGATTTCTCGCAAGATAGAACACTTCGAAATGACAACAGCATTATGTCATCTCGAGTCGTTATTGTTGCGAGAGATCTAAAAACATTAAGGTAAGATTTCTCGCAAGATAGAACAATCGGAATGACAGCACTGCTACAATAACACCCAGAACAACGACATTCAAACAGTAGAGTTTGTCAAAATATAAACATACACTATAAAAAATTTGCATTTTTGAAAAAAACAAATATACTTGTAATTACATTATACAAATTTTTTATCCTTTTACAAAACAAAAAATGACAGAACAAAAAGTAGATCCAAATTTATCGGATCAAAATTTAGATGAGAATCAATCTACAGAAAAAAAATGATTGTCAGGCTTTATGAAATGATTTAATAAATTTACTTCAAAAGTTCAAGAAAAAGCAAAAAGTATTTGAAATCCTCTAGATAAAGTTGCTTGAAAGGTGACAGGAGTTTTGGATAAAGTAGAACAAAAATTTACAGAAATTTCTGGAGTAAATCTAGATTCTCTAGCTACTATGCCAAAAAAGGAAGATAAAAAAGCTGATGATGGTACAGAAAATAAAACAGAACTTGAAAAAGAAGTTTAATAATTATCTGCAATAATTTCTCTTTTTTGTAAAAAGTAAAGTATAAATTTAAAAAAGTCCTAGGAATTTTGACAAAAGGGCTTTTTTTGTTTATAATGAGATTGTTTTAATATAGTTTTTTTTCAAACTTTATGTTTTGTAACTTTATTTTGTGGTTTTAAGTTTGAAAATGCAAAACAAAAAACTTTTCTCTAGTGTATAAATTATTTATTCTTTTATAAAGTAAAAATGATAGAACAACTTGAAAATGTCATAGACAAGGATTATAGGTCTATTGATAAAGATTCTGAATTAGCAGATACTGTTAAATGAGTAACTCAAGAAACAGAGATGCTTGCTAATGATGTTATAGAAAATTTAAATTTAGAGAAACGATCATCTACTGTAGAAGAAGAATTGCAACAAGATGGAGCTTGGTTAACTTATTGAGAAATGAAAGCTAAAAATACTTATACCATTTTAGTTCAATCATCTATATCTTTAGTTAGTGACAAGTTGACACAGAATATACCTATGTTAGCAAATTCTGAGCTTGAAATGAAATTTGATAAAAACTGAAAACAAGACACCAATTGAAAAACATTAAAAGAAATGTTAGCAGAAGCATGATGAATTGATAATGTTTATGGTTGAGGAACTCATAAATTGGTAAAAATGGTTCAAAGTATTTTCTGAATACATGCTGATGGTCTTGCTTGACCTCAATATTTTGCTAATGTAAATGCTTTTTTACAATGAAAATCATTAGATAGATTTTGAGTAAAGTGAATTAATGACTATGTTTATTCTGATATAAGTGAGCATGTGTTTGTGAAAGAAAAAATTGTTACAAATGTAAATGAGATACCAAAGGAAATTAAATATTTTCAGTACGATAAATATATTTATGTTGCCTGATGAGCCAAGTATATTTTTTATAAAGAAGGTTGAAAAGTAGAAAAACACTCTAAAAATAGAGAAACTCCAGAAATTACAATAAGCAAATTAACTTCTGATCAAGTTAAAGAAGAGCTTGGTATTACTATTGAACAAAAAAATTCTCTTGATTTAAAAGATATAGATATATTTGATATAAGCAAAGATCCTATGAAAACTATTTTTGAGACTGTTAAACAAAAAGATCCTTTGAATTCAAACATTATTTATCCTGTTAGAAAAGATGATAATAAAATTACTTTTATTTCACAAAGTAATCCATCCTCCAATAAATATGTTGTATTAGAGTACGACTATAATGATAAGAACGTTACAGTAGGACAGAACAAATACTTGGCTTATATATTTTTAACTGAAAGTTCAGAGATGGATTTACCTTCATCTGATTTATATGAAATTTGGTGATACAAACATGAATTATTTGTTGCCCTTGCTAACAAATACACTGAGATTTGGAGAAAATATGATGGCACTGGTATGTATAATAAAGAAATGAAAACAAAGGCTATTGAAGAGGCTTGGCCATGACTTAAAAACCTAGTTTGAAAACGAGATGCTAGAGATGTTACAGAATGGATTACAAACAAACCAAATTGAAAAAAATATAGAAAATGGGCAGAAGACCAAAGTAAATTATGAAATACACACACAACTTTAAAAGATTGGTTGATATATAGAGAGGTATTCTCTTCTTAGTCTTAGAAAAAATAAATAAAAAACAGACCCCGGGGTCTGTTTTTTATCTTGCAATTTTATGCTAAAAATATATGGTATCATTCATATTTTACATATTTTTTTTAATTTTTTTAAATTTTCAGATGAAACGAAAGTTAAAAGACAAAAGGACTATATTTACAGCCCTTATGATTATTGGACTAATCTTTATTTTTTTTGTAGGTAGATATTTCAATCCAGACACATTAAAAAGAAATTTTATTCTTACTCCAAATTGAATTTCTCATTTTAGAAAATGATTGGATGTGAGCTGAGGTACCAAGCTTGTTTTCAAGATATCTTATGATAAATATGAAGAAATATATAATTGAGCAGAATTGGCATCAGTAAAGTCTACTATTGAAAAAATTATTCTAAAAAATATCGATAATAGAATTTCTGCTTTGTGAGTAAGTGATTACAAGGCTTATGTCCAAAACATGGACAATAATCCATATATTATAGTGGAAATAGGATGAGTAGCAGATTTGGATCAAGCCAAGGAAATTATCGGGAAAACTGTGGAATTAGAGTTTAGGCTTCCAAAAGAATGAGAACCAACAGATGCAGATAAAATACAAAGAAAAGAATTGGCAGAAAATCTGAAAAAAGACATAGAATTGTCAAACTGACAAATCGATAAATTTGCAGATTCTAGATGATCTCAAAATATTTTTTATAGTAATGTAAAAGATGTAACTTTAAGTCAATTACCAAAACTTTTTACAGCTAATCCAAAACTTCTAAATTTAGCAAAATGAGAAATTTCAGATATTTTTACTGATATGTTTGACACAGTAGAATATCAAGATCTTAGCGGAAATTTAAGTCAAAATGATCTTTATGGATACACTTTTTATCGTATAAATGATATCAAAGAACTTTCTAGAGAAAACATATCACTGGAAGATATTATAGATATTTCAAATCAACTTGAGTATAAATATGAGCAAAGCTTCCAAAAATCCAATGATTTAAATGCTGATAGCTATGATTTTGTTTGAAATGATTTAGTTTATAATATTTGACCAGTAGCAGAAGGTCAATCAGCATACAAGGTAAAAATAGTGCAAGTTGTTTCAAATCCTTTAGTTGGTATCGAAACAGAAGAGCTAGAAAAACTGGATCAAGAAAGAGAAAAAAACATACAAAATATTCAACAAACAATAAAAACTAAAAATAGTTTTGATGATTGAGAATTGCTTGTAGATGGGCGAGTTCCAGAATTGGAGCTAAAATCTATGATAGCAGATTTTGATTCTAGTCTTGTAGGACAGGTAAAAGTTTATTCACAGATAGCTTCAGATTATATAGTATATCTTGATGATACAAAAGACTCCAATGAAAATTTATTTTCTCAATTAGTAGTAAAAAATGTAAACAAAACTAATTTTGAAGAAAAAATGGAATCAAAAATTCTTTATGATATAGAGTTGGTGTTTGTACAAGACAGAGAGACTTGGAAAACTGCTCAAACTAGTAAATGAGATATTTTGAACGGAGCTTATTTTAAGTTTGCAAACACAAGCCAATCTCAGCTTTGATTGCCTGTTGTTGTGATAAATTTTGACGATAAATGAAAAGAAATATTTTGTGATATTACTTCAGAAAACATTAGTAAGCAAATGGCTATATTTATTGGCTGAGAAATGCTAACTTCTCCTACAATTCAGTCTAAAATATGTGGAGGTACAGCTCAAATAGATTGAACCTTTACCATGGATGGAGCAAAAGAGCTTGTAGATTCTTTAAATAATTGAGCATTACCTGCACCATTAGTACTAATGCAAGAAGAAAAAATTGCAGCTACTTTGGGTGCTACTGCATTGCAAGGAGCTTTGTTGGCGACTTTAATTGGTGTTTTAGCAATATTTGTGTTTATATATATAAATTATGGATGGAAAAAATCTTTAATAACTTTGTGAGTACTTACATGATTTTTAATTCTTACAGCATTTGTAGTTAAACTTATAGATTATGCTTTATCATTATCTTGAATAGCAGCAGTTATTTTGTCTATTTGAATGGCAGTAGATGCAAATATTTTAATATATGAAAGACAAAAAGAAGAAGAGGCAAACTGAAAAACTTCTAGTTCTTCTATAGATGTAGCTTATGATAGAAGTTGGCCAGCAATTAGAGATGGAAACATTTCTACTGGAATTATAGCACTATTTCTATTTATGCTTGGGTCAAATATGTTTAAGTGATTTGGATTTATGTTGATGGTGACTGTAGCTTTGACTTTGTTATTCAATGTTCCATTGACCAAAATGTTATTGAAATTCTTTTATAGGAAAAAAGCATAGAAAATATTACACACCTAAAATAAAAGACTTCCAAATGCTGGAGGTCTTTTTTGTTATGACTTATTCTATAGTTGTTTTTTTTATCAGAACTACTTTAGTTATAAATGAATTTCATGCTCCAAAATTTGCATTTTAAAAAAATGAGGTGGATTATGATCAAGCATATTCTTGTTTATATATTGTAGAATAATCACAACCTTTAATTCATTATTCATTTTTTAGACAGCAAACTTTAGAACATTATAAAAAAGCTGACCTTGATAGTCAGCTTTTTGTGTTATTAAGATTTATTATATTAATCTGCATCAATCACTTCTTCTGATTTATCTCCATTACCTGTTTCATCTTTTTGTCCTCAATCAGTTGTGCTTTCTATCGTAGTATCAGCTTTGAGAATTTTCTTAATTGTTTCTTTCATGTGGATTTGTATTACACAATAAACACTATTTATGTGTAATGAAATTATTTTTTGTGATTATTCAAGAGATTTTTTTGAAAACATTCAGGTATTAAAATCTGACTAAAATTGATGGATTTTACTAGTAAAATTTCATGCTCAAAAATTTGCATTTTAAAAAATTTGGACTATAATTAATTTAGTAATTTTATTTTATTATCTTTATTACCATTACAAAAACAAAACAAAGCTCTATCGATTCAAAAAACTATTTTGATGAACATAGAGAAACAACAAGATCAGAATTAGGAAAAATCAAATCAAAGGATGACCTTTCTGATAAACAAAAAAATGCTTTAATCAAACTTTTACTTGATGATGTAAAAGAAAAACAATCTACTGATGAATTTAGAAAACATGCAGAAGTGAGAAAAGCTGATTACAAAAAAATCAGAGAATTGGTTATCGAAAGAGTTGGTGATCCAAAAACTGTGACCAAGGAAGACATTCAGAATGCTGTAGATTTTTTCTATGGTAAAACTGAAAAAAAAGAATCAAAAGAAACCATGGAAAAGCCACAATTGGAATCAGAAAATTATAAAATTGATAAATGATTAACTAAAAAAGAAAAATTGGATCAGTGATGGAAAGAGGAAGAAAGACTTGCCTATATCAATGGTATAGAAACCAACATCAAGGTACTTAAAAAAGAACTTACAGAAGGTACTTTTGTACGAGAATATCAAGATGATGGCAAAATACCAAAACACCTTGTAGGAGAGCAACTCTTCAATAAAGTGGCGGTAACTTATCTCGATTTGTGGAAAAAATTGCCTACACGAGAGAATATGGTAGTGATGAGATGAAAAACAAAGGAAGAAAGAGAGAATTTCTTAAAAAATAACTTCCAAAAGGATTGAAAAAATTTGTTTCCTGGGTTTTGGGATCCGGATGACAAGGGATTCTACGGTATTGGTAAACGTACGGGTTATTGATTGTCAGATGGTAGTATTGTAGGGATCAACAAAGACAATATGCATCATTACAACGGTAATCCTGAGTTTGGCTTTTCGTTGCGTTTTCTCAAGAACTAGACCGGCTCGAAGAGCCGGGTTATTCGATTACCTCGCACTTCTGCGAGGCCCTGCTTTAGCAGGGTTTGTCTATTTGACTATTTCTCAAAGAGCAGGTATCTTTCAAAATATAATAAAAAGCTGACTTTAATAGTCAGCTTTTTTTGTGTTGTTAGGATTGGTTATACTAATCTGCATCAATCACTTCTTCTGGTTTGTCTTCATTGCTTGATTCATCTTTTTGTTCACCTTCAGTTGTGCTTTCTGCTGTAGGACTAGCTTGTAGCTGATCTTGATATTTTTGATAAAACTCTTGGAATTCTTTTTGGATTTTGTCCATAGTAGAATCAATTTCTTCTTTGCTCACATTCTCTTTGTCTTTTACTTCCTTTGATTCAGCAATTAGTTTGTTTATTTCTTCTTTTGCTTCATCAGGTAATTTGTCAGCACTTTCTGTCAATTGATTTTCCATTTGATAGATTAACTGCTCTAATTTGTTTTTGGATTCAACAACTTCTCTCCTTTTTCTGTCGTCTTCAGCAAATTTTTCAGCATCTTCTTTTGCTTTTGTGATTTCTTCATCAGATAGATTAGTAGCTCCTTGAATTGTTACATCTTGTTTTTTACCAGTAGATTTTTCTTCAGCACTTACTTTTAAAATTCCATTTGCATCTATATCAAAAGTAACTTCTATTTGAGGTTGACCTCTTCTCATATTTGGTATTCCTTCTAAATTAAACTGTCAAAGAGATTTATTATCTTTTGCAAATTGCCTTTCTCATTGCGTAACATGTACAGTTACGGCTGATTGATTATCAGTTGCAGTAGTATAAATGTTAGATTTTTTAGCAGGTATGGTAGTGTTTCTTTCTATCAAAACATGAGCTAATCATCACTCAACTTCCACAGCCAATGATAAAGGAGTCACATCCAAAAGAAGAATATCTGTCACATCTCCTTGGATAATACCTCACTGGATAGCAGCACCTTGAGCAACAGACTCATCGGGATTGATAGTAGATTTGGCTTCTTTATCAAAAATATCTTTTACAATTTTTTTGATAGAAGGCATTCTAGTAGATCATCCGACTAAAATAATTTCATTGATATCAGATTTATCCAATTTACTATCTTTTAAGGCTTGGATTACAGGCTGTTTACATCTATCCAATAGGTCTTTTGATAAATTTTCAAATTGTGCTCTAGTAAGAGATTCTGCAAGATTTTTTGCTTGTCACTTGTCATCTGTACATATAAATGGAATCATAATATCTACTCTTTCTACTTGAGAAAGTTGCATTTTTGCTTTTTCTGCTTCGTCTTTCAATCTTTGCATAGCCATTGCATCTCATTTTAAGTCAATTCATTCTTTAGTTTTGAAAGCATCTATCAAATAGTTGATTATTTTTTGATCAAAATCTTTTCCTCATAGTTGAGTATCTCCAGAAGTAGATAAAACTTGAAAAGTACCTTCTGATCCAATTTCCAAAATTGTTACATCAAATGTTCCTCCTCAAAGATCAAAAACAACAATTTTTTCATCTTTATTTTTTCATTCCCCATAAGCCAAAGATGCTGCGGTAGGTTCGTTAATAATTCTTTCAACTTTTAGTCCAGCGATTTCTCCAGCAGCTTTGGTAGCATTTCTTTGAGAATCATTGAAATATGCAGGTACTGTAATTACAGCTTGTGTCACAGATTCGCCTAAAAATTTTTCAGCATCTTCTTTGATTTTTTTCAAAACGAATCCAGCAAGTTGTTCTGGTTTGTAATCTTTTTTGTCTACTGTAATAATAATACCTCCATCAGATCCTTCTCTCATATCATAAGGCATATCTTTTACCTCATCCTTTACTTCTTTAAACTTTCTACCAATAAATCTTTTGGTCTCAAAAATTACATTTTTTGGCTCCAGTATAGCTTTTCTTTTTGCTAAATCTCCAACCAACATTTCATCTCCTTTGATATAAACTATAGAAGATGTAGTTCTAGCTCATTCGCTATTTGCTATTACTTCTGATTTGTCTCATAGCATATAGGACACACAAGAATTTGTTGTTCCTAAATCAATTCAAATTACTTTTCACATTTTTTATAAAATTAATAATTAAAAACTGTTCGTTAGTGACTTAAATAGTGATGTTTCATTGATTTTATTTATTTGTCAACACCGTGTCACCAAAACGATTACAGTGCTACTATAATAAAAAAAAACTAAAATGCAAGAAAATTTAGCACCTTTTATATTTGAGTGCTATGCTTTTTGCGAAAATGGGTTGTGATTTGGGTGATATAGATGATTCTATAAAAAAATATTTCAATTATTTTACTTTCTCTGCTAATTTTCCTATTCCTTTGATAGCATCCAAAACCTCTATAGGTAACATCCAAACTATCTTGTTTGATTGATCAGAACTCATGTCATTCATTGATTGTAATGTCCTCAAGTGCAAAGCTCCTGGAGCTTTTCCAATAATTTCTGCAGCTTTTTTCAAATTTTCTGCTGCAGCCAATTCTCATTCGGAAGTGATAATTTTTGCTCTTTTTTCTCTTTCTGCTTCAGCTTGTTTTCAGATAGTTCTTTTTAGGTTTTCAGGGATATTTATATCTTTTAATTCTACAGAAAGTACATCCACTCACCAACTATCAGACTTTTCATCTACTATTTCTTTGATTTTGTGACTAGCTTGTTCTCTTTTTGCCAACAACTCATCCAATTCAAATTGTCATACTATATTTCTCATTGTGGTCAAAGCAAATTGAGTCATAGCATAATCCAGATGTTTTACATTTATTACAGATCTATCTACTTGATCTTCTTTGATTCTATAATAAATTACAGCATTTATATTACAAGAAATATTATCTTTTGTCATAGCTTCTTGACTTGGAACATCTACGGCTTTTTCTCTAATATCTACATTTTGTGAACTCTGAATTATTGGCCATACAAATCTAAATCCAGGGCTTAGAGTTTTTGTGTATTTACCAAATGTAAAAATCACACGCCTATCGTATTGCTTTACAACTTTTATCCCAGCAATTAAATAAATAATTATTAAAAGCAATAAATAATTCATTGTTAGATTTTATTTAAGATCTAAAATTAAATTACTTTTTATAGAATAGTTTTTTATTCTACATCCTCATTATCTCTACATTCAGGTTTTTGGTAAGTTTCACAATACATTCTAGTACAAGCAGCCATTTCAGTTTCTCCTTCCATTTTGTTACAAGTATTACATCCATCAAAAAAATGTTGACAACTTGGGTCAATGATGGTTTTCCAGCTTTCTGCATTGTAAGATTCACTTACTTCATCATCTCTACATTCAGGTTTTTGGTAAGTTTCACAGTACATCATAGTACAAGCAGCCATTTCAGTTTCTCCTTCCATTTTGTTACAAGTATTACATCCATCAAAAAAATGTTGGCAACTTGGGTCGATGATAGTTTTCCAGCTTTCTGCAGTATAAGCCTTTTCAGGAGCAAGGTTTTGTAAAAGTTCTGGTTTTACAAAGTAAACAATTCCCAAAAGAATTAAGATAACAATTATAACAGTTAATAATTTTTTCATTTTGTATTTTTAAATATAAAATTTTATAAAAATAAATTTATTTCTTAGTATAAGATATATGATTGTTTTCTAAAATATCTAGTCAATTTTAATTTTCATTTTTGCTAATGGTTGTTTGATTTTTATATTATTTTTTGATCTAATAAACAATCATAATGATATAATTTTTCTAACTAATTCTATTTCTGATAATAGTTTTTTATCAACATATCTTTGGGATGTTAGAGGGAAATGTTTTAAATGTACAGAATCTCCTTCTTTTTTTCATTCGCTGGTAAATTCTTGTAGCTGTAAATAAATTTTTTCACTTATAAATGGCGTAAATGGAGCAGATATTTTTACAAATGAACTCAAAATTTCAAAAAAGGTATTATATCCAGATATTTTATCTTGTCCCATCCCAGATGCCCAAAATCTTCTTCTAGATCTTCTAATATACCAATTTGTTAGCTTATCTACAAATCCAAGTATCAATTTGCTTGCAGAATCCAAATAATATTTATTCATTTGTTCTTCTACCTCCAAACCTAATTCATGCAGACTAGCCAAAATCCATTTATCCAAGTCATTGCTAATTTTGTAGTTTGGTAGTTTAACAATTTCAGCCTTACTCAAAGATGCTTTTTCTCCGTAAAGACTTTGTCGTAAAGGCTCAAAAACCACTTCATGAGATACAATCAAAATGTTTTTTCCTTTTTCTTTTTCTAAAATTTCCTGATATGTGTTTTCAATTTGATCTTTGTTGTCTTGCCACAATTTATCTTCTTTTACAATTTCTATATCTTTGTCCAATCTTTCTTTGTATATTTTTTGAATAATTTCAGCTGTTTGCATAGTTCTTTTTGCAGTAGAGGAGTATATTTTATCCAACTCCAATCTCAGTATTTGTGTAATAAAATTTTCTGAATTCATTTTTTCTCTTCATTCCTGAGTCAAAGTATCTTCAAACTTAAAACCATTAGCATTGCTATGTCTCATAAAATATAAGTTTGTATTATCGCTTTTAAATTTATCTACTTTTGCATAAGTTTCAAAAAACTTATAGGCATTACTCAATGCTGTAGTAAAATCTTTGTATATCTGGTCTACTCATTTTTCCATAAATCTCATTGGTTCGGCTCTCACAGAAGGAGAAGATAGCATATATAGTCTATAAGCATCAGTTCCATATCTAAAAAATAAATATTCAGGATCTGGATAATTCTTCAAACTTTTTGACATTTTATGTCCATTTTCAGCCAAAATTAAACCATTTATTACAACATTATCAAAAGAATTTTTTCACATCATAGCATTCCCCAAAACATGCATTACTCTAAATCGTCATCTTGTTTGATCCAATCATTCCATGATCCAATCAGCCGGATATATCAAATCTTTGTGCGATCTAGTTGTTCCATCTTTTCTTCTGATATATCATACTTGTCCAAAAGGCATAGATCCAGACTCAAACCAACAATCCATCACTTCTGGGATTCTATAATACTTATTTCCATTTAATTCAAACCAATAATTATCTACATAAGGTCTATGTAAGTCAATTTCTCACAATTTAGAATTATCTCGATAATGCACCAAAACATCTCCATTTGTAGGATAATATTTGTCTTTTTGCGTTAAATAATCAAAGTTTCTAAAAGAATTTCTTAGTCATACTATTGGATCTCAATGAGAAAATGTAATAATTGTTTTTGTTTTAAATTTTTCACTAATATCTTTCACATATTGCCTAGTTCTTTGCATCATATGATCTATGGATTCATCACCTAGATTTGGAGTTGTATTTGTAGGAATTTTTGTTGTAATATGTCCTGTAAACTCTTTTCCATTTCTTGATATATGGGCTAGTTCATGCAAACGCATATCTACAAAAACATTCCCCCCTATCTCAAAAAGTTGTTGATTATTGTCGTTTAGAGTATAATCAAGTATTTCTTTTTCTTTATATAATTTTTGGTATTTTTCTACAGATTTTTTATAATTATTTTCAATATTTTTTTTCTCCTCTGTTCAATAAATTTCATCTAATAATGGTTCAGCAGTATCAAAAGTTCTATATAATGGTGATAAAATAATTACAAAATCATCCCCAACTATTTCTTTTTTAACTTTTTTAATTATTTCAAATTTTTGTTCTTCTCCAAGCTCAGATAATCTTAAATCTCCAATGGAATCTATTATTCTATTTTTATTCCCAATAGATTCAGCATGTCTTACAAAAATATGTTTTGTAATATTTTTTGATCCAGTGCTGGTATTTTGATATAATTCTTCCAAAGTACCTATACTCAGTCTATCTTCTTCATTTTTCTCATTTTGCCAAATAGGAATTGGAGAACCTCGATATCTTTTTCTACTCAAGTTCCAATCAGGAGCAGATTCTAGTGTATCAATAAATCTCTTTTTTACAGTTTCAGGTACAAATCAGATATTTTTTGCATTTTCTACTGTTTCTTTTTTCAATTCAGGTTCTTTTATAAACCAAGAGTCCATAGCCCTTGAAATTAATGGAGCATGACATCTCCAGCAATGAGGATATGAGTGTGTATAAGATTGTTGAATTACCAATTTTCATTCATCTTTTAATCTTCTTACAATATCTTTGTTTGCATCATACACAACTGTTCATTTATAATCATCAACTTCATCTGTAAATTCTCCATAATCATTGACTGGCAAAAATAACCAATCTTTTGCATTTTCTCTAGGAAAAATATTAGCTACTACTTCAAAATCTTCTTGTCCAAAGGATGGTGCAATATGTACTATTCCAGTCCCATCTTCTGTACTTACATAATCTCATCAAATTATTTGGAAATACTGTTTTTTGTACTCATCAGAAATATCGCTTTGATTGATGTATTCAAATAATGGTTTGTAAAAAATTCCTATCATATCTTCTCATGAAAATTTGTTTATCAAAAGATATTCATTTTTATCTTTGTAGTATTTGCTCAATAATTTCTCAGCTATTACATAATATTCTTGGCTAGGTTTATCAAATACCAAAACATAGCTGATTTGTGCTCATACAGCCAAAAAACTATTTGAAGGCAAGGTCCAAGGAGTGGTTGTCCAGGCTAAAATATTTATATCTTTATCTGCTTTTACTTGTCCAGCAAAATTGTTTTTGTAAGTATACAAGTCATAAAATTGATTTATTATTTCTTCTACATCATCTATTATTGTGTTTTCTATTTTTATAGCCATTTTCAATTCATTGTCAAAATCTATGATTTCTGCTCGTTGAAAATGAGTTGTTTTATCTGGTTCCATGTTTTGTGGTTCTCATTCAATTTCAGTTTCTACATAAATCAAATTCCAAATATTTCATTTTAATATTTCCTTGAATTCTCAAATTGTTTTTTGAGATTTTACTTCTACTCATATCTCTTCTTTAATTTCTTTTATTACTGTTTTTTCTATACTATCTCATTTTTCTATTTTACCACCAGGAAATACATATTTTTGTCATTTTTTGTGGTATCATATCAAAAATTTATCATCTCTTTTGATTACACAACAAACTACATTTATAGATCCATCTGATGAGTGTTCATACTTATCCAATTGTTCTTGATTTTTATTGTACAAAGGAAATTTTATAGTGATAGCTGGATCTTGTTTGTCTTCATAACCTTCATTTACTTCGGAATTGGATAATGCAGTAGCACAAGAAGGACAATATCGTTGAATATTAAATCATTTGTATACTAAATTTTTTGAATACAAATTATCAAAAACATTTATTACTGATTCCATAAAATCTAAATTCATGGTCATATATGCATTTTCCATATCTGCCCACCTTCCTATCTGATCTACAAACTTACTCCATTCATCACTAACATTACTAACATAATTTCTACATTCTTGAGTAAATTTTTCAATTCCCAATTTTTCTTCTATATCTTTTTTTCAATCTAATCAAAGTTTTTTTTCTACTGCTTTTTCTACCGGTAAGCCATGACAATCTCGTCATCGATCTCTGATTACCCTATATCCTTTCATGGTTTTGTATCTTCATACAAGATCCTTCATGGTTCAAACCAAGCCATGTCAAAAATGTGGCTCTCCACTAGCAAAAGGCGGTCCATCATAGGTGATGGCTTCCAAAGTTTTAGATCTTTCTTGAATAGATTTTTCAAAAATTTTATGCTCTTTTCGATATTGATTTAATTCATTAATTAATTCTTTTTGACTCATTTTTGTTTGAATAACTATTAAGATAAAAAATAAAGATATTACTAAAAATATTATATATATTAATTCAATTTACAAATATCTATCCAATTTTCAATTTGAAATAGCATAAACTTATATTTTATAAAAAAATGGCTAATTGATATTGTTAGCCATTTAATTAAAGTTCTTTATTTCTTAATAGATATAGACTCCCAGTTGATGTCTGTATTTATTAAAGTGATCATTTCCCCATTTTTTAGTTTAAATACACTATCATAAGAGTCTATCCAAACAAACTCTCCTTCCAAGCTTACAGGTGGCATTGAACCATCTGGTAGGTCTGGTCCATTATAACTTATGACTACCTTTTTGCCTTCAAATTTAATTAAATTTTCCATAATTTTTTATTTTTTTGTTAATACTATTTTTTTACAGAAATTCTTATACATATATTAAATTAAAAGTAAAGTGATTTTTTAATACAATTCATTTAAAATGATGTTAAGCTTTTTTTATTTTCACTTGAAACTTTTAGTGTTTTCAATAATCATAAATTGATAGTTTTATTTTATCAAAAATAAAAGGATGTTTTCTTTTATTCAAGAAAGTTTACAAAGATATTTTCAAGAAGGAATAAAAATAAATCCATTACTTATTTTGATTTTTGTATGATTTATTACACAATTTATAAAAATACTTATTGATTCCATCAAACAAAAAAAGTTTTGTATTTCCAACTTATTTTCTGCTGGATGATTTCCTTCTTTTCACTCATCTATTGTTTCTAGTATAGCTACAATGGTTTTGCTACAATTTGGTTTTGATAGTATATATTTTGCTTTAGCTTGTGGTTTTGCTGGGATAGTTGCTTATGATGCTATGAATGTTAGATTTGAATCAGGCAAGCAGGCAGAATATATCAATGAAATTAGGCTAAGTATTACAAGTGTCCTTACAATGACCAAAAAAGAATCTTTAAAAGAAAGATTATGACACACCCCATTTGAAGTTTTTGCATGAATAATTTTGGGTATAGTTCTTACTTTTATACTATACTATTATCTTATTTTACCTCACTAGATTATGTATACTTTAGTCAAAAATAGACCTTTCAAAAAAAGAAAGACAAACAATATAAAAAGAAAGGTTAAAAAAATAAAATTAATCTATCCAGAAATAAATTTTCCAATCAAGCGATTTTGGACATTTTTATTATCAATGATTTTTATTTATTGAATATTTTTTATAATACAACATACTATTTTTAAAGATGAAAATTATATAAAAAAAATATATTATAGTCAAATGAGTATCAACAATTACGACGATCCTTATTTATACAACACCATTTCCAAGCTATTAAAAGATGAAAATTTCTTTGTAGCATCTAAGTTCAAAAAAAAGACTATTCTTCGTACTCTAAAACAAGAGTTTCCTATTGTTAAAAACATAAAAATAATACAAGCAGAAAAGTTTTCAGCATCTGTTAAAGTTGATTTTTATGATTTAGATTTAGTTCTAAAATTATGAGATAGAAAATTTTGAGTATTATGATATTATGATTTTGAAATTTTTAGTGGCAACAATATTTGAAATGGAGCATTTTCAATAGAATTACCTCAGTATTTAGGTGATATAAACTCTATCCATTGATTATTTGTTGAAATATCCCCAGAAAAACTCATTCATGATATGGACATTATTTCTCAATGATTTCCTGCTCATACTAGAATCGTTTATCTTCCAGGTTCTTCTATGACAGTAGTGTTTTTTTGAGAAAAAAGGGTGTATCTAAACAATAAAAATTCACTTATAGATCAGATCGATAGTTACAATCTTTTGATGAAATATTATAATAATGCTAATTCTTTGAAAATAATAGATTTAGGCTCTTTGGAATGAGATAAAATTATTGTTAGAGAATAAGTGATTTTTATAAACATTAGTCATTCCCTCTATTTCAATATCTTACAACATTTTATTTGAAAATTAAAGTGAACAATTAAAACAAATAAGAAAATTCTTTACAAAACTTTAGTTCTTTATTTTTTATCTTTATAGCTTATGTACAAAAAAGATTTCCCAATATTTCAAAACAATCCTTGAATGATATTTTTGGATAATGCAGCTAGTACTCAAAAACCTAAATATGTGATAGATTGAGTTAATTATTTCGTTTCAAATGATTATGCAAACATTCATAGATGAGCATATCATCTTTCAGAAAAATCTGAAGAAATTTATCAAGAGTCCAAAAAAATAGTTGCAGAATTTCTAAATTGCAAAACATCGGAAATCATGTACAACTATAATGCTACTCATTGATTCAATATTGTAGCACAATCTTTGGTAAATTCTGGATTCTTGAAAAAATGAGATAAAGTTTTACTTTGAATTTGGGAACATCATGCAAATATTGTCCCTTGGCAGATTTTATCAAAAATATTTGGATTTCAGATAGATTTTATTTGAATATCAAAGTGATGTGAAATTGACCGAGATGATTTTTCAAAAAAATATGATAAATCTGTAAAAGTTGTATCTATTTGACATGTTTCCAATGTTACTGGGAAAATATATGATGTAAAAAAGATAAAATCTTTACTCAGAGAAGATACTTTTTTTATAGTAGATTGATCTCAATCTTTCCCAAATATGAAAATAGATGTCCAAAACATATGATGTGATTGTTTTGTTTTTACAGCACATAAAGTTATGGCTTATACATGAATTGGAGTAATGTATCTAAAAAAAGATTGGATCAAAAAATTAACTCCCATGCTATCTGGATGATGAGCAATTAGAGATGTAGATTTATTTTGACACACAGTCCCAAATGATTACTCCAAATTTGAAGCAGGTACACCAAATATTATTTGAGCAATAAGTTTATTAAAATCTTTGGAATATGTAAAATCAATTTGATGAGTTCAAAAGATTCGAGAACATGAACAAAAATTGATAAAATATTCTTTAGACAGATTTACCAAGTTAAAAGATAAAGTAAAATTGATTTGACCAAAAACAAAAGATAGAACGGCCGTTTTTTCTTTTTTCATTCCTGAAAATAAAAATTTTAACAATATTTGAGAAATTTTTGCTCAACACAATATAGCTATTCGTTGTGGAGGTCATTGTGCTTATCCCATTCATAAAGATTTAAATATTCCATGAACATGTAGGATGAGTGCATATTTGTACAACGATATTTCAGATTTAAAAAACTTTTTTGATATATTAGAATCAATAGTTCAATAATAAATTTTATCTTATTATTTTTTTTGCATATATTAATTGTAATTCTAATAAAAAAGTCCTCCAAAATTTGACAAAAACAATATTTTTATGTATAATTAAAATGTAGTCTTTTTATATATTAAATTTAACAGCCATGAACTTAGAAACAAATTCAATTTCCATAGACTCATTTCTTAATAAAGAAACAAATCCATGAAACATTAATCTTCAACAACTAGATGAACTTACCTCATCTTCAAATAAAGATTTATTAGACAATTTAAGTAAAAATATAAATATTGAAAAAAATATAAATCAAGAACAAATAGACTCATTATTAGCTAAAATAAAAACAAACAAAACCTTCCAAAAATTTTCTAATATGCGAAATGGTTTATGAGAAGATGATAAACTCAAAATATATAATAATTGAGCACAAAATATATTTAGTGCTTCAAAAAATGGTTTAAGAACGTTAAATCCCTTAACATGACCATTTAGACCTGCCATTATTAGAACATTCCAAAAAGGTAGTATAAAAGAACAAATACATAAGGATATTTTTTATGCACAAGCAGAGCCCACAAGGATGTTAGTACATCTTTGACTTTTATCTACCCCCAATGGTCTATCACAAGAAAATTTAATTAAAAATATAAAAAAAGATGAAAAATCTATGAATAGAAAAATGTTTATATTGGAAAAATGTGCTATGATTATTCCAGAATTGAAACCAGCATATCCTCTTATTAAGCAACTAAGATCGATAATGAAAACTTCTTCATGAGTTGCCACTGAGCTTATGATAAAACAAAATCAGGATATTAATATTACAGATAACTTATCTGCATAAATGTTTATTTTTTTAATTCTATCATAATGATAAATACAAACACAAAAATAGATCAATTAAATTTAAGAGTTGATAATATAGATAAACAGTTATCAAATTTAAAAAGTGAAATATCTTCTTTAAATGAATCTTCAAAGTTAGATTATTTTCAGAAATTAGAAACTACAATATCTAAAACAAAAGAAGAATTAGATAATTTGAAAAATGATCCGAATATATCACAAAATGATTTGGATAAGGTATTGAATATAGAAAAGAAATATAATACTTTGCTAGAAAATTTTCATTGAGAGCTTTCATCATTAGAAACTTCTATTCAAGTAGATAAAAATAAAAATAAGAATGAAGATGAGAATAAGCCTAATTGGCGAGAAAGAAATAAAAAAACAGTTTTGATTTGAGCTGGAACTTTGTGAGTTTGACTACTTATAAGACATTGGTGGAAAAAAAGAAAAGAAAAAAAAGAAAAAAATCAGACTTCAAATATAGATACAAATAAAAATTCACTACCATGAACAAACATAAATATAAACAATGGTCAAGAAAAGAAAGCTCGATGGAAAAAAGCATTGTTACGATGATGATGAATTTTATGATGAATAACTATATTAAATAATTGGACTTGGATAAAAGAAAAGTTATGATTTGGACTAAGTTTTGAAGACTCTTTATGAGCAGTTAAAGAAGATTTAAATAAACTTTCAGAATTTAAGGTAAGATGAAATATAGGAAACTTAAGCTATGATGAATCAAGTTCAGAAATAAAATCATATTGATCGAATATATGAACAAAAATTGATAAAAAGAAAAAAAGAATAGATTGATTAGATTTGAAGTTTTCAACATATCAAGAACTTATATTTGTGGCCAATTTTATTAATTATTTAAAGTATAATTATGCATGAAGATGAGCCAGTAATAGCCCTTTTTATTCAAAATCTAGAACTTGAGATCTGTATATTAAAGTATGAGCACACATTGATTGAAAGGAAAGAGAAGAAGAAGTAATCAGTGGAGGTCTTCGATGAACATTAAGAGAATATGCCCCTAGTTTAGACCCTAGCCTCACAAAAAGAATCTTTAGTTTTGGATTGGCAAATACAAATTGAAAAACTGCATTATTTAGCTATTTAAATAATCTTGATATACGAGAAAAATGAGAGGCCCCAGTACAAGATAATCCTGATAATGATCCTCTAATCACAGAAGTTAACGATCTTCAAGAAGAAATACAAGATACAAGATTAGACTTAAATCATCAATTAACTAGATGAACTGTTGAGGCTATTAAAATTACAGATTCTGAGTATGAAATAAGGGCATGGTGATTTAAAGAAAAACTTATTTTAACTCCTGAGATAAAAATCAAATGAATGAACCTTTCTTTTCCAACAAGAAAAGAGGCCATAAGGACAGCAACATTGTTAAATAAAATGAAATATGAGTATTGATGAAAATGAAAAAACGCAAATCCTTTTTCAATGGAATATGAGTATTTTCGTTGGTGATTATATGTTAATAGAAAATGAGAGAATATGTGAAAAAAGGCACGATGGAGAAAAATACGTGTTCTTGACGATGATACCTTAAAAGAATTATACCCAACCTTATATAAAAAATCAAATAGAGATATATTTTTGTCCTATTTAAATAACTTAAAAAGCGAAAACAACTTTAGATGATGGAAGTAATTTTTTCTTAAATTAAAACCTTCCACTTGTATAGATATAATAATTAACACTTTATAAACTTACAAGAGAAACTAATCTACTTAACACTAAAGAAAGAAAATTAACAATGATTTACCTCACACAGAATAAGTCTAAATAAATGAAGTTGATGGATTAGTTTAAAAATCACATACGAAAATATTATAATTTTAATATACTCACAAAATTTTTATTTAAAAAACATATTCCAATAGAAATATTGATTTTTTGATATGTTTTTTATTTATACCAAACAATGTTAGTTTAAACATAAATGTCAAGTAAAAGGGGTCGTTTTAGTCTATATTTTTTGTTTTATAAACCAGTTTTGAATAATATTGATTAAGAAAAATTTTAAAAACTAATATCATATTATGCCTATGACTATTGAACAAATTAAAGAACAAATTGATAATACAAAAACTCAGATTAAAGAATCTAAAGATCTTTCTCCAGAAGAAAAAATGCACAAGGCTAGAGACCTAGAGTTACTAATGACCGATATAAAAAACGATTTAAATAGTTTGCAGGGATCTACTACAGAAACAGACAAGCTTAAGGAAATTGAAGAGCTTGAAAAAGAATATAATAAATTACAAGATGATTTAAATGAATTTAAATGAGAATTGGATAGTATTCAAGATGACATAATAGATCAAACTTTGGAGGATTTAGAAAATGATGTAGAAGCAGGCAACAATATGGATTCTGAAATTATTCCATCAGAAAATGATAAGCCTAATTGGCGAGAAAGAAATAAAAAAACAGTTTTGATTTGAGCTGGAACTTTGTGAGTTTGATTACTTATAAGACGTTGGTGGAAAAAAAGAAAAGAAAAAAAAGAATGAGGAACAACATGATCAAGTAGTTCAGAAAAAAAACCATGGTATAAAAAATGGCGAGGTGTTTGACTTATAGGTGTTTGAGGTTTTTTATGAATAAAATGGTTAATAAATCATTTTAAAAAATGAGCAGATCCGTTTGATAAAACAGAAAAACAGTATAAATCATACTTGGATTTTGCTAAAGAAAATTCAGAAGATTACAGGCAATATGAACAATTATGATGAACTGTTAATAATTTTTATAATAAAGCTCGAACTGTTGAGAGAGAAAGTTTTTGATTTGAAAATGACTTAGAGTTATGAGTTATTTGAGACAATTTAGAAAAAGAAAAATGATATGAACACACAGACACTAACGGACTAGTACCCTATTGTTTAGATAATTACTATACTAATGTAAATGATATGTTGTCAGCATCAGGAGTTCGTAGGTATTTAAGAGAAAAAAATATAGAATGATATATTGCAACTATAAAAGAACTTTGAGCAGATTGGTTTAATAAAATAATGGTACCATATTTAGCGACATTTGCAAACTTTTCAACTTTTGGTATATTAGCAAAAGACAGCGCAGAAACAAAAATGAGCAAATTTTTTGAGAATATAAAAGATAATGCTGAAGACAGGAAGTTGCAGTTAGATTTGTTTTTTAGACAATATACAAAAATATTAACTTATATGGCAGATAAAAAAAATGCTATAGCTATACAATGTGCAACTCCAATTATACAAAAAGATTGATATAATTGAGAAGAACGACCATCAGATCCTGAAGAACAACAAGAACTTTTATTAGAGGCAATTAATGATAAAAAATGGGTTAGCGAAAAACTAAAATCAACACCTTATCAAGCATTTATTGGATCTAAGATATTATGAGCTTCAAAAGTTTTAGAAGAAAAAAATTTGTTAAATGAAGATGTTACTTTTGAATTACAAAATATTATAGAAAATTTAGATCAAGAGAGTGAAGATATTTTATGATGACTGGAATCTAATGCATTATTTGATGCAGAAGCTAAAATGTCAGACTGAGGCACTCTAGATGAAAAAACAAAAAATGGCTTATCTGATATTTGTGATAATTTGGTAAAAGATATGTGAAGTGAAGAAGAAGGATGATGGATGTATGATACATTTGAATATCTATTTGTGGCATTAGGGTTGGATGAAGCAGAAAAACAGACAATTCTAGAACAAAGTTGAATGAAAGATGCTTTTGATTTAATGAAAACAAATATATGAGAATTAAAAAATGATATTCTTACTAATCCAACAAAAGAAAATATAGAAACCCTAAAAACATTAACTGGAGAATATTTAGCTATGAAAAAAGAATTGCATTTAGCAATTTATGCAATGCAAGAAGCAAAAGAAAATAAAGATTTCTTAGATCATCTTGCAGATATTGGTAATGCTATTTGAATATTTTTTAAAAAGTTTTTTGAATCAGTTAGAGATATCTTTCACTGAAAGTTTAGTGTGTGATGAACAATAAACTTCTTTATATGATGTACAGTAGTATGATGAGTGTTGCATATTTCTGGAAGAGTAGCCAAAAATACAATACTTATAAAAGCATGAAAGTGAATGAAAAATGTTTGATTAGCTCCTTATTCACTCATGAAAGCAGGTTTGTCTCGTACGGGTGCACTTAATGGTCGGGTAATGAGAAAATATATTACTCAATTAATGAAAGATGGAAACAATATTAAGGCAGAGAGGTTTTTGTCCAGATGAATTGCTAATGGAAACTTAAGTATAAGGCAAGCGGTGTTAGCAGGTAAAAAAGTATATCCTAATGCTATGATGGGTAGCGATGTTAACAAAATTTTTAATAGACTTGTTACTACAAATCTTTATATAGCTGAAAAAGATGTAAAACTTTTTGTAAAATATTATGAAAAAAACAGAAAATTTACAAGCAAATTATTCAAAGAAAAGACTTCAATGCACTTTATTTCAGATAATAGATTGCAAAAGATAACATTAAATGAAGGTATGTTTGAGCAGCTTAAAATATTAGATAAGAACCTAAAAAATATAAAAAATCCTCAAGCTAATAAATATTTTGATAGTATGTTGAAAAAAGTAAAAAATATAGACGATTTTAAATTTATGAATGGCTTAGCTAAAGATACTAAGTTTGTTTCAAAAATAGATTGATCTAACTTGAAAACACTTAAAAAATTAAGCTTTAGTGAGATAAGACAATTAAAAAGTAGTAGTGATTTTAGTGCTTTTAAAAACTGAACAAAAAATTTAGATGATATTTTAGCACCATTAAAAAAATCTAAAAATATTGTAAAAAATATAGCAGAAAGTAAAGCTTTATCAAAAATTAAAAAGGGTGTAGGGCAGGTTGATAAAATACCTTCAGGGATTCAACAACAATTTAATAACATAATAGATGAAACAATAGAAAGTATAAGATCTGTCTCTAAAATAAATAAGAATTTTGCTAACATAAATATACAGAAATTAACAAACTTGAAAGCAAATAAAAATCTAACTAAGATAGATATGGAGTCTCTCATTAAATTAAATAAACACTGATTTAAATGAACACAACTATCTGATCTTTTAACTATTTTAAAGTCTGAGACAAACATCAAATGAATTGGTAAACTATGAACTCATCTTCAAGAGCTTTTACATGCATGAAAAATTGATGACTTTATTCAAGCACTATGAAAAAATAAAAAATTGATTAAAAATATAGATATAGGACCTATAATTAAAGGAATGAAGAATCTTAAAAATGTGCTTAAAAATGCAGATAATATTAAAACACTGTTTAAGTCTATTTCTAAAATAGCAAAATTTTTGTAAAAATTTACATATACTAATTATAACAACATGACACAGATTGAACAATATAAAAACAGAATATCTGAAAAATATATAGAAGACTTTAAAAAAGACTTAAGTTTTTTTGAAAAAATAATGCTTATGCCTATATCCAAAAAAATGGATGAAATTTTGAAATCTAATAAAAAAATAACAGTAGATAGTCTATGAGATTTAGAAGATTTGTGATTTTGGAGAAAAGTATTGTGAGTAAGATTTTGAAATAAAAGATTATTTGAAAAACTTTCTAGTAAGGTTTTTAATTTTTTAAAGGAAAAACAAGAAAAAATAATTCAAGCTGAATCTTCTGGAAGACTAGAAGAACTTCAATCTTTAGTTATAGAATGAAAATTAGATGATTTAGAAAAAAATATAGAAGAAAATACTACAGATAATTCTACTAAATCTGATTCTAATTTAGATAAAAATGATGAGGCTATGATAGAAGAAGATGATAAAAATATTGATGTAGAAGATAAAAAATCGTCTTCTATAAATCCTAAGCTTGCAGGTGTAGGTACTTGAGTTCTCGGTGGAGCGGCATTTAATGCTTCAATGAAAAACCTAGAAAAAATGGCCTGAATATCAAAAGTAAAAGAAGTTCCAAAGGGTTTTGAAGTAGCAAGAACTAAAAAACTAATGACAGATATTTATGGACAATTAAAAGGAAGAGTAAAGTCTCCCAAAATCAATACAGCTATGAAAAAATCTTATGAAAAATCAATAAAAGTTTTTGAAGAAGCCGCAGGTAGTTTAGATGCAAATACTGGTAAAGCTTTTCAAGAACGACAAAGGTGGTCAAATAATATACCAGAAAAAGCTCTTAAATCCTTAAATGCAGATAGAGGGTTAATAAAATTACTAGATGATTTACCAGAAAAGGAGGCAAATAAATTTCTAAAGAAATCTGCAAAAGACATAAAAAAATTTTTAGATGGGAAAAAAATACGTGCCACAGATGAGGTGATTGATATGCTGAAATTAGCAAAAAATGCCGATGAACTAAAATCTATTAATCTTGTATTCAAAAATTCTACAAAATTAGCAAAGTTATCAAAGTGATTAAAATGAATATGAGCCATTAGCGTAATATTTCTTGGTGTAGATGTTTGGGTGTATTTTGAAACTATGAAAGAGGTTGATGCTATTAAAAAAATAAATGAAGTAAGAGGTGAAATGATGCATGATAGGGCCAGAGCTCAGTTGTGAGTATGAATATCTGTGTTATTACTAGAAGCTGCTGTTGTTATATGAGCATGGGCTGCTGGTTGATCTCTAGCGTGACCTGTATGATTAGCTGTTTGATTGATAATTTGAGCAGTATATTATTTTGCTTCAGAATTGATTGATGAACTTTATTATGATAAAAAAGATTTTTATTCACAAAATAGGTATGATTACATAAACCAAGAAAGAACAGTTATTAAACAGTCTATTATACAGTTGTTGGAGTCTGATCGTCGTTGAATGCATGAAAAAATGAAAGAAAGTATAAAAGCTGAGTCTATTAAAAAATGAAAAAAATTAAACACTATGGCAGAAGCACGAGAAGCTCTTATCTTTCAAGAAGAGACTTTAAGTGGGCATTATTCAGAATTGCAACAATATTACTATAGTGGTCAGTCTGAAAAAGATTATGAAAATACACTTAAAAAATCCAATCCAGAACAATATAAAGTATATTTAGAAGAGAAGGAAAATATGGAAAATATAATAAAAGTTAGAATGGAGTACATAAAAAATTATATAGAAAAAGATAGCAATACTCCAGAATATAAATCTATGAAAGAAATGCTTTCTAAGTATCAATGAATTGAATATGTGGAAAATGTTTTAGCTGATTCTAAAGTTTACCACTATATAAAGTGAGAGCACGATGATGCATATATTGAAAATTATAAAGATTTAAGTGTAGAAGAGTACAAAAAATCATATTGAAAAAAACTAAAAGCTGACTATCCAGATAAATTTGATGTTTTTGAAAAACTATCCATAGATAATCCAGTGCATTTTTATGAAATATGTTGGGGAGCAAAATTATCAAAATCTAGTATTTTAAGTGGTATTGAGAATAATGATTCTAATGATTATTATAATCCATCAGAAAAAGAACAAATAGAAGCTAATTTAGATTTTATAGAAAAATATTTTGAGTATTGGTGATTGTGAAGATCTATGGAAAAAGAAATTTGAGTTTGAATGAGCAAGTCAGATAACGTTTTAGATTATTCATATATTGAAAAAGTTTTAATAAATCTGGAACATTTGTCAGAAAGACCATTATGGGATAGTGAATCTGCCATAGATTATTTTTCAAATATAGAAGTTTTTCAAGCTAGATTAGATGCTAATTATCAAGTATCTTCAGATACATGACAAAATATTTTATATTCTATGGCTAAAGAGTTTCATGGGTATTTATGAGATAACAAGCAGTTAGATATTCTTAATTTTTATAATGAGGGTGTTGCAAGTAATACATCAATATATTATAAAGGTGGTTGGAAGACTAATATTGACCGAGCTATAGATGGTAGTTTTTCTCTTAGGGATATAGATGATAAAAATATGACAGCCCACCAAGTATGTGAGATATTTGATAGAGCAGAGTTGACTTCTGCAGCTAAGGTAGCAGATCAAGAAATTAGAAAGGAGTATGATTCAAGAATTAAAAAAATTATAGAAAGAGAGATATGATATAGAGATCAAAAAGAAAACTATGAAAAAAAACTTATAAATTTTATAAAAACACAAAGTTCCAATAGAGAATGATATTTAGAAATACCTTATGATTTGGTAATTGAATGTAAAAAAGCAAAAATATGAGATGTAGAAAACTATTTATTTAAGTTTGAAAAATGAGTGATTGTTGCTATGTCCACATGAGCATTTGTTGGTACTGGTTTAAATTTTGATAAAACTAAAGAAAAAGTAAAATATGAAGCTATTACACCTTTGCGTGAAGAGCTTACAGCAGAAGAAAAGAACATAATTGATAAAGTAAAAATGGCACATACTAGATTAGAAGATATTAGAATTTTAGAATCAAGTTGGGCTAAATTTATTAATAGTCATAAAGATGATTTATGAATACCAATAGAGTTGGAAAAAGAAATGTCCAACAAACGACATGAACGAGAAAAAATAGAAAGATCATTATTGTACATGTCACCTATATCTGCCAAATCATATTTATCTTCTACTTGGGAGGAATATTATTCTTATTTTGAAGATAGTTATATATGAATTCTGGCTAGGGTTTCACAATTTAAAACATCTGATAATTTATCAAATATAAATTACATGAATCAAGCATGGTCTTGGATAAACAGACCAATAGTTGAGATAGAAAACAATCAAGTAATAATTTCTGAGGATCTTAATTTGGAAAAGGATGAAAAGTTTTATTTATTAAAATATATTAAAGAAACAAAAGATGAAATTACAGGTAAAACAGCAGAACAACTGTTATTAGCAAATGAGGATGATAATGAAAATGAGCTAACTGTTGAACACCTGAATGAAAAATGAAAACGAATGGCTAGGCAAATTTTAATAGCTGTATTGGAACAAGAGACAGTGGGTTTTGATAAAAATGGAAGAGCAAAGAACATTGGTTGTAATATAGATTTAGTTGATGAAACTGAGAGTTCTCTAAAAAAAATCGAAGACTGAACCTTTCAATATAATCTTAATTCTAATGTAAAAAAATCCTGGGCAATTATGGAAGATAGAATTAAGATGCACTTATGATATTCATCAAACATAGAAGTCCAAAACTCACTAATGGATTTAGAAGTTGATGATATACAAACTAAAACTCCAGAAATTAAAGAAGTTTCAGAATGAGAACAAGCTTCTCATGAGTCTATAAATGAGTTAACACAAAAAATATTGAAAACTAAAGACGAAGTAGATCGAGCTGGAAAAAGGGGGACACCAAACTTTGTTCCTGATTATGATAATATAAAAGATAATTTAGTTCCAGGAGTATTTGAGAGTTGGTGACATTCAGTTGGCGTTAGTGTTACAGAAACAGATAGCAGATATTTAAAATGAATGAAATTTCAGAATTTTAAGATTGATGGTTTAGATGTTAAATTTAATCTTGAAGAGTGATTGCGTATGGCTAATTTTATAAATTGGGTTAAGTATCAAATACCAAGGAATCCAGATTATCGTGGAAAATTTTACTATTGAACAGTTTGAGGGTATTTGAAAGTAGATAATTCTTTGCTCGATGATACAGTTATTTTATATAAAAGTACAGCAAAAGAGTCTTATCCAGATATGCTTAATTGAAATAAAGATAAAGTTTTAGCTTATTTAAATTCTCTATAAAATGATAGAAAATATTCAAGAGAAAGTACAAAATTATATAGAAAGTCAAAACAAAAAGTCTAATTTATCAGAAACACAAAATAGTTTAAAAGAGTTTTGATTAGATTTAAAAGTTTGAGAATGGTTGAAAAATGATAAAGATATGCTAGATTATGCACAGCTTTTCTTAAAAGAAAAAATAGAAAACAAAAAAAGAACATTTAAAGAGGAGTTCAAAATTTGACTGCTAGAACTTAAATTACAAATAAAATGTTCTTATTTTGCTGATTTTAAGGAGTTTTTAAAAGATTTAAAAGAATCAGAAAGTTCAACAAAACAAAAAGAGGATGCTACAGATTCAAAACAAAAAGAATCTAAAGAACAAGGAATGAGAATAGACAATAAGTTTTTTAACACATCTATCTCAAAAATGAAATCTCATCCATATTACAAAAATTCTGCATCATGAGTTACATGGTGTTCAGCCACAGCAAGATTTAATTCTGAAAGTTTTTGATTAAATTTGCCAAGATGAGATGCTTACAATGCATGAAAAGAACCATGAAAAGCGTGTCTTAAAACAATACCTAGTAATAAATTTGACAAAAAACCACAAAATTCTTGGAGTAATTTATCTTTATCAGATTTCAATGATCAAAAAGATGAAAAAATAAATTTTGCAGATATTTATACTAATTCCCAATCTGGATACTGACATAGAGTAGTTTGATTTAAAGACAATCTTGGGCAGTGGTATGTACTAGATCCTTACACAAATGTAAATTGATTGAATGATAAACCAAAAAAACTAGAAGATTATATGTGAAAAAGACAAATCAAAAAAGTTCATTTCTACTACTCAGACTGATATAATTTTGAAAACAAAAAATATGCATAATTTTTATATATTACTAATTTACTTATGATAAATATAGAGCAAAAAATTATTGATTATAAAAAAGAAAAAGAAAGCATGTCATTGATTAACCAGGTCAATGAAACATTTTGAACAGATATAAAAAATCCTTTAAATGATAAAAAAGAAAATCCATTTGATAAATGGGCTGAGCTTTATTTAAAAGAAAAAAAAACTATTTGGCAAACTGCAAAAATGTCTTTTTTAGAATTAAGATTGTCTATTTTTGATAAAGATTTTAAAAGTTTTAAGGAAGAGCTGGATAATTTAAAAGAATGAATTATCAATAATTCTAATAATACAGACAGCCCTAATTCGCAACAAAAAACTGATTCTAAAGATACAAAAACAGATTCTGATATTGAGCTTGATAATATACAAAAAAAAGTAGTTGACATAGCTAAAGAAAATACAGGAAAATCAAATGTAGCTGAAATTATAAATGATTCAAATAAGATTCACTGTCGATGATGGGCTGAGGCTATTTACAAAAAAGCATGATTATTGGAATGAGATAGAAAAATTATATATCAAGATTGAAAATATTACTCATCAATATGAGAACAGTTATCAAACAACGACTTAATTAATATGATAAAGCCTGGAGATTGGATATATGTTCATAATTGAAATTCTATAGATCAAAACTGAGACCATAGTGTAATATTTTTATGACGAGAAAATAATGTTATTTGACAAGCAAATACTGCAAGTTATCCTTGAAGTGGAAATGAAGCTGTTATAAAAACTTATGATTTGGCTACAAATCCAATAAGACATATATCTAGAGCAAGTTCTATAGCATAATTTTTATTCTAGATACCAAGTTTTGTAATAAACATCCTTTTTGGGATTTTTTTCTCCATCCGCGATATATCTTCTAAACCAAGTTCTTTGTTTTTTAGCTAAATGCTGAGTGTTTTTGTTCAACAAAAACTCCATTTCATCTATATCATATTC
>Ga0265293_10002108_pt1 | contig 41296 bp, 31 predicted proteins | sample Munlanlewell138R_FD_192505 | JGI IMG/M metagenome (GOLD analysis project Ga0265293, IMG submission 192505) | Leachate microbial communities from a municipal landfill in Southern Ontario, Canada - Leachate well 138R | ecosystem: Engineered > Solid waste > Landfill > Unclassified | place: Canada...
TACAATAGCTCCAACCTTATTACGCTATTTTGCCTCGCCTCTTATATTTCTATATTTACCCGGTGACATGCCGGTGGATTTTTTAAACACTTTTGTGTAATAGCTTTGGTCTTCAAAGCCTACTGAATAGGCAATATCAGCTAAGCTTAGGGAACTGCCTGTCAGCAGCTTTTTGCTTTTTTCAATTCTTATATCGTTAATGTATGCGGTTAGAGTGCATTTCATTTCTTCTTTAAAAATCTTGCTTAGATATGATTTGCTTAAATACACATGCTCTGATACCTCATCCAAGGTGATTTTTGTATTGTAATTATTTTTAATGTAATTAATTGTTTTGAATAATATGTTGGAGTGCTTTACCGCTTTAAATTCAAAAACATAACTTACAAACCTGTTGATTACAAATGTAAGCCAAACGCTAAGCTGCTCCATCGTTTTAAATGTTTCAATTTCGTCTATATAGTTTTTATTTAGAATAAATATTTCATCTAAATCTGCGCCGCCATCAATTGCCGAGCGCGAAAGAAGCACAACAAGCTCTACGACCCTTGCTTTAATTACATTAAAATCTCCGTCTGAACAGAAAAATATATGCCCCAGCAATAAATTCAAAAGTTCTTTTGAAAGCTCCGCATCCCCAAACCTTATTGCAGATTGCAGCTTTTTTTCTAAATCTATGGGGTAGGGTATTTTTTCTTCGTGGAAATCTCTTGCTTTGTAGAGGTCGTTTAATATGCCGTCGTAATCGGCAGTTGGTTTTACTATATCTTTGCTTGCAAATAAAGAGAACATTATTTCGGAAATGTCATTTACAAGTGATGTTTTAATGTTGGGAACACCTTTTATATCCAACAAAAAGTCGTTTGTAAAATCCTCTATGTTCCCCATGATTATTGGTCCGGCAAGAACGCCTGCATTTATTCTGTTTAAATAGTCGCTAATGATAGCCGCAACATATATAAAACCTGCAGGGCAATAATATATATATTTGCCGCCCCATCTTTGCGCCTCGTAGCATCCGTATTTGTGTGTACTGATAAAATTGCACCGATTGCATTTTTTGCAATAATGCTCTCCTTTGATTTTGTTAAGACTTATATCAAAAATATTGCATTGCGTCCTGCATAGATTGCTAAAATGCTTTAGGTTTTTATTAAGGTGTTTTGCAACCTCGTTTGTCAAAAGCTGCACCTCAATTTCAAATGTAAATTTTCGTCAAGTCACAGACCATCTTCTGATAACAGTTCATCCGGTATAGTTGGGACAGGCTCGTGCTGCTGCGTCACTTCGTTGTCGATGTCTTGCTCGGGCTGTTGCGGGTTTGATGCGGGTTGTTCGGTTTGCAAGTCTTCTTGCGGCTGCACATGCCCGCTTTGCGTTTTCAACGGCTCTCCTTCATAAATTATTCGGTCCATTGGAAGGTATGTGCTTCTGTGCAGGAAAACTCTTTTTTCTTCTGCCCCGTTTCGGGTATATATTTTATATGTATCAACAACCGCGCCTTTTTGACCTTGCTGTTCAACCTTTCTTTGTCCCGGCGCCAAGCCGGCGATAAACTCTATTTTATCCTTTTGCGGTGTGCTTGAGATTACTGTGTTAACTATTTTTATTTTTTTGTGCTCATCCGTTTTTGTTCCCATAATTTTGACCGTTAATACCCCGTTGTTTGCGGTTGCAAACATTTTTATGGGATAGCCGGTGTTGTTTTTAAATATGTAATCGATTGAGTTCCACACAACTGTTGCATCTTGCCCTAACGGAAGATACGAAACGGTGAACATATGGTTGCTTCGTGACACCGTTTGCAAGTCGGCATACAGTTGCGCGCTGTAAATTGTGGAGCTGACCTGACATATTCCGCCCCCCACGCCTTGTTCTATCTTTCCGCCCACATAAACATTTGCGTCCATATAGCCGTTTGCGTAGGTGCGCGCCCCCACGATATCATTAAACGAAAAGTTTTGCCCTGCGGCGATAACCTTACCGTGGATTTTTCCGGCGGCAATTGAAATGTTTTTTGACCTTGTTATGTTGCCCGCGCTGTATTGCGTTGTAAATTCGCCAAGCGTATCGGCGAATATAATGCTTTTTAATTTTTCTGTCGTTACTTCGGGCTGGAACACCCCAATATCAATTTGAAAGCTTTTTTCACCTTCTTCGATTTTTCTTGCAATATCGTCATAATCAACAAAAACGCCGACAGTATGCTCGTGGACTATTTGACGGTTATCAACAACCTCAAGCTGCGCGTCTTTTGGTTGTTTGTTAATTCGCTCATACAGATACCGGGCTGTGGCGTTCTCCAAAATGATAGTATCAACATCATCAAAAACCATTTTTTCGGCGTTTGAAAGTATCTTTTGATAGGTTTCCTCAACCCCCACCAAAGTAGCTTTTTGAAGAAGGTCAACCTTAGCGATTTTATTTTCTATATCTACTTCGATGATTTTATTGCCTTTTTCCACTTGGGCGGCAAAATCAAGCAGCTCTGCCTTGAAAAATTCTGTATTAAGCTTAGGCTCAAGCAGTATGTCCTGTCTTTTTGTAAACGGTGAAATCAGCCGTTTTGCAAAGCCCCCTTCGCGCCCAACGGCATATGCTTTGTCAATACTTGCCTCAACGTCAATCGTCATGTTATCTGCCATTTCTATGGCATGGCTAAGCTTTCTATGCTTGACAAGCAATTGCATATCGCCCATTGCATCTGTTATGCGCTGCGAAATTTCATCATGGGCTTTTTGAACCGTCATTTTACCGACATCAATCCCGCATATCGTAACGCCGCTTTTTATTTTTTTGTCGGCAAAAACCTCTGAATATGCCGCCAAAGCGCTACCTAAAATTAACAACACGCAAAAAAGTGCGATAATGGTTTTATGCGGCGCTTTACGCACCGTCCGTCTTATCGGGGGCATTGCAAAACCTCGCTTTTTATTTTAATCTACCAATCGTTTTTCACCCGTTATTTCCTGAATGGGTTTTATATTTTGCGTAACCTCCAAAACTCCAAGGTATTCGCCGTTGTCGTTTCGCACAGCAAAATAGCGAATATAAACATATATTCCGCCCATGTTTATCCAAAACTCCTCGCTGTCCTTTTTACCGCTTTTAAAGTCTTTGACAATATCTTCAACAACATGAACGCTTGCGGGAGGATGGCAGTTGGAAACATTGCGCCCTATTACCGTTTTGGTGCGTGCAAAAATGCGCTCTTTGCCTTGCGAAAAGTATTTTACAACATCATCTTTATCAACAAATGTTATATCAAACGGCAAGGCGTTTAACAGATGAACAAGCTCCTCTGTTTTAAAGCTGCCGCTTGGCATATTTATAACGCCGGGCTGTGCCTTTTCTTTTTCGGAAATTTTAGCGCCTTTGGGATTCCATTCGGGGACATGTTCAACCAAAAAGCCTATTTCCTCACCCTCGTCGGCAATGCCCTTCCATTCGTCCTGGGTAAGCGCTTTGGTAAGCATGGGCAGCATGATTTTTTCTTCTTTAAATATCATTTCGGCAACCTTTTCAATGGTTGATTCCGCTTTTTGCTTTAAAACTTCCGGCTGCTCGGTTTTTGCCGACATCAAATAAATTATTTCTTTTATTTGACCTCTGATTTCATCGTCAACGCCCCACATGACCTGCGGCGGTGCGGTTATGCCGTATTTCTCCATGAAGGGAAACATCAGGTTTTCCTTTTTGGAATAGTGTATATCGATTTTTGCAAGCTCCTCAAAGCCTTGCTTTAATGAATGAAAACTGCTGTCGTTTGATAAATCGTCTATATACGGTTTTATTTGTGATTTGATTAACTGCTCTATATACCGATTTTCGCGTTTTAACACATTTACAGGATGCCCCGGTGCGTCAAAATCGCCTTGAGGTTCGTGTATTTCTTCTATTGAGCCTTTGAAAACGGACGCGTGCACATCGCACAACCGCTGAACTTCGGTTATCGGCATACCCTCCGAAATAAGCGCTTGCTCCGCCTCGGTTATTTCGGTTGCCGAAACGCCTTCAAAGGTTTCTGCAAATTGTTGCTTTACATCATCAACGCCTTTGCCGTCATGCAGTTGCTTAATAATGCCTTTTATTACTTCTTTTCGATGTTCTCTGTTGTTAATTTTTTCGCTCATTAGCGCACTCTCCTTTATATAATATTATAATTCCGGCAGATAAATGCTTGTTTTTATACCTATAATTAGATAAGCGCCTTTGCAATATCATAAGCCTTTTCAAAATCCTCCGTTTTGGGATTCCAATTGCAGTTAATTTCCGGCTCGACAAGGTCAAATCCTGCAGCAGCAAGCCGTTCGCGCAACACCTTTGTGCTTTCCCCGCTCCATCCGTAGCAACCAAAAACCGCAGATTTTTTATTTTTAAACTTTAATTCCTTTAAAAATTCAAGCCAACCGCTTACGGAGGACAATATGTTTTGGCTTACCGTCGGTGAGCCGACGACAATTGCTTTTGATTTGAAAACCTCTGTCATAATGTCGTTTTTATCCGCTTTTGAAATGTTAAATATTTTAACCTTCGTGTCGGGCGATAGGTTTGATATTTCCGCGCCGATTTTATGCGCAAGCTGCTTTGTTCCATCCCACATTGTGTCATATGCTATTGTAATCTGGTTTTCGGCATAGCCTTGCGACCACTCGTAATATTTTTCAACAATTTGCATAGGATTATCCCGCCAAATTACACCATGGCTTGTTGCAATAATGTCAATCGGAATGCCCATATCTTGAATTTGCTCTATTTTTCTTTTAACAAGGGGCGAAAAAGGGTTTAAAATGTTGGCATAGTATTTAATCGCCTCTTCCCATAACAGGCATTGGTCCGCCTTGTCGTTGAACAATTCCTCGACTGCAAAATGCTGCCCGAAAGCATCGTTTGAAAACAAAATATTATCTTCCGTTAAATATGTTGCCATGCTGTCCGGCCAATGCAACATCGGCATTTCAACAAAAACAAGCTTTTTGCCGTTGCCGATATCCACGCTGTCACCCGTTTTAACAACTTTAAAATTCCATTCCGGGTGATGAAACTGCCCCACAAGTGATTTTACCGCATTTGCCGTGCAGTAAATCGGCGTGTTCGGTATTTGCTCCATCAACGCGGGCAATGAACCGCTGTGGTCAACCTCGCCGTGGTTTGCCACGATAAAGTCTATCTCGTCAAGCTTTACTTCGCTTTTTAAATTGTCTAAAAACTCGGTGGTGTTTGGCGTCCACACGGTGTCTATCAAAACTGTTTTTTCTTCTAAAATTAAGTAAGAATTTTGGCTTGAGCCGTGGTTGACGGAATAGTCGTCACCGTGAAATGTTTTAAGCTCCCAATCGGTCTTTCCCACCCAATATACATTGTTTTTGATAAGCTTTTTCATTTGTTTTCCCCCTTTTAATACTGCGGCATGCCAAATTACTTTGCGCACCGCCATGGTTATTATATCAATTATACCACACATTTACCCGATTATGCCAGCAAATATTAAAAATTTATTAATGTTGATTGACATAAAAGATATTGACATTTTTAACATTGTATTGTATTATATATGTGTTAATAATTACAATTATTCTGTTCGTTTTTAACACAGGGGGTGTGAATTTTTGAAAAAGCGCATATCGCGAATACGGCAATTGATACATGAAAAGGGAGAGGTTAAGCTTTTTGAGCTTGAAAAAATGTTTCCCGACATTTCAACCATGACATTGCGGCGTGATTTAAAAAAGCTTGAGGAACTTGGCGATGTTGTAAGGATAAAGGGCGGCGCCAAAGGGATTTCGCACCTTTCTCGCATTAAAGAAGAAATTTATTCGAAAAGGTCAATGGAAAACACGGCGGAAAAGTTTGCCGTTGCAAATAAGGCGCTTTCGTTTTTTGAGCATGACCGTTCGATTTTTTTGGATTCCGGCACAACGATTATGTATCTTGCTCGTTTGTTGGGAGACCAAAAGCTTTTTATTACCACCAGCGCGCCCAACATTGCGCTTGAATGCGCTAAAAATCAAAATGCAACGATAAATCTTGTGGGCGGAACGCTAAGCCGTGAAAACTTATCGTTATCCGGAATAAACGCGCTTAGCTTTCTGGATGCTATAAATATTGATATAGCATTTATGGCGGCATCCGGATTTTCATTCAAAAGCGGTTTTACCGCGGGCGATTACGGCGAGTGCGAAATTAAAAAAAAGGTTATATCAAAGGTGAACAAAACAATATTACTTATGGATAGCACGAAATTCGGCAAGAACCTTCCCTTTACTTTTGCAAGCCTTGACGATATAGACATTTTGATTAGCGATGATAAGGTTTTGCCCGACACGGTAAAGCGGATAAACAATGGTATTTCGAAAATAATATAAAAGGAAGTGAAGTTGTGAAAACAAAAGCGGTACGGTTATACGGAAAAGACGATTTGCGACTGGAGGAATTTGAGCTCCCGCCAATTGCGGAAGATGAGATGCTTGCAAAGGTTGTGTCGGACAGTATTTGTATGTCAAGCTATAAGGCGGCTAAGCAGGGGAAAGAGCACAAACGTGTGCCGAAAGACATTGACCAAAACCCCATAATTGTAGGGCACGAATTTTGCGGCGAGCTTATAGAGGTTGGCGATAAGTGGAAGGATAAATTTAAAAAGGGGCAAAAGTTTTCAATTCAACCGGCACATAACTACAAAGGAACGCTTGCCGCTCCCGGTTATTCATATAAATATATCGGCGGCAATGCCACATATATCGTTATTCCGAACGAAATTATGGAAACGGGCAGTTTGTTGCCTTTTGACGGCGATGCATTTTTCTACGGCTCGCTTGCAGAGCCGATGAGCTGCATAGTGGGCGCTTTTAAGGCAAGCTATCATACCACTCCGGGCGTTTATGAGCATGACATGGGTATTGTGGAGGGCGGAACGCTTGCCATACTTGCCGGCGCAGGCCCTATGGGAATGGGGGCAATAGATTATGCAATCAACTGTGACAGAAAGCCGAGCATGATTGTTGTTACAGACATTGATTCGGCAAGGCTGGAGCGTTGCGAACAGATTTTCACTCCGGAAAAAGCCGCAAAAAACGGCATAAAGCTTATGTATGTAAACACTGCCGCGGTGGAAAATGATGTGGAATATTTGATGTCGTTGACGGATGGCGCAGGGTATAACGATGTTATGGTGTATGCGCCGGTGCGGGCGGTTGTTGAGCTTGGAGACAAAATACTTGCGCGGGACGGGTGCCTTAACTTTTTTGCAGGCCCGACAAACCCCAATTTTTCGGCAGAACTTAATTTTTACAACGTGCATTACACATCAACCCACATAGTGGGCACAAGCGGCGGCAACACGCAGGATTTGAAGGAATCGCTGGCGTTAATGGAACAGGGCATTATAAATCCGTCTGCCATGATTACGCATATAGGCGGGTTGGATGCGGTTGCGGACACCACCCTTAATCTTCCGAACATTCCTGGCGGTAAAAAGCTTATATACACCCACATTGAAATGCCGCTTACGGCAATAGACGATTTTGAACGGCTTGGCAAAAACGATGAGCTGTTTGAAAAGCTTGCGGAAATAACAAAGCGAAACAGCGGGTTATGGTCTGCCGAGGCGGAGCGTTATTTGTTAACGAAAAAAAGTTTATAACTTCGTGGGAGATGTCCCCCACTTCGTTGAAACGCATTAATGTAATACTATTTCTAATTTAAAATGTTGACAAACAGGTTGTCAACAGCGGCGTTGCCGTAAGGAAAATAGTATTGAATTAATTCCAAATTAAATTAATGTTTTAATTTGGAATTAGTATTAGAAAAAATTTCTATAATCGAAATTTTTTCTAATGTTGCGTTATAATAACTTATGCTGTTTTTATACTATTTTACAAAGCATCCCTAATTTAAAGGAGGAATTTAATTATGGCAACTGCGGTTATAATGCCAAAGCAAGGTCAATCGGTTGAAAGCTGCATAATCACCAAATGGCACAAAAAACAGGGTGATAAAATAAAAAAAGGCGATATACTTTTTTCGTACGAAACGGATAAAGCATCCTTTGACGAGGAGGCAAAGACGGAAGGCACCTTGCTTGCCGTGTTTTTTGAAGAAGGCGATGATGTTGAGTGCCTTTTAAATGTGTGCGTTATCGGGGATGAAGGGGAGGATTACACCGAGTTTATGCCGCAAAATAAAGACATGGCGGCACAGCCGCAGGAACAAAAGGAGCAAGCGCCCTCGGAAGCGCCGCAGCCGGTTTTAGAGCAAGCCCCGGCACAAAAGGATGGGTTTATTAAAATTTCGCCCCGTGCAAGGGCCCTTGCGGATAAAAGCGGTGCGGACATTAGATTTGCGGTGCCTTCCGGGGCAAATGAGCGGGTTATGGAAAGGGATGTGCAAAATGTTATAGAGCAGGGAAAACTTGTCACATCAGCGGCGGCAGAGCAATATGCGCAAATGCAGCCGATTTCGGGAACCGGCATAGGCGGCAGGGTGGTAACTGCCGATTTAACCGAGACTGTGGCGGAAAAATTGCCGATTGCCGAATTTAAAGAAGTTAAGCTTAGCAACATACGGCGCATTATTGCAAAGACGATGCACGATTCGCTTGCAAACAGCGCACAGCTTACGCTAAACACCTCTTTTGACGCAAGCGGAATTTTGAGCCTTAGAAAAAAACTCAAGGAAAATGCAGAACAATTAGGGCTGCCCAACATAACGATAAATGATTTTATTACATTTGCCGTTTCACGCGTGCTGGTTCGATACAAAGATTTAAACGCGCATTTTCAAGATGACACCATAAAGCAATTTACCAACGCAAATATCGGTATTGCTTGTGATACGGAGCGGGGGCTTATGGTGCCGACACTTTTTGGCGCCAATCTGCTTTCCCTTGCTGAAATTGCGTCGAAGTCAAAAGCGCTGACAACCGCCTGCAAGGAAGGTACAATAAACCCCGACCTGTTGTCCGGCGCAACCTTCACAATAACAAATTTGGGAACGCTTGGCGTTGAATCGTTTACCCCGGTTATAAACCCGCCTCAAACGGGAATCCTTGGCGTGTGCGGCATAACCGAGCGTACGAAAAACGGCGTTTCGTATCCTGCAATGGGGCTTTCTATAACCTTCGACCATCGAGCAATTGACGGCGCTCCTTGTGCAAGGTTCATGCAAGAGCTGACACAGGCACTTGAAAATTTTAGCTTGGCTTTGATGGCGTAGGAGGGACATTTTATGTATGATTTGATTATTTTAGGCGCAGGCCCTGCCGGGTATTTGGCGGCGGAGCGTGCCGCACAAGCAGGGCTTGATGTTTTAATTATAGAAAAAAGGTTTATTGGCGGGGTATGCTTAAATGAAGGATGCATCCCCTCAAAGGCGCTGCTTCACAGCGCAAAGGTTTTGGATTATGCAAAACATAGCGCGCAATACGGCGTGACGGTGCAAAACGCGTCAATCGACCATAGCGCCGTCATAGAGCGCAAAAACAAAATTGTAAAAATGCTCACAGCGGGCATCAAAGGCAAAATGCGCACAAATAAAGTGACGGTTATTGACGGTGAGGGGGTTATAACAGGTAAAAACACCGTTGCGGTTGGGGATGCAAAGTACCAAGGCAGGCGCATTTTAATATGTACCGGATCGCAACCGATTATACCGCCTATCAAAGGCGTTGCCGAGGGGCTGAAAAACGGAACGGTTGTTACAAACCGAGAGCTTTTAGACATTAAGGAAATCCCCGATAAGCTTGTCGTTATCGGCGGGGGCGTAATCGGGCTTGAAATGGCGTCTTATTTCAACTCGGCGGGAAGTAATGTAACGGTAATTGAAATGCTGCCGCACATTGCCGGGCAGACGGATAAGGAAGTTTCGGCTATTTTGCTTAAAAACTATGCCGACAAAGGCATTGAATTTAAGCTTGGGTGCAAAGTGGTTGAGGTGACGGATAATGCGGTTATTTATGAAAGCGAAGGCAAAAGCGATATGGCGCATGCCGACAAAGTGCTTCTTTCAATCGGCAGAAAGCCTGTTGTAGACGGTATAGGGCTGGAGGCGATAGGCGTTTACTGTGAAAACGGCGCAATTGTTACCGATAAAACCATGCGCACCAACATTGCAAATGTGTATGCGGCAGGTGATGTAAACGGCAAGTCCATGCTGGCGCACACGGCATATCGCGAGGCGGAGGTTGCGGTAAACAACATGCTGGGCAAAAAGGATATAATGAGGTATAACGCCGTTGCCTCGGTAATATACACCAGCCCGGAGGTAGCCTCGGTTGGCGAAACGGAAGAAACGGCGGCGGGAAAAGGGCTTGAGGTTGAGGTGATAACACAGCCGATGATGTTTAGCGGACGGTATGTTGCCGAAAATGTCCGCGGGGACGGGATTTGCAAAATTGTTATCGACAAAAAACTAAAAAATATTTTGGGCGTTCACATGATTGGCAATTATGCCTCGGAAATAATATACGGTGCGGCGCTTATGATTGAAATGCAAATGAGGGTGGAGGATGTAAAGGAACTTATATTCCCGCACCCGACCGTTTGCGAAATAATAAGAGAAACATTATTTAAATAGGAGTTGAGTTGTTATGCCAAAATCACAATTTATAAACCCTGATGAAGTACGAAAAAGCAGCTTTATCAAGTTTGACGACATTGCGGTAAACCAATATAATAAGTCCGTTGCCCAAGAAAAAGCCAATTTTTCCAATGACGATTTTGTTAGAATATATCGTGACATGGCTATAATACGCGAGTTTGAAGGCATGCTTTTGGACATAAAAACCGTTGGCGAATATAACGGAATAAGCTATAACAACCCCGGACCGGCGCACTTGTCGTTAGGTCAAGAGGCGTCGGCGGTTGGTCAGGCATATTTGCTCGACCAAAACGATAACATTTTCGGGTCACACCGAAGCCATGGCGAAATTTTGGCGAAGGGGCTTTCATGCATTTATAAAATGGATAATGACGAGCTTTACAGTTTAATGAAAAACTACTTTGGCGGCGCCATATTAAAAGTGGTTGAAGGCGGGCAAAAGGATGTAAAGGAAATTGCAATTGACTTTTTGATTTATGGAGCGCTTGCTGAAATTTTCGCACGGGAAACAGGCTTTAACAAAGGGCTTGGCGGCTCTATGCACGCATTTTTCACCGATTTTGGCATATACCCCAACAATGCGATAGTCGGCGGCAGCGCCACAATAGCAATGGGCGGCGCGCTTTATAAAAAAGCGAACAAAAAAGAGGGCATTGTTATTTCAAATGTCGGGGATGCGTCCATGGGTTGCGGTCCTGTTTGGGAAGCGCTTAACATGGCGGCTATGGACCAATTTACATTGCTGTGGGAAGAAGGGTACAAAGGCGGTCTGCCCATTATATTTAACTTTTTTAATAATTTTTACGGTATGGGCGGTCAAACATTCGGTGAAACAATGGCATATAACATACTTGCTCGAGTAGGGGCGGGCGTGCATCCGAACCAGCTGCATGCCGAGCGGGTTGACGGGAACAACCCCCTTGCCGTTATTGATGCGATGAAACGAAAAATTGATATAATAAAAAACAATAATGGTCCGGTTTTGCTTGATACCATCGTATATCGAATGACGGGGCACTCTCCCTCCGATTCGGGCAGTTACCGCACCAAAGATGAGTTGGACGCATGGGAGCGGCATGATGTTTTGAAGGAATACAGCGGCAAGCTGATTGAGTCTAAAATAACTAAACAGTCTGAAATTGAAGAAATAGGCGAATATGCCAAAAAGCTTATCACAAAGGCGCTTAAGCTTTCGATAGATGATAATGTTTCGCCTCGTATGAATTTAGTAAAACAGCCGGATGCAATTGAATCTATCATGTATTCGGAAGAAAATATTGAAAAGATGCATCAGGACGAGCCGAAAACGCTTATCCCGCTTGATGAAAACCCGCGAGTTGCGCAAATTAAAAAGAAGGTACGATATGCGTTCGACCAAAACGGAAACCCGGTATCAAAAAACAGGGTATTTCAGCTTAGAGACGGCTTGTTCGAGGCGATAATACACAAGTTTTATACCGACCCATCCCTTATTGCATACGGTGAGGACAATCGGGATTGGGGAGGCGCTTTTGCCGTTTACCGCGGGCTTACCGAGTCGTTGCCTTATCACAGGTTTTTTAACGCTCCGATATCCGAGGCGGCAATCGTAGGCAGTGCAGTAGGATATGCCATGAGCGGCGGGCGCGCCCTTATAGAGCTTATGTATTGCGATTTTATAGGGCGTGCGGGGGATGAAGTTTTTAACCAGCTTTCCAAATGGCAATCAATGAGTGCGGGCGTTTTGAAGATGCCGGTTGTTCTTCGCGTGTCTGTCGGCTCTAAATACGGCGCGCAGCACTCGCAGGATTGGACGAGCATGATAGCGCATATACCGGGGTTAAAATGCGTTTTCCCGGTAACTCCGTACGATGCCAAGGGGCTTATGAACACCGCCCTTGCAGGCAGTGACCCGGTTGTTTTCTTTGAAAGCCAAAGGATTTACGATATAGGAGAACAGTTCCATAAAGAAGGTGTGCCGGAAGAATATTACGAAATTCCGCTGGGCGAGCCGGATGTAAAAAAAGAGGGCGGCGACATTACAATTTTGACGATAGGCGCAACACTTTACCGCGCGATGGAGGCTGCCGATGTTTTACAAAGCCAATACGGCATTTCGGCAGAGGTGATAGACGCCCGCTCCATAGTGCCGTTTAACTATGATGCTGTGATAAAATCAGTCAAAAAGACAGGCAAAATAGTTCTTGCAAGCGATGCCTGCGAGCGAAACTCCTTTATAAAAAATATTGCGGCAAACATAACCGAGCTTGTGTTTGATTATCTTGATGCACCGCCGGTGTGTGTCGGCGCCCGCAACTGGATAACCCCCGCTTATGAGCTGGAATCAGAGTTTTTCCCGCAGGCGGATTGGATTATAGATGCAATTTCGGATAAAATTATGCCGCTAAAAGGTCATGTTTCCAAAAGCAATTTTACTGAAACCGAACAACTGCGCAGAAACAAAAAAGGCGTATGATATATGTAGACAGCAAGGGTTTAGACCCATATTTTAACCTTGCGCTTGAGGAATATCTTTTAACAAAAACCGATAAAGACATTTTTATGCTGTGGCGCAACGATAATACAATTGTGGTGGGCAAAAACCAAAATACTGCCGCCGAAATTAATACTGAGTATGTTAAAAAATCAAACATCAATGTTGTGCGGCGGCTAACGGGCGGCGGCGCTGTGTTTCACGATAAGGGCAACCTTAATTTTTCGTTTTTGCTAAATAACGACGGAAGATGGTTTAGTGACTTTGAAAAATTTACTTCACCCATCATCAATGTGTTGCAAAGCTTGGGCGTTGATGCGCGCGGCAGCGGCAGGAACGATATTTTGGTTGATGGCTGTAAAATTTCCGGAAACGCGCAGACTGTACATAAAAACCGCATTTTGCATCATGGCACATTGCTTTTTTCTTCGGATATTTCAAAAATAGCGAATGCGCTAAATGTAAACGAAGCGAAAATCAGCAGTAAAGGAATAAAGTCGGTAAAAAGCAGGGTAACAAACATAAGCAAGTATTTGAAAGACCAAATTACCGTTTTGCAGTTTAAAGAGTTGCTTGCAAAAAGTTTCGGCTTGGAGCAGTATGTTTTAGCCGAGCAGGATATTGCAAATATAAACCGCCTTGCGGATGAAAAGTATCGCAGTTGGGAGTGGAACTACGGCTACTCCCCTCGGTATGCTTTTAAAAATAATATGCGTTTTAGCGGCGGGTGCATTGAAATTAATTTGGACATAAAAAATGGGCTTATTCAAGATTGCAAAATCTTCGGCGACTTTTTCAGCTCTAAAAATATCTCGGATATAGAAAACGCCTTAAAAGGCGTGAAACATAACCCGGACGGCATCAAAACCGCCTTGCGGGAATTTGCATTTAACAAATACTTTCTTGGTATAACCCTGGAGGAATTTCTTGAAGCTGTTTGCTAAGGTGATAGGGGTTGCTTGCTCGGCGATAATCAATATTAAACGAAATTTTTGTGTTCTTTAAAATGTGGAAAGGGATATTTTTGCTTGACAAATTCAAATTGGTATGCTAATATAAAAAAGCTATGCTGGGCTTTAGGGTTAAATTTCCACTTGCCTTTTGCTCGGTGTATGCATATTATTTCAAGTGGAGGTAAACAATGTTTAAGGAAAAGAAACAACGAATAATTGGCGATTTTAAAGTGCATGATAACGACACCGGCTCGCCCGAAGTTCAAGTCGCGATTTTAACCGAACGCATCAATCACTTAAACGAGCACTTAAAAATCAACAAAAAAGACCATCATTCAAGGAGAGGGCTTCTTAAAATGGTTGGTCACCGCAGAGGGTTGCTTAACTATTTAAGAAAAAAGGATATTGACAGATACAGGTCACTAATCGAACGGCTTGGCTTGAGATATTAAACTTGTTTAGGGGAGCGATTAAATGCTCCCCTAAATTGCAATTTAGGGTGTATTTATACCATCAAAAGATTTGATAAACATGTCAAAAAGCGGGATTGGTATTAGCAGTTAATTATTTGTCTTGCGCGCAAGGCAGATAGTTAAATGCTAAAGCTTTTCCCGCCTAAAATAATAGGAGGTAAAAGAATATGGCATTACAAACATTTAAAACAGAGGTGGCAGGCAGAGAGCTTGTCATTGAAACAGGAAAGATGGCACAGCTTGCAAACGGTGGATGCCTTGTGCGGTACGGCTCAACGGTTGTTTTGGTTACGGCGACCGCTTCGGAAAAGCCGCGTGATGGGATTGATTTTTTTCCGCTTAGCGTGGATTATGAAGAAAGGCTTTATGCAGTTGGCAAAATTCCGGGCAGCTTTTTAAAGCGTGAGGGGCGTCCGTCTGAAAAAGCAATCCTAACAGGCAGGGTGATAGACCGTCCGATGCGTCCGTTGTTTCCGGATGATTTACGAAATGATGTGGCGATTGTTGCAACTGTGCTGTGCGTTGAACAGGATAACCAGCCTGAATTTGCCGCAGCCATAGGCGCGGGCATTGCTGTTGCAATATCAGACATTCCGTTTAGCGGACCGCTTGCAACCGTTTTTGTCGGCATTGAAAACGGTCAGTTTATTATCAACCCCAATCAGCAACAGCGCGACGAAAGCCCGCTTTGTCTAACCGTTTCGGGCACAAGGGAACGAATAACCATGATAGAGGCAGGCGCAAAAGAGGTTGACGAGGACACAATGTTCAATGCAATAGTTTTTGCGCATGAAGAAATAAAACGGTTGTGCGATTTTATTGATGAAATTGCAGATAAAGTAGGCAAAAAGGAAAAAATGAAGTATGAATCGCACAGCGTTAACGAGCAACTTTATAACGCCGTTGCCGATTTTGCAACAGATATGATAAAAGAGGCTATTGATACCGACGATAAAAACATTCGTGATGCAAATATGCTAAATGTCAAAGAAAAGGTTGCATTGCAGTTTGCAGAGCAGTATGACGATTATGACAGCGAAATTGATGAAATTCTTTATCAAATTCAAAAGGGCATTGTAAGAAGCTGGTTGCTTGAAGGAAAGCGTGTTGACGGCAGAGGTTTAGACGAAATCCGCCACCTTTCGGCGGAAGTTGGGCTTTTTGACCGCACTCACGGCTCGGGGCTTTTTGCACGAGGTCAAACACAGGTGCTCACCGTTGCCACTTTAGGTGCTCTTGGTGAAGTTCAAAAATTAGACGGCATTGACGATTTCGAGTTTAAACGATATATGCACCACTACAATTTCCCTTCCTTTAGCGTTGGGGAAACCCGTCCGTCAAGAGGTCCGGGCAGAAGGGAAATAGGGCATGGTGCGCTTGCCGAAAAGGCGCTTGAGCCGGTAATTCCGTCCGAGGACGATTTTCCTTATGCAATCAGGCTTGTAAGCGAGGTGCTTTCGTCCAACGGTTCAACATCGCAAGGCAGTATTTGCGCAAGCACCCTTGCATTGATGGACGCAGGCGTTCCGATAAAAGCTGCCGTAGCAGGCATTTCGGTAGGTCTGATTACTGAGGGTGACCGCTTTAAAACCATTTTAGACATACAAGGGCTGGAAGATTTTTACGGTGATATGGACTTTAAAGTTGCCGGAACAAAAGACGGTATAACCGCTATTCAAATGGATTTAAAAACGCATGGGCTGACGCACGAGGTAATAAAAGAGGCGTTGGAAAAAACAAAAACCGCGCGATTTGAAATTTTAGACGGCGTAATGAGCCAAGCCATACAAACCCCGCGCAGCGAGTTGTCGCAATATGCGCCGCGGGTGATAACAATGCAGATAGACCCTGAAAAAATACGGGATGTTATCGGAACGGGCGGTAAGGTTATACAAAAAATCATTGCGGACACAGGCGTTAAAATAGATATTGACGACATGGGCAAGGTGTATATAATGTCGTATGACCAAGCGGGCGGCGATGAAGCGATAAAGATAATCAACGGCATTGTTAAAGACCCTGAAGTTGGCGAAATATATGTGGGAAAAGTCGTTCGCATCATGCAGTTTGGCGCATTTGTTGAATTTTTGCCGGGCAAAGACGGGCTTGTTCACATTTCAAAGCTTGATAAAAAGCGTGTTGAAAAGGTGGAGGATGTCGTTAAAATCGGCGATGAAATAAAGGTTAAAATTATTGAAATAGACGATAAGGGCAGAATAAACTTATCAAGAAAAGATGTTTTAGATAGCTGAGGAATTAGTTTATGCATGAAATCATTGCCCTTCCGAACGGGCTTAGAGTTGTTATTGAGCAAATGCCTCACTTAAAGTCTGTTACCGCCGGGCTGTGGGTGGGTGCGGGCTCGTGCAGGGAATCAAGGGCGAATAACGGCATTTCGCACCTTATAGAGCATATGCTTTTTAAGGGCACCAAGCATAAAACGGCAAAACAAATTGCCGAAACGATAGACAACATAGGCGGACAGCTAAACGCATTTACAAGCAGAGATTGCACTTGTTTTTATGCAAAATCGCTGTCCGACCGCTTAGACACAATCCTTGATGTTATATCCGATATGCTCTTTAACTCGCTTTTCGATATACGCGACATTGCACTTGAAAAAAGCGTTATATTAGAAGAAATAAGCATGTATGAGGACACATCGGAGGAGCTTGTGCACGACATTTTGATGGAGAAGTCATGGCGCAAAAACTCATTGGGATATCCAATATTGGGCGTTGCAAAATCGCTTGGGAAAATTGACCGTGATGAAATACTGCAATATCTGAACAACTATTACATTCCATCAAACAGCGTGCTTGCAATTGTGGGCAGCTTTGAAAAGGAACGCTTGCTTGAAATGGTGCAAACAAAGTTTGGCGGCTGGAAAAATAGCGACGCCAAAATCCGCCCATTGTCAAAGCCCAAATTTATACCGACAGAAACGCAAACGGTGAAAGATATAGAGCAAACGCATTTGTGCATCGGCTATAACACCATTGCGCGAGGTCATGCGCTCGACTATTCCCTTATGGTTGTCAACACAATTTTAGGCAGTGGAATGAGCAGCCGCCTTTTTCAAAAGATACGAGAAGACAGGGGGCTTGTGTATTCCATATATTCATATTTATCGATGTTTGCCAAAGCGGGGATGTTTACAATATACGCAGGCATGAACAGCGCTCGGGTTGACGAGGTTAAACAGCTGATTTTTGATGAAACAAAAAGCCTTGCCAAAGACGGGATATCAAACGAGGATATACAAAAGTGTAAGGAGCAGCTAAAGGGCAACCTTATTTTGGGCTTGGAAAGCACCTCAAGCCGAATGCACAGCTATGGACAATCGCTGCTTTTAACAAATTCCATACGCACATCGGACGAAATGATAAAGCGGATAGATGCCGTCGATGCAGAGAAAATTCATGCCGTTATTGAATCAACCTTTAATGAGCCTTCCGTTGCAATGGTGAAAAATAGCGCTTAAATGCCAAACGCATGGTTAAAAAGATATAAAAAAAGGGGGAGACCCCCTTTTTTTTGTTAAGGCTTATTGCTTTACTTACAGCAACATGGGTTATCATCATCAAATTCATTTTTTTGCGGAGGGAAAAATTCGTCAAGCGGAAAGCGAAGCGAATTAAACAAACCGCATGGGTCTTCCTCTGTTGCTGCAAGACATTCACGGGTAGGTACACAAAAATCAATTGCGGGAATTCTAAGCTGCACATTTCGTTCAATTTTGATTATTGTAAACAATCCTAATGTTACAAAAACAACCTTATCCTGTTCGCCCAGAATCAAATCATCGTGGAAGCATCTGCAAATATTGTCAGGCACGCCCGCCACTTCGCAGCAGCAACTGCAGTCGCAAGAACATGAGTCAACAACTTTGGCGCTTAGCGCTATTGGGTCCACCACTTCAACAATGGCATTGGGAAGGTTGTTTTTCTCCCACATTGTTGAAATTTGGCTGCCGGGGTCATATTTAGACGAGAACACCTTTGAGTTTCCTTCCGAACCGAATAAAATAACCTTTTTATCAAATGTAGCAAGCCCTTCAACTTCGGTGGGTCTTCCGACACCGGTGAATACATCAAGTATAATTTTAAAGAAGTATTTAATATCCACAGTAAAAAATCCACGGTTAAACGGAACGCTTTCAAGGTCTGAATATACCCAGATAACTTCCGCGCTTTTAACTTTTACATTGATTGCCCTGTCAACCTTCTCCTGGGCGCACCGCGTCAATATAACGCGCACATCCTCAATGCAATCCCGCTCTCTGCAAGAATCATATACTTGATCGGTATGGATACAAACACCGTCTTTAAAATCACCAAGTCTTCTGTCGCAGGCTTCGCGATTTTCCTTCATATTTATTCCTCCCATTTTTATTAAATACTGCTATATGCAGTTTTCAATATCATAATATGTATGCAGAGGATATGTGTGATTAAAAAGTGGAGCGGTTTCGCTAAGATGCAATTATTTTTGCAAAATTATAATGATAACAGTTAAATTTTAAAACAACTCCACAAACCATGTTACAATTCCGCCGACAATAAAACCAGCGGCAAACCATATTTTCGGCATGTTAAGCATAACCTTTCTAACCGAAAGACCTGCTACCGTTATTCCCAAACCTTGCGAAAGCAAAAGAGGCTTGACAAAACCGCCTTTCATAAGCATTATGGCACAAAAACCATAGCATATGCCGAGCAAAATGCTTTTAACTGTTTCCATATTATCATTCCTTTATTTCGTTATTTATAAATTCCCATATGCTTGAGTTTGCAAAATCCTTGCTCCAAGATGCAATCCCCGCAAGGTTATATTTTTTTGTAAGCGCAATTCTGTTTTTTATGGAAGTTTCGTCCTCCAGCCATATTTCAAACAACACTCCGTTGGTTTCCCAGCTTGCATAGTTTTGCCCTGTGCTCTCGTCATAAACAGCATTGACGTCATTTTCATCAAGCACATTTTGCGCCGTTTGCATGCCTATTGCACTTGTTTTAATCACTTTGCCGTTTTGCGATTGCCAAAGGCGGGTGTAAAACGGAATTCCCAATATCAACTTTTCGGCGGGAACCTCCTCCAGCGTTTTCAAAACAGCATCCTCAACCCATTTCAAATCGCCCACACTGCCTGCCTTTTGGCTTGAAGCGCCGTTTTGGTCATACGCCATAAGCGCTACATAGTCGGCATACTTTGCTATTTCCGCCCTGTCATAGCACATAGACCATGTTCCACCCATCGGCGAATATTTGGTTACATCAACAGATAAAACCGCTCCCGTATCCCTCATCATTTCGCCCATTTCCTTGACAAATTGAGTATATATGTCTTTATCTTCAACCAGCATATTTTCAAAATCCATATTTATACCGTCAAGGCTGTACTTATCTATCATTTTTCGCATGAGCTCTATGGCGGATTTCCTTGCGGCATCGTCATTTAAAAAACCGCTGTTATTCCTTGGCGAAAAGTCGTTTGACTTAAAAAGCGCCCACACTTTATACCCCTTTTTATGGGCATCTTTTATATATTGTTCATTTCCGATATCCTGTAAGTAATAAATGTTATCTCCATCAAGCTTATATTCATATGGGGCGGGTTTTTCATCCGAAAAACTGCGTATTCTAAACCAAGTGGGAGATACAACATTTAGCCCATCCATTAATGCGCCGGTGTCCGTTATGCCTGTTTTTGAAAGATGATGCCATGTCAAATTGATTTTTTCTAAGACAGGCGTTTCAAACTCAATTCCCAACATCCGTGCAATAATTGTTGCGGCTTCGCCCCTGGTGGCAGGGTTTTTCGGGTTAAAACTGCCGTCCTCATACCCGTTAATTATTTTGTTTTCAACCGCTGCACACACCTCGTTGTAATATATATACCCCTCGTCAATGTCAGTAAAATCGGCTCTGCCGCCCTTTAGCTCCAGCGCTCTGACAACCATCAGCACAATTTCTTCTCGTTTAATATTGTTTTCAGGCAGCAAATTGCCAAATTCATCCCCCAACACTATCCCTTTTTGTTTTGCAAAGCTTGCAATATCATAATACCACGAACCGTGTGAAACATCAACAAAACTTTTATCGCCCGGCGGGAAATCCGCCTCTTTGTAAACGGCGCGTATAAGTAGCGCAAGAAATTCTATTCTCTTGATATCGTCAGCAAGATTGGCGTTGCCGTTATCATCACCTTTAAAAATTCCCAAATCAAAAAGCGAAAGCGCATATTTTTCTGCCCAATGCCCCTTAGCATCACTAAATGCAAAGGCATTAACCGATATTAAAGCGAGTATAATAATAATTGCAACTGCTTTTTTACCCATGCAAGTTACATCCTTTCCAGCCGAAGGGCTAATACGGTTGACAAACGGCTTAAATCGACCGATTGCTCCGTTCTTCCATTATAACAGAAATTTCGACATTTTTGTTTTACAATTTAATTAAAAAGGGGGTTTAAAACCTAAAAAATTTTTTAAAAAATGATTGACAAAAAAATATTCCCGTGATAAAATGAACGCATGAACAAGTATTCATGCGTTCATTGAATGGGGGCTGCGAAATGATGGATGAAAAGCATCCGTTAGTGCCAAACGATGAAATAATATACGATATGGCAGAGCTTTTTAAAATTTTTGGCGATACAACAAGGATAAAGATTTTATGCGCTTTGTTTTTGAAAGAAATGTGTGTGTCGGAAATCACCGAGGAAGTTGGTATGACGCAATCCGCCGTTTCGCATCAACTGAGAATTTTGCGGCATTTTCGCCTTGTTTTGTTGCGGAGAAAAGGGCGGCTTTCATACTATTCCATAGGGGATAACCATGTTAAAAAGATATTTTTAATGGCCATGGAGCATACTCAAGAACCGTAAGGTTTTAAATTTTAATGTGATTTTGTGAGCCTAAAGGGCAAGGGGGGTTAATATGTTTGAAGCGTGTTGTGGAAAGGAACTCGAAAAAACCAAAGATATGCAACTTGTTATGCTTATTACCCGTCTTATTTTATCGGGCGGCGTATTTGCGCTTGCCTTTTTAACTGGCAAAAATTTTTATTTGTTCATTGCAAGTTATATGCTGTCCGGGTTGGATATTTTATATAAAGCAATAAAAAACATATTTAAAGGCGAATTGTTTGACGAAAATTTTTTAATGGCTCTTGCAACGGTTGGGGCTTTTATAATCGGGGATTATCCCGAAGGCGCCGCGGTGATGCTGTTTTTCCAAGCGGGGGAGCTGCTGCAGGAAATATCGGTGGGAAAATCTCGTAAGGCAATAAAATCGCTTATAAACATTTTGCCCGAATACGCAACATTGCCTGACGGCACAAGGGTTGCACCGGAAAGCGTGTCGGCAGGGGATGAGATAATTGTAACGGCAGGCGAAAAAATACCGTTGGACGGTGAAATTATCAAGGGCGCGGCGCATGTGGATGTGTCGGCGCTTACCGGAGAGCCGATGCTTAAAGATTTGTCCCGCGGGGATGCCGTATTAAACGGTTTTATTTGTCAAAACGGCGTGCTTACAATTAAGGTAACAAAGCCGTATGACGACTCGGCGGCGGTTAAAATTTTAAAACTGACCGAGCAGGCGGTTGAACGAAAATCACAAACAGAGCGGTTTATAACTCGGTTTGCAAAGGTATATACGCCAGCCGTAACAGCCACGGCGCTTTTGATAGCAACTTTGCCGCCAATATTTTTTCATGAAGAATTTACAAAGTGGATATACAAAGCCTTTGTATTTTTAGTTGTATCATGCCCTTGCGCGCTTGTAATTTCAATACCGTTGGGGTTTTTCGGCGGAATAGGCAGAGCCTCAAAGCAGGGAATACTCATTAAGGGCAGCAATTATTTGGATTTGCTGGCAAAGGCTAATGCCGTTGTGTTTGATAAAACAGGAACGCTCACCAAAGGAACGCTAAGCATTAAACAAATAAACGAAAAGGTAAACGGTCTGCTTGAAATTGCGGCATATGCAGAGTTTTATTCCAACCATCCCATGGCAAAAGCCATTGTAGAGGCATACGGCGCCGAAATAGACGCAACAAGGATATCCGATTATGTTGAAACCGCCGGAATGGGCGTGACGGCAAAGGTTGACGGAATAAGCGTTGCAGCAGGCAATGATAAATTTATCAAAGGCGCCGAAACAACCGAAGGCGGCGTTATTCATTTTTCAATTGACGGAAAATATGCGGGAAATATAACCTTTACAGATGAAATAAAGCCGGAAGCAACAAAAGCTGTCGAAGATTTGCACAAGCTTGGAATAAAGAAAACCGCCATTTTAACCGGCGATAACGAAAGTTCCGGCAGTTGGGTTGCAAGCAGCGTGGGTATTGACAAGGCGCATTACTCTATGCTGCCGCAAGACAAACTAAATGAAATCGAAAAGATTAAAAAGCAGGGCGTAACGGTGTATGTGGGGGACGGAATAAACGACTCTCCGGCGCTTGCGCTTGCGGATGTCGGTGTGGCAATGGGCGGTTTGGGCAGTGATGCGGCAATAGAGGCGGCGGATGCCGTTATAATGTCCGACTCTCTTGCAAAGTTGCCGCTTGCAGTAAAAATAGCAAGAATGACGCACAAAACGGTGTGGCAAAATATTATACTTTCAATCGGCATTAAAGTTTTGGTAATGGCGCTTGCAACAATGGGGAAGGCATCCATGTGGCATGCGGTGTTTGCAGATGTTGGGGTTGCGCTTATCGCAATTTTAAATACAACAAAATTGTTAATGGGGGGAAATAAAAGATGGCAATGACAATGACGCAAAAAATACTTGCAAATCATTCAGGCAACAAGGTCGTTAAGGCGGGCGAGCTTATAACGGCGCGGCTTGATATGGTGTTGGGGAACGACATCACATCGCCGCTGGCAATACAGGAATTTAAAAAGATTGGTATCAAAAAAGTGTTTGATAATGAAAAAATCGCACTTGTTCCGGACCATTTTTGCCCTAATAAAGACATAAAGTCGGCAGAGCAGGTAAAAATAGTTCGTGAGTTTGCAAAGGAATACGGCATAAAAAATTATTTTGAAGTGGGGCAAATGGGCATTGAACATGCATTGTTGCCGGAAAAAGGCTTGGTAACGGCGGGGGATGTTGTTATAGGCGCCGATTCTCACACCTGCACCTACGGCGCGTTGGGCGCTTTTTCAACAGGAATAGGCAGTACCGACATGGCGGCAGGAATGGCGGCGGGCGAGCTTTGGTTTAAAGTGCCGGACGCAATAAAGGTTGTGCTAAAGGGCGCTCCGAAAGGCTATATAAGCGGAAAGGATATAATACTTCACCTGATAGGCAAAATCGGCGTTGACGGCGCGCGGTACATGTCGCTTGAATTTAGCGGTGATGCGATTGGGCATTTAACAATGGACGACCGATTTACCATTGCCAACATGGCGATTGAGGCAGGGGCGAAAAACGGCATTTTCCCTGTCGATGATAAAACGCTAAGCTACATTAAAGAACATTCCGTAAAACCGTATAAAGTATTTGAGGCGGACAGCGATGCCGTTTATTCATCAGAGATTGTAATAGATGTGTCACAGCTTGAATACACCGTTGCGTGCCCTCATTTGCCCTCCAATACAAAGCCTGCATCAAGCTTGGGAGATATAAAAATAGACCAGGTTGTTATAGGCTCTTGCACAAACGGAAGGATTGGCGACTTGCGGGTTGCGGCGAAAATTTTAAAGGGCAAAAAAGTGGCGGACGGCGTTCGGTGCATAGTTTTCCCTGCCACCCAAAAAATATATCTGCAAGCTATTGAGGAAGGCTTAGTACAAGCAATGGTTGAAAGCGGCGTTGCGGTCAGCACGCCAACCTGCGGTCCGTGCCTTGGCGGGCATATGGGCATTCTTGCAAGCGGCGAGCGGTGCGTTTCTACAACGAACAGAAATTTTGTCGGCAGAATGGGTCATGTTGACAGCGAGGTTTACCTTGCAAGCCCTGCCGTTGCGGCGGCATCTGCCATAACAGGTAAAATATCAATACCGGAGGAGGTAGTATAAATGATTTTAAAAGGCAAGGTACACATTTTTGCTGATAATGTTGACACCGATGTAATTATTCCGGCGCGGTATCTGAACACAATAGACCCAAAGGAGCTTGCAAAGCATTGCATGATTGATATTGATGAAAAGTTTGCCAAAAATGTTTCGCAAGGGGATATTATGGTTGCGGGTTATAATTTCGGTTGCGGCTCGTCAAGGGAGCACGCCCCGATTGCCATTAAAGGCAGCGGCATTTCTTGTGTTATAGCGCGTTCGTTTGCGCGGATTTTTTATCGAAACGCAATCAACATAGGGCTTCCCATTTTAGAATGCGATGAAATTTTGGACGAAATAAACAGCAAGGATGAGCTTGAGGTTAATCTTTCGACGGGCGTTATCTTAAATAAAACAACCGGCAAAAGCTATTCCTCCGAACCGTTTCCGAAGTTTATGCAAGAAATTATCGAGGCAGGCGGCGAGATAGCCTATATTAAAGAAAAAATGAAGGAAGTGCAAGCATAATGACAAAAAACATTGCAGTTATCGAAGGGGACGGAATAGGTCCGGAAATAATAGCCGAGGCAGTAAAGGCGCTAAAAAAAATTGAAAAAAAATACAACCACACCTTCAATTTAACTTATGTTGAGATGGGCGGTTGCGCAATTGACAAGTATAAGACGGCGCTGCCCGATTTTACCCTTGAAGAATGTAAAAAAGCGGATGCGGTGCTGTTGGGCAGCGTTGGCGGACCAAAATGGGATGACCCTACCGCAAAAGTGCGCCCCGAACAAGGCTTGTTAAATCTAAGGGCGGGTTTGGAATGCTTTGCAAACATACGCCCTGCAAAGGTATATCCCCCGCTTGCGGCGGCATCTCCCCTTAAAGAGTCAATAATAAAAGACGGGTTTGACATTATTGTTGTGCGGGAGCTTACCGGCGGAATTTACTTTGGCGAAAGCGGCAGGGATGGGGACAGCGCATATGACACGGAGCGGTATTCGGTGTCGGAAATAGAGCGCATTGCAAAAGTGGCTTTCGAGCTTGCGGATAAAAGAAATAAACTTGTTCATTCCATCGACAAGGCAAATGTGTTGGAAAGCTCAAGGTTATGGCGTGAAACGGTGCAAAGGCTGGCAAAAGAATACCCGCACATCACCGTCACCAATATGCTGGTTGATAATGCCGCCATGCAGCTAATAAGAAACCCCGCACAATTTGATGTTGTGCTGACAAGTAACATATTCGGCGATATACTGTCGGATGAGGCAAGCCAAATAACCGGATCAATCGGAATGCTGGCGTCAGCCTCGAAAGGCGAAGGGTCAAGGGGGCTGTATGAGCCTATACACGGAAGTGCGCCCGACATTGCCGGTAAAGGCATTGCAAACCCCATTGCGGCTATATTATCCGTCGCAATGATGCTCGATATTTCTTTTGATTTAAAAGAAGAAGCAAACGCAATAGATAACGCAGTAAACAGCATTTTGGCAGACGGATACAGGACGGCAGACATTGCCGCCGCAAACGAAAAAACCACAGGCACCGAGCAAATCGGCACATTGATATGCGATAGAATATAAAAGCAGGCATTGCCTATATAATTTTAAGCGCAGACAACAAATTCCGCCCATAGCATGTGCTATGGGCGAAATAAACGGACGATGTCCGTTGGCGGAGAAACAGGGATAAAAACAGCCATTTCAGCCTATTTCTTTCTGTTTGCAAACACATCGCAGACCCCTATTTTATATGCCATACACCGTTTCAATGTTTCCTAACATTTTCTTGCTTTTTGGCTCGTTTCAGATTTTTCGTGGATGAATCGTGTCTTTTCCGGTAAAATAAATTTATAAATTAAAGCTATTACCCTTTTTGTACTTTGAAGGGGTAAAGCCGGTTATTTTCTTAAATGTTTTATTAAAGTTAGCTGTATTGTTAAAACCACATAGGGTGGCAATTTCAATGATGTTTTTATCGCTGGTCAGCAAAAAGTCAAGAGATTTTCTTATCCTTTGTTTATTGATATAGTCAATGGGTGAGATACCGTTTAGCTTTTTAAACAGAGTTGAAAGGTAAGATGGATTCAGGTGCGCAATTTCAGCCAATTGTTCCAATGTAATATTTTCATTCCAATGCGAATGTATATAATCCATTACCAGAATAATACCATTGCTGTTTTTTATTATTTCAGATTCGTTATTATTAAATTTATTTAGATCTTGTTTGCATCGTGACAGTAAAATTAAAATGTTCATAAGTTTTAATCTGATCATTGCCTGATATTCAGGATTCTTTTCTTGGAATTCTGTTTTTATTCCTTTTATAAGCCTGATAATCTCTTGGGTTTGGGGGCTGGTATTTGAAATCCTGTTCGAAAACTCATGCCCTCTGTAAAAAAAAATCCTTAAAAAATCCGAAACAGCCAAATCCGAAGCAGTTGACCATAGAAATTGAGGTTCAAAATTCAATACATAAATTTCAAGCGGATTCGGTTGAATAACATCCAGCCCATGTAATTCTTTATTATTAATTATAAATAGATCACCGGGTGCTACCTTGCATTTTTTGTTATCAATCCAATAAACTCCGTTTCCGCTTTCTATGTAATCAAGCTCCAAATAGTGATGTGTATGCTTAAACGCATTTATGCGGGGCTCCACTTTGTTGATTTCCAAAGAAACCGACTCTTGTGAGTTAGAAATAATGCTATCAAAAAATAGTTGCATATAATTTCCCCCCTTTGTAAAAAACAAACATTTTATATTATAATATATTTTAACATAAATTTGTGAAAATTACAATACAGTAAATCATTTTCTAAATTTAATTTGTACAATATAACAATTTTATTTGTTTATAAATAAACTGATTTGAATTGCTATATCCAATAATAGTTTGTAAATTGCTAAATAACGTTGTTGATTATAAAAAAATAAATTTATATAATAAGATTACAGAATTCTATAAAGGGTGGTAAATTGACAGTGAATAGACAAAAGTACCGAAAATATGAGCCGTTTGAATGTGCAAAGTTATCGCTAAATACATTTACATCGATGATAGATAGAAATTCAGACTATTTGCCGTATTGGCTGATTGATTTGGATACATATCCGGCTTCGGCTCAGCATTGCAGGGTAGACGATGCCGAAATTTGTGCAAGTTGGGCAGAGGGCTTGATGCGGGTAAAAAAAATGCTTTCAACAAATGAGGGCGACGAAGTCTTGAAGGGTTTAATAAATATTACTTTAAAAGGCTTTCGTGGCGATGGATTGCATTATAACAATCCGTATCCCTGGGCCGACCATGTATTCGCTTCCATGCATGAGCAGGCTTATATAGCGTCATTTTTGACAACATGGTATGAAGAAACAAAGGACGCAAGGGCAAAAAAGTATATGGATAACTTGGTTCATGGTTTGAGGAAACTGGTTTGTGAGAGGGAAACCGTTACATTTTGGGGCGGCAGCTATCCACAGCCGAGAAAGTCTTATTATTTTATAGGCGATGCAATATATGAAGGTAAGGGATGGGATTTCTCAAAGCATAGAGGCAGCGGGGAAGAAGGAACCAGAAATATGCCTATGGTTGCTGCGATTATGAAATATTATGAGCTTACAGGAAACGAAGAAGCTCTTGATTTAGCCGAGGGACTGATAAATTATTCGGTAATAGAAACACGATACTTTGCATATGGCGGAAAATTTAACGGGCATGTTCATTCTCATTTGTGGATTGCAATAGGTCTTGCAAGATTTGCAAGAGTAACGGGAAGCGATATGCACAGGCAGTTGGCAAGAGATATTTTTGAATATGGTAAAAAAATAAGTTCCAGCTTTGGGTTTGTACCCGAATTCGCCGGATTTAAGCATCCGGGTCATATTACAAGCGAAAGTTGCTGCATTAAGGATATGATTGAGCTTGCTTTTGAAATGATTAAACTGGGTTATGACGAATGGGATACCATTGATAGGTACGCAAGAAATCAATTGGTTGAGAATCAGATCCGATCAACACCGGCAATAATTGTTGATAATACGCTGGACGATACGCAGACACATACATACAAGGATTTGGACAAACGAATTATCGGCGGTTTTACGGGACACGCATCCCCAAACCATATTCCTATAGACAATCGCCGCGCTTTGGCAGGGTGTTGCACGGGAATTGCGCCTCAGGCACATTATATGGTATGGGAAAACACAGTTATAAAGCAGGATGATTGTATTGACATAAATTTTTTATTTGATATTGATACGAAATATGTTATGATTGAATGTGCGTATCCGAATGTAGGGTATATCAAGTTGACAGCTAAGGAGGCAAACTCTTACAGAGTAAGAATTCCAAAGTGGGTCGGAGAAAGAATCACATTAAAAATCAATGGGGAGCAAACATACATTTTTTGGGATAAGGATTATATTGTATTTAACTTAGGCAAAAATGATATTGCCGAAATCAGTCATCAACTGCAGGAAGTTGTAACAAATGAAACGGTCAACAGTATTGAATATACAATTGTATGGCGCGGCAACCATATCGTGAGGCTTTTGCCCGAAGGCAAACCTTATAGGTTATACGACAGGACCCCGGGCGGCAAAAGGCAGGAGGAAGGTACGACAGATAAGAAATCAAGAGTAATTAAAGCTACGGACCAGCAAATATAACATAGGAGGCATAAGATGAACAGACCGAACATTGTTTTTTTCTTTTCGGACCAACAGCGGCATGATACGCTTGGCTGTTATGGTCAAAAATTAGATGTATCCCCAAATATTGACAAGTTGGCGCAAGAAGGGGTGAAGTTTGAATTTGCTTTTACCTGCCAACCGGTATGCGGACCGGCAAGAGCTTGCTTGCAAACGGGGACTTACGCAACCGAAAACGGATGTTTTCGGAATGACTTGGCATTGCCGCTTAATCAGAAAACAATAGCCCACTATTTTAATGAAGCGGGGTACGAAACCGCATACATCGGGAAATGGCATCTTGCGTCCGATAACGCCACAAAAAACAGAGGTTCCGATACGGATTTTATGACAAGGCCGGTTCCCGAGCATCTGCGGGGAGGTTATCAATATTGGATGGCTTCGGACATTCTGGAATTTACATCTCACGGATATGACGGATATGTTTACAATTCCGACAATGAGAGGGTTGATTTTAAGGGGTATCGGGCAGATTGCATAACTGATTTTGCATTGGATTACATAAAAGACCGTAACGGGGAAAAACCGTTTTTTCTGATGCTTTCCCACATAGAGCCGCACCATCAAAATGACAGGAATCGTTATGAAGGTCCGATAAATTCTAAGGAGAAATTCAAAAATTTTGAAGTTCCGTCCGATTTGGAAGGGACAGAAGGGGATTGGCGTGAAAACTACCCCGATTATTTAGGCTGCTGCAACAGTCTTGACTATAATCTGGGAAGAATAGTAGACCTTCTTAAACAAAAAGGTATCTATGACAATACCGTTATTTTATATACTTCTGACCACGGTTCTCATTTCAAGACAAGAAACGCCGAATACAAGCGTTCCTGCCATGAAAACAGTATTAGAATACCAATGATAATCAAAGGACCTGGGTTTGAAAAGGGCGTCGTAAGAAAAGAACTTGCAAGTCTGATTGACATACCTCCCACCCTTTTATATTCAGGAGGGATAGATAAGCCCCCCTATATGAGCGGTCAGCCGCTGCAGGAAATGGGGAGCAACTGGCCCAAGGAAGTATTTGTCCAGATAAGCGAATCGGCTGTGGGTAGGGCGATTCGAACTCATAAATGGAAGTACTATGTCAGCGCTCCCGATAAAAATGCGTGGAATGACAAGGACAGTGAATTTTACATAGAAGAAATGCTGTTTGATCTGGAAAATGACCCTGTTGAAAGAAACAACCTGATTCACGATGAAAAGTACCGTGATATTAAAAAGGAGCTTAGGGAAATTTTAATAAAGCGAATGGTTTCAGCAGGTGAAGAGGCACCTGTAATTCAATCCATATAAATGAGGCGCGGGACGGTAATACCGTCAAAACAAAGGTGCGTATAGTTGATTTTTCATCAAATGCGACGGAATCTATTTTTAAGCTTTTGGTTGAGCTGCCGAAAAATAAGACGGAAGCCTTGGTAACAATAACGCCGCTAAAACAAAATTACAATTCGAGTTTCAAATATCCCTATCCCATTGAACCACAGGAAAACGAACGGATAATTTTGCCATATGGCGACGGATTGGGTCTTGACGTAACAGATACGGCTGTTTTTCCTAATATGATTTCGAGAATGAACTATTCCTTTTCGGAAACTCATAGCTTTAATATGCCATGGTGGAGCGATATGACGCCCGAACAAATAAACCAAATAAAAGATATGGGTTTTATCGCTACCAGATATTCCAATGTTTCGGATTTTTGTACGGTTTCTTCATATGGGCAAATGGCTAATCCGAACCCTAATATATCTATTTTTCCGGAAGAATATTCAGTACTTACTTCGGATAGCACCCGTCTGACGAACTGGCCTGTTGCGAAAAAAGGCGGAGGAAATGTTTATTTAAATGTCTTTTCATCAAAATTATTATCGCTGAGGATGCCTGAAATTGAAGCGGACCTAAATGCGAAGCCATACAACGGAAGATTTGTTGATGTTATAGGTGCAAGTGATTATTTAGGACAAACGATTTGTTTGCAACGCAATATTCACCCTATCGCCAAAGTAAATCATCAGATGATCAAGGAGCATACCCCAATCCCGGATCGGCATCGTCCACTTATCCGCAATTTGCATGGTTGTCAGATTCAAAATTTTCATCAGAGCGTCATCGGAAACGAAGGCGCTCTTAGTTTTACCCCATTTTACTTCAAATTCATCCAATGCCCCAAGGGCAACCTCTTCAGACGGAGACTTGTAAACAGACTTTAAATCAGCCATAAATTGCTTAATTGATTAAAATAGTGATGTGCTTGGCAAACCCACCTGTTATGGTCATATTTTATTAAAATAATACTAATTGACATTGCAAGTTCCGCTGTGCTATCATGGCATTAACAAGGCAGTTTCCTTAAATTTATAAAGCCAAAGGAGCAACCCCAATGAAAGTTTTGGTGTCAAAACCAAAGGTAATTGCAATAAAAAATCCGCCTTCCCTTTTAAAGGATTTTAAGTTGAATTATGAATTATATATTTTGTCAATACCGGTTGTTATATATTATTTGATTTTTCATTACTTTCCTATGTATGGATTACAGATAGCGTTCAAGGATTTTAAAGCTAATTTAGGAATTTGGGGAAGCCCATGGATAGGCTTTGAACATTTTATTAGATTTTTTAAGTCCTATAATTTTTGGGCTTTAATACAAAATACTTTAGGCATCAGCTTGTATCAATTGTTACTTGGATTTCCAATGCCTATTATCTTTGCGGTAATGGTTAATGAATTCAGGTATAAATCGTTAAAAAAAGGAGTGCAAATGCTTTCGTATGCACCTCATTTTATTTCTACTGTTGTAATGACGGGCATCATCATTGCTTTTTTAGCCCCTCGGACGGGCGTTATTAACCAGTTAAGAGGCGTTTTGGGACATGGTAGTATTGATTTTCTGTCTCGGCCGGATTTATTTAAGTCAATATTTGTAACAACAAACATTTGGCAAAACATGGGCTGGGATTCAATCATATATTTTGCTGCTCTTTCGTCAATTGATATGGAAATGTGTGAAGCTGCCAGCATTGATGGCGCGTCAAAGTTTCAGCGGGTGTGGTACATAAATATACCTTCCATTATGCGCGTGGCCGTGATACTGTTAATCATGAATTGCGGCAGACTCATGGATATTGGCTTTGAAAAAATATTTTTGCTGCAAAATCCATTAAATATGCAGAGTTCTGATGTGATTTCAACTTATGTGTATAGGGCGGGAATATTAGGTGCGCAATACAGTTTTTCTGCGGCGGTAGGTCTTTTCAATACCATAGTAAATGTTATATTATTATTAACCGTTGACAAAATATCCCGCTCGGTCAGTGAATATGGATTGTTTTAGGAGGAGAGCCTTTTGAAAGCGCGATGTAAGCAAGATGCTCTTTTTGATTTTATTAATTTTTTATATATAATAGCAATGATAGTGATTTTTGCTTTTCCGCTTATTTTTATATTTTGCGCTTCAATAAGTGATCAAAATGCTGTGTGGCAAGGAAAAGTATGGTTGTGGCCTGTTGGACCTTCCTTTGCCGGATACAAAAGGATTTTTGAATATAAGGATATTTGGTTGGGGTATAGAAACACCATAGTTTACACTTTATCAGGAACACTGTTAAATGTAATTATGACAATTTGCGCTGCATATCCCATATCCCGAAAAGATTTTAAGGCAGGTCCGGCTTTAACTACATTTTATTTGGCAACCATGTTTTTCAATGCCGGAATAATACCCAATTATTTACTGATTAAATCGCTTGGGCTCTTGGATAGTTTTTGGGTAATGATACTTCCGGGAGCGGTTGGTGTGTGGAATGTAATAGTGACCCGGACTTTTTTTAGAAGCAATATCCCTAATGAACTAAGGGAAGCCGCCGCGATAGACGGATGTAGTAATTTCAGATTGCTTATTAAAATAATATTGCCGTTATCTTCAGCTATTTTGGCGATATTGACGCTTTTTTACGGTGTTTCTCACTGGAATGCATATTTTAATGCACTTTTATATTTGAAAACAAGAACGCGATTTCCATTGCAGCTTATATTGAGAGAGATACTCATCATTAATACATCCCTTATTGACCCTGAGTCTTTGTCAGGTTCTGCGTCTGAAAGGCAAACGATAGTTGAAAGTATTAAATATGGAGTTATCATAGTGTCAAGCCTGCCTTTGCTTATTGCGTATCCTTTTGTGCAAAAGCATTTTGTGAAAGGCATAATGGTCGGGTCTCTTAAAGGATAGGAGGTAATTTTGAAAAACTTCAAAATATCTGTGCTTATAAAATATGTGCTGTCATATGTTGCGATATTTATTATACCCATAATCATTTTTGCGGTACTTATAAATTCTGTTCTTATTTCTAATTTGCAAAAGGAGGGTATTAATTCCAATATTCTTTTATTGGAAAAGGCAAAAGAAGCGATGGAGAGAAGAAATGCAACTATACAATCTGTATCTTTGAGTATAAAGGATAATAATGCGCTTAGCAAAGATGTTTTAACCTTAAATAAATATAAAATGCTCGAAGGCGTTAATATGCTGAAAAACTATAAACTTTCAGATTCAGGATTTTATGATATTTTATATTACATAAAAGATGACAGCAATATGATTTATTCGGCTTTACAGTCAGGTTCTATGGATTTGATAATTGACAGGGTATATAAATTTAAAGATTGGAGGCTGAATGAGTTTCAATATGACATAAACAATGTGACTGTTCCTTTGGTTAAGCCCACGCAATCTCTAATTATAGGAGATGGAGACGAAACGTTGCACATAATGCCGTTTTTGTATCCTGTGCCGGTTAACATGCCTAAAATCATGCTTATATATCTCATAGATGAAGAAATCCTTAAATTTGATTTTTCATTAAATATTAAAAAAAATACAGCAACAGCAATGATACTTGACTCTCAAAACAATATGTTATTTCAAGCAAATGTCAGAAACGATTTGCAGGATGAAGTAATAACAAACCTTGGAACACAAAAATCTTCAAGCGGAATTTTAAATCTTAAAAACAATAGAGTTGCAACATTTGTAAAATCGGACTCTTTGCATTGGACATTTTTAATGATAGAAGACGCGTCGGAATTTTCAAAGTCGGTTTCATTTGCAAAGACCAGTTATGCTTATGCTATTTTAGTGGTGTTGCTTTTAGGAATTGCAACAATTTTAGTATTTTCGCATTGGAACTATAAGCCTATTAAGAAATTATTAAATATTATGGGTCCTGCCAAAGGGGTTAGAAAACTTTATGGAGAGTTTGACTTAATAAACCATTTTGTTGATGAAATATTAATTAAAAACAACGAAATGTCAAGCTTTTTGGAAAATCAGAAAATCATACTGAAGAATCATGCGCTGAGGGAATTGCTTAAAGGAAACCAAGATGAAGTCATATTGCAATTAGCCGGAGATAATGAAAAAAAGCAATCTTTATATGTTGTAATGTGCTTTGAGGCTTTTGAAATGGAGCGGTGTAACGAAGTATTACAATTTATGAATACATTTTTTATTGAACATAATTTTGATTTTCATGTTATAGATGGAGTAGAAGTCAATGAGTATTGTTATATACTTGAATTTGATGTTTTTGACAAGGCGCAAATAGAAAAAATGCTGAACCAACTGGCAAAGGGTGTAAGTAAGGAGTTTGGCGTTACAATGCATATTGGCGTCAGCGATATATGCCGTGAAATTATTGATATAGGTCGCGCGCATATGCAGGCCATGATGGCACTAAGAAGCTGCAACGGTGAATTGATAAAGATTTTTGATAATTCAAACAATTATGACATTGCTCCTAAGGTACTAAAGCAATATGATCAATTAAAAACTTTAAATTTATATATAAATACGAGAAATGTTGATCAAATTAAAAAAACGGCTACATGCTTGATAGAATCTATATCAAAAGAAAAAATTCCGCTGTTTTTTAAAAGATGCATGTTTTACGATGTATTTAATATTTTGATTAAGCTTATGATGGAAAACGATTTGGGAAGTAAGTATTTATCCGAATTTAATGTTCCGGATATGAGCAAGGATAAGCTTTGCAAATTCCTTGATGGTGTTATTGATGATTTGGTAACTTATTTATGTGACCAGCACAATGGTGAAACTGAAATGCATATCATGTTTTCATCTATCAAGGAGATAATCGATGCGGAATATTGTAACGAACAATTTTCATTAGAGAAAATAGCAGTGCAAAATGAAATATCTTTATCATATTTGAGCCAGCTTTTTAAAAGCCAGGCTGGAATTACTCCAAGTGAATACATTTGGGAATTAAGGCTTGAAAGGGCAAAAGATCTCCTTTTAAACAGTGACCTTAAATTAAATGAAATAGTGAAGGAAATCGGATTATTGGATGTTTCAAGTTTCAGCAAAAAATTTAAAAAGTCCACCGGTCAGCCTCCGGGGCAATTTAGAAAAAGAGAAAATTAAAGAGGGCAAAGGTGTAAATTGTGCTGAGGTGTTTTAAGAAAAAATTTGATTAATTAAAGATTGCAAAGCATCAATTATGAAATAATAAAGGAGTGTCATGATATGGATATAATTCCAGCCCGTCAGAAGTGGAAATCTTCAATGACTGACCGTGAGAGGTTTAAAAACCAAATGCATTACCAAACAGTAGACCGTTGTTTTAATATGGAATTCGGATATTGGAACGAAAACTTTCAAGAGTGGAGAATGTTCCGGGATAATAATATCACGAATAACAATGAAGCCGATATATTTTTTAATTTTGACGAGTTTCGTAAAATCGGTGCGAATGTATGGCTGTCGCCAACATTTCCTGAAAAGATTATTGAAGAGCGTGAACATACTGTAATCATGCAGAACGGCGACGGTCTTATAGCCGAAGTACCAAAGGGAAGCGCAAGTATACCTCATTATATATCTTCAATGGTAGCTACCCCGGAAGATTGGAAACGAGTCAAGGAAGAAAGAATGAGGCGTGATAGTCCAAGCAGAATTCCGGACATTAATGCTTTAAAAGCATTGCATCCCGGTGACCGTACATATCCCCTCGGAGTATACTGCGGTTCATTGATTGGAAAAATACGTGATATGCTGACCTTTGAGGGGACTGCATATGCATGCTTTGATTATCCGGATATGGTAGAGGACATGGTCGAGACTTGCTGCGTGTTGATTGAGGATTCCTTAGACCGTTTGCTTCCGCATTTTGATTTTGATTTTGCATGGGGTTGGGAGGATATTTGTTTTAAGAATGGCCCCATAGTTTCGCCGGATTTTTTTAAAGAAGTGGTCATGCCGCGGTATAAGAGGATACGAAAAAAATTAGATGCTGCGGGAATTGATATATGGTATACCGATTGCGATGGTGATGTGCGGGCGATACTTCCGTATATGGTAGAAGGCGGCATAAACTGTTTGTTTCCTTTCGAGGTAAATGGCTGTGCTCACCCTGCCGAACTTTTAAATGAATACGGTAAGGAACTTCGTATCATGGGCGGAGTAGATAAGATGCAGTTAAAGGCAGGAAAAAAAGCTATAAGGACATATATGGATAGTATTCTGCCATTAGTGGAAAGAGGTGGATATATCCCCTTCTGTGACCACCGCTGTCCTCCGGATGTGCCAGAGGAAAATTATTTATATTATCTTGATTTGAAAGAAAAAATGTTCGGATGCGCCAAACAGTAGGAATGTTTTTATCTTATTTTGAAAGGGGTTTTTTTATGAGGAGGACGCTGGCATTTATTGCGGCGATGGTGGTATTATTTGCTGGATGCGGCAAGCCGCCAACCAACACATCTATATCGAATAAATTCAACGAGACAGGCTATCCCATAATGGAAGAAAAAATCGTTTTAAAAATGATGGGGATAACTGACCCATCCTTCAGTGATTGGAGTAAAAATCTCTTTTACCGGAGGATGGAGGAAATGACAAACATATGTTTTGAGTACACGACCGTGGCACTCTCCAACTGGGGAGAAAAAAAGAACCTGGCTTTTGCCTCAGACGATTTGCCTGATGTGTTTTTCAAATCTGCGATAACATCTCAGGAAGAGTTGACATACGGAGACCAACTGTTTCTGATTCCATTGGAGATGCTGATTGAAAAGCACGCGCCTAACCTAAACAAAATTTTTGCAGATGAGCCGGAGATAAAAAAGGCGATAACAGCGCCCGATAGACATATATATGCTTTGCCAAGCATCAACGAAGCATCGGGACTTCCGCTTATGTATATAAATGAAAAATGGTTGGATAATCTGGGCTTGAGAATGCCGGAAACTATGGAAGAATTCGTTGCTTGTTTAAGAGCATTTAAAAATGATGATCCAAACATGAACAAGCAAAAAGATGAAATACCTCTTACTATTTGGGGAATAGAACAACTCAAAAGATTTATGGCGAATGTTGGTTTGCTCTTTGGCGATGGCGCAAATGTATGTGTAAGAAATGACAAGGTGATATTTACACCTTCTTCAGGTGAATATAAGAATGCGCTTATACAGCTAAGAAGTTTGTATAAAGAAGAACTGTTGGATAACGATACATTTACTCAAACTCAAGAGCAAGTGCGTGCAAAGGGTTCCGGCAAAAGCCCTGTGCTGGGATGCTTGCTTACATATTCGCCTGATCTTCAGGTTGGACCTGACAGACATGGTGACTATGTTAGCTTCATCCCCTTGAAACTCAATGATGGAAGCAGGGTTTGGCCGACTGATTCAAAGGTTAAACGCGGAAAGTTCGCCATAACGAATAAAAATTCTTATCCGGAGGCTACAATCCGTTGGATAGATTATTTGTATTCCGAGGAAGGCGGAATACTATCATGGGCAGGCAAAGAAAATGAGGATTTTAAATTTAATGATAATAAAACAAGGTGGCAATTTATTTTAGAAGATGACGAGACAGTATCGCAGAAAAGGGCAAGAACAGTTATGCAGCCCGGGGGCGGCGAACCCTGCCTTAAGCCGGTTGCGTTTTGGAACATGATTGATGATGATACTGAGCAAAAAAATATTTCGGAGCGCAATAAAGTGAGACCGTACTTCAAGGAGCCTTTTCCTCTTTTCTATATTGGAAACGAAGAGCAAAAGAAAGCAGATATCATAAAAACTGATGTAAACAGTTATGCGGATCAAATGCTTGCAAGGTTCATAACAGGGGATGCTTCTTTAGAAACAGAATGGGATGGTTACATCAAGGCGTTGGAGCGCATGGGACTCAGTGAGCTACTGGAGATTTACAACAAGGCATATGGCGATTATGCCGAATAAAATACAAGGAGTGAAAAATGTGAAAAAGATTATTACTATTTCTATCTGTGTTTTCCTTTTACTGACAGGCTTAGGCAATACAGGATGCTTTGCGTTGATACTTGCACCCAATCCAACGGTTACCGACAATGGGGATGGCACTTTTACGATAACGATGACCCCGGCAGCAGATACAGCTCTTATGTCGCAATCACCAACCGCAGACAACTCTACAGGCGGGACAATATCTTTAAACCTCCCAACATCTAACCCCACGGGGGGGAATTTAACAATAGGCATATTCAGGTATAATTTAACTGCTTTAAAAAATAAACTTGACGAAGGTTATTTTATACATGAAGCAAAATTAAGCGCAACTGCGGCGACTACTGCGGCTACGGCTGCCAGAAGGCTCGAATTGTGGACTACATCTGCCAACGGAGATTGGCCGGAATCTGTTACTTATAATGTTTTAAATGCTGCGAATTCCTATGGATTTCAGCTTGAAAACAAAACTGATCTTACTCAAAAAAAGTTTATAGGAAGCGAAATGCTTTCCTGCTCAGAAAACATTACGGGCAGCATTGCTAACGGGACGGTAATTGACTTGGCGATTCCGCATTTGCAATTCCCAACCATTGTTAACGATGATAACACTTATACTTTTGCACTTTTTGTAAATGCGGCAAGTGCTATTAATATTGCTACCAGAGATAATGCAACACTTTACGCACCTAAGCTTACCGTTACCGTAGGAAATGTTTCTCCTCCAATAACTCCGTTGACAAAAACCCCAGCCATCAACGCCCAAATCGGTGCTGATCAGTCGGCGTATAACAAAAGCGTAATCGGAATATTGAACAGGGATAACCGTATGACTTTTCTTAAGTATTCACTTAGCGCGGAGGAAATTTCAGGCAAAGAAATTGAAACGGCAAAAATTATTTTAACTCCAACCGGGAACCCGAATCAGACAACCATGGGGCAAGCAGGTATTTCTATGCCGGTACTTCTGACGGCTGCCGAAAAGAAATTGGCAGATAACAGTGACTGGACGCTTAACGGTATAACATGGGCGAATAGGCCGATATTCTATAACGCCACACCCATAGGGAACCTGCCTTTGTCATATGAAGACTTCTACGATAAAACACCGCTTGAGTTTGATGTAACAGATTACATAGACGGCGTCGGCGATTACTATTTTGCAATAAGATCGGCAACCATACATCAGGCAATTTTTGATTCTGCCCGTTTGTATATTGAGTTCGGAGAAAAATCGGCCAAAAATCCTCTTCAATTTTTGGCGGCAGCCGGAGTTTATATAGACGATGCATTAATTTATTCTCCGGAAGGCTTCAACGTATCCGGAGGAAAAACTGCAGCTCTGAAGCTTAGAATAAAGAATAACTCGGCCGTTGACGGAGTAAAAATCAATCCTATATTTGCCGTTTATGAAAATGAATCAAGGGAGTTTTGCAATCTGGACATGACTGAGTTATCCCTTAATGCAGGACAAATCAGTGAAGAGTTTGAGCTTGCTCCTTCAATTCATGGCGGATCTGAAAGTATATATGCTAAGTTATTTGTTTTCAGAAATTTTGTAGATATGTGTCCATTAACACCTTTATATTTAGGACAATATTAAAAATCAGGAGGCTATTATGAAAAAAATACTGACTGTTATAATGGCAATTGTGATGCTATCAGGGATGTTCGTATCTGTAAACGCAGAAACATTGTTTGAAAATAATTTTGAGAATGACGAAGCCGGCAGTATGGCGGATGGCTTTGGGAAGGCGGGCGGCTATATTGTCAGAAACGATGTAGGTGATGCGGTTGTATATAGCGACGGAAGCAATAACGTTCTTAAATATACGCACGCCGGTGTTAAAAACTCCAAAGATATAAATTGTACAATGCAAACTAAACCCATTAATTTTACATCTCCTAAGGGCGGTGCAAGTATATATGAGTATAAGCTTAAAGCAACATTTGATATTAAAACTCCTGGAAGCAATGATTGGTTCAACTCAAGCCTGATAGGCGCCGCAACGCATTTTGGCATACTTCAATTTCGCAGTGACGGGGCTATTATGCTTAAATCAACCCTTAAAGCCGGTGCTTATAAAGTGAATGAATGGAATGATATTAAGATAGTGATAAGAACCAATGAGGATCTGGCAGATTTTTATATTAATGACAAAGTTATTTTTAAAGATCTTAAGCTCGGAATTACAGCAACACAATATGCTGCTTTCCAGATGTTTTTCGGCTCAAAGCCAATGGATAAAATAGAGGCTTTGATTGATAATTTTAAAGCTTATACGGTAGATTCTTATGAAGGGCCGAAAGATGTTGCACCAGTATCAACTCCTGCTCCGCAGCAGGCAAGCCAGTCTTCAGATTCAACTGCGGATTCTTCATCTGTTTTACCATCCATAACCTTCAGCGATTTGAACGGTCACTGGGCGGAGAATATTGTTTACAATATGGTAGAGCGCGGATTATTTAATGGTTATGAGGACGGAACATTTATGCCTGATAACAATATTCAGATTGATGAATTTATCAAAACATTGGTAACTGCAAGAGGAAGAGGTCTTGAAGGACAGGCTGATCAATTTGCAGCTCAGAGAAAAGGGACCTATTGGGCGGAACTGTACATTGATATTGCGATGGGTTCCGGCTTTATTGAAAATAACGAATATTCAGATTATACCATTCCCATTAACCGTCAGCAAATGGCAAAGATGATTTCGATGGCTTTGAGGGAAAATATAGAAGTTGATGCAGAGGCACTTCAAAAGGAAATAAAGGATTTTGACTCTATTTCAGAAG
>Ga0265293_10002109_pt1 | contig 41258 bp, 48 predicted proteins | sample Munlanlewell138R_FD_192505 | JGI IMG/M metagenome (GOLD analysis project Ga0265293, IMG submission 192505) | Leachate microbial communities from a municipal landfill in Southern Ontario, Canada - Leachate well 138R | ecosystem: Engineered > Solid waste > Landfill > Unclassified | place: Canada...
TGTTGGTCTGACGTAATCCCACCACTAAAGTAGTGGGGTTCTATGGTTGGCATGCTTCCTATGCCATTGCCATTCGGGGGGCATCAGTGCTCCCCTCTGCCATATCTCTTTCTATGACAGATTGATTCACGTCTTGTGCCAGCGCAATGTTGAAAGCGGCGTTGACATCTGCATGATCAACGTGCCCGCATGCGGGACACGAAAACTCCTTCCCGTTCCTGTTGCCCAGAGTCCCACACTTACTGCACCTTTGACTGGTGTAGGCGGGATCGACATAGGCTACTGGTACTCCCTGCAGCTTGGCCTTGTATTCTATGAATTGCTGTAGCTGATGGAATGACCAACTGTTCAGGGAATAGTTGAACGAGCGAGTGTGCTTCTTGTTGTTTCTGATTCCTGATAGGTTCTCTAATTTTATTACGGCATGTTGCTCTTTTGCCATCTCCACGATTTTCCTGCTTATCTTGTGATTGGTGTCACGGACGATGCGCTGTTCCCTGTTTTTCACCTTCTTGAGAGCGTTGTGCTTTCCTTTCATCTGGAGCTTGCGTCGCATACGTGAGTATTTCTTGTGGATGTGCAGACACTTCTTGCCAAGTTTGGTGACTTGTCCTGTTTGGACGTTTGCGACCACTGCAACGTGACCTGTGGTGTTTCGATCAACTCCTATGCATGTTTCCACGTTGATTGGTGATGCTTCGGGAACTGACATTGAGATATAGGCGTACTCCTTGCCAACTTCGATTTGGTTTATTTTCTCGAATGTAGGCAAGTACGTCCCATCAAGCTTGAGCTTGAGACACGGCACGTATATCTCCTTCCTTAACTCATCGAACTTGATGCTTTGGTTTGGGATTGTCAGCTTGATGTTCTTGACACTTTTTGCTTTCTTGTTCCGTGAGTATTTGCGAAGAATCTGATTCGAGATGGCTGACTTGAGCCCGATGTGGCGAACATCTGCGGAGGACGTGGACCTATGCCTGATTGCATACTGGGCTACTTTCTTAGCTTGTTCCAACTCCGGTGAGAAGTCCCTGTTGTGTCTCTGCTTATAGGTGAGTATCATGTCACTTGCCTTTCTGCTCTTCGATATACTTCTTCACGGTGCTCTCGGAGATGTGTCCTACCGTTTCGCAGTAGTAGCTTCGTGTCCATAGCGAAGGGAGCTTTGAAGTGAGATGGGGAAACTCATCACGAAGGATTCGTGACGTGTACCCTTTTAGTTGTGCGACAATCCAATGGGGCGGTGCAGTCGGTTCTGCTTTTACAAACAGATGGACATGATCGGGCATCACTTCCATTCTTACGATTTCAACGTTGATTTGTTCTGCTTTTTGGTAGAGCAAGTCTTTTAGACGTGTCTCGACATCTTTGATAAGTACCTTTCTACGATACTTAGGACACCATATAAGGTGGTATCCTATGTTGAACACGACTGTAGATTTACGTTTCCATCTTTGGGAAGGCACAATAGATATATGACAAACATCTATATAAATGTTTAGGTAGATTAAAATGAGTACAGACAAAAAACCATTCATCCCACGGCTGAAGACCGTGGGCTTTCTGATAAACGAGGCGTAAGAAAAAGAAGGGACTAATAGTCCCTTATAACATATCCGAGACCGGCGCAGTAATCGCACCGTGGGTCGCTGCCCTTGCACCGTTCGCATACGCGGCGATGCGATAATTTCTCCCTATAAAATGACTGTTTAATATAGGGTATGCACATGATTTACCACCAAATTCCCATCATTCCCATCTCCTTCATCGTTGCGAGCAGGGCGGAGCCGACTCCCACCTCGATGATGTCCCACTTCGTATGCTCCCAGTCGGGGCAGCTCCTCGGCAGGGCGTCGAAAAGCTGGTACGTCAGGGCGCACACGGCGAACAGGACCGCCGCCATCCATACTGGAACGAGGGCTGCGAACCACATACCCCCGAACACATGGAACGGCGTACATCGGGAGGGGCGGTACCCCTGCAGCATTATTCCTCGGCCTCCAAAAGCTCCAGAATCATCTTCTCCAGATTCGCCACACGGTCCTTGAGGTCCTTCACCTCGTCATCGGCGTTGCGCAGATCCGTTGCCGCCACGGTCCCGCCGAGGACGTCCTGCCTCCGCATGACGCGCCCGTTTACGTACACCCAGTCTGCTTCCGCAGTTCCGAGGTACCGTATTGTTACTTTCCCAGCGTTTATCACGCGGGACAGCGGCCTCAAGGCGTCGTACTCCGTGATGTCCTCGTGGACTTCCACCTTGAGGAATCCCTTGTCGGTGACGTACTCGCCCTTCGAGACGCCGGACCAGTCCACGTTGTCGGTGAACTCCGCCGGACCCTGTTCCCTTTGGCACACCCTCATCTCAAGGTGCAGCACTGGCATCACACCATACGCGGTGCGTACCTCCTTCACGTCCTCCGGTATGAGCCGCGGCGCGGCTATGTAGTACAGACTTCCTCCCCGGTATATCAGGTCCCGGTATATGTCGGCACGGGGAAAAGCGTCCGTTACACGGAGCTTGTCTATTCGTGCCTGTATCTTCGCGTTACACGCGCTTATGTTGCATGTCATGCTTTCGTTCTCCTGTGCTTCCAATATGATTGGATAATATATATTTGTATCCCACAATAATCCAATATCCTTTTCGTATTGTGTGATAAGGTTGCTAAAGTATGTTTCAAATTCGGTCATTGAATCCTCATCCTTTCATCACTTCCTTGTCGAAGTAGTGGGTAGCTATCATCCCCGCTATGACCCACAGCTCGTTCGGTATCTGTATCGCCGTGGCGGTACAGTAACACACGGTGGACATCACCGCGACGACCATGAAGTACCTGCCGGAGAGGAGCTTCGCTCTCCCCGACCACTTCACGGCGTCGCACGGTACGCAATCCACGCTATCGCCGCAATCAGCAGCGTCATCAGCAACGATTTTATCCATATACTCATTTCACCCGCCTTACCAATATATCCACTTCCGCCCCCACGCCGCCGAGCGCCATCGCCTCGTCGGGGGAGATGAATATGCAGTATGTTTTCTGTGTCCTTTGCGCCACCCTCCTCCTCGTGGAAAGTACCACGTCATCCGTGAACTCCACTTCCGGGAAGAGATTGCGCAGCCGTTCTATCCTTCCGATGAAAAAACCTCCTTTATGGCATCCTCCAGATGAAGGTGCCTTGTTGTTGTACCTGTGATTACGGCGCACATCCCGTCAAGGGAGGGCCGCAGCTCGTATGAAAGTACCTTGTCATCCCACACCGACATGACTGGCATCGCATCAGATGTGCCGTTCACGCACCCCCCTATCGCCGCATCGAACGAGGCGAGCGCGAATGAAGGCACGGATGACTCGTGGAACGTCTTGTACTTTACGGATACTTCGTATGTTCTCATTGTTGCTCCTCCTCATATCCTCGAATCCTCAACGTGACCTGTTTGACCGTTGTCGTGACAGGCAATATGAACACCATCCCCGGCTCGTACTCCACCCATTCGCCGGGATTTGGGTAGACTTTTTTCATTTCTTCATACCCCCATCCTGTACAGTTTCTCCGCTTCCTTCCTGCTTATCGCCCAGCTAAAGGCAAGAACATCCTCCCCGATGGTGATGGTGCGCATCCGGTAATAATCTTTCTGCCCGAAAGCGAGCCGCGCTGCCATTGTGAAGGTATTCTGCCTTTTTCCCTCGTTCATGTACCGCTTGACCGCCCTCAATGCACCGCCGAATGTGGGGTATATGCCGATAATACCCTCACCGTTCCTTTTCACCCAGTATCTCATTCCTCCACCTCCTTTATCTCCGGCAAATCATGCCTTTCCCTTACTGGTGCCTGATTAGCATATTCCCTGACAAGCGCAATCACCTTCTGTGCCCGTTCATCGTCACAGTCAAGACGGCACAAGTGATATAATATCTGGCAAAATATGTTCCAATCAACCTTCATGTCGAAACTACCGCACCACAACGGGAAAACGGAAAAGTCGAGGTCTGCCCCTCGGAGGTCTGCACCTTCGAGGTCTGCCTCTCGGAGGTTTGCCCTTTGGAGATTTGCCCATTGGAGGTCTGCCCCTCGGAGGTTTGCCTCTCGGAGGTTTGCCTCTCGGAGGTCTGCCCTTTTGAGATTTGCCCATTGGAGGTCTGCACCTTCGAGATTTGCCTCCCAGAGGTCTGCATCTTGGAGATTTGCCTTGTATAGATTTGCCCTTTGGAGGTCTGCCCTTTGGAGATTTGCCCATTGGAGGTCTGCCCTTTGGAGATTTGCCTCTCGGAGGTTTGCCCTTCGGAGGTCTGCCCTTTTGAGATTTGCCCATTGGAGGTCTGCCCTTCGGAGGTCTGCCCGTTTCCCCACTTTTTCATCATTAAGCCACATCTTGTGTTTTCTTAAAATTTCATTCAATTCTTCTTGGTTCATTCCTCCCCCTCCTGTGCGTCTGGTAGTGGGCAGTCTGGATGTATCCGCTCACATACATTAATCGGATTAATCAATATACCCAATTCACTACATGACCAATATTCATTACATCCCATTATAATTCCTGTAATATGGCGACATTGGCTACAATGATTAATCCTCCTTCCAGTACAATCCTTCATTTCTCATCACCTTCCGCATCGTGTATATTACAGACTTTCACTCCATCCCAATATGCGCACATCCATCACACCCTAACTCTGAACTTGACTCGGCGAAGATATTATAGAATCTGCACCACAATAATCTAAACTCTGTTGTATCATCCATGTACCGTCCATAGCTCTTGTATTCACATGTCATACATCATCACCATCCAGTGCGTGTTTTACTATACTTACAACATCACAATAGTCTTGTATCACATCATCAAGATTATTCTCAATATATGTAAACAATGAATCTTCATCATGATATTGCATTATTTTAAATATCCCTTCAAGTGCTTTTTTGTAACGGTCACGCTCCTTAATCAATATCTTCCGCTCCAACGCGACTGTTTCCATTTCAACTTCATCCCATGTTATTTTGCTCACGCCCTCACCGCCGCCATGTCGCCTATTACCTCGCGGAGAACGTACCCCTTGAGGTAATATACGTCTTGCACCCTCCGGCGGTCCATGATGCCGTCGGGTCCGGGCACGAGGAGCTGGTCTCGTTCCAGCTTTTCCGTTACATAAAGTTCCTTGAGCGAGTACCACGCCGTCGTCTCGGCGACGTGGAACAGCTCCGCCGCCTTCTGGCGGGTGAGATATTCGGATGGATTATCCGCAAGGTAATCCATTATCATTTCTTGTGTTTTCAAGAATCTTGGCATGTGTCATCCTCCTGTATATGTTCTTCCTCTATGGCTTCCTCGAATCGTATGGCGTAGCACCATATACGATTCCTGTTTATGTTCACCCTCCGTTGAAGCTTTCCCTTTTCACCCCACACATATCCCTTCTCATTAAGGTCTGACAGGACACGGCGGGGGGAGAATCCCCACTCGGTCATAATCTTGTTGAACTGGTATGGGAGTATGTACAGGTAATCCCTGTCTATAAGCCCGTATGATTCGCCCATATACGAGGAGGATGCGTTAAATCGTTCCGAGTTCCCTGCCACCCACCCCCGCAGCATCTCGTATGCGCGGAGCGTGTCGTCGCGGTCCTCGTTGGATTCCATCTTGTCGAGCGCCCACTTGGCGAGGAGCTTCGCCTCGGTGTCCGCCACGGCGTCATCGATTCCATGAAGCCACAGTCTCGAATAGTAATCACCAAGCGCCACCGCCGCGATGAGGTCCACATGGGAACGCGACTTGTCCCCTCCCTTCTCAAGGAGATACGCGACGTACCGCTCGTGCCGCCGTTTCGCCTCTGCCATATCCATCGCGAGGACCCGCTTCACGAACTCGGATGCGGCCCATCCGTGGTGTTCCATGACTCCTTGGTATATGGAATGGGAATCGTCGTCATCGAGTCCGGGGAACCGAATCTCGATGCTCCTCGTCTTGACTCCGCCGTATGTGGTGTCCTCCGTCAGGGGATGCTCGCCGTTCGTCAGGGCGATGGTGCGCCAATGCGATATGGGGTCGGTGCCACCGTATTTGTTCCCCCGGAGTTTCGAGACGCCGGCGGATACAATGTATATCATCGTTTCCATAAAGTTGTTCTTCGTGTTACCCATCTGCTTTTCATCTATGCCTATCGGCACGTCGCAGAATCTTGTGGCGTGGCGTTCTATACCAGTATGAGTGGTGTTGAACGTTACCTGCATGAAGTCAGGATTTCCCCATGCGGATACGGCTGCACGCAGCACGGCGGTCTTTCCCTTCCCGGAACCCCCCCACAGGTGTATCACCATGGTGCGGAGGCGCAGCGGCTTGAGGAACGGCGCCGTGAACGATGCCGACATCATAAAGCGCGACTCGAATCGAGTGTACAACGGATGGACCACCTCGAGCCATCCATCAAGGGTGCCCTTTGTCCTGCATCCGTTTGCAGAATCATCCATGTCAAGGCGGATGTCCGGCGCACCATACGGCGCAAACGCCTTCTCGCCGCACCATCCGTACCTGCGCATCGATGTCTTAATCTTGAGTATGTGCCTGTTGGCGTCCTCGAACTCCGCGATGTAATTCACGAAGTCCCTCGCCCGCTCGCTTGTGAGGGGGAGGCCTGCATCGGTGAGGGATATTACTTTCTGCTTTGCGAATACCATGGAACGGGGGGAGACGAGCTTGTGCCACCTGTCGTCGCAGTACCACGACAGCTCTATCTGTTCCTCCTTGGATTCTATATCCCTGTACCTCGCGGATATGCCGACGGGGACGGGACACGCGACGGCAATCCTCGTCGGGATTCCCGCCGCATTGAGCACGAGCTTCTTTACCCCCGCATCGGATATGTCCCACCCGTTAGGCGCGTTCAGCTCCGGCACGGGAAAGTCGGGGTATGTCTCGTCGAGGCGCCGGACATCACTCATGGCGAGCGTTGCGGAGGCGCGTGCCTTCGCCCGTTCCTTTACCTTCGACTGTATGACGGACTTCGTTTCCCCTGTGGATGCGGCGATAAGGTCCGCCGCGTCCTTGTACATCTGCGGATTCTGCAGCTTCACCACGGCGAGGTCTCCGTAGGGGTCGGGGGATATGTTCCTCGTGATGCGTTCCATGGCATCGAGGTACTCGTACTTCGGGGAGCCGAGCGCCACGGGTGCGGCGATGTCGAGGTGAGGGCATCCTTGGCACTCTTTTGCATGGAGTTCCTCCCCTATGACTGCGCACGTTATGGGCTTCCGCTCCGACTGGGCGCGGAGAAACTTGGTAAGCGTCTCCTCCCATGTGTACTTTTTTGCTGCGGGGCGGCAGAACTTATGCACCTCCGTCACGATTGCCTGCCCGTCCTCGCATTGGGCGAGATTCGTCAGGAAGGCGAACCACTCCTGCTCTGGAACGTATTGCCTCGCCTTGTATATCCTTTGGAAAAAGGGGCAGTTGGCGACGACCCTCCGGCCCGATGTCGTACCGGGGGATAAGGGCACGTCACATTCGGGTTCTTGGTGCGCCGCCTCTGCCCGTATCACATTGATAAGGTCATCGAAGGAATACTCCTTCCCTGTATGGAGCTTGACCTCCACAGATATTGGTTCCGCTTTGAAGTTTGTCGTTCCGGGCACGCGGAGGACGCGGGCGAGGTCGGCGGTGTTGTCCATCGTCCACCCCCGCTGCTGGAACAGGTCGCGGAGTCTGTCCTGCAGCGCCTTGACCGCCGCCTTCCCCTCGTCGGGAGGGAGCGGCTCGTCGAGCTTCCAGTAGGCGTGGTACCCGTGGCCGGAGAACACGAGCCACGTCGGGTCGGCACCGAACTCGGTAAGCACCGCCTTGACCGCCTCGCCGTCGGGGGGGTAGTCGTTCCTCGCATGGGCGAGGGTGTCGTACACGTCTATCTCCGCCCACAGGAACGGCACGCACTCCACGGCGTCGCCCTTCCCCCGTCCCGTCTCCGGCACCATCTTCTGCGGACAGCATGAATAATAGGCATCGTGCCCCTCGGCGCATACCACCTCGGCACGGGTGATGGCGAGGTCGAGTTCGGTGATTCCGAACCACGACGACGCCTTTGTGCGCCCGTCCCATATATTGATGAAACCGTGGGGCACGTCCTTGAATAGGTGTTCGAGCATGTTCACGTTCTTATCCCCCGATAAAGAAAAAAAAGAGGAGGGTTACTCCTCCAGATTCATCTCCTCGACATCCGCCTTCTCGTACTTCGGCTTTCCGTAGTCCGGGGAGATGCCCGCTCCCGTGTCCGGCTCGTCGATGTAATCGACCTTCTGCCGCACCGCCGCCGCCTTTATCTGCTCCTGATACTTGGCGAGCGCTGCTTGGCTCTCGATGTCGTAGAGGATGGGCTTCCCTTCCGGCGTGCGCTTGAGCGACATGATGATTTTCACATACTTGTCGCCGGATGCCGCCTTCGCCGGTTCGAGGGACAGGGTGATAGGGCTTGAGTAGTACGGCTTGAATCGCTGCACGAACAGCTGGGACAACCGCTTCGAGACGCCCATGCGTGATGTCGGGGGCACGGACACGACGAGCGGCCATACCTCCCCTTCGCGGAGGATGTAGAGGCGGTATCCTGTCTTGCACGCCTTCCCCCTGCTGGGGTTGCCCTGCTTGTCGAAGCCGCTGCCGAACTGGTAGTACGGGCACGATGCACAGACGCGGTGCGAGTTCGTCTCGGAGTCGTACCCCGTCCTGCCGTCCATGGAAAAGCACTGCGGCGGCTCGTTCGATGTACCGCGCTTCGGCCAGTAGGCGTTCGCGGGGTGGGCGTAGATAAGCGTGCCAGATACGGTGCGCTCCATCGTGGTCTCGCCGTACTCGTCGGGGACCTCGAAGAACTCGGCTCCGCCCGACGCCACCTTGGCGCGGGGGAACTGCACGATGCCTCCCTCCCCTCCGAAGAGTTCGTCCACTGCCTCCTTGAGGAGTTCGAGACTTTGCGGTACTTCAAACTTCGCAACGGATACATTCTGTGCCGTCGTTGCCACGGCGTTGTTCTCTTTTGTCGTCATACGGTATCTCCTTATTCCTTATTCGTTACTTCTTCCTGCGGGACATCCGTGCCTTGTCGTACACGGAAACGAAGGGGGCCAGCCAATCGGGCAGCTCGCCTTCGTGCATGTCAGCTATCTCGCGGAACGTGGCGTTCAATGTGTTGGCGTTCACGGTCTCCTTGATTATGTCGCCGAGACCGTTCTCCCGCAGCACACGGTAAAACTTCTCCCCGTCGATGGCGGGGCGGTAGTACGGCTTGGTGTCCCTCGCGTACCGGTAGTCCCCGGCGTCGTAGGTGTCCATGCCCATGGCTTCGAGCGCCATATAAAACTCAATCTCGGCGGTCTCGAAGTCGGAACGGGCGTCCTTCGCCTGCTCCGCCAACTCCTCTTTTATCGTCCTTTTCTGCTCGTAGCGCAGGGCGAGGCGGGCGATGTGTTCCCCCGCCGCGCGGAGCGCGTCGTCTTGGCTTTCCATAAGATTCCTCCTGTATGTATGTTGCATTAATTGTATTTAAATGTTTTTATTGGAACAGTTTTCTCTGGTTGGATTCGGGTCTTTGGGTGCATCCGGGGATGTGCCTGAATATGTGCGCTATGACGTCCACCGTCCACCCGTTGCCGAGCATTTTGTACCGCTGGGTGTTGCTCACTCCCTCGGTGTAGTTGTCCGGTACGGTCTGGAGCCGTTCGCACTCGATTGGGGTGAGCTTCCTGAATACATTATCCCCAAACCACACCCCTGTTTTCGACATGGTGCTGGAGGTGGGTAAAGCCCCGTGCTTGCCGTCTAAATAATACGCCCTCTGGTCCTGTGAATTATACCCTTTACCGGAGGCATCCCACTGGACATAATTATCCTTTTTTTCAAAAGCGGCTTGTTTCAATCCAATTTTATTTGCCTGTGGAACTTTCACATATCCGATAAGATTGTCCTTCTGCACCGATGTCAGGGCGTTCGTTTTACCGTCCGTCCTCGGCTCGATGCGCTGCTGTGTCAATCCTGCGACCTTCATCTTGTGGTCCTGGCGCACCCCGTCAACGGTGTACCTGCCGCGTTGAGCGGCGCAGAAAACATTAGAATGACCTCCCTCGATGATGTCCTTGAGCAGTATGCCCTTATCTTCCGGTTGGCGGATTTCGGGTATGTTCGTCCAGTACAGGCGCTTTCTTGTCTGCGCCGAAACTAACGCAGAGTTTATCTTAATCGGCTTCACACCGAGCTGTTCACTTATGACGTCTTGATACTCCTGCTTCATAACGACGTTCTCAAGTAAAAACCACTTTGGATTCATCTCCTTTAGGATACGGACATACTCGAAAAACAGGGCGCTTCTTGGGTCATCGAAGTTGAGCTGCTTTCCTGCGAACGAAAATCCCTGGCACGGACTGCCGCCGATGAGCATGTCGAAGTCACGGTATTTCATTCCGTCCACCCTGCACACGTCGCCAATCTGCACGATGTCAGGATAATTCTTCATCGCCACCTGCATAGCCCACTTGTCAATCTCGGATGCGTGGTATGCCTCGACCCCGAACCCGGCGCGCTCAAGGGCGATGCGCCCGCACGCCATGCCGTCGAAAAGACTCAATACTTTCAGTTTCATATCAAACACCTCTTTTCAATAATTTTTTCCATTCATCCACGACGAGATTCGCCATGCTCCCCTTCCTCTTGAGGATGTCCAGCACGTCCTCGTCGATGGTGCCCTCCGCGATGAGGTGGATGTAGGTACACTTCTGGTCCTGCCCTATCCTGTGGATTCGGGCGCAGCACTGCTCGTAGTCGGCGTATGAATAATTCAATGAATAAAACACCGCCGTCGATGCCGCCGTGAGGGTGATGCCGAGACCGGCGGCCTGCAGCTGTGCGACAAACACCTTCCTTTCGGGGTCGGTCTGGAACCGTTCGATGGCTTCCGCCCTCTCCCTCGATGTCACCTCCCCCCATATCGCCTCGCGGGGGATGCCCTCCTTGTCGAGGCGTTCGAGGATGGCGCGAATCTCCGGGATGAATCGGCAGAACACGACGAGCTTCCCCGCCGTCTCGTCGATGACCTCGAAAAGCGTGTCCAGCTTCGCGTCATGTACCCTTTTTGTGTCCCCTTCATCCGTGGTGACGTGCCCCCCCGTAAGCTGGGAGTACCGAAGGAGGCGCGTCAGCACGTTCGATGCGCTTATCTGCCCTCCCTCGATGAGTGCCATGTCCTCGCGGGCGAGGCGCTTGTATATGCCCTTCGCGTATGGAGGCATCTCGCAGTACCGTTCCTGAAAGACCTGCGGGGGAAGGTCGAGGGCGTCGGCCTTGGTGACGCGGTACGCTATCGAGTGGACCCTCTGCGTCAGCTCCCCAAGATTCCTGTACCCGACGACCTGCTTGTTTTCCCATCCACCCATTACCGCGTACCTGTTGCGGAACGCATAATACGAGAACGGGAGGATATTGGGCGCGAGGAACCGGTACTGGCTCCAGAAGTCGAGCGGACCCTGCGTGACGGGGGTGCCCGTGAGAATATACCTGTATCTCGCGCGTCGCGCTAATGCGTGGAGATATTTGCTCTGGCGGGTAAAGGGATTTTTGATGCGCTGGGACTCGTCGCATATTATGGCGTCCGGAGGAAACTTCTCCCATGCCGCATCCATGCGCCACACGCTGTCGTAATTTACGACGGCGACCTTTAACCCATCGAACGGCAGTTCGGAAAACTCGTACAGATTCTTGACCGAGCGCGACGCCCCCCTGTCGAGGGTACATACCGAAACGGGGAACGCGGCGTGCTTCGCGAACTCCCTCTCCCACACGGAGAGGACCGACTTCGGGCACACCACGATGGCGCGGTGAATCTGCCCGTCGGCGTAAAGGTCCCCAAGCGTGGCGATGGCCATTATTGTTTTTCCTGTCCCTTGCTCGGCTAAAAAAGCAAATGCGCTTCTCCCTTTTGCCGCATTATACGCATCCCTTTGATGCGAATAAGGTTTCACTTTGAGTAGATGTTCCATGTTATACCACCAAGGGTACTTGTATCCCTATACCCAATATTGAATCCTTTTTTTTAGAGTTACATGATTGGCAGGAAGGGACAATATTATATGGTGTATGCACCCCCCCTTTTGATAAAGGAATAATGTGGTCCATAGTGAGCTTTACATCCGAGCGCCCACAATAGTAACATTTATTTTCATAATAATTACATACCAATTCCCACTCTTTCCTTGAAATCCCCTGGTTATATTTGTATATACATCGCCTTAATGTGTTCATATTTTTTATACATTCCTTCCCCCTTTCACTTTGTCTCCATAATTGTACTCTCCTTCTATGATATCCTTTATATGTTGCATAATACCATTTGTTATACTCCGATATTTTTTCCTTATTTTTTTTGGCGTACCTTTTCTTATTCTCTTTAATCCGCGCCTTGTTTTTGTTGTAATATTCTATATCTTGAAGTCTCCTCCTCTGTACAATATGTTCCTGGGCGGCCCATCTCCGTTTTGCTATACCTATACATGTTTTGCACCACACATTATACCCATCTTTCCTATTTTTATCTTTATAAAACGAGGAATAGGGAAGTTCACACCCGCATTTTGGGCATATTTTCATTTTTCCACCTTCAGCTTATATACCTGTACCGCCCTGCCGCCCTTCTCGGATGCGATGCGGTAACTCATATCGAGTTCATGCTTATCATACATAACTTTTAATGCGCGATTTATGTTGCCTTTACGGATGCCATACGCCTCCGCAATCTCCCTCGCGCTCGCGCCCTCCGGGGGGGCGCGATTCAATAAATACTCGTACACTTCACTCTGTCCCATCGTACCGACTCCTTATCTGTTCGAGTTCCTCCCGTATCCCCAACGCATCGATAATCGATTCCCTCAATGCGTCGAGTTCCTCCGCAGCGTGGCGGCGCTTAAAGCACGACCCGTTAGCTATGCCTTGCTTTAATCCGGTCTGCCTCACCCTGTCCTCGGGACCCACGACGAGACCGTGCTTTTCATACCACCTGTTCGCTGTCGAGTGATGGACACCGACACGCTCCGCTATCGAGGACGTCGGCTCCCATAACACAAATCGATAATACAACAGCTCGTCCCGTCGATTGTCGAGGGTGTCCACGAGCGTCTTTTTCCGGGCGTGAATCCTCCACGGCACCCCAAGCTTCACGCACCAATCCAAGAACGTGGAGCGTTTCACGCCGTACCTCGCGGGCAGGGTTTCGGGGTCCTCAGTCTCAAAAAGTTCCAGCACCTCCTCCGCCGTCGGGCGGGGGATCCTCGGTCCTTCGTAGTATTGGCGCAGGTGACTAAACTCAATCCCAAGCGCGTGGCAATACTTCCGCGTGGTGTGCGTGGAGCACCCGCAAGCGGCGGAGGCCTCCCTGACGGTCATCCCGCCCTCGACCATCCGCGCAGCGCGTTCGCCAGCGGGGCGCATCTGCGCCGTGCGGGGCGCGGCGGCGTATATGGTGCCCTGTATCCCCTTTAAGGAGAAAAGGGCGTAGGCGTAACCACGGCGCGAAAGGCGGAGGCACGCGGAGGCGCACATACGGTCCGGCTCCCCGATGGCTTCCGCAAGAATCATAGGTGTGCACGGGCCGTGCTCCTCAAGGGCGCGGTGCCAGTCCTGTGTCGTGCGCTTCATTCGCCCCCCTCCTCCATCGCCCACTCGTACAAGGCGTCCGGGTCGGGTTCGGGGCGCGGCTTCCGCTCCGTTGGAATCTCCGGGAGGGTGCCGGCTCCGCAGTGATTGGGGAGCTTGGGCGGCTCCGTCATCCCAGCACATCCTCAAGGTCCACGTCTGGGACCGCGCCGCGCCTGAGCGCGGCGGTGATGGCGTCCACGGCGTCGTAGGCGTCGGGGCAGAGACGGCGGGAGAATCCGCCGTCCGGCTCGTGGAATGTCACGGTTATCACCCGCTCACCTCCGATACCTCGCTGTTCCCGCACGGCGCGAGGATGTACGAGAGGGCGACCTCTCCGTCGGGCGTCCTCTTTGATGTGGACAGCCGCACGGGGTACGCGTCGCCCTCGCCCTGCTCGTAGGGCGTCATAACGACGAGCTTTTCTCCCCGCATGAGGCGAAGGCCCTTCAACCGCTTCAGCGGGAGCCACACGCCGGCCACGCCCGCGCCGGCCACGGGGGACAGACTCACGCCGTCCACGCACACCATTTTATCGACGGTGAGCCCGACGCGGACCGCCGGTTCCGAATCGGGGCCGAAGGGGAATTTTCGGGAGTAGCGCGGGCTTTTCCACGCCTTGTTCATGGCTCCGCGCCACTCGTCCACGTGGCAGTCGCCGCGCGCCACGTCCCGCTCGGCGCATACATTGGTCCAGAGGTACGGGGAGCCGTGGATGTGCTGCTCCCTGTCCTCCTCTGTCCGCATCACGATGCGGCCATCGACGGAGACGACGGTCTCCCCGTCGGCGTCGCGGTCCAGCTCGACGGTCACGGCGTCCCACTCGGACGCCTTCATGGCGCGGAGGAACCCCCGCACGTCGAGGAGGTACCGCAGCGATGCGGGGGCGATGCGGGGCGTCTCCGCGGGGGCGATCCCTTGGAACGCCTGCGCGCTTCCTGCGGACATCACCCACGGGAAGACCTCGACCTTTTGCCCGGCGGGCGAGAGGGGGATATACTCGACACCGGCGCTTTTCGCGCCCTCGACCAATTCGCGGAGGTACGCCCCGCGAATTTTTGTTGTCGTCGTGGCGGCGGGCATCAGTATTCCCCCCTCCTCTCAAGGGCCGCATCCACGAAGGAGGCGGCTATTATTCGCATGACCTCCTCAAGGCGGCGCATGTCCTCCTCGCTGCAGAACGTGCGGCCCCCGTTTGTGTAGAGGTTGTATTGCAGCGACTGCAGCTCGCGGTAGAGGTTCCCGGCCTCCATTGGCACGGTGCCGCGCGGCGGGTCGTAGTCGTCGGGGGCAAACTCGATGGCCCCCTTCTCGTCGCGGTACTGGTAGTAATAGGCCGCCTGGTTGGCGACCCATAGCCGCTCTACCCATCCCGCGATATTAAGCGCGGTCTCGCGCTCGCGGTCCAGTTCCTTCTTTGGGGCGCGAAGCTGGTACTGGTCCAGCTTCGCCTCCTCGCTGCACGGCATGGCAATGTCGCACGCCTTGTGCCGTCCCGCTACACAGTACGGCGATATCAAGCTTTCCAGTATGGGGCGTATGTTCGCCCACGATTTGAATATAACGCTCATCTTTTCTCCTCCTTGACTGTGCCGCCACGGGGCGGCGGTGTCTGTGTGGTACTGGGAAGGGGGTTTTTAAATACGTTGCCCCCCCCGCTGTCCTTTTTTCGGGGTGCGTGTCCGGTTTCGGACATCACATTGACCATCTTTTCCCCTCGGTCTTGAGCCACGCCCGCGCGTCGGCGCGGTCCGCGGCGTAATATATGGGGTGTCCGAGCTGCTCGGATACGACCACGACCTCACCGGCCACGGTCCTAATTGAAAGGTCGGCGGGCATTTAGTCCGCCTCCTCGTCGCGTCCGTACATGAGATTAACCTGTATGGCGGCCTCCATTAATCGGTCCCCAATATCGGGGCGGCCTTTCAGGTCACAGAGCCGGGCGAGGCAGTGTGCGGTCTCGCACAGTGGGTACACTCTCGGGTCCTCGGTGCGGTAATAGTCCTCGGGTCGCTCAAATACGGCGGATGCGGCGGCCTTGTAGGCCGCCCTCAACTCGGTGATTCTTGACATGTGGTTTTCCTCCCGGCGGTGCCGCGGATCCCGTGGCGGTGCCGTTACCTATTTTATGGCACAAGATGCATTTAAATGTATTTGTACATGAAAATGTATATTCTTGGGGATTGGTGGCGGTATAATACTCAGTTATATGGGAAATAATGTACACAAGTGTACATTGATGTACATGGTTGGGGAGTAGTGTATTCTTGTGTACATCTTCCGGGCACTCCCCGGACCGCCGGGGGACCTTCGGCGAGGGGAATAAATCGAGGCCGTATAACGTCGTATAATACACATTATACGACAGTGGGGTTATTCGCCAATCGGGGGTCAATTATGCCTTTAATCGCCGTAATATATTGGAATTATACCCCTAAAAAAACAATAATCCCATATTATACGACGTCAGGGGGTATAGGGAGGGGGGGGGATAGTTCCTAATACCCCTCCCCTACAGGTACCGTTATGGGGGGTCTCGAAGATTATCCCACTTTTTCGCCGTTAATACGTACATGACGGATACCGTATAACATACTTGTCCACCAACTATCCAAAAATTTATCCAAAACAAAGCAATATTATATAATATTATTAAGATTACTCATATAATATATAATATAGGATAGATGGATATATAATATATAATAACACACATGGGAATACACATAAGTTTCATATACATACGGCTCCCCAAAGTACCATAGTTCCAGTGGAAAGATAGGTACGGCGATACCAATCAAAAACACCCTATTTTTACGAAAAAATATTTTCAGCTTAGGGGGGGTGTATATTTTTTTTAGTTATCCATCTCGAAAAAGTGCCTATCGGGGCACGAATATTTAATATTTTAGGAAATAACCCCCATTTTTTTGGACAAACGTTTTTATCCAAAAAGTATCCATCCCCTACTTAATTAAACAGTCTAAACATATTTAAAATTATGAGGGGTGTTTCGGAATATTATTCCGCGGTTCCAGTGGAACTAAAATCAAGTGACCATGTTAGCAGGCGGTGTGCAGGGAAATATTTATATATGATTATATAATATATTGTTTATGCAAAAAGCAAAGCAGAACATACGCGAGTTCACCCTTTTGTCGTGCGAGCGGTGCGGCTGGGAGTGGCATCCGCGCTCCAAAACACCCCCTAAAACGTGCCCCAAGTGCCACAGCCCGTACTGGGAAACCGAGCGGGTGAGGGAATGATGCTCCGGCGCGAGGGCAGGAAGGCCGCCACCAAGGAACGAATCGGATGGGGCGCGGAAATGATTGTGTGCAGTGTGTGCGGCAAGGAGTTTCCATTGGCGCAACGGTGCTGCGATGCCATGCGTGTCTGCGAAAGGTGCAGGAACGGAGGCAGGGCGTACCAAGTGCGCACCCCGAAGCGGCGATACCGTTCGCAAAGGGCGAATGGGGAACAGGTACACTCCATAAATCCGTGCGGGATAACGTATGTAAGTGAATCCGGCGGGAAGCGCACAGTCCGTACGGGCACATCGAGCCGCAGGCGCGAACCGCAGGCGCCCGACATGGAAAAAAGGGCGCGGTGGATTGCCCGTTACGAGGAACTCCTGAAAAAGAGGGATTGACAAAAATATTTATATAATCGAATTACCTTGTTATTGTGTCGGGGGCTCCTCCTCTCCCGGCATCTCGGCTCCGATGATGCGCAATCACCTCATCACTATTCTTCTTCCATGGGCGGAGGAGCCATGTTTTCAACACAGATGTCCGATTTAAAACAAACATTTAAATATTCGGACATACAATACCAATCCAATGACACGAAAAAAGGAGGTAATCCCCGATACATACGAGGGGAACCTCATCACGGGGTACCTTCGCGAACTTCTCACCCGCGACCCTGACGAGGTGCAGAGGGAATGGGGGGGGAAGCTCACCGGCGCCCAGCGCGTCGCCACGGCCCTGTTCTCAAAGATGGAGATGGGCGACGTCTCCGTTCTCCGCGAGGGGCTTGACCGAATCGAGGGAAAGACAACCGCCAAGAAGGAAGAGGAAAAGAAGGCGACCCTCCGCATTACCTACGGTGAATAAATGGCGCGGCGGAACAAGGTCAAGGCGAATCCCGCCGGCGATTCCGAGCAGGTAATCAATATCAGGCTCAAGGCGCCCCATGCGAAGCAGGAGGCGTTCGTGAACTCGAAGAAGCGCAGGATTATAATACGCGCGGGGAGGCGCGGCGGAAAGACCACCGGCATCGCCATCAAGGCGGTGACCGAGTTCCTCAAGGGGAACAGGGTGCTCTACGCGGCCCCCACTGCGATGCAGATAGACAAGTTCTGGCAGGAGGTGACAGACGCCCTTTACGACGCCATCAAGGCGGGGTACCTCGTGAAGAACGAGACCACGCACACCGTGAGGATGACGAAGGACGCCGACGTGCTCCTCCCCGACACGACGCTCAACGTGAAGGACTGCCGGCTCCGCGCCAAGACGGCGTGGAACGCCGAGACGCTCCGTGGCGACTGGGGGCATCTCCTTATCTTCGACGAGTGGCAGATGATGAACGAGGACGCATGGGAGGTCGTCGGCGCCCCGATGATGCTCGACGCCAACGGGCAGGCGGTATTCATATACACACCCCCGTCACGGCGCACGGCGGGTACCATCAAGGCGAGGGACCCCCGCCACGCATCCAAAATGTTCGCCAAGGCGGTGCAGGACCCGGATGTGTGGGACGCCTTCACGTTCACCTCGCATGACAATCCCCACCTCGACAGGCAGGCCCTTCTTTCCATTACCAAGGATATGTCGCGCGACGCATACCATCAGGAAATCATGGCGGAGGACGACATGGGCGAGGAAGACTGGCTCGTGTTCCGCGCCTTCGACGAGGAGACGTGCATAATCCCCCGATTCCCCATACCGCAGAACTGGCCGGTGTATGTCGGCCACGACTTCGGGATGAGCAATCCGGCGGCGCTGTTCTTCGCGCAGGACCCCGCCACGGGATTCTTCTACGCCTTCGAGGAGTACCTCCCCGGAAAAGGGTACTCCACGTCGCAGCACGTCGCCACATACAAGCGCGTCACCGAGGGCATGACGGTCATGCGGTGCGTCGGCGGCGCCCATGGGGAACAGGAGATACGGGAGGGGTACACCGCCCACGGGTGGCCGGTGAAGGAGCCGCTCCTTTCGGGAATCGCCCCACAGCTCGACAGGGTAATCGGGCTTATGGAGCGGAACAAGATTTACGTTTTTGACGACCTCCTCAATTACAGGGAGGAGCTTATGAACTGCCTGTGGGAGCTGGACAACGAGAACCGCCCCACAAACAGGGTGAAGGACGAGCAGAAGTACCACCTCACCGCGTGCGCGAGGTACATACTCTCCGAGTTCACCCCGGAAACGGTGGAGCCGCGCAAGAAGAGCCGGACCCGCATACTCGAATACTTCAGGTGAATGAACAATGGACGAGGACCCAATGGACAGGGTAAAGCGCGGCGAGGCGTATCTCCAACCGCTTTACACAAGAATGGATGACGACGCGGAGCTGGTACGGCTCGAACCATATACGTTGAAGGATTCCGCGAATCAGCCCGTGCCGAACTCAATCTCGGTCACCCCGAACGAGTCGGCGGTATTCGCCAACTCCGTGGTGGCGATGATACAGGAGACGATATGGCAGGCCTCCGTGGAGGGCGACATCACGGCGGAGCGGGAACGCGCCATCGAGTCCTTCATATACGAGAATCTGTACAGGGCGGACACCCGCCTCGTGCGCATGGGGCAGCCCAAGATGTTCCCCTTCCTTTCCAATCATATCGCGCTTCGCGGATGGATAGGGGCACGGTGGGTGTCGCGCATCGAAGGCGATTCCTACATACCGGACTGTATGCCCCTCGACATGAGGTACTTCTCATACGAGCGGACTTCGGAAGGGCTTTTGTGGGGGGCGTACAGGATGCGCCGCCCCGTCGCCGCCATCGAGGCGGAGTACGGATTCCTCCCAGACACCACGGACCCCATGGTGGACGTCGTGGACTACTGGGACGACACGAGGGAATGCGTGTACATCAAGGACGAGCTGGTCCTTGAGCAGAAGCACCCCTTCGGCGCCCCCCCGTTCGTCATCCAGTCGGCACCCGCCGGATTCATGTTCCGCGACGACGAGCACATCGAGTTCGAGGGCGAGTCCATATTCATGCTCAATCGGGGTCTGTACGACGAGTACAGCAGACTCGTCTCAATCGACCAGACCCTTGCCATGCACGCCGTCATGCCATCGTACCAGAAGCGGTACACGGAGGACATGCCGGAGGAGAACACGCCGTACCCGCAGGGGATAGGGCGCGTGGCGGATGTCAAGGCGGGGGAGGAGTACGACCTTATCCAGCGCCCGGACATAAACAACGCATCCCGCACGGCGCACAACAATCTTTCAGGGGCGCTGCAGCGGGGAGGGGTGAACAACCTCGACCTCGGAAACGTAACGTTCCCCACATCGGCGGTATGGATAAGCGAGCAGACCGACATACGGAACAAGCTCGTGTCCCCCCGCATGAACGCCCTCGGCGCGTTCTACGAGAATCTTGCCCGCCTCATGCTTGAGCAGGTGGCGCTCGGAGGATTCAAGGGGAAGCTCGACATGAAGAAGTACGGGCGGCCCATGTCGTTCGACGTAAACAAGTTCGGCGACCCGTGGGAGTACGACATCAAGTTCCGCATGATGTCCCGCAACAGGAAGCAGGAAGTGGCGAACATCACGGTGGCCGCATCCGCGAGGGGGCTTATGTCCCGCGAGACCATCGTTCGGGACGTCCTCAACTGCGAGGACCCGGAGGCGGAACTCGCACGGCTTGACAACGAGCTTGCCGAAGAAGTGGAACCGGCGTTAAAGCTGTTCCGCATGGCATACTCCCTCGCAGACGAGGCGGACCAGATAGACGATGTGGACCCGCAGAAGGCGGACAGGAAACGCCTTGAGTCGATGATGCTCACGGAACGCGCGGCGATGCTTGTCAAGCTCGGCAGGCAGCAGGCGCAGGCAGCGGCGGGACAGGGGCAGCAGCAGTCCCCTGCCCCGGTGCCGTTGAATCCGCAAAGGAACGAACCAAAGAAGGGTCCTGACAACGGGGCGCTTCACGGGCGCCCGACGGGGGGCAGGCCGCCGACGCCTAATCTCGGCGGCAAGATGGGCGACATCAATGTGCCGGAGGGAGAATGATGGGAAAGATAAAATGGGACAAGGAGCAGGTGCTTCTCCGAATGAGGGAGAGCATCTCGCACGGTACACAGGGCACCACCACGGCGCAGGATGCCGTCGCAGGTATTTTCGCACGGGTGAAGGAAAGGGGTAAGTAATGCCAATCATCACAGAGGACGACGTAACCAAGATAGACGAGGAGGTGGAGGCGCCGCAGCGCCCCATCACCATACCCCAAGTCGAGAACGTCGGAACGGTGGAGGATGTACTTAAAGAGGATATGCCCGAGGTGGAGGGCCTCGACACAGACGAGGTAAAGAAGCTCGCGGCGCAAATATCCGGGCAGTACGTCGAGAAGCCGGCGATGGCGAACTTCACGCCGGAAGAATTAATGACGGCGGCGCAGAGCGACTACACCCATCAGGTCGCCCAGATGCTTTTCGATGATTATGTGGAGGACCTTACAGGGTACACGCAGGGGACAGTGGAGTTTGAGAAGATATATTCCGAGGCGGTGAAGTACCTTCAGGAGTATGTCAATCCGATAACGGGTGTTGCGGAACCCCTCACAGTCGATGACTATTACAATTCCCTCCTTTCGGGAACGATGCAGATATTCGATTCCCTGTTCGCGGGATTCGGGGGAGGGGACGTTACGATGCCTCCGCCGACAGACAAGGAGTTTTACGATAATTACATGAGGGACGAGCAGTCCGTAATCGAGGCGGGATTCAATCAGGAGGTAATCCTATCGAAGGGGGACCTTGAGAAAAATGCGTACCTTATGGCGGACGGTACATACCTCATACCATCCGTATCCATTAAGGATATGGTGTTCCTCAATCCGTCGGGAACCCTCGCCCAACCCCCGGAAGGGTACAGTATCCTGTATGAGCCGGGTGCGGAGGGGGCACCCGGAAAGATACTGGCGTACATATCCCCAAACGGGGTGCGCATCAATCCTGACGGTTCTGTTGTAGGGAACGACGGGAAATCGTACACCGCGGAGGAGTTCGCCATATACGCCGATGCGGTGAGGGCGCGGTCAGGCGGCATGGAAATGAAACTCATGGAGGCACTCGCGTTGATTAATCCCGACGTGGAGCTTCCACAGGGCGATGGGGGAATATTCGACAAGACGCTTGGCGAGTTCATGCGGGCGCTGTCCATAACGGATGAGGAGCTTCTCCAGTTCTACAATAGGGACACCCCGTTCTACGAGGACGAGTTCGTGAAGGCGCTCCGCACCGTGCTGTCCACGGACGACCCGGAGATGAGGTCCCTTATCCTCACGGAACTTGGAATCACAGACCTTGAAAAGAAGAAACTCAATGATATAGTCGTATCGCACAATGAGGAATACACGGGATTGATGGATTCCCTAAAGGTCCTCGGAAAAAAGCAGGCCACACAGATAGGGGCGCTTCTCGGCATACCGCAGTCTGTGATAGACGACCTGTACCCATCGGTGGACTGGAAACAGTTTTTCAGTTTTTCCATTGAACCATCGTACAAGGATGAACTGTGGTACAAGGATGTGCGTGATTCGTTGAGGGTCGGCGTCGCAAACATGGCGTATGCTTTCGAGCAGGGTTACAGGGTGCAAAAAATTAATGCACTCATCACGGACAAGCCCGTTCTCGGCGATATGTTCATGGGGGAACCAATCCCCGATTCCGATGTCCTTGGTGTCGATATAATCATGGCCGCGTATGTCAATGAGTACGGGCTTACGGATGAGGAACGGCAGCAGAGGAACGATGTCGAGATAAACAAGATAGCGGAGGATGTCATAAACGAGTATTACGCCCACATGGAACGATGGGGGAACAACCCGGAGTACATGAGGAGCGACAGGGGTATGCTCAACCCCGTTACATGGTTGGAGATTATCGGGAACACGCTTCCGTTATCCGTTGCCATAATGGCGTCAGTCGGCGCTGGAATGGCCGTGGGCGGCCCGGCAGGGGGCGTTACAGTCGGTACCCTTGTCGGGCAGACCGCCGCGATGGGCGATGTGTATTCCCTTCTTGTCGCGGGGGGCATGGACCCAAAGACAGCATCGAACTACGCATACAATGTAGGTCTCGCATCCGGCGCGGTGGAGTCCCTTTCGGATATGGTGGTCCTCGGCGCGGCTTCTCCAGTATTCCATGCGCTCAAAGGGAACTTCGCACGTTCCCTCTCGCAGGGCGTCGCATCAACGACGCTCAAGATGCTTTCCGCAGGAATAAAGGTGGAAGGCGTGGAGGTCATGGAGGAAATCATACAGGGCGCCCTCGCAAACGCGGCGCTCCAATCCGTGTATGACATACCGATAATGTCCGTGGAGGAACTTACAGGCACCGCAATCGAGACCATGATTGCCACATCGCCGTTCGCGTTCCTTGGCATGGGCGGCGTGCGCATGTCATATACAGATAACATGGCGCGGGTACTCGACAGCTCCTTCGGAACCCTCGATGCGCAGAAGCCGGCCTCCCTCCTTAAAGGATTGAAGGCGACACTCACGGTGAATCCGGATGTTGTCGCATCGATGTCCGAAACGGAGCTTGCTGCATTGGGATACAAGAAGGGAACGGACGGGCAGTGGCATTATACACAGGCCGCGTCAAAACTGTTTTATGAAATTTACAAGCGGGAGACCGCTAACGGCGTACCCCACAAGGACGCGCTTCTCTCGGCATACAATCAGGTTTGCCAAGCATCACCGGAAGCATACGAGGCGCTCGTGGAACGCCTCGACCTGTATGTTGCGGGGAAAGTGGGCGGGGGGCTTATCCAGCGCATAGCGGATTGGGCGGACGCGAAGCTCGATGCGAGGGACAAGCGCCCGGACATAGTGAAGAAAAAAGAGATATTCATTGGACTTGATGAGGTAAACTCAAGGATAGCGAAGTCGAAGAACCCGATCGTAAGCAAAGTACAGGTGAAGGTGTCGGAGGACGGCATCATCAAGTCTGTTGCGGACAAGATTAAGCTCATCGAGAAGGAGGAAGCGGAGATACAGGGAAGGGTCCGTTCCGGCAAGTACAAGGCGCAGATGGACCTTGGGGAAAAACTGCAGCAGGATTATGTGGACAAGCACGGATTGAAGAGCAGGGACGACATACCCATTGAGACCCGCACCCGCCTAATGAGGATAGCGCAGGCGAGGGTTGCGCCGATGGAACGATTCGTCGTGCGCATGGAGTTCACCGATGCGGAGATAGCAGCCATGCGTGTTCAATTCAAGAAGTCGGTGTACGAGAACGCATCATTGAGCGAAAGCACGAGGGCGAACTACGGGGAGGCGTTCGAGAAACTTCTCAACAGCACGAACGAGGACCTTACCATCGATGAGCGCCGTCTCCTCCCCCACGAGATAAAGAAGCTCGGAATGGTGTTCGGTTCCGACTTCGAGACCGCACTCCGAAACGCATACGCCATCGAGCACAGGTACAACAACGCTGCAAACACAGGATGGAAGAAATCAGTCGCGGTGGCTTCAAAGATAAACATGGCGGCGCGTTTCCTCCAGACAGTCGGTGACTGGTCTGCGGTGTTCCGTCAGGGATTCGGGCTTATCGGTATGCCTAAAGAGTTTGCGAGGGCGTTCATCAATGCAGCGCACGCCGCGAAGTCGGAAACATACATGAAGCAGCACAATACCACGATGGCGAACGAGCTGTTCAACAGGTGGGGGGACATAGAGGAGATGTATATGAAACATTCGGGGTCCCACTTCTTCACGGAACTCGACGCAGCCCTCTCCGAGAGGGAGGAAGCCATAGGAATGAACTTTTTGCAGGACATGGCACGCACCCTCAAGGAACATCACATGGGGGCGCTCGCTGTTTTACCCACATGGTTCGACAGACTCGTGGCCGAACCTTCCAACAGGCATTACGCAACATTCCTCAATACACTCCGGTACGAAACATACAAGCATTACGCCAAGATGCTCGATGATGCGGGCATGTACGACACCAATAAGGAAGCGTATGTGGATTTGATGGAGGGGGTCTCGTTCCTTACAGGGAGGGGTCAGTTCGGCAAATACTCGAAGTACACGAAGGAGCTTTCCGCCGTGTTCTACGCGCCGAAGCTCGCCATCTCGTATCCGCAAAGGGTACACCGTATGTTCTCGTCCACGGCGGCAGCGGCGTCTGGGGACAAGGGGCAGGCGATTGTGGCGAGGATGATGGCGCGGAACATGATTGCCGCTTTGGGAAGCTCGTATGTCGTGGCGCGTCTCGCCATGTATGCCTTTAACGACGATGACGATAATCCGGTGGTGACATTCTCCCTCGACCCGCGTTCCACATACTTTGGGAAGCTCCGTTTCAAGAACACGACGATAGACATTTCCGGCGGTGCATCGACGTACATACGCCTCGCGTACCAAGTAGCATCAGGCGAGCGCCTCACCACCGGCACCGGTGCGGAATCGGAGGCGGACAGGGTGGACACCATCATACGATTCTTGAGGGGTAAGCTCGGTCCTATGCCGGGAATATTCTTCGATGTCGTGGATGGTACAAATTACACAGGGAAGGATATAGATGTATTCAAGACAGGATTTTATTATGAATCGGCACTTGAACTTTTCATACCGATGGCGTGGAAAGGCGCGTATGAGGTATTCAAGGAATACGGGGATTCGGATGACCCATCGACGTGGGTGTTCCCTATTATCGCAGCGCTCGCGGAGGCGTCGGGTTTTAATGCGACGACGTGGGATAATCGGACGTATGACGATATAATATCATCGGCTGGAACGATTAATCCAAACTTCGGTCTTTTGAAGGACAATGGGGAGATGGACACCGATATGTACATATCCCTCGACAATCTGTACGGGGACATGTCGGCGGTGCTGAAGGGCATAACGTCGGACATGCTCACGCCGGAGTTCATATCACGGTACAACTACGACCCACTTACCGTGCTGTTCATACAGACGAGGGACCTTGAGAGGGAGTACACAAACAGGTACTTCACCACACCACTCATAGAGATTAATGCGGATTCAACCCAAGGGGGGACGTACCACGATATGTTCAAGGCGGGAAAGATTACGGAGGACGAGTACGCGCTCCTTAACAGGTATTGGGAACTGCCGACGCAGGAAGCGAGGGACGCCTTTCTCAAGCAGCATCCGTTCCTTGCCATGAGCGGCTCTGAAAAGGATATGAGGTGGCTTATCGAGAATCCGCAAGAGAACGCCATGCTCGCATTGTGGGGAAAGGCGGACATAATGACACGCGCCGCATACGAAGCGATGAACGCGCTTATAGAGGAACATGGATTGTCGGAGACGATGGTGCCAACGAACAATCTCCCCTCACCAGAGTTCATAGAGGACCACTTCGACTTCATAGCACTCAAGGAAACGCTTGGGGACACATACACATTCGGCTCAGACGAAGTGCAGCTGTGGCGTCTTGAGCACCCGGAGTACAACGACTACATGGAATGGACCGTGCCGAAAGAGGCGGCGGAGACGCTCAAGCTAAAGATAAAGTACAAGGATGAGTTCGCATACCTCGATTCATTGAAAGACGAGAAAAATCCGAATTACATATACGACGATGAAGCCCGCGACGAGGCGAAGAAAACATATCTCGTGGAGCACCAACCATTCTACGAGGCGTACATACGCAAGGAGTTCCTCACAGACGGCACGGAGGGCATGGACCAAGAGAAGGTAAAAGAGTTCATCGAATACAAGAAGCAGTCGTACCACCTTGGGGCTTCCGCGTCTGAAGCCATGCTCATCCTCGCAGAGAACAAGGAACTCCACGAGTGGATGCTCGCCAACGGCCTTATCTCCCGAAAGGTGGAGGATGTGAAGCCGGCGGAGTATTACCGGATTGACCTTGAGATAGCGCCGATGGACGAGGAGTACGCAGCCGCGCGAGAGGTATCCGATTCGATGGGTGATGCGTTCCTCTTGGCGAATATGGATTATGCCCGCAAATATTACATACGGAAGGCGTATGGGGATTACGTCGCCATAGGTCTGGATGAGAAGTATGTCCCCGATTATGTGGAATGGCAGATAAATCTTCTCAACGGAAAGGAAGGGTGGATTCGGCAGCACCCAGAGTTCGCCACACATTATACCAACAGACCGAACGAGTCCATATACTTCGACGAGTGGTGGCTCATGGAACACAATGGATTCTACAAGGGCATGGTGCGCATCGGAGGCATGGCGAAACAGGAGTTCAACGGCATACCTTCCCCGGAGGAACTCAAGATGTGGATGACATACTGTTCATATCCACCGTACAGTTCCACAAGGAAATATTACCGTGCGCAGAACAGGGATGTTTTCGAGGGTGTGTACATACGGCTCGGCGGAGGAAAAATCGTTGTTACCAAGACAGACGGAATCCACAAGGCAGGGGAAATCCTGTCCGGCGAGGCAGGGTATATTTATTGGAAATGGGTACATGGGTATATATAGCAAACAAATGTGTCCGATTTAAAACAAACATTTATAAACTTGGACATCTAATACCATAAACAAGAGGAGACAACACAATGTCAGGCGAAACCACCGAACCACAGGACCCGCTTTCTCAAGGGGAGGGACCGGCTTCTGAAAAAGGGAGTACCTCGGCAGAGGGACAGATTCTTACCGCAGAGCAGATAGCGAAACTACGGAGTGACGCGGCTGCGGAAGCGGGGAGACAACGTAAGGCAGCCGAACTCGAACGCGATTCAGCGAAACAGCAACTCGACGAGATGAAAGCACGACTTGAGGAACTGGAAACGGCGAAGCGCGAGGCGGAGTTGGCACAGTACAAAGGTGACCCGGCAAAGCTGGAGGCGTACCAACGGGAGACGCAACTGACGGACAAGGAGAGGAAACTTCTCGCCCTTGAAAAGGAAATCGCTCGGCGCGACGCACTCATCAAGGAGAAGGAAGAGAAACTCACCAAGGCCGAAAAGGAAGCGCAGCTCCGAGAGGTGGCATCCAAGCACGGTGTTACACTCGATGAGGTGAAGGAACTCGGCATCGAACCGACGGTCCTCGACACACTCCTGACGAAGTTCCTTAAAAAGGAACAGAAGGAGGAGCCGAAGAACGACGAGTGGTTCAACTTCAAGCCGGATTCCGGGGTCACGTCGGGTGGCACAGGCAGACTTACCAATGACTCAGCCAAACGTATGCCTTTTGAGGAATTTGAAAAAGCCCTCCTCAAGAAGAAGTAATCGGTGAAATCTAATGACATCAAACACCTTCATCACACCCGATGTCGTAGCGAAGCAGGGACTTGCTTCGCTCCGAAACCACCTCGTGATGGGAAACCTCGTACACAAGGCGTACTCACCGGAGTTCCGAAAAGTAGGCGATACCGTCTCCATTCGGAAGCCGGCGGAGTTCACTGCCATTGAGTTCGACGGGGACCTCACGGGCGAATACAAGGCAATTACCGAAACGTCCACGACCATAAAGATGGACAAGACCTTCGTTGTTCCAGTAGAGGTAACGGCGCATGAGATGACTCTTGACGTCAATGACTTCTACACACAGGTGGCGGAACCCGCCGGTGCAGCGCTCGCGCAGTACATCGACTCGGAGCTTACCCGCCTTTACAGGAACATCCCGTATCAGGTGACATCAGGCGGCACCATCACGGATGTCATCAGCTGCCGAAAGGAACTCAACGACAACAAGGCACCGTTCACAGGGAAGCGCAGCGCCGTTCTTTCCCCGACCACAACCGCCATGATGCTCGCTCTTGACACCTTTGCAGAAGTGGACAAGGTGGGACGCACGCAGGCACTCTACGACGCATCTCTCGGACGATTGTACGGCTTCGACTTCTACGAGACGCAGAACATCCAGACCCATGCTGTTGGGACAGTCGACCTCGCAGGTGCGGTGAACACAACCGCCGCCGCAGGAGCCACGTCAGTAGTAGTCAAGTCGCTCGGAACGGGCACCGTGAACGAGGGTACCAAGGTCACCTTCGCCGACGACGGCGGAGTGTATGTCGTGACAGAGGACGCCACCATCACGTCGAACGTCGCCACGCTGAAAATCTACCCCACCCTCGAGGACGGCACGTCAGCGGACCAAGTGGTTACACTCGCACCGGCGCTCACGACCTCATCGGAGAACCTGTTCTTCCATGAGAACGCATTCGCCATGGTGACCGCGCCGCTCGCGCCACCGATGGGCGGAGCAAAGGGAGCTTCGATGAACTTCGACAACCTGTCCATCAACGTGACCTACGACTACGATTCCGCGACCATGAAGAACATCATCCAGTTCTCCGTGCTGTGCGGATTCAAGACGCTCTACCCCGAATACGCCTGCCGCCTGTACGACGCTTCGTAAGGAGATGATTCACCATGACAAACGCTAAAGAAATAGCGGTGAATCAGAGCCAGCTCTACGCCGACGTCGCCAAGGCGGAGACGACCATCTACCTCACGGACGGCACGGGCTTCGAGGACCTCCAGATTCCGTTCCTCGTCATCGTGGACCCCGGAACGGACATCGCGGAAATCATGCTCGTGACCGCCATGGACGACGCGGAGCGGAAGCTCACCGTGGAGCGCGACATGCTCGGCACAACCGACGTGGCGCACTCCGCAGGGGCGCTCGTGTACGAGTACACCAAAAAGACGTACATCACGGTACCCATCGTGGACGTCTCCACGGCGGCTACATGGGCGTTCGTGCCTCCAGCAAGCGTGGTGACGAAAATCAGCACCGTCCTCTCGGCGACCATCGCCACGGCGGACGCGGTAATCACCTGTTCCAACAAGACGCAGGCGATTACCGACGGTGCCATCACCATCGCCTACGACGGGTCGGCTCTCGGAGACATCGACGCCGTGTACCCCACGGCTTACTCGGAGTTCAACGGGACAACGGACTACCTGAAAATCGTGAACGGCGGAGCATCCACCAACACAGCCCCGGTGGCGGTGACCTTCGAACTGGCGGTGCTGTAAGCCATGTACCTCTCCGGCGTCCGGCAGCTATGCAGGCAAATCCTACAGGATGAGATGGATAGCGACGCCGGGGGGGAGATTTTTCAAGACGACGAGCTGGACCTCCACATCACAAATGCGGTGCGAAAGCTCGCCAGTTATTCCCCCGTGGAATCGAAAGAGGAACTTACCGCTTCCGGCACGGACGAACTCGACTTATCCTCGATAAGCGGGCTTCGCCGTGTCATAAAGGCGGAGTACCCTGTCGGGAACTCGCCAAGGACCTTTGTGAATTTTACGCTGTTTGGGGATTCCCTTATCCTATCCGAAGAGGTGGGTGACGGGGAATCCGTATATGTGTACTGCACAATGGACCATACCCTGACCGAGGCATCGACAACACTCTCCAACAGGGAGACGGACCTCGTAATAACAGGGGCGTGCGGTCTCGCCGCCATGAGCAAGTCGATGAAGTACCTTAATCGGGTGAACGTCGGCGGCGCCAATATGTACGGCGCCATGCACTCGTGGGGGGAACGTATGTACAACGAGTTCCTAAAACAGGCGCGGAACATACGGAGAACCCGTCTGGAAAGCATATATGAGGTATGAACAATGAGGGCATTGATAAACGGAAAAGGGGCGGAGGCGTGCTGCGAGGCAGCGATGCGCCATACCACCAACGAAGGTACCCTTATATGGGCGTGCCGCACAAGGACAGGCCCGTTCCGAAAACTCCTGCGCAAGTGGGATAATTGGAGGGCCGCGTACTGTTATTCACATAGGGGAGAGGTACATGAAGCGGTGGCGGAGGGGAAAGTGAATCCCCAATCCATCGCACATACTATCGCATACATGATTAGGGAGACAAAAACATGGCACAAACTCAAGCCACAACCCACGAAGGCAGCGCCGAAACAGCAAAACTGTTAGGAGGCGCCGCCGCGTCGAAAATCGCGAAGGTCGTAGGGCTAAAGACATCCTGTTCCGCAGTTGTTACCGCCACATATTCAGGTCTTACACAATGTACCGAATCAGGTCTTACCGCCGCTGCAGCGGACACCGTGTCCGTCGTAACGGTGTCGCAGACCAATGACGCGGTACAGGTTGACCACGAGTTCACGGCGGCAGCTGCGGCCACGGTCAAGGGATTCGCAGTCCTCAACAACGACGCGGACGTCTGTTACTCGCTTTGTTGTTTCGCAGCCGACGTGGTACTGGAAAACGGGGACAAGCTTACCGTGCAGATGAAGCATAAGATAGCGGCTTCAGCTTCGTAAGGGGGTGTCCTCGTGACACTCTATAAGGGAGCCAACAACGCATACAGTACGTTAGCCGCCGCCATCGACGACACGACAACGACCATCACCGTGCAGACCGGGGAGGGAGACAGATTCCCTTCCACTTTTCCTTTTCCGATTACTGTGAACAGCGAGATTATGCTCTGCACGAATCGGAGCGATGACACGCTTACGGTGACGAGGGGGGCGGAAAGTACATCGGCGGTACCCCATTCCGAGGATGCCGGTGTCCACAACAGGATTACCTTCGGGTACTTCTCGGAGATAAACGATGCGGTGGATGACAAGCTCGACGCGACGGGGGACACGGTGACAGGAACGCTTAATATCGACAACACGACGGGAAAGTTCAAGCTCCCAGTAGGGACAGACCTGTATGACTAATTACGGATATGTGTGGATAGAGGGCGATACGTTTCGCTATATCGACGCCACAGGTGTCGAGTATGCCAAGACAGGGACATCCCTCGGCTCGCCCGAAGGGGCGGTGTCCGGGCGATGGTGGCTTGATACGGCGGACGACCTCCTCCACTATATCGACGCATCGGGTGTGGAGCGCACCCTTCCCAAGACGCTCATATCCGACCCGTCGGCGACTGGAGGGTACGCATGGGTGGAATCCGCCCACCTCCGCCACATCGGGGCGGACGGCAAGAAGTATTACCTTGAGATGTGCCAGTCGTGCCAGTCCTGCGACGCTGCCGAAGCGCCGGGGTGCGACACCTGCGAGACGTGCGAAACGTGCGACTCGTGCGAATTAAGCGACGGGGGGGCATCGTGTGAAAGCTGCGAAACGTGCGACTCGTGCCAGACGGTGTACACCGGATGCTCCTCGTGCGACTCGTGCCAGACCTGTTATGCGTGTTATATATGCAATACCTGTCAGGTATGCGACAGCTGCGATTCGTATTATTCATCGTGCCGCGTGTGCGACTCGTGCCAAGACTGCAACACGTCGTGCTACTCGTGCAACACCTGCCAGAAGTGCGACTCGTGCTACCGGTGCGTTACGTTTCAGAGTGTGACATGCGCCGTATGCGCCGTATGCCAGACCTGCAATACCTGTGAGGCATGTGAGATGTTTGAATGACGCTCTGTGACGAATGCCAGACCTGTTACTCGTGCCAAGTGTGCGATTCGGGTGAATCGGGAGGGGGGTGCGCCGTGTGCGACGCCTGCCAGACCTGCTACACGTCGGAAGCCACATGCTCCTCGTGCGACACATGCCAGTCGTGCTACACCGTGTGTCAGGCGTGCTACGGGTGCGAGACGTGCAACACCTGTCAGACGTGCCAGACGTGCGATGACTGCAATACCTGCCAGACGTGCGACTCGTGCCAGACCTGTTACTCGTGCGATAATTGTTATTCCTGTTACGGTTCATGCGACACCTGCCAATATTGTTACAACTGCGACAACTGCGGGACGTGCCAAGTATGCGTGACCTGTTATGCGTGCCAGACGTGCCAGACGTGCAATTCATGTCAGGCATGTTATTCATCAAAACAGACATAAGGTGGAAAAAATGAACAAATGTGCAACGTGCCAGAACTGTTATACGGCGCAGAACGGAAAGCCGCAGACACAGGGTATGCCATCGAGGCCAACGAAGTATGCCCCAATTACCAATATAACACCCCATATCACCACGGCGTGCAATCTCAAATGCCCGTACTGTTTCGTGTACTTCGATGACTTCAAGCCGGAGACCATGACAAGGGAGACCGCCGAAAGAATGGTGGACTGGTTGATAAAGGAATCCCGCAACGAGCGCGGCCTTTCCATACACTTCTTCGGAGGGGAGCCGTTCATGGCGCCCGGAATCATGGAGCACACCATCGAGTACGCCAAGGAACAGGGCATGATATGGGACAAGGTATTCTCTTTCGGAGCCACCACCAACGGCACCCTCCTTGAGGACAAAGCCCTCGAACTCGTCCTCAAGCACAAGATAAAACTTTTAATATCCCTTGACGGGGACAGGGAATCCCACGACAAGAACAGGAAGTACCACAACGGAACGGGGAGTTACGACGACATCATGGAGAATATACGCCACATACCCCCTCCGATGTACGACTTCCGCCTCACGTTCACCCCCGAAACAGTCGGGCGCCTCGCCGCGAACGTAATCCATCTCCACAAGAAGTACGGCAAGATTCCGGCGCCACTCCCCGTGTTCGAGGTGGAGTGGACAGACGAATCGTGGGGCATATACGAACGGCAGCTCCGCATCCTCATGGATTACGTTCTCGACTGTCAGGAAAAGGGCGTTACCGTGAACATCAAGCAGTTTCAGGATGCCGAGCAGGTCATCAAGCTGGAGAAGCGCATCCCCACGACGTGCGGGAGGGGTGTTGGGGGTGTCGGAATCGACCCAAGGGGAAACATATACCCGTGCCACAGATTCACCACGAACGCCCGCATACCCAATGAATACATAATCGGCACCATCGACACAGGCATCGAATACGAGCGAAGGGCGAAGCTAATAGAGATGGATTCCTCAAAAATCCGTTCCGAGGCATACGACTGCATGAGGTGTCCGGCCCGTATGCGATGCGCCGGTCACTGCCTCGCCGTGAACTTCGACATGACGGGAGACTCGTTCACCGTCGCCAAGAATCAATGCGACTTCGAGCGCATCAATCAGCGTGTCGGAGCGGAGCTGTACTGCATACGAAAGAACTTCGGAGGCGGGAAATGAGTAGTGCCACAATCATGTTTTCGGATATGTCGATAGTTCATCGTTACCCTGACGTTCCAGTTGCCGTGAGGTGAGATGGTATGGCAACGACAACAATTAATGCAAGTGAAAATAATATGTACACCCTATTTGGTAGGAGTTCTTCATATTCAACTGCAAGAAGCACATACACAAATAGAATGCAGTATGATTCATTTAACGTTGGACAACAACGAAATTATTATAGTGATTCCAACTATGCGGTATATAGAGGTACACTATTATTTGACCTATCTTCATTGAGTGGAATAACCATAACAGCCGCCATATTGTATTTGACTGGTAATTCTGATAATTCAACAGTGGACTTTTACATCGAAGCGAGGGCATATACCCAATCATCTATTACATTGGACACTGATGGATATAATGCATACGGCTCATCATACTTTGGGCGTATCAATTCCTCGGATTATTCATCAAATGCAGATGGAATGGCTATAACATTGAATTCAAGTGGCATATCATATATAACAGGCAAACTTGGGGGGAATTGCATATTCTCGATTGTTTCTAATGAGGATATGGCAAACTCCGCACCAAAATCAGATAACTTTGAGTTTGTTAGTATTTGTTCACCAGAATATTCTCTATCATCCAAAAGCCCCCATCTATATTTGGAATACTCGACGTCCGCCTCATACGAGGAGTCCGCATCCATCTCGTACTTCTCCGTGTCGGCGCTGCGCACCGTTGGGCGACCACGTTCCATGTCCGTGGAATCCACCACATCACCAACGGCGAGCGCGTACCCTAACTTCGTGAGACCGTCCTCCATCCTCTCCGAGTCGGCTCCCACCTCGTCACGCTTACAGGAACTCTCCCGCCTCACTGCGGAGCAGTTCGGCTCCGTGCCTTCCGCATCCCGCGTCAAGGAAGCGCCGAGGGCTTCATCGGTCACCTCGAACACCGCTGCCAAGAACACCCTCGCGGACGGGCTTGTCCTCTACCTTGACGGGACGTATGATGCTGTCAACGGGTGGTTTGTGGACAAATCAGGAAACGGCAACCACGGCATACCGTACAACGGTGCGACAACGGGAACGGGGATTGTCGGGGATGGTATTAGTTTTGATGGGGTGAATGATTATTTAAAAGTTAATAATTTTACATTGACAGCGCCCTACACTATTGTATCGTGTGTCAAAATTCCCGAAATGACAACAGGTGGGCACATACTTGTCAATTTAGGGGGCTATGTGAATCATTATCCTCGTTTTATCCCTTCCTACGGCACATCAGGCAAGAGCTTATTACAACTTAATAGTAATTGTTATCGATACGGAACAATTGATGTAGCTGACGATAATTGGCATAATATTGCATTTGTTGTGCCTTCTGATAGTGCTGCTAGTGATATATTAGATAGTTGCATATATATTGATGGTGTAAATGATAGTGGTGTTACTTACTTTACTGTTGACCCGATAACACCAACAGGTGATTATTTTATTGGATATGGATTTTACGATTATGCTGACGAAATCCGCATATACGACAGGGCGTTGAGCCCGAATGAGGTCAAGGCGTTGTACGAACTGCATGGCTCTGAGGTCATGGAACCATCCAAGACATACACCGCCATACGGAACGAGACCGCCACCGCCACCTCCGTACCCACGGCATCGCGCTCCACGTTCATCACCCGCGCCGCCTCCGCGCTCGCCGATTCCATCGTTTCGGCATGGCAGCAGGGCAACACGTTCATATCGTCGGCGGCAACCGCCACCGCCTCCGCCGTGGCTACGGGAATCAAGTCGGCGACGCGCACCGCCTCCGCCGTGTGGGACTCCGTTTCAACGGGAAGCCGCCTCACGTCCCTCATACGGAACGAAAGCGGCGAGTTTGGTAGTTCCGTGTCCGCCACCGCCCAGCGTGCCGTACAGCGCCTCTCAAGCGCTCTGGCGACGTCCTCCGCCGCAGCGACACGCGCCATCGACATCACGAGGAGCGCCGTGTCCACCGCCGTATCGTCGGTGCGCGGCCTCATCTCGTACTTCTTCGAGGGAATCATCTTCAACGACCTCGGATTCAACAATTACAGGAGCACGCAGACCGCATCCACCGAGTACGAGTCGAGCGCCGTTCCGTGGTACTACCAGTTCTACGCCGTCCTCGCCTCGGTCATCGCCACCTCCTCGGCAGCGGCTACGAGGGCGCTCGACATCACGAGGAGCGCGGTGTCCGACGCCACCTCCTCGGCCATCGCGTTCATGTATGCGGTGTACGCATCAACGAAGTACGCCGTGGTTACAGCCACATCATCGGCAACAGCGCTCCGCTCCCTCGCGCTCACGAGGGCGGGGGAGATGACATACTACGCATTATGCCTCGGCGCCCGTGTCAAGGAGCATGTCCGTACCGCGACTGGCACGTTCACCCATTCCATATATTCGGCGTTTGTTGAAAGCGGGGGATTCTTTCTTCGTGTGGCAGAAGTGGGGTGGGACACCTCCGTTTCGGTGTGGAAGGGAATCACCATATACGCGGACACCATATTCGACACATCGGCATCCGCAATCCTCCAATGGGTAATCAAGTTCCATCTCCTCATCGAGGGATTCACGGCGAAGTACGCCTCGATAAGGGGCACGTTATATGAATACTTTAAAATACGGGGAATGACAAAAAGGTATGCGAAGTTAAAAGACGCCTTGTACGGAGGGCGAAAGTGATGGAAAGGGAACTCTCATTCATAAAAAACGACATCTACGCCCTACGAAGCTCCACGAGTCTCGGATGGGCGACGGCGTATGCCATATACCAGTTTACCGATTCTGGCGACACCATGATGGTGCAGGCGGCCCGGACAACGACCACGGTGTACGCCGTGGCGCGGGGAATCCTCGCCACGAGTCTCGCCGCATACGACAGTACGCAGCTTATCACATCCGCCACGCTCACCCTGTACTGCACGGAGAAGGTCGGCTCGGACAGGGATGTGTATGTGTACGGGTACGACGGGGATTCGATAGCCGGAGACACCGAATCGTTCAACTCATACGGCGACACGCTCCTCGGCACCGGCGCAGGGGCGGACCAAGTGGAGGACACCGCAATCACCATCACGTTCAACGCCGACGGTCTCGCATACCTCAACGACCACCTCGGAGAGACGGAGGTGGCGTTCATGCTGCGAAGCCAGAACGACACCGCCGTGGAGCCGGGGTCCACCGCAACGCGCCCGTATGTCCGCTTCGCATCGCCGGAGCATGATACGCTCGCATACCGTCCCGTTCTCGCCATAACGGTATATACGGAACCGCAGGAATCCGCATGGTACGACGGCATGGAGAGCACGCCCGTACACCGATTCACGAGAGGGGAGACACTCATGGTGGCAGCCACGGTGAAGGACTCGTTCGGGGATGACGCGGAAGCCACATCCGCAACTGTAACCATCACCACCTCAACGGGAACGGAAGTGGTGACGGAGGGCGATATGACGGTGGAATCAGGGCTTGTCTATTATTATTACAACATCCCGTCAGACACCGTTTTGGGGGGATGGTACGCAGACATCACCGTTAATTCGGGGACAGGGGAGCTGGTCTATTCACAGGTGTACCGCGTGTACTTCGAGGTGATGGAATAATGGCGGAGAATACCTATGTCGCGGAAGAAACGAACATATATTCACTTCGGGGACATGCCAACAACCTCGCGGACAGAACCAGCTTTTCCCTCCTTTTCCCCTCGGCGTGCGCCGCCGCGACGGTCTCGGCGGAAAGCGCCGCCTCGTTCAACGTGGGGGCGTACTTTAGGGAATATTCCGATGGTCCGACATGGTGGAAGCAGGAGCAGTACGAATCCGCAACGGTATGGCGCGGCACGCTTACGTTCGTGCCCGACGTCACGGCGACCAGCGGATTCCTCAAGATTCACGCATTGGAGACATTCGACACCCCCACGGCGAACGTGGTGTATGTGTACGGGATGACGGAGGAGACGCTCGCCGCCACAGGAGACTGTTTCGCAGGGTATGACACGGCGGTTCCGATGGGAAGCTTCGTGTTCCCCGGCGCCGCAGGGGAGATTACCATTCCCCTTACCGATGCGGGCATAGCGTATATCAATTCGCACACAGGGGAGAACTGCCACATAATGCTCGTGCTGTCGGGGACATTCTCCGATTCCACATCGTATTCACTCGGTGGCATGGAGGTATATTCCACCTTTGCCTCGCCGGAACACGCCACCGAATCATACCGTCCACAGCTGGTACTGTACTCGGAGGACTCCGGTGCCGGCGCTGTCCCGCCTTCATGGGGGGAAATTACCGCAGCGACGCCCTCACACCGCCACAGGGCGGGGTCCACCGTGGTATATAGATGTTACTCCGCAAAAGACGGCGCGGCGGAATCCCCGACGTCAGGCGCGGTCACCATCACCGATTCGACAGGAACGGTGCAGGTGGCGGCAGGCGTGATGACGCACACGGCGACGGGAATCCTTGATTACCCTTACAAGATAGACGCGGACGCCGCTACGGGCACATGGCATGTCAAGGCGACGCTTACCTATGGCGTGGGGGACACGGCGAGGTACGTCATCGAAAGGCAGCAGTTCGAGGTGGTATGATGCGTTCCGTATCCGGCAAGACACTCGCCGCCATGAGGCGCATGGAGCCGTATGGCGTGGAGATGGAGATTGTGTTCACATGGGCGGATGTGGAGCATACCGTCACCATGGAGAAGATTCATTCCCTCAAGCACACGGAACGCATGGGTGACAACAAGCTCATAATTGAGGTGGACAACACCGATGGATTCTTTACGAGGAACTCCGTGAACGGGTACGGGTGCGTCGCCTATTACGGGTACGACGGAGACCTGTACCCGACGGCGCCGCTCCGCGTAATCCGCGTCGTGCGTTCCTCCGTGCCAGGGAAGCTCCGTGCGGAGATTACGGCGGTGGGCCTGTTCGATATGCTCGCCAAGGAGAAGGCGCGTTCGCAGTTCACCGCGACAAAAGCCGACGGGTACTCCGTGAAGGATTACTTCGACATGGTGTGCGGATGTTCCCCCCTATACAGGGATGTCGGTCAGGAGACCGAATATGCCGCAGGGGAATGGGTACGTTCCCCCAGCGTGGAAAAAGCGTTGCGGTGCAAGGTCGGAGGAACGACGGATACTTCCGCGCCTGAAGTGCCTGTCACGGCATGGGGCACGGAGGTCACGGACGGCACCGTTACATGGACCGTGGAGGACGAGGACAATCCATTCGGTGGCACCGTTCTCGATGTGGACCTCTCGAATCCCCTCGATTACGCCATCAACACCTCCGATGAGCTGTTCATGGATTACATACCCTCCTCCGAGTTCTCGTTTGAGGAGGGAAGTTCCAGAAAAGCGGCATTGATGGCGCTCCTCAATCTCACCAATTCGGTGTGTCGCGTCGATGACGACGGGAGGATAGTCGTATTCATGCCGATGGAGGAAGGGGACGGATTGCATTACGAGTACGGACTGTACGGAAAGACGCCGTTCTACTCATACTCGAAACGGGATGACATGCCGGAACCGAATCGAATCGTGGTGCGCACCCCGGAGGATGCGGACACCCAGTATATCGGCGAGGCGGTGGACCCGTCGTTTTACTATTACCCCATAACTGGGATTTACCGCGCGTATGTGGAATCGGACACGGAGGCGAGGGAACTCGCGGAAGCGTACATGAAGCAGCTTCAGTCCGCAAGCTCCAGCTCCTCTGCGTCCGTGCCCCTCCATCCGGGCATCGAGCTGTTCGACAGGGTGAGAATCACCGACGAACGGGGAGGTACCGTGGATGAGGGGAACGTGCGGTATATCCAGCGCAGGTACGGAATCAACGACAAGGAACGGAAAGTTATCGGATTCATAATCGGATTCGGGGAGCGCGACAGGTACAGGGAATCCCTTGAACGAGACGGGCTTGACGAGAACGAGCAGATATTCCCCTCCTTCTCATCGGGTACGAGTACGGGGATTTCTCCGGGGCGGGGCCACAGGGGCACGGCAGGCGTGCTTGTAGGAACGATACGGCGCTCCACCAGATTCGGCTCAAGGGAGCTGTGGATATAAACCATTAAATACGAGGAGACAAAAAACATGGAAACGAGGTTGGGTAAAATCGAACAAGATATAGACCACATAAAGAAGTCCCTTGACACCTTGACATGCTGCCTTATCGGGTCGGACATGACGAGCGGTCTCGTGAAGGAACACCATACCAACTGCGAACGGATTAAAGACCTTGAGGAGGAGGTCAATCGGCTCCGTTCCGTGCAGTATGCGATAGCTGCGGCTGTGGTTCTGTATCTATTAAATACTATTCTGCAATCTGTGTTGGTGTAACCTCATGCCCCGCCAAGACATCTCACGGGGTGAGATGGAATCCGTACTTGAGAAGTATAACGGATGCCTCACCCGCGCCGCCGCGCACTTTACCGAGTTTGGGAAGCCCATCACGAAGGAGGGTGTGCGGAAAAAGTGCATACGCATGGGAATACAGTACAACAAGGAGACCAAGAACTACGCATACCTCGAAAAGATGAAACACATCGCAGACGAGTTCCCCTCTTATGACACCTTCGAGCGCATCGAAGGGGATGTCCTTATCGTGTCGGATTTGCACTGCCCGTTCTTCTCGCCGGAGTGGGTATGCCGCGCCCTCGATGTTGCGAAAGCCCAAGGCATAAGGAAGGTAATCATCGCGGGCGACGTCCTTGACGGGAAGTCAATATCCTCCTTTAAGTGTGCGGACAAGAGCCACACCTTACAGATGGAGTTCACGGCGGTCCGCCAGATTCTTATGGGGTTCCTTGAACAGTTCGAGGAGGTGTACCTTCTCACAGGGAATCACGATGAGAGGGTGGCGAGATTCACCGAACAGCAATTCACCTTGTCGTACCTGTACCAGCACATACTGCCTGACCGAAAGCTCCATGTGTCGGAGTACGCCTACTGCATCGTGAACGGCAACATACGGGTAACCCACCCATACAATTATTCATCGGTCCCCGGCTCCGTTCCGAGGGGACTCGCCTCGAAGTATCTCCAGCACATCGTCATGGGGCACACCCACCGCGTCGCCGTGGCATACGACGCTTCGGGAAAGTACCTCTCGTGCGAGATAGGCGGCTTGTTCGACGCGTCGAAGTTTGACTGGATTAATCTAAAAGACAACCGCGCCCCCTCATGGAACAACGGCTTCGCCATCGTGAAGGACGGAATCATAACGGTGTTCCACGACCACACATACTGGGATTCATGGATCTGACGTAATCCCACCACTAAAGTAGTGGGGTTCTATGGTTGGCATGCTTCCTATGCCATTGCCATTCGGGGGGCATCAGTGCTCCCCTCTGCCATATCTCTTTCTATGACAGATTGATTCACGT
>Ga0265293_10002110_pt1 | contig 41239 bp, 40 predicted proteins | sample Munlanlewell138R_FD_192505 | JGI IMG/M metagenome (GOLD analysis project Ga0265293, IMG submission 192505) | Leachate microbial communities from a municipal landfill in Southern Ontario, Canada - Leachate well 138R | ecosystem: Engineered > Solid waste > Landfill > Unclassified | place: Canada...
TGGCAGTTACCTCTAAAATTATTAGCTTACAACAAGGCCGAGCCGTAGCTATTAGTGATGATCAGGTTAAAGATCAATTAATTATTGAGCAAGCTGATTATTATTTACCGCGTCAAGCTGTTCCACATGGTTATGCTATTTTAACTATTAAGAATAATTTAATTGCTCCATCTTCAGGAATTGATGAAAGTAATGCGGCTGATCATTATATTTTTTTACCGAGTCAGCCAAATCAATTAGCTAAACAATGGCGGCAGTCTTTAGTCGTTCATTATAATTTAAAACAACTTGGCTTGATTTTAACCGATAGTCGCTCAACACCGTTGCGGTCGGGGGTAGTTGGAGTTGGTTTAGCTTTTGCTGGTTTTCATCCACTGCGTGATTATCGTGGTCAGACTGATTTATTTGGTCGAGTTATAAAAATTTCTCAATCCAATATTGTTGATTCTTTAGCAGCGGCCGCTGTTTACGCTATGGGTGAATGTGCTGAACAAACTCCAGCAGCGATTATTCGTGGTGCGGCTGGTCTTGATTTTACTGATCAAGATTGTTCAGCTGAATTGTGGTTATCGGCTGATGAAGATATTTATCAGCCGCTTTATAAAGATTTTTTGCCAGGGGGCCGAATTGATTAGTATGCCTAAAAATAAATCAATTATTAAAAAACAAAAGATTTTAGTGGCAGTGTCTGGCGGGGTTGATTCAGCTGTGGCCGCTCAATTATTAAAAAATCAGGGCCATGAGGTTATTGGGGTATTTATGCAGTTTTGGAAAGACGATGGGTTTAATTCAGCTGATAATAATTGTTGCTCATTAGAATCATGGTCTGATGCTCAAGCGGTTTGTCAACAAGTGGGCATTCCGCTTTATGCTTTAAATTTTGCTCAAGAATTTAAACGACGAGTAGTTAATAATTTTTTAACTGCTTATCAGTCAGGTCTAACCCCAAATCCCTGTGTTTTGTGTAATAAACAGGTTAAACTAGGTCGTTTGATTAAATATGCTCAAAAGATTGGTTTTGATGCGGTGGCTAGTGGCCATTATGTTAAACGGTTATCGACTGATCAGGGTTATCAATTATGGCGGGCAGCTGATCATTCCAAAGATCAATCTTATTTTTTATATCAGCTAGATCAACATGATTTAGCCATGCTTAATTTTCCTTTAGGTGATTTTCAGAAATCGACTATTCGTCATTTGGCAGCTGAATTTAAGTTGCCAGTGGCTAATAAGGCTGAAAGTCAAGAAATTTGTTTTGTGCCAGATAATTTGGCTGATTTTTTAGCTCGTCGTTTAAAATTTAAATCTGGTCCGATTTGTGATCAAACTGGTCGTCAAATCGGTCAGCATCGTGGCCTACCTTTTTATACGATTGGTCAGCGTCGTGGTGTTGAAATCGGTGGTACTGGACCATATTATGTTGTCAGATTAGATTTAATTAATAATACCTTAGTAGTTACTGATCAGGCTAATGACCCGCAACTTTTTGTTGATAAATTTTTTCTACCTCGTCTTTTTTGGTTGTCTGGTAATCGACCTCGTCGACCAATTGATTGTCAGGTAGCGATTCGTTATCATCATCAGGCGGTTAGTGGTCGTCTGACTCGTCATAATCGAGGTTGGTTAGTCGAACTAGCTAGTTCTCAACGGGCAGTCACTCCGGGACAGAGTGCCGTCTTCTACGATGGTGATCAATTATTGGGTGGGGGGGTTATTGCTTTAGATAATACTTTTTGTTAAACTTATAATAACTCATTAATTTTTAGATTATATAAAAACAAGACTATGGCAACAACCAGTAAGGCCTCGCGTTTTTTGGGGCGAGCATCGCGAACTTCTTGGCCGGATAAGATTATTAATGTTATCATACCGGCTGCTTTTTTTATTTTACCGACCTTTTTCTTTAATTTTAGCTGGCAAGGAGCCAGCTTAGATCGGTTATTTGTTTTATCTTTAATTGTAATTATTGGTTGGGCAGCTTGGTTGGCCAAGGTCTTATTGACTGGCTCATTGATTTGGCATTGGAGAAAAGTAGACTGGTTAGCATTAGTGGTTATGTTAGTTGCTGGCTTGGCCACTTTTTGGAGTCCGACTTGGCGCAATAGTCTATTGGGAGGTTATGGCCAGCCAATGCGTAGTTTAGTTTTTTTCTTGTTATTATTATTGTTTTATTATTTAGTTGTTAATAATTGGTCGGCTAAACTAAGACAATTCTCCTGGTTGTCAATTTTGGTTAGTTTTAGTTTTATTACTATTTATTCGCTTAGTCAATTATTTGGTTTATTTATTATTCCATTAGGTTTTACTAAAACCATTGGTTTTAATCCAATCGGTTCTTTGTCTAATTTGGCGTTATTTTTAGGTGCAGCCTTACCTTTGTTTATTTTGTCGATTGATCGTGGTGATGAGTTTAGTCGGCGAGCGTTGTCTAGTCGTGGTCGCTTATTGTGGAATATTTGGTTAGGCTTTTCAGCTTTTGCCGCTGTTGTTGCTATGATTGTGCTCGGTTCTTTTACTTTATGGCTAATGGTTATTCTGGGGCTTTTAATTATCTTAGCCTTTGCTTTATCTCGTTTAATTAAGCTTAGTCCAACTCAATTATTATTGACAGTTGGTGCTTTGGCGCTGAGCTTTGTTTTATTAATTATTGGTAATTTTGGTTGGCTTCGCTTAAATCTACCTAGTGAAGTTAGTTTATCTCGTGGTTTTTCTTGGCAGATTGCTAAGGCTAGTCTGGTTAATCGGCCGATTTTAGGTAGTGGTTTGGCTAGTTTCAATAGCGTTTTTAGCCGATATAAAACGACTGATTTTAATTCAGCCTCACTTTGGAATCTTGATTTTGATTTACCAGCTGGTTATTTAGCAGAGAGTTTGGTGATTGTTGGTGGACTGGGAACTATTTTGCTAGTAGCCTTTTTATTGTGGAGCTTAATTTTAGTTTGGCGACGGTTATTGTCAGTTAAAGCTGACTTGTCAACAGCTGACTTAAATTTAGGAGTTGGTCTTTTGGCCGCAGTTAGTGTTTTATTAGTTGGTGGCTTATTATTACCGATTGGTAATAATCTATTATTAATTTTTGGGTTATTGTGGGTATTATTAATAATTACCACTTTTGATTGGCCTCGGCGTCAGCCAGTTATTAATTGGCGACAAACTGGACAAAATGTTGGTGCGATCTGGACAACCGGTTTTATTATAGTGGCAATTGGTTTATTGTCTGGATTGGCCTATGGTAGCAAGGTTTATTTGGCTGATGTTTTAGCGGGACAATCAATTAAACAACAATCAACTGATCAACAACTTACTAAAATGGCAGCTGCTCATAGTTTAGCTAGTTGGCGAGAAATGTATGGCTTTGGTTTGGCTCAATTATCTTGGCTTAAAGCTAATGAAATTATTGGTGAAGCTACTCAGGCTACTGGAACTCCAGCTCTTGAAGCTCAAAATAGTGCTCGAGCCTATGTTCAACAAGCTAAGCAATTGTTGGATAATAATTATAAATCAATTAAACATCAGCCAGCTAGCTTAAAGACGGCCGCCGCTCTTTATGAAATGATTGATGAGCTGGATGGAGCTTTAATGGTTCATCAGCAATTATTAATCATTGATGTTAATAATCCCTGGTCTTATGCTAAAATTGCTCAGATTAAGGTTGCTCAGGCCTATCAAGCAACTGACGATGAAACTAAAGATAAATTAGTAGCTGAAGCGCTTAATGATTATCAAAAAGCCATTGAATTGAAGTCTGATTGGGCCGAGGCTTATTTTTATCGAGCGGCTCTTTATCAGGCAGTTCAAAAATCATTAGAGGCTACCCAAGATTTAGTTCAGGCGGTTAATTACTCTAATGGAGCGGCTGATTATGTTTTACCGTTAGCTCAATTATTAAATGAACGAGCTAAAAATGAAGTTGAGCTAGCAACTGATTTACATAGTCAGGCTCAACAATTACTGCAGGGAGTTTTGTCAGTCAATAGCAATAATATTAATGCTCTTTATATTCTAGCAATGGTTTATCGTGATTCTAATCAGCTTGATTTAGCTCGTCAAACAGTTGATGAATTATTAGGTAAAGTGCAAGAGAGTGATAAGCCAATTATTGAACAGCAATTTGGTGATTTATTGTCTCAGTAATTTAATTTAGTCTAGATTTAGTTTAGCGGCCGGCCGAATATGGCGGCCGCTTTAGTCTTCAAGAATATGTCATTTACTTCCAATCAATTGCGGCAAAAATTTTTGGATTTTTTTGCTAGCAAACAACATATTATTATTCCCAGTGCCTCATTATTACCAGATAATGATCCAACTGTTTTATTTAATACCGCCGGCATGCAGCCACTAGTGCCTTATTTATTGGGCGAGGCTCATCCATTGGGTCGTCGATTAGCTGATGCTCAAAAGTGTCTTCGAACCGACGATATTGAAGAGGTTGGTGATCTTACTCATTTGACTTTTTTTGAGATGCTCGGTAATTGGTCGTTGGGTGACTATTTTCAAGAAGAATCAATTGTTTGGAGTTGGGAATTTTTAACTTCACCGACCTGGTTAAATTTGTCCCCGGAGCGGTTAGCCGCTACTGTCTTTGCTGGCGATGATGATGCACCATTTGATGAAAAATCTTATACTTTATGGCAACAGGTTGGTTTGCCAACCAATCGTTTAGCCAAGCTAGGTAAAAAAGATAATTGGTGGGGTCTGGCTGGTCAAACCGGGCCATGTGGGCCAGATACTGAAATATTTTATTGGACTGGTATTGAGCCGGCTCCAGAGTTATATGATCCAACCGATCAGCGCTGGGTAGAGATCTGGAATAATGTTTTTATGGCTTATAATCGACAGGCCGATGGATCTTACCAGCCGTTGGATCAGTGCAATGTCGATACTGGACTAGGATTGGAAAGAGTTCTGGCTATTTTAAATAATCAGCCGGATATTTATTTAAGTGATTTATTTCAGCCAGCGATTGCTTATTTGGAGCAGGTTAGTGGACAATCATATAAGAATAATCCTCGACCATTACGAATTATTACTGACCATGTTCGAGCTAGCCTTTTTTTATTAGCTGATGAAAAGGCGGTTACTCCTAGCAATAAAGATCAAGGTTATATTTTGCGTCGCCTGATTCGTCGAGCGGTGCGTTTGGCTAATAGTTGGCCGGTCTCAGCTGAAGAAGTTTTGGTTGGTGTTGCTAGAGCAATTACTCAGATTATGGGAGAGGCCTATCCGGAATTGATTACTAAACAAGCTTTTATTATTAATGAATTTCAGCAAGAAATAATTAAATTTAGAGCTACTCTGGATCGTGGACTTAAAGAATTACAACGCTTTATTGAAACCGGTCAGCCAATTAGTGGTGCCCAGGCCTTTATGCTTTATCAGAGTTATGGTTTCCCTTTAGAAATGACTCAAGAATTAGCCAGTGAATCAGATTGTCAAGTTGATGAGATTGGTTTTCAAACTGAATTAGCTAAACATCAAGCATTATCTAGAACGGCGGCGGCTGGTAAATTTAAAGGAGGTTTAGCTGATGACTCTATTACTACTACTCGATTGCATACGGCTGCTCATCTTTTATTGCAGGCTTTGCGGAAAGTTCTTGGGTCTGATGTTTATCAGCGGGGTAGCAATATTACTGCTGAGCGTTTGCGGTTTGATTTTTCTTATCCGGAAAAATTAGCGGCTGAGCAAATTAATCAAGTAGAAAATATTGTTAATCAGCAAATCGATTTAGATTTATCAGTTAATTGTCAAGAGATGTCTTTAGATCAAGCCCGCCAACAAGGGGCGATGGGTATTTTTGAGGCTAAATATGGTCAACGAGTCAAAGTTTATACCATTGGCGATGATCAGCCGTTTAGCCAAGAAATTTGTGGTGGTCCTCATGTTCAAAAAACTGGTGAGTTGGGGCATTTTCGGATTACTAAAGAAGAAAGTAGTAGTGCTGGTGTTCGGCGAATTAAGGCGGTATTAGAATAAGGTAATGAATCAAGCAACTGTTTTAATTACTGGTGGAGCTGGCTATATTGGCTCACATGCTGTTAAATTATTTTTAAACCAAGGTTATCGGGTTGTGGTATTTGATAATTTATCACGCGGTTGGCGTCAATCTCTAGATATTTTATCGTCGCTTGGTGATTTAGTTTTCGTTCAAGGAGATTTAACTAACTCAGCTGATTTGGCTGAGCTTTTTAGTCATTATATTTTTGATGGTGTTCTTCATTTTGCGGCTGTTTGTCTAGTTGATGAATCAATGTCGCAACCTGAACTTTATTTTCACAATAATGTTTTGGGCAGTTTTAATTTATTGGAACAGTTGCGTCAGCATAATTGTCCGCCACTGATTTTTTCATCAACTTGTGCCGTTTATGGTGAAAGTCAATATTTACCAATGGATGAACAGCATCCAACTAATCCGGCTAATCCTTATGGTGAGTCTAAGTTGATGGTTGAAAAAATGATTCAATGGTATGGCTGTCAACATCAATTGTCCCATGTTATTTTACGCTATTTTAATGTTTGTGGGGCTGATCGTCAGGGCATGATTGGTGATAGTAAACAACCTAGTCAATTATTAATGCAAAATGCGGTTCGTGGTGCTTTAAATATTGAGCCGTTTGCCTATACTTGTGGTCGAGTGGATACGCCCGATGGCACACCGATTCGTGATTATATTGATGTCGAAGATTTAGTGGCGGCCCATGCTGCCGCTTATAATTATTTAGTAAAAGGCGGTGATAGTCGAATTTTTAATTTAGGCAATGGTCGTGGCTACAGTGTTCAAGAAATTGTTCAGGCAGTTGAAGATTATTTTAATTGTCGACTAGTTAAAGGAGAGGCACCGCTGCGTCAAGGTGAATATGCCCAGGTTTATGCTGATAATAATTTGGCCAAACAAGTACTTGGTTGGCAACCAGCTAAAAACTTGACTGATAGTTTAGCTAGTCTGGGTTGTTGGTATAAAAATTTTCCTAATGGCTATCAATTTTAATGGTCTAACTGCTAGCCCTTGACAGATATTAGCTTTACCCTTATAATTGGACTATATTTACAAATTAAATAGTTAGACATAGTAATAATTTATCAGCGACTGGCTTGATAAATTATTTTATGTTAGTAAAAATAATTAATGACCAAAGCTGTTAGCGAAACCAATGCTTCCAAAAATTTTCTAGAATGTGAAGGAGAAATTTTGGAATTGATGCCTGGTTTGACTTTTAAAGTCCAACTGGAGAATGGCCACGAATTATTAGCTCATTTGTCAGGCAAAATGCGAATTAATAAGATTCGTTTAGCACCTGGTGATCGAGTTCGTTTAGAAATCAGTCCTTACGACTTGACCAAGGGGCGGGTCATTTACCGTCTCTAATTAATGTAGAGCAAGTATGAAAGTGAGAGCTTCTGTAAAAAAAATCTGTAAAGATTGTAAAATAATCCGCCGATTTAATCGGGTTCAGGTTATTTGTAAAAACCCTAAGCATAAGCAGCGGCAGGGTTAGTTATAATTTATATTTTATATGGTAATACGTATAGCGGGCGTTACTTTGCCCAATGACAAACGAATTGAAGTAGCTTTAACCTATATTTATGGTATTGGTTTGACTAAATCGCAGAATATTTTGACTAAAGCTAAAGTTGATTCAAGTATTCGAACCAAGGATCTTAGTGAAGATCAGGCTAACCAATTGAGAGTTTTGATTGAGAAGAGTGAGCGAGTTGAGGGTGATTTACGACGTGAAGTTAGCGGCAACATTAAGCGCCTTAAAGATATTGGCTCTTATCGCGGTGCTCGCCATAGCCGTAATTTACCTTGTAATGGTCAGAGAACCAAAACCAATAGTCGAACTGTGCGTGGCAATCGTCGCCAAACCATGGGTTCTGGCCGTCGGCTAACTGGTCAAAAGACCTAGAATTCAGTAATTAATGTAGTTGTCTTATTTATGACTGACGAACAAAAAACCGTTGATCAACAGGTCACCCCTGAAATAGCAGCGGATCCAATTATTCCAGCTAATCAACCAGCCGCGGTGGCTACCGGGCCGGTTATGGAAGAATTGCCTGAAGAAATCAAAAAGAAATTGGAAAAAACTAAGGCTAATCGTTTAGCTGTTACTAAGGGTAAACGCCGTCGCCGTAAAGTTGAACGGACTTTAACGGTTGGTAATGTTTATATCAAATCAACCTATAATAATACTATTGTTACTATTACCGATGAAAACGGAGACGTAGTTTCTTGGGCCAGTGCCGGTTTAGCCGGTTTTAAGGGTCCTAAAAAATCGACACCTTATGCCGCTCAAATTATTACTAGAATTGCTGTTGAGCGAGCTAAAGAGATGGGTTTGACTGACGTTAGTGTTTTTGTTAACGGTGTAGCTACTGGCCGTGAAGCAGCTATTCGGGCGCTTAATGCTAATGGTTTAGTAGTGACTTCTATTAAAGATGTGACGCCGGTGCCGCACAATGGTTGCCGCCAGCGTAAACCCAGACGGGTCTAATTATTGTTTGTAATTGTTTGTATGTCCAAATATCTAGGTGCCGCTTGTAAACTATGTCGCCGTGAAGGCGAGAAATTAATGCTCAAAGGTGAGCGTTGCAGTTCTAGTAAATGCGCGCTATCTCGTCGCAATTTTCCACCAGGCTTTCATGGTCCTAAAGGCCGTCCACGTCAATCTGAATATAGCTTGCAATTGCGTGAAAAACAAAAGGCCAAGCGAATGTTTGGTTTGCTGGAAAAACAATTTCATTTGACTTTTTTAGCAGCTAAAAAACAAGCTGGTGATGCTGGTGAAAATTTATTGCGCTTACTAGAAATGCGTTTAGATAATGCTGTTTATCGAGCTGGTTTTGCTGATTCTCGCTCCAAAGCACGACAATTAGTGGCTCATGCTCATTTTACTGTTAATGGTCGACGAGTTGATATTCCTTCTTATCGAATTAAGCCGGGTGATATTATTACTGTTAAGGCTAGTCAGCGTCGCAATAAGATTTTTAATGGTTTGGGTGAAAAATTATTAAAAAAGAATTTTCAAGCCCCAGGTTGGTTGTTTTTAGAGGCTACTGATTTGGAGGCTAAAATTTTACATGAACCAAAAAAAGAGGATCTAGAGAAGAATATTAATACTCAAATGATTGTTGAGTTTTACGCTCGCTAATTTTTAGCTCAAATTTAACCATTTTATTATGGAAAAAATTGCTTTGCCACAAAAAATGACTGCTTTGCCAGGCAGCCAACTAAATGAAGAGTTGATTATTGTTGAACCATTTTTCCCAGGTTATGGCACGACTGTCGGCAATGCCTTGCGCCGAGTTTTGTTGTCATCTTTACCAGGTGCTGCTGTAGTTGGAGTTAAGGTTTCTGGAGCCGAACATGAATTTATGGGTTTGCCCGGGATTCAAGAAGATATTTTAGCGATTGTTTTAAATCTAAAGAAATTACGATTGCAAATTTTTAGTGAAGAGATTTGTAAATTAACTTTAGATGTTAGCGGTAAAAAAGTGGTTACGGCCGCCGATATTACTCCTAATAGTCAAGTTGAGATTATAAATAGTGACTTGGTTTTGGCTAATTTAACCAGCTCAGATGCTGTTTTAACCATGGAAATTTTTGTCAGTAATGGCCGTGGCTATGAGATGGTTGAAAATCGGCCAAAAGTCAAGAAAGAAATTGGTTATATTGAAATTGATTCAATGTATACACCGGTGATTGCCGCTGGATTGAGTGTAGAGAATGTTCGAGTTGGCAATATGGTCAACTGGGATAAGCTTATTTTAAGAATTTTAACCGATGGTACCATTACTCCAAAACAGGCCTTTATTGATGCTAATCAAATTTTAATTGATCAGTTTACTTCAATTGCCAATTTATCCTCAGATTCAGTCTCAACTGATCAGATTGAAACAAATGATACTACTGAAATTATTGCTGATCCAGAAGTTATTGAGACTCAAATCGAAATTGAAGCTGAGAAAGAAAAGGTTGTTAAGCAGCCAGCTAAGAAGTCGGTTGCTAAAAAAGAAGTGGCTACCAAACCAGTTAAGAAAAAGGCTAAAAGCCAATCTAAATAGTTTAAGAGTTTTTTAAGGATATTGTATGCGTCACAGAAATCAAGGTGTAATCTTGGGTCGATTGAAAGGGCCGCGCGAAATGATGTTAAGAAATTTAGCGTCTAGCGTTTTGATGCACGAATTTGTTGTTACTACTAAAGCCAAAGCAAAGGCGGTTCAGCCAATGGTTGAGCATTTTTTAACTATAGCTAAGGCCGGTGATTTGACTGCTCGGCGTAGTCTATTAGCTAGCTTACCTCAAAAAGAAGCGGTTACCCAAGCTTTGAGTTTGGCTGAGCGGTATCAGGCTAGAAATGGTGGCTATACTCGTATTATTAATTTAGGGCCTCGTCAAGGCGATGGCGCTGAACAAGCTCGTCTTGAATTAGTTTAATTTCTGTTTATGATTGATCGAGAAATTCATAAAATTGATGCTACCGGCCAAGCTATTGGTCGTTTAGCCACTCAGGTGGCTACGTTACTGCGTGGTAAAAATAAAGCCACCTATCAACCCCATCTTGATGAAGGAGATGTGGTTTATATTAGTAATATTCGTCAAGTTGTCTTTACTGGTAAAAAACTTGAACAAAAAAATTATTATCGCCATAGCGGCTATCCGGGTGGTCTTAAGACCCTCAAAATGCGTGATCTGCAGGCCAGTCAGCCAGATCAAGTTTTACGGCGAGCTGTTAAACAGATGCTGCCGGCCAATCGTTTGCGCGATGGTATGCTTAAGCGCCTGATCATTAATTAGTTTACGATTATGATGGAAGAATTAGACATTTTAGAACAAGATGATAGTAAGTCCAAGGCTTCAGCCAAGATTATGGATGAATCAATTGATTATAGCCTAGTCAAAGAATTCACTGGCAAATATATTGTTGCTGTTGGCAAACGTAAGACTTCAACTGCCCAGATTCGTTTATATGAAAAAGGCAGTGGAGTTATTGTTGTTAATGGTCAAGCATTAGCTGCTTATTTTCCGGTTTTATCTTATCAGGCGGCGGTTGTTCAACCTTTGCGAGTTTCTGGTTTACAAAAGAATCTTGATTTTTCAGTTTTAGTTAGTGGTGGTGGTAAGTCTGGTCAGGCCGAAGCGATTGCTCATGGTATTGCCCTGTGTTTAGTTAAGCTAAATGAAGAATTAAAGCCAGTTCTTAAAGCTAAGGGATTAATGACTCGTGATGCTCGTATTAAGGAGCGCAAAAAGCCAGGTCTTAAACGTGCTCGTCGTGCCCCACAGTGGAGTAAGCGTTAATTTACGTTCTTTTACTTTTCTATATTTCAAAAAATCCTCCTTATGGAGGGTTTTTTGTTTTTCACTGATAATCCTATGGTCGCTTATATGGTGGTAAAATTGATAATAGTATTGTTTCTAGTATAATATAATATATTAGAAAAATGGTTTCTTGGGTATTTAGATATATAAGAAAATCTATTTATGTTGACAATTGACTGTCAACTGTCAACATGATAATGTTTAAGCGTAAGTTTATAATTAATAAATATGAATACTCGTGAAAAAATAATTAAGCTGATAAAAGAAAGAGGCCAGATTACAGCAAGTGAAATAGCTGAATATTTGGATATTTCTAGGCAGGCGCTGTATAGGCATTTACCAGAGTTACTTATTGGTAAGCAAATAATTAAAATCGGGCATCCACCAAAAGTTTTTTATACTTTAAACAAACAGAAATTGGAAAACTCCAGTTATGTAATTGATAATGAAATAAAAAAGATTATTGATCATAATTATTATATTATCACTCCGAGTGGTAAAAAAATGGAGGGATTAGCCGGTTTTGTTTATTGGTGTGAAAAGCAAGAATTGCCGATTGAAAAAACGGCTAAAGAATATACAGATACTTTGAAGAAATATTCAAACTTCAGAAGGGACGGTCTTATTGATGGTATGCAAAAAATAGCAGGTACATTTAAAGAGGCGTATTTAGATGATATTTACTATCTTGATTTTTATAGTATTGAAAGATTTGGTAAAACTAAACTTGGCCAAATGTTGCTATATGCTAAGCAAAGTCAAAATAAAAAACTAATGAAAGAATTGATTGATGATATTAGATCAACAGTGGAACGTTTGATTAAAAGATTTAAAATCAATGGTGTCTGTTTTGTTCCACCGACAGTTAAAAGAGAAGTGCAGTTTATGAATGAATTGAGGAAAAAATTGAATTTGTCAGTCAGAGAGATAGCTATTACTAAAATAAAAACCGACATTATTATTCCGCAAAAGACTTTAAATAAGTTGCAGGATAGAATTGAAAACGCTCAAACAACCTTTGTGGTACAAGAAACTGGATTTTTCAAAAATATTCTTTTGATCGATGATGCGGTCGGTTCCGGAGCAACTCTAAATGAAATAGCTAGAAAGATTAAAGAAAAAAACATTGCTAAAAAGGTGGTCGGTTTAACTATTACCGGGAGCTTTAAGGGATTTGATGTTATTAGTGAGGTATAATTTTAAAATTTCAGGTTCTTTTATAGATGGTTTTCATTGCTCACTACGATTAAATGTTGTATATTAAGAATAGTTTTAAGCCTGATTTTTATGTCTATTCGAGTTACCAATATTGCTAAAAATACTTCTTATTTTACCTTAGCTCTGATTTTGCAAAAGGTTATTTCATTAACCTATTTTACAATTTATGCTAGAGTGCTCGGTCCAGCTGATTTAGGTAAATATTATTTGACTATTTCTTTAACCAGTATTTTTGCTATTTTTATTGATGTTGGCCTGTCTAATGTTTTAACTAGAGAGGTGGCTAAAGATCAACGACGAACTAGCGAATGGTTGGGTTCGGCTTTGGCAATTAAGCTACCGTTAGCGGCTTTAACTTCGTTGGCGGTTATTATTTTGGTTAATTGGCTTGGTTATCCAGAATTAACCAGACACTTGGTTTATTTGTCGATCATTTGCATGGTTCTTGACTCGTTTACTTTGACTTTTTTTGCTTGTTCACGAGGTTTTCATAATCTAAAATTTGAGAGCATTTCTTCAGTTATTTTTCAAGCAATTGTCTTAGTGGCTAGTTTATTTATTTTACAACGGGGCGGTGGTGTGCGTTGGTTGATGGTTTCCTTATTATTAGCCAGTGCTTATAATTTTAGTTATTCTTTAATAATTTTATGGCGTTATTGGCGGATACCAATTAGGCCACGCTGGCATTGGCCATTATTAAAACAATCATTTTGGTTAGCTGTCCCGTTTGCTGGTTATGCTATTTTTCAGCGTGGCTATGTTTATTTAGATGTTGTTTTATTGTCAAAACTAGCTGGTGATGTTGCGGTCGGTATTTACCAAGTTCCCTTTAAGATTATTAACGCTCTACAATTTTTACCAATGGCGTTTATTGCTTCGTTATATCCGGCGCTAAGTCTTTATTGGCAAGAAAATCGTCAGCAATTATCAGTGACATTTGTTCGAGCCATGCATTATTCGGCGATTATCTCGTTGCCATTAGCCATTGGTGGTTGGGTGGTAGCTGATCAATTAGTGGCGATTTTTAGTTCCGATTATCAGGCCGCGGCCTGGCCACTGCGCTGGTGTTTATTAGCAGTACCTTTTATGTTTTTAAGCTATCCAATTGGCTCATTACTTAATGCTTGTGATCGTCAACGGGCTAATACTTATAATATGTTAATTGTTTTATCAGTCAGTGTGGCAATGAACTTATTATTAATTCCTCGCTGGGGTGTTTTAGGTGCTAGCTGGACAGTGGTGGTTACTAATGCTTTATTAGTTATTCTGGGTTTGTGGAAAATTAGATTAATTTTGCAGAATCCAGCAAATTGGCTTAAGAAATTTGGTCAAACTATGTTAGCTGCTTTATTGATGGGGCTAATAATTTGGCAATTTAGTAGTTCTTTGCCAATTGTAGTTACTTTAATAATTAGTGGACTAGTTTATGGTCTAGCGCTTTTATTGACTGGTTCAATTAATTTATCTGATATGCGTAGTGTGTTCGGCTCTTTTAGTCGTTCTTCAGCTGATTAATTATGCGTTGTTTATTAGCGACATTAGAATATCCACCCTTTCATGGGGGTATTGCTCATTATTATGGACACTTGGTAGCTAGTTGGCCTAATGATTCAAATATATCAGTGATAACTAATCAAGACTATCGATTGCAGGCAAAATCTGGTTATTGGCCGTGGCGTCGAGCTTTTTGGACAATTAGTCGATTGATTCGTCAACAAAAAATTGATTTTATTTTGGTTGGTCAAGTTTTGCCGATTGGTACAGTTGTGTGGTTATTGTCATGGCTAATGCCTATTAAATATGGAGTTTTTTTGCATGGAATGGATTGGGGGATGGCTTCGTCGCAACCTCGTAAATTATGGTTAGCTACTAGAGTTATTCGACGATCGTCAGTGGTTTTAGCAGCCAATAATTATGTGGCCGATTTAATTAAAGAAAACTTGCCAGAAGTTAGTAGTCGTTTATTGGTGATTAATCCTGGGTTAGATAATTGTCAGCCACCCGCTATTTCTGATAAATATTTAAGTGATTTACGTAACCGCTATCATTTAAATGGTTGTCAAGTTTTATTGACTGTTGGTCGATTGGTCGAACGTAAGGGGATTGATAAGGTTATTACTGCCCTTCCCAATTTATTAAAAAAATATCCTCAATTAAGTTATGTTGTAGTTGGCCAAGGCCCTTATTTGGAAGTTTGCCAACAATTAGTCGCTGAATTAGCTATTAGTGATGCTGTTATTTTTATTGATAATGCTGATGATCGGCAGCGATCGGCTTGGTATCAATTGGCTGATATTTTTATTATGCCCGCTCGTCAAATTGGTGGTGATTTTGAGGGTTTTGGTATTGTTTATTTAGAGGCTAACCAAGCCGGTAAGCCAGTTATTGCTGGTCGATCTGGTGGGGTTGGTGATGCGGTTGTTGATGGATTAAATGGTTTATTAATTAATCCGGAATCAATTGACGATATTATTGAGGCGGTTGGTCGCTTATTAGACAATGATGATTTGCGACAAAAACTTGGTCAGGCTGGCCAAGAACGTTTACTGGATTTTTTATGGCCGGTTCAGGCTGAAAAAATAAGTAGTTTTATTAATAAACTTTGTTGATAAATTTATGATTTCTGTCATTATTCCGGTTTATAATCAGGCCGATAAAATTGGTTTATGTTTGGATAGTTTATTAATTCAAACTTATCGTGACCTTGAAATAATTATTGTTGATGATGGTTCATCTGATCAGTTAGATCAGGTTTTATTAGCTTATGAGTCGAAATTACGAGAGTCAGGTTTATCTTATAAAATAATTGTGCAAACTAATCAAGGGTCTAATCCGGCTCGTAATCGGGGATTGGCTGAAGCTTCTGGTGAATATTTATTGTTTAGTGATGCCGATATCCAGTGGCGATCAGATGCTTTGGAAAAACTATTCAATAGTCTAAAAACTAATCCTCAGGCTAGCTATTGTTATTCGTCTTTTCGTTTTGGTTGGAAGAAATTTAGATTATGGCCGTTTGATGCTGATCGTTTAAGGCGCCAGCCCTATGTTCACACTTCAGCTTTAGTTCGACGAGCTGATTTCCCAGGTTTTGATAATCAGATTAAACGCCTACAAGATTGGGATGTTTGGTTGACGATGCTTGCTAATGGTAAGGTTGGTTTATTTTATGATGATTTTTTATTTACCGTAGCTAGTGGTGGACATATTAGTAGCTGGTTACCAAGTTTTGCTTATAAATTTTTGCCATTTTTGCCACGAGTTAAAAAATATCGTCGCGCTGAAGCGATTTTACGAGCCAAACATCATTTGCCAATATGATTAAAAATTATTTGCGATTTTGGTGGGTTATTATTATTGTTATTTTATTAAGTTTGCTTATTTGGCTTTGGCCAAACCAGGTTGGTTTTTTCAGTAATCAGCAATTAATTTTACCTAATGGTCAAATAGCTAAAATCAGGCTATTAACTACTCAACAGGACAAATATACTGGTTTTAGTAACCAAGATCGGCCTTGTGCAGATTGTGGATTATTGTTTGTTTGGCCAACCTTGCTTCAACCAATTATGGTAATGCGTGAAATGCGTTTCCCTCTAGATTTTATATGGTTAAAAGATAAACAAATTATTCAATTGACTAGTGACGTTCAACCAGAAAGTGGTCCTGATTTTATTAAATATCAATCAGATCGGCCGGTTGATGCTGTTTTAGAGATGCCGGCTGGTTTTATTTATCGCCATAATTTACAAATTGGTCAATCACTGGATTGGCGTTAATTATTAAAATTAATGAAACAATTAATTAATTGGCCTTTTGTCCGCCACGCTTTAGAAGTAATTATAATTATTGAAGCATTATCGGCGCTAGTTTATTTTTATCCAGCCATTAGCCCGATTGTTTTTATGGTTATTGTGGCCGGTATTATTTGGTTGGCTGTGACTAAATTAGAATGGGCTATTTATGCTCTTTTACTGGAATTATTAATTGGTTCTAAGGGTTATTTATTATCAATGATGATTGATGATTTTCGTTTGTCGATTCGGATTGCTATTTGGCTAGTTATTTTAGCGGTTTGGTCGATTCAATTATTGTGGTCAATTTATCGTCGGCAAACTAGATTAATTGATTTATGGCATCGTTTACGACCAACTGGTTGGTTAATTCTATTGTTGATGCTTGGTTGGGGAGCAATTAATGCCTTGGTGCGGGGTAATCAACCTGGTAATGTTTTTTTTGATGCCAATGGTTGGTTATTTTGGTTAATTATTTTACCGATTTTAGCAGTTAAAAATTGGTCGGCTGCTCGTTTGTATTCAATTATAACAGCTGGTTTGGCTTGGTTAACAATTAAAACTGGTTTATTATTGTATGCCTTTACTCATATTTCACCAATTTGGCAGTCTATTATTTATCGTTGGGTTCGTGATAGTCAGATTGGTGAAATTACGCGGATGTCTTCTCAGTTTTATCGTATTTTTATTCAATCGCAGATTTATTTATTGATTTTTATAATTATTGCTGCCTGGCAATTGGCCAGATTAATACCGCGCCGTCATTGGTTAAGTTGGTTATTGTCTAAAAATGGCTGTTTTTGGCTGGTAGCAATTGGTTTAGCTCTAATGCCAATTATTGTTGGATTTTCTAGGAGTTTTTGGTTTAGTTTGGTTATTATGATGCTATTTTTGTTAATAGTTATTTGGCGACGGTATCGGTGGCCGGTTGTTTGGCGATGGTCGTTGGCAATGTTATTGACTGGTTTTATCTCGTTATTGTCAATTATGGTTATTGTTAACTTTCCTTGGCCTAGACCACAATTGTCGTTTAATGCTGGTAATATTTTAGAAGAACGACTAGGTAATTTAGACAGTGAGGCTGGTGCTTCTTCGCGGTGGTCATTATTGCCAAAAATGGTTCAATCAATTGGTCAAGCACCATTATTGGGTCAAGGATTTGGTACAACTATTACTTATCGTTCAGCAGATCCGCGGATTTTAGAAAATGAGTCCAGCGGTTATTATACAACCTATGCTTTTGAGTGGGGTTGGTTGGATATTATCCTTAAATTTGGTTTAATTTGGGCGATTTGGTATTTTAGCTGGCTTGGTCGAGCGGCTCAACAAGCTTGGCGAATTGATATAGTTGGTGAAGGCTGGACAATTGGTTTATTGTCGATTGCCGCTGTTCATTTTTTTAGTCCATATCTTAATCATCCTTTAGGGATAATTTGGCTAGTTGGTTTATTGGCTTGGCTAGCTCAACGACAAAAATATGAATCATTATCTGATTGCTAGTTTAGCCGCTTTTGGTTTAGCGGTCGGTCTAACTCCACTAATTAAACAAATAGCCTGGCGTCTTAATATTATTGATCGACCCGACAATCTTCGTAAATTACAAACTAAACCGGTTGCATTATTGGGTGGTTGGGCGATTTTTATAGCTACTAGCTTAGTTTTATGGTTTAGTCGAGAATATTTAACCGCTGGAGATTTAATCAATTATAATTGGTTGGGGGTTTGGTTGGGTGGTCTGATAATTATGATTGGTGGATCTTTGGATGATCGTTATAATTTGCGTCCCCAGCAGCAGATTATTTTTCCATTATTGGCGATTATTGTAGTGATTATTGGTGGGGTTGGTATCAAAAAAATTACTGGACTTGATGGTCAATTGATTTTTTTAAATAATTGGCAGATTAGTTTATTTGATTGGCGGGGAATGATGCGTCATTTTGTAATTATCGCTGATTTATTCACTTTTTTTTGGTTAATGGGCATGATGTATACTACTAAATTATTAGATGGCTTAGATGGCCTGGTGACTGGTCTTAGTGGTATTGGTGGTTTAATTATTGCTTTATTTACTTTAACAACTAGATATTATCAGCCAGACATTGCTCTGGCTAGTTTTGTCTTTGCTGCGGCTTGTTTTGGTTTTTTGGTTTATAATTGGTCACCAGCTAAAATTTATTTGGGTGATGGTGGGTCGTTATTGCTCGGTTATTTTTTAGGAGTTTTAGCAATAATTTCTGGTGGCAAAATTGCTATTGCTTTATTAATTATGGGTGTACCGATTTTAGACGCGGCTTGGGTTATTCTTCGCCGCTTATTTAGTGGTCGTAATCCTTTTAAGACTGCTGATCTTCAACATTTGCACCATCGTTTTAGAAAATTGGGTTGGAGTACTAAGCGAACCGTTATTGTTTATTATTCGATTTCTTTAGTTTTTGGCTTAAGTGCCTTATTTTTACAAAGCCAAGGTAAGCGCTTGGCTCTGTTATTACTTTTTTTATTAATGGCGGTTGCTGTTCTTTATTTTTCTCGTCTTGACAAGCCGGCTCAAAAACTTTAAGATAAGAACATACCTACCCCGAAAGGTTTTATTTTTTAATACAAATATCAAGTAATATGTCTAAATTCGCCATAATTGCTACCGGCGGTAAACAATATAAAGTTCAGCCTGGCCAAACTTTGCAGGTTGAAAAACTGCCTTTTGATTCATCGACCGATGTTCAGTTGGATACTTTGTTATTAGTTGACGATCAGTCTAGTGATATTCAGGTTGGTCGACCACTATTGGAACAAAAAGTGACTGCTAAAGTGGTTGAACATGGTAAGCGCGATAAAATCACTGTAGTAAAATATAAAAACAAAACTCGTTACAAGCGAACACTTGGTCATCGTCAGCCGTTTACCAGGCTCGAGATTCAAGCTTGGTAGTCTTAATAAAACAACCCCTAGTTGGGTTGTTTTTGTTTTTAGGCTATTGACTTATTTTAATAAAGATGTTAAATTTTAAATACTGTTTTTATTACTGATAAGTTAAATTTTAGTTTATGGCTACCAAGACTCGATCTTTGGATCATGCTTTTTTAACTGATAATTTTTCTTTACTTAAATTAGTCAAGAAATTACTACAAAAAGTTAACCCGCGCGAACGCGATATTTTGACGCGTCGTTTTGGTTTGAATAATCAACGCCGACAGACTTTAGAGCAGATTGGTATCAGTTATGGACTGACTCGAGAAAGAGTTCGGCAGATTGAAGCAGCTGGTCTTAAGAAATTAAAGAAAATGCGTGAAATGGAAAAACAATTAGTTTCATTGCGCAGTGCTCTTGATGAATTATTGTCAGATAATGGTGGATTGATGGATAAATATTATTTGCAAACCAGTTTCTTATTTTTTAGCAAAGAAACCTTGAAAGAATCTGATTTATTGGTTTATGGTAATAATTTTGATTTTTTAGTTTCTAAAGTATTGGCCGATGATTTTGATCCAATTAGTTCTGATTTATTTAATGATTCAATTAAATTAAAATATCAGGCAATTGATCATTTAGAAAAATTAGCTCAACAATTAGTTGATCAAGTTCACCAAACCAAGCGTCTTTTCTTAGTTGAGGATTTAATTAAATTAAGTTTTGATTTAGAGGCTTTTAAAGAAAATGCTGATAAATTAGTTAGTGCCAATAAGCTTGATTTAGCTAGTGCTTTATCTGGTAGTGATAATTTTCAGGATGGCCAATTGCTTAATAAATATAAGCCAATTTATTCAGTTCTTCGAGCGGTTCGTCAAGTTGAACAAAATAAGTTTGGTTCTTGGGGGCAGGCTGATTTACCAGAGATTAAACCACGAACTATTACTGATAAGATTTATTTGGTTCTCAAAGAAGCTGATAAGCCCCTTCATTTTCGAGAAATAGCTGAACGAATTAATCATATTTTTGCCGATAAACCAGCTAATTCGGCCACTGTTCATAATGAGTTAATTCTTGATGATCGTTATGTTTTAGTTGGTCGAGGGATTTATGCTCTCAAAGAATCTGGCTATCAAGCCGGTCGGGTAGTTGATATTGTTATTAATATTCTTGGGCGAGCTCGGCATTCTTTATCCAAAGATGATATAATCGATAAGGTTTTAACTCAAAGATTAGTCAAACGAGCGACTGTTAATTTGATTTTGTCTAATAAGAAATTATTTCAAAAATTGCCGGATGGCACCTATTCTCTCCATGAATCAGTCGCTATCTAAATAGCTAGTCTTTTACTTTATCGATGTCTATGATAAACTGAAGACAAGATTAGTCGATTGATTATGGAGATAATTTTAAATTTAGCCCCGATATTAGGTTTTTTTAATTTGCCAGCTGACGAGATGTTTCGGCGGATTATTTTATATTATGGTTGGATGATTCCAGCCATAATTTTTTTACATGGAGCTGGTTATGTTTGGATGGCTTGGCGTCGTCGTTTATTTTTTCGTAAGCAAAATTTCTTATTATTGGCCATTGATATCCCCAGAGGCAATGAACAGACACCTAAGGCTTTGGAAAACATGTTATCTTATTTAGCTGGAGCCCATTCTTCGGTTAATTTGATTGAGAAATATTGGGAAGGCAAGTTTCAGCTGGGTTTTAGTTTTGAAATTGTTGGGATCGATGGTTATATTCAGTTTTTAATTCGGACTCCAGTAGCGATGCGTAGTTTGGTGGAGACAGCGGTTTATTCTCAATATCCAGATGCTGAAATTGCTGAAGTGGAGGATTATATTAATACTGTACCAGATACTTTTCCTGATCCAGAATTTGATGTTTGGGGATCTGAGTGGATTCCAGTCCAAAGAGTACCTCAATATCGACAAGCTTTACCGATTAAGACTTATAAAGATTTTGAATATCAATTTGGTCGGCCTGAGTATTATTTTAAGGATCCAATGGCGACCTTAATGGACCTAATGAGCTCTTTGCGTCCAGGTGAGCAGATCTGGTACCAATTATTAGTTTTGCCAATCGCGGCTGACGAATGGTTTGTTATTGGTAAGCCGGCCATTGATGATATTTTAGGAGTTAAGCCTAAACAAACCTCGACAATTATTGATAAATTTTTTGAAGGGTTTATTGAATTAATGAGTCAATTTAGTGAGGCAATCTATAGTATTTGGGGTAATATTGAAAAAACACCGACCAAAGAAGAAAAGAATGATCCACTGAAGATGATGAATTTATTGCCAGTTCAGAAGAAACAGATTGAAGCTATTCAGGAAAAGATTTCCAAAATGGGTTATGGTATTAAATTGCGGATGGTTTATGTTGCTCGTCGTGAAGTTATGAATAAACCTAAAGCGGCCAATGGCTTCGTTGGTTTTATTAAGCAGTTCAATAGCAATGATTTAAATGCGCTCAAGCCAGACACCTCCATGACCATGACCTCGTCTAATTATTTTAATAAGCTTAATTATATTATTCGTAAAAAGAATAAGATTATTCGAGCTTATAAAAATCGAGACGATACTGCTGGTCGAGCAATGTGGTTTTTGAATGTTGAGGAAATTGCTTCATTGTGGCATTTCCCAATTGAGAGCGTAGTTAAAGCACCGTTGATTCAAAAAACTAGTAGTAAAAAAATGGAACCACCAATGGCTTTGCCAGTTGATAATGCTGTTCAAGAAGATATTGAATTAGAAAAATTATTTGGCTCGATTGAAGAAAATGGTTTATTTACTGATGTTGCTGATGACAATATTGTTGCTCAAGCTGATTCTTTGGAAGCTGATCATAATGATACCGGTTATCATCAGGCACCGCCACCTAGTAATTTACCAGGAGTTTAATACAAATCTATGAATCAAGAAGTTACTTTATTTGGTGAAACTACTTTTCGTAACCAGGGCCATAAGTTTGGTATTAAATTTGACGACCGTCGTCGTCATATGTATGTCATTGGTAAGTCAGGTATGGGTAAATCAACTCTTTTAGAAAACATGGTCATTCAAGATATTAATAAAGGCCGTGGTTTGGCTGTGGTTGATCCGCATGGTGATTTAGCTGAAAAAATCTTGAGTTATATCCCGGAAAAAAGAATTAAAGATGTAGTTTATTTTAATCCGTCTGATGCTGAATATCCAATTGCTTTTAATGTTGTTGAGCAAGTTGATCCACATCTTCGTCATTTGGTAGCCTCTGGTTTAATTGGAGTTTTTCAAAAGTTATGGGCTGATTCTTGGGGGCCTCGTTTGGAATATATTTTACGGAATGCAATTTTGGCTGTTCTTGATTATCCTGGATCGACTTTACTGGCGATTACTCGAATGTTGTCAGATAAGAATTTTCGTAAAAAAGTGATTGATAAGATTCAAGATCCAGTAGTTAAAGCTTTTTGGGTTAATGAATTTAGTGGTTATAATGATAAATTTGCTTCAGAAGCAGTGGCACCAATTCAGAATAAGGTTGGACAATTTTTGTCTAGTGCTTTAATCCGTAATATTGTTGGTCAAGTTAAGTCGTCGATTGATATCCGTGAAATTATGGATAGTGGCAAGATTTTAATTATGAATTTAAGCAAGGGGCGAATTGGTGAAGATAATTCAGCCTTGCTTGGTTCAATGATGATTACTAAAATTCAATTAGCGGCCATGAGTCGAGTTGATACGCCCGAAGAAGATCGGCGTGATTTTTATCTTTTTGTTGATGAATTTCAAAATTTTGCTACTGATAGTTTTGCTAATATTTTATCGGAAGCTCGTAAATATCACCTTAGTTTAATTTTGGCTCATCAATATATTGAGCAATTGAGCGACAATGTTCGAGCCGCTGTGTTTGGTAATGTTGGTACTCTGGTTACTTTTAGAGTTGGGGCGACTGATGCTGAATTTTTAGCCAAAGAATTTTTACCATTATTTAATGAAGAAGATTTAGTTAATATTCCCAAGTTTAATTTTTATTTAAAGTTAATGATTGACGGACTTACTTCTGATCCTTTTTCAGCTCGAACTTTGCCACCACTAAGCCGAGCCGAACAAACTGAAAATTTAGCGGCCGTGATTGATTATACTAGAACAAATTATGCTAGTCGTCGAGATATCGTTGAAGAAGGGATTATGCGCTGGCATTTAAATCAAGATGATGATCAAGTTATAGTTGAGAAAAGCTCTAAACCGGTAATTAAGTCAGCTAAAATTAATCAGCCGATTATTGAAAAAAAGGCTGAAGAACAGCGTTTTCCAGCCTTATGTGATGGTTGTGGTCAAGAAACTACTACTAGGTTTGTGCCGGATGGTCAACGACCAGTTTATTGTCCAGACTGTTTACGTCGTTATCGAGCTGAACAAAGTCAGCGTCAACAATTATCAAAATCTGCACCGAGCCGACTGGACAAACAGTCATTAACTACTGCGGATTTATCATTAGGGCAGATAAAGGTTAAATAGCAGCAAATAAATGGTTAATGATTATTTAAAAATTGGCCGAGCTACTGATTTAATTGGTCGAGAGCGTTGGTTTTATCGATTATTAGAAATTATGCCCGGGTTATTGTCTTGGGTAACCTTATTGACCTTGGTTTTATTATCTTATTTCCAACCAGTCTGGGTAGCTTTATTTATAATTGCTTTTGATGTTTATTGGCTTTTATTGGTAGTTTATTTAGCAATTATTTTAATTTCAGCTTATCGTCAAACAATTCGTAATATTGCTATTGATTGGTCAGCTAAATGTTTAAGTTTGTCACCAACCGACTTAGTTTATCAGCCAATGATTGGTCAGTCGAGTATTAGTCGGGGAGTGGTCTGGTCTGATCTTTATCATTTGGTTATTTTTCCTTGCTATAATGAAAGTTATAGTGTTGTTCAGTCTAGTTTAAATGCTTTGGCTCAATGCCGGTTTCCTAAAGATAAAATGATTGTAGTTTTAGCTATCGAAGAAAGAGGCGGGGTGGCTATCAAAGAGGTTGCTCAACGATTGCGTCAAGAATATGGTTCAACTTTTTTTAAACTAGAAATAATTGTTCATCCGGATAATTTAGTTGGTGAACTTAAAGGTAAGGGAGCCAATCAGGCTTGGGCAGCTCAACGTGTTCGTGAACAATTGATTGATCCGCTTGGAATTGATTATAATTTATTATTAACTAGTGTTTTTGATAGTGATACGGTAATTTATGAGCAATATTTTTATTGCTTGGTTTATAAATTTTTAACTGTTGAACGGCCCTATCGACATAGTTATCAGCCAATTCCGATGTATCATAATAATATTTGGCAAGCACCATTTTTTGCTCGAATCGCCGCTTATTCCAATACTTTTTGGCAGATGATGCAACAGATTCGTCAGGAAAAACTAGCCACTTATTCGTCACATTCAATGCCTTGGCGAGCTTTAGTGGAAATCGGTTTTTGGTCAACTAAAATGGTTAGTGAAGATTCTCGAATTTTTTGGCATTGTTTTTGTCATTATCATGGTGATTATGAAGTTGAGCCAATGCATTATCCAGTATCAATGGATGTTTGCATGGATCAACGCACTTTACAAACGGCCCGTAATCTTTATAAGCAGCAACGACGCTGGGGTTGGGGGGTTGAAAATTTGCCTTATTTAGTTTTTAATACAATTAAATTGTGGCGACAACTACCCAAAAGAATCTTTTTAAATAAGATTTTTATTCAGTTTTATGGTTTTCATTCTTGGGCAACTAACGCTTTAATTATTGGCTGTATCGGTTGGTTACCTTTATTTTTTGGTGGCGATCGTTTTAATCAGACTGTTTTATCTAATAATTTACCAGGGGTTACTAGAATATTAATGTCGATTGCCATGGTTGGTATGGTTTTATCAGCCATTATTTCTTCAATGTTATTGCCAAAACGACCGGCCGATAGCCCTTGGTGGCGGCGTTATAGCATGGTTATCCAATGGATATTTTTACCTTTTACGATTATTTTCTTTGGTTCAATTCCTGGTTTAGAAGCTCAAACTAGATTAATGTTTGGTAAATATATGGGTTTTTGGGTAACACCTAAAGAACGCGGCTAATTAATCTAATTTATAATGTATGCCATTTATTGATTCAGACCGATCCGGCACTACTCTTTTAAAGATTTTTGCCATTGAATTTATTGCCATTGCTATCGTTTTCGGTTTATTGTCAGTTTTTTAATTATGCTAGATTTACAATTATACAACACTTTATCGGGTAAATTGGAGAATTTTCAAGCCCACCATCCACCAATTGTTGGGTTATATACTTGTGGTCCAACTGTTTACAATTATGCTCATTTAGGTAATTTACGAGCCTATTTATTTTCGGATTTATTAAAGCGTGTTCTACTTTATAATGGTTATCAGGTCAAGCATGTCATGAATATTACCGATGTTGGTCACCTAACTGATGATGCTGATGCTGGTGATGATAAAATAGAGGCTGGAGCTGCTCGTGAGCACAAGACTGCTTGGGAGATTGCTGATTTTTATACTGCTGCTTTTCAAAACGATTTAAACGATTTAAATATTATTGCTCCCAATATTTATTGCCGAGCCACTGATTATATTGTTGAACAAATTGAACTAGCCAAAGCATTGGATCAAAAGGGTTATTTATATCGGACAGCCGATGGAATTTATTTTGATACGAGCAAAATCGATGATTATAATAAATTGAGTCATTTACCCTTAGAACAATTAAAAGAAGGGGCTAGAGTAGATAAAAATCCAGAAAAACTACAGCCAACTGATTTTGCGGTTTGGAAATTTAGTCCAGTTGGTGTTAGTCGTCAAATGGAATGGAATTCGCCTTGGGGTCGTGGTTTTCCTGGTTGGCATTTGGAGTGTTCAGCAATGAGTTTGAAGTTATTAGCTGGACACCTAGATATTCATTGTGGGGGAATTGACCATATTAATGTTCATCATACCAATGAAATAGCTCAATCTGAGGCTGCAACTGGTCAGCCTTTTTTTCGATTCTGGTTGCATAATGCCTTTTTAAACATTAGTGGAGGTAAGAAAATGGCTAAAAGTGGAGATAATTTTTTAACTTTGGAAAAAGCGCTCAAAGATCGCCAATTATTACCGCTAGCTTATCGTTATTCTACTCTACAGGTTCATTATCGTAAACCGATGGAATATAGTTTAACTAGTTTAATTGCCGCTGATCAGGCGTTGCGTGGCCTATGTCGACAAGTAGCTGGTTTGGGGCCAGTTATTGGTCAAGTGCTAGTTAATTATCAGCAAAAATTTTTATTAGCTATCAATCATGATCTTAATTCTCCTCAGGCACTAGCGATTGTTTTTGAAATATTAAAAAGTAATTTAGCTGAGGCTGACAAATTAGCTACTATTTTAAATTTTGATCAAGTTCTTGGGTTAAATTTAGCAGCTAATTCTGAAAATAATCAAGCTTTTGATAATATTCCAGCCGATATTCAGGCATTGTTGGAACAGCGGATAGTTGCACGTCAGGCCAATGATTTTAAGTTGGCTGATGAATTACGCCAGCAATTATTGGTGGCTGGTTATCGTATTGAGGATGGTCCATCTGATAGTCGTCTTTGGCCAGTTTAATTATGGATAATTTTTGGGTTAAATTATCCCGGCCATTTACGGTCTTAGCTCCGTTGGCCGGTGCGACTGATAGTGCTTTTCGTCAAATTTGTCGAAGTTATCAGGCCGATGTGGTGGTTAGTGAAATGGCTAGTGTGGCTGCCTTGGCCCATAACCCTGAAAAAACTTTAAAAATGCTAGCTTTTCAGGCTAGTGAGCGACCCTATGTTGTTCAATTATTTGGGTCTGACCCGCAACAATTTTCTCTAGCCGCTCGATTAATTAGCCAAGAAATCAAGCCGGATGGCCTAGATATTAATTTTGGTTGCCCAGTGGCTAAAATAATTAAACAGGGGGCTGGGGCGGCACTTGGAGCTGATTTGTCAAAATCTCGAACAATTATTGAGGCAGTTATAAATAATACTAATTATCCAGTATCTATTAAATTAAGGGCACTTAATCAAGGGATTAGGGCTAGTCAATTTGTTGCCAATTTAATTGATTTACCAATCGCAGCTGTGGCGGTTCATGGCCGTAGTTTATCGGCTGGCTTTAGTGGTCCAGCTGATCCATTAGCTATTGCTGATTGTCGACCTTATGTCAGTGGTTGTTTAATTGCTAATGGTGGAATTATTGATTTATCTAGTGCTCAGACCATGTTACGAGCTAGTTTAGCTGATGGTCTAATGATTGGTCGTGGGGCCCTGAGCCGACCATGGTTATTTCAAGAAATTGCTGAAAATCGTCAAATTAATTTAACCTGGCCGAATTTAACTGATTTAATGATCCGTCATGCCCATTTAGTTATTGATAATAAAGGCGAAGCGGGTTTGATTGAATTACGTAAATTTTTAACTTGGTATGTTAAAGGCTGGCCACAAGCGGCTAATTTGCGTCAGAAATTGGTGACTATTACTAGCTTAGCTGAACTGGAAAAAATTATAGCCAATGTTTCCGTTTGAAAAAAATCAACATACCACCAGTAGCTAACAACATAATACTTATTACATACCAAAAACCATAATTAATTTCCATAAAAGGCATTCCTTCAATTGTATTCATACCAAAAATAGCGGCAAATAGAGATAATGGAAAAACAATGACTGAGAAAATGGTTAAAGTCTTCATGATTTGATTCATTTTATCATTTAATAATGATTCATTAGTGTCATTTAATACTTCGACCATTTCTCGTTGATTTTCTAAGTTTTCCCAGATTCTTTTGGAATGTTCCACTAGAGTTGAATAATATTTTTTTAATTCACTGGCTGGTACCAGACTGCTTTTCATGGTGGTCAGATTTTGTAAAATATTCTTATGATTTTGTAAAATTTTGCGGATTTTAATAATATTATGGCGTAAAGTTAAAATTTCTGAAACAGTGTCACGTTGCTTGCTGTCAATATCAAAAACTGTATCTTGAGCGCTAGTAATTCGTTTACTGTGTTCATCTAAAATTTGATAACAATATTTAATTAATCGATCTAGTATTTCATAGAGTAATACTGAAGATGATTCTAATTCATAAGTTAAGGTTGAATTTCCATCTTTCTTGCAAGTATTAAAAAATTCAGCTAGTGGTGATAAATTACCGTTATGAATAGTTATTAAATAGCCATGTCCCATGAAAAATTCGACTTCTGAAGGAATCACTAAGCCATTTTTAATAATTGGAAAATGAAGAATAATAAAAATATAGTCCCGTTCTTTTTCAATTAAAGCTCTTTGAGCGACACTGTTAGACATTGACATTTTTAAATGAGGCAGATTAAAATGTTGTCGTTTTAATAAATATTCTAGTTCGGTTTTGCCAGCGCTATTGATATTTAACCAGTTTAATGATGCAGCTGTTTTAGGGTTGTCAATAATTATTTCTTCAATTTTTTTGGAAACTTTTAAATATTTACCCATAGTTTCAATTAATTGATTATTGATAAATTATAGCACATGGTCATGATTATTCGCAACGATGATCGATGGATTAATTATTATAGTCGTGGTATAATTAAAGATATTTTATTTAATATTTTTTATGCCCCAAGAACAGTTGAGACAAGGTTTTGAGCAAGCTCTAGCTGATAATCAAATTGAACAAGCTCCTAGCGTTGAGAATATAAATGAAACCACAGCCAATCAAGCTATTGAAGTAATTAGCCCAATTGAACAAGTTTCGCCGACCGTTTCAAATCAATCATTGACTAGCTCGAAGTCTAGTCAATTAACTCCTCGTCAACTAGCAATTGATGATGTTTTGGAAGCGGGCTTAGCGGAAATTTATGTTAAATTATCTAAAGAAGATCAGGCCAAATTAAAGTCAACTGGCGAACAGACTGTCAAACAAATCGATCAATTATTAGATCATGCTAAATCTCGTTTGCGTCAAATTATGACATTGATTCGTCGATTTTTATTGATTATTCCGGGAGTCAACCGCTTTTTTTTAGAACAAGAAGTAAAAATTAAAACTGATCAGATTATTGCCCTAAAAGATAAATAATAATTTAAAATATGGAGCAATTTCTAATTTTAATTAATAGTAGTGATCCATTAATAATTGTTTTTGGTCTATTTTTAGCGGTAATAATTATTTGGTTGATTGTATTTGGTTGGCGGCGTTTAATTTGGCAATGGTTCAATGCTAATGGCTATTTTGATCAAGTAGTTTATTTAGTTAAATTACCCAAAGATCGTCAAAAAGATCAATCACAAAATTTTACAGTTCAGCAAATGCGTGAGGAAATTTCTTGTGCTGAAACGATTTTTGCTAGTATTGGTGGACTTAGAGCTCAACGTGGTTGGCTAGCTTGGTTGTGGGGTCGTGATGACCATTTTTCTTTTGAAATAGTAGCTAATAATAGTTTTATTGCTTTTTATGTAGTTGCTCCACGACGAATGGCTCGTTATTTAGAACAACAAATCAATGCTCATTATCCAGATGCGATGCTTGAAGAAGTGGCGGATTACAATCTATTTAAGGCTCAGGGATTTATTGCTGTCGGATCGCTTCGGACAACCAAGCATTATGCTTTGCCACTTAAAACCTATGATCATCAAGAGGCTGATTTGATGAACTCCCAATTAAATGTTATGTCCAAACTAGCGGTTACCGATAGTTTGGCTATTCAATATACGGTACGCAGTGCTTATGGTCTTTGGCATGGTACGGTTAAAAAACTAGTTCAATTAGCTCATAAGAAAAAATCAGTATCAGCTGCTTTAAAAAGTAGTTTTTGGTCAGTTTGGAATGATTTTTTTAGTGATGTAGTTAATACTAAGGCGCAAAAGGAAAAAGCAATCACCAGTCAAGCAGATAAGCGCTTAACAGCTATGGAGGAAGAAAGCTTGAAATTGATCGAGGGGAAGAATTCTAAAGCCGGTTTAGATGTTAATTTGCGCCTAGTTGCTTGTTCGGATAGTCAGATTAGGGCTAATGATTTATTAGGTGATTTGGTTAGTGCGATGAGTCAATATAATTCTTATGAGTATGGTAATAGTTTCCAAAATAAGCCGCGTCGTCGACCAGTTAAACGACTGATTAATCAATTTATTTATCGTCGTTTTGATGAAAAGAGTAGCTTTTTATTAAATACTGAAGAATTGGCTGGTTTATTTCATTTTCCTTTGCAGAACGCTGAGACACCTAATATTTTATGGCTGACCGCTAAGCAAGCGGCAGCACCATCGGAAGTGCCAAATAGTGGGTTATTATTAGGCCATAATGTTTTTCGGGGCATGAAAAAAGATGTTTGTATCGGTGATGATGATCGGCTTCGCCATACTTATATTATTGGTAAATCTGGTGTTGGTAAATCGGTTTTATTGGCCAATATGGCTATTCAAGATGTTTTAGCCGGTAATGGAATATGTGTTATTGATCCACATGGTGATTTAGTTGATGATATTTTAGTTCGGATACCAGCGGAACGAGCCGAAGATGTTATTTTGTTTTCACCGGCTGACTTAGAAAGACCGATGGGTCTTAATTTATTGGAATTTGATGTTAATTATCCTGAACAAAAGACTTTTGTTATTAATGAAATGATTGGTATTTTTGATAAGCTTTATGATTTGAAATCAACCGGTGGACCAATCTTTGAACAATATATGCGTAATGCGATGTTGTTAGTGATGGCTGATCCAGAGTCTGGTTCAACTTTAATGGAGATACCGCGCGTTTTAGCCGATGCTGACTTTCGTAATATGAAATTATCTCGTTGTGCCGATCAGACGGTAGTTGATTTTTGGCGAAAAGAAGCGGAAAAAGCTGGTGGAGACGCTGCTCTAGCTAATGTTGTCCCATATATTACCTCTAAATTGACTTCGTTTATTTCTAACGACATGATGCGGCCGATTATTGCTCAACAAAAAAGTTCATTTAATTTTCGAGAGGTCATGGATAAGCGTAAAATTTTATTAGTTAGTTTACCCAAGGGACTAGTTGGTGAAATGAATGCCTATTTATTAGGAATGATTTTAGTTGGTAAATTATTGATGGCAGCCTTGTCTCGAGCTGATATGGCTAAAGAAGACCGGCGTAACTTTTTTCTCTATATTGATGAGTTTCAAAATTTTACTACCAATTCAATTTGTCAGATTTTATCTGAAGCTAGAAAATATGGTCTAGGACTGATTATTGCTCACCAATATATTGGTCAATTAGTGGCTCGTGGTGATACCGCAATTAAAGATGCAGTATTTGGTAATGTTGGTACGATAGTTTCTTTTAAGATTGGTTCAGAAGATGCTGAGGTTCTTCAAAAAGAATTTGCTCCGACTTTTGATGCCTACGATTTAATTAATATTGAAAAATATACTGCTTATTTGAAATTATTAATTAATAATGCGGCATCTCGTCCCTTTACTATTAAAACTCCTTGGCCGCTAGCTGGTCAGCATGATCTGGAATTAGCTGGTAAGATTCGTCAGTTAAGTCGCTTGAAATATGGTCAGGATCGTTCGGTAATTGAATCGGAAATAATTCAGCGGGGTAAAATTAATTTTTAAATTATGACCAACCAACCAACCAAACAAAATCAAGTCAGCGATTGGCAACCTGGTCAAGCTGTTGTTTTTGAAGCTGATCAACCCGATCAACCTAGTCAACCTGATAACCCTACTCAAGTTCATTCATCTGCTCATCAATTGAGTTCTAAGCAAATTGATGCTTTAAAATCATTAACTAGTCGATTGGCTGCTGTAACCGCTGATTTAAATCGATTAGTTCAATCAATTGATCTATCTGGTCAATTGTCCAGCGTTGAGTTAAATGAAGATTCAAAAATTTTATCTGATGAGCTAGCTGGTCAGACAATTGATGGTTATTTTGATGGCGAAAAAATGATTGCCTCTTCTGGCCAATCGTATCTGGTGTCGGCTAATTATGCTTCTAAATCTAAATTAGTTGAGGGTGATAATTTACGATTGACTATTGCCCATAATGGTAATTTTTTATATAAACAAATTGGTCCGATTGATCGTCGTAGATTAATTGCTACTCTTGAAAAAGGTTCAGATGGCCAATGTTATGCTGTGGCCGATCATCATCGCTGGCGCTTGCTCCAAGCTAGCGTTAGTTATTTTAAAGCTGAGCCTGGGGATCGGATCGCTATTGTTATTCCCAAGGATTTACCATCTCAATTTGCCGCTTTAGAAAATTTAGTTGCTGAATAAATTATGCTTAATTGGTGGACTGACAAAAAAATATTAAATAATTTTCACAGTGCGGGAGCTGATGATAAAGAATTATTGAAAAAAGCTTGGAATTTAGCTCAGCACTTACATGCTGGCCAGAAACGTAAATCAGGCCAACCATATTTTACTCATCCTTTGGCTGTGGCAGAGATTTTAGATAAAAAATTTGCTGACCCAATTCTGACGGCGGCGGCCTTATTGCATGACACGGTTGAAGATTGTCCGGACTGTTTAATGGGTGATATTTATAAGGAGTTTGGTCCAGAAGTTGGTTTTTTAGTTGATTCGGTTACTAAGAATCGGGGTAGTTTTTATTGTCATGGTCAAGAATTTAGTGATGAAACTGAGCGGTTACTTTGGGCTGGTAATCAAGATGTCCGTTGTTTATTGCTTAGAATTGCTGATCGTCAGCATAATTTAAGTAGTATTAATCATTTACCCAATAATAAGCAAATTAGAATGGCTTTTGAAACTCAAGCCATTCTTTTACCAATGAAAGATATTTTGGGTTATGATCGAGCTGATGCTACAATCGGTCGAGCAAGAGCTAGCTGGCAAAGATTTTTAAATAATGGTCAATTTCAAGATTTAACTGATATTAAGGATGATTTATATAAAAAACAATTTATTGATTTAGATTGTGAGATGTATGATTTGGTCTATAGTCATACTAATGCGATTATTTGGCAGATGACTGATAAAAAATTATTTGAGAAATTAATTGCTGATGAACAATTTAATAAAACAGCCAATATTTTATTAATTACTAGTGATGGCCATAATTTCAAGGTTGAGTTTCAATTTAGTCAAGGTTATGTTAATCGTGGTTCAGGGATTCAATTAGGTATATCTAAATTTCGCCTTTAATATTAATTTTATGACACCTATCAATTCATTGGTTTCCGACTTAGAGTTAGACAAAGAAATGATTGATTGTCTTAAAAATCGAAGTCTGGAACAAAAATTTCTTTATTTAGATGATGGCGCTAAATTTTATTATCAGGCTTATAGTAAGCCGACTACGCCATTGCCGGTTGATTTTTCAGCTGAGGATTATTATGATTTGGTTGCTGATCAGTTTAAAAAGAAACAGCATTTTGCTTTGGTTAGTCTAGGTTGCGGGGATGCTTCTAGCGAGAAGATAATGTTAAAAAGATTAAAACAAGAAGGCTATCATTTTACTTATTTTGGTGTTGATTCTTCGCGCCAAATGCTTGATTTAGCCGTTAATAATTTGGCAGAATTAAAAATTGATGGTCAATTTCTTTGTGCTGATATATTGAGTGAAGATTTTCGTGATGAAATTTCTCAATTAACTGAAAAATTTGATTGTCGAGGGTTTTTATTTCTTGGTGGAACCATTAGTAATGTTAATCAGACCAATATTATTGATAGTCTCTATAGTGTTTTAAAAAAGAATGATTTTTTATTTCTTGATATTAGAATTCGTAATAGTTTAGATAATTCAGAAGATTTGCAGTTATTTGATTTTTATGCCAGCTATTTAACCGATAAAGACATGTCTCAATGGTTAATTACCCCTTTGCGTAATGCTGGTGTTGATTCAAGTTGTGGAGCACTTAGTTTGGAAATGGTTAAAGAAAAATCGATTGGCGCTGTTTTGTTTAAATTTTTCTTTTTATTTAATAAAAAGTTTGTTATTAGATTGCGCAACGAAGTTATTCATTTTTTGCCAGAAGAACGAGTTGAGCTTTTACATATTAGAGCTTATTATCCTGAGAATCTCAGTGCCTTTTTTAAAGAGCATGATTTTAAATTAGTTAAATCTCGAACTAATAAAGAAATTAGAGATGGCTTTTTTGTTTATCAAAAGAACGTTTAATTAATTATTATTATGTCCACCCTATACCGTCAATATCGTCCTCAGAGTTTTGCTGAAGTTTTCGGTCAAAACCATGTTAAAATTACTTTATCTGAAGAGATAAAGCGTCAACAGATTGCTTCGTCTTATCTTTTTTGTGGTCCGCGAGCGGTTGGTAAAACAACGATTGCTAGACTCTTGGCCAAGTCTTTAAATTGCCTGAATCGTTCAGCTGATTCGGCTGAACCGTGTAATCAATGTGCTAATTGTTTAGCTATTACGGCTGGACAGTCTTTAGATATTATTGAAATTGATGCGGCCAGCCAAACTGGCGTTGATAATGTTCGTGAAAATATTATTGCTAGTAGTCGGCTTACACCCAGCACCGGTCAGTACAAGATCTTTATCATTGATGAGGTTCATATGCTGTCTAACTCATCATTTAATGCATTATTGAAAACTCTTGAAGAGCCACCCAAGCAAGTTGTTTTTATTCTTTGTACTACCGAGGTTCACAAGATTCCAGCCACCGTTATTTCTCGTTGCGAGCGTTATGATTTTAAGAAGATCGGTTTGACCGATATGGTTAAAAAACTGCAATATATTCTTAAGCAAGAAGGTTGGTCAGCCGATGAGGCTGTTTTGGCCGCGATTGCTAAAAATTCTCAAGGACATTTGCGCGATGCCGAAAGTTTACTTGGTCAATTATTAGCCATTAGTCAGCCAGTCAAGGGTAGTGAAAAGAATTTAACAATGGAAGATTTTTATTTATTGGCCCCGAGTAGTGATATGACCATAATTGGTCAATTTTTACAGGCTTTAACTGATCAAAACTCATTGCAAGCTATTTCAATTATTAATCAATTAGTAGCTGATGGTCGTGATTTACGAGTCTTTTCACAAGATCTTATTGAAACGCTTCGACAATTATTATTAAGCAAAATTAATCCTCAATTATTAACAGAATATCAGGCACAATGGGGTGATAATGATGATTTTGGTTTATTAGCTATTCGTCAAAAATTAACAATCAATCGTTTGGTTCAATTATTACAATTATTCATTCAAGCACTCAATGAAATTAAAGATTCGTTTATTATTCAACTACCATTGGAATTGGCTGTAGTCAAGGCTTTGCCAACTGATGATCAACCAACTTCAGCTGGGGTTGTTTTACCTAGTCAACCAATTCAGAGTAGACCGATCGTTTCATCACCAGTTAAATCAAAATTAGCCACTTCAGATAATTCTCCAGCGGCGACACCATTATTAATTGAAGATTTAACCAAGCGTTGGTCGGTGGTGTTAGAAAAAATTAAGAGTCGCAATGCCGGATTAGCGGTCGTATTACGAGCCTGTCAACCTCAGTTAGATGGTGATCAGATCTGTTTATTATTTCGTTATAAATTTCATCAAGATCAGCTTAATCAACCAAAAACCAAGCATTTAGTAGAAGAGGTTTTGTCGGAAATTTGTCAACAACCGGTTTCTATAAGTACTAAATTATTGGCTGACTTATCAGATAAATTAAATGAGGTTGAGACTAAATTAACTGAATCGTCAGTTAATTTATCGGGAGATTCAGCGATAGCTAATTTATTAGAAGTTTTTAATGGTCAAATCGTTGGTGAAGCTTAAAATTGGTTTAGCTTTGGGTGGTGGTGGGGCTCGTGGTCTGGCTCATATTGGAGCCTTGAAAGTTTTAGCCCAAACTGGTATTAGTCCAGACTATATTGCCGGCACCAGTATTGGAGCAATTATTGGGGCTTGGCTGGCGCTAGGTAAACCATTAGATGAATTAGAGAGCTTATGCTTATCTTTTGATCGCTCTAAGGCTTGGCGTCAATTTGTTGATATTGGTAATCCGCGCTACTCATTTTTGGCTGGTAAAAAGGTCAAAAAATTTGTTCAAAGTATTTTTGGTCGAAAACAATTTAAAGATTGTCAGATTCCATTGGCGATTGTAGCGACTGATTTGGCTAATGGCCAAGAAGTAATTATTCGTCAGGGTAGTTTGACTCGAGCGGTTTTAGCCAGCATCGCTATACCAGGATTATTTCCACCAGTTCAAGTGGATCGCTCTTATTTAGTAGATGGTGGGTCAACCAATATTACTCCGGCTAGTGTAGTTAGTCAGTTAGGCGCTCAAGTTATTATTGCTATGGATTTGTCGGTTCAGCCGTCAGCTCATTTTACAGCTAAACCAACCTTATTTACCACCTTGATGCAGTCTTATACTATTATTAGAGAGCAGTCAGTTAAATATCAGTTATCTAGAGTTAAAGAAAAAAATCATCAATTAATTATGGTTCGTCCAGTTTTTAATGATATTGTTGATACTTTTCAGTTTGATCAGACAGCTGAGTTTATTAAACTGGGTGAAGAAGCGATGCGTCGTCGATTGCCGATTATTAAACGGGCTCTTGCCAAGCCGGCCAAGATATGATTAAATAATATCGTTCTTCGGGGATCGTCTAATGGTAGGACAACAGGTTCTGGTCCTGTTTATCGGAGTTCGAATCTCTGTCCCCGAGCACTACTACCGTTTTTGGAAAAACGCAAGCATCATTAGGAATAATAAAGACAGGCTGAGGCCTGTTTTTGTTGTATCCTATTAGCTAAAACTGGTTCGAATCAGAGTCCTAGTCAAAAGTATTATTTTTTGACATTTATCTTAGAAAGTGGGATTATGTTATTATGAAAATTCGTGATATATCAGTTGCAAAAATAAGATCAGGTAAACTATTAACAGAATTGCCAGAGATTTATGAACTGCGTGGCGTTATTGAAAATAATTGTTGGCACAATCATGAAACAACCTTTGATCACACCTTGAAGGTGCTAACAAATTATAAAAAGTTTTTAGAGAAGACCAATAGCAAAATAGCGATATACTTGAATAAGAAGATAGACAGATTGCCAGTCAAAGATTTGATTTTTGCCTCTATCTTACTCCATGATTTAGGCAAGAAAGAAACCATCGTCAATTATAAAGATGGGTCGTCATTCTTTCCTTTACACGAAAAGATTAGCGCCGTTAAGTCTAAAAAAATATTAGATAAACTTGATTTTTCTTGGTCAGAAAAAAGATACATCCTAAATATTATTAAAAATCATTCCTATCTGCATTCAATAGTTGATGAGGAAAATAAAAAATTGAATGATCAGTTTAATAAGTTAATGGTTAAAAAATCATCATTTATTTTTGGACTTATAGTAATGGTAATGATGGATATTACTGATTGTTATCTTAAGCAGACAATGCCTCAAAAATATCATTTTTTAATCAATTTTTACCGTCAAAAATTAAAGACGTTAACTTAATAGCTTTTGATTTATTCTTGATCCAATGTTTGCTATAATAGATAAGCTTATAATATAAATAAATTTATGAATATTGAGTTAGAAATGAAATTCTCTATTAATAACCATAAAGATTTTGAGGCTAAGGTCTTGGCTCTAGGTTTTGAGTTTATTAAAGAAAAAAAACAATCAGATTATTATTATTCGCCAGCTCACAAGAGTTTTGCTGGCACCAAGAAGTATTATCTTAGAGTTCGCCAACAAGGCGACGGTAGTGCCATATTTGCTTTTCATGATGTAATTGATGATCTAAAAACTGAAGAACTAGAAGTTGATGTTAGTGATTTTGTTGTTTTTTCAGAAATATTAAAAAAATTAGACTGTCACCTTGATTGTTTGGTCCAAAAAGATCGCAGGATCTATCGTAATGATAATTTTGAAATTACTATTGATCAAGTTAAGGATTTAGGATCTTTTATAGAATTAGAATATGCTGGCAGTGAGGTAGGCGACAGCCTGGTTCAACAATATTTTAATGAATTAATCACCAAGCTAGGTCTAAATCGCGAAGATTTAGTTGCTGGAGTCGGCTACCCAGATTTATTAATGGATAAAATTCAATATGGCCGAAATTAAATTTAAACTACCAAATACAATTAGGGTTAAGCTAAATACTTCTTGCCAATATAAATGTAAGTTTTGTCACCAAGAGGGAGACGTCGAAAGTGGTGATATTAATCATTTTGAATTAGCATCGGCTTTAAAGTTTCTTAAAGATGATCTTGAGATAAAAAGGGTTCATTTTACCGGAGGCGAACCAACTCTTTATGGTGATTTTATTAATATATTGGAAAACTGTAAACAAAACAACCTTGATTGTGCCTTAACAACCAATGGCCAATTTGACATTAATAAATTGCCAGAATTAATAAAGGCTGGTCTTGGATCAATAAATTTTAGTTTGCACGCCATGGATGTTTATTCTTTTTTAAAGACCCAGAATTTTAATGGTCAAATTAAAGAGGCATCTGCTTGGGCTAATGATTGCCTCCAGAGAACTTTGCAGAATATTATTATTGCCAACACAATGTTACCAACCAAGGTTAATTGTGTTGTAGGTAGTGAATTCATTAGTTCTGAAGAAGTGTTACACTTTTGTATCAAGAACAATCTTAAATTAAGATTGTTAAATAGCCTGGAACTTGGCAAAGAAGCTGTTGATAATATCGAAAGACTTATTAAAAAGAACGATGCCACTATGGATGGGCATGAGGTTACGTTTTTGAGTTCTAGTCATCGTCTTGATTATAAGATTGGCAGCTATGAATTCGGAGTAAAATGTATTAGGAGTTTTTATCTACAGTCAATATGTCAAGATTGTGATTTAAGAAAACAAGGGAAATGCTTAGAATGTTTTTATGGGCTTAGGCTTGAAGGCAGTCCTTTAAAGGTTCGATTATGTCTAAGTAAGAACGAAAAGCCATTTGTTCAGAGTTTCGATGAATTCATAAAGAGTAAAGAGTATCAAGAGATTAAAGACATTTACAACTCAGTTAAAAATTATTTGTGTCATGATGCCAGTTGATATCTTGACAATATAAACTAATTATCTCATAATAAAAAATCGTTCGTTCACAAAAGAATACTAAAGGAGGTCGCTATGAGCCAATTCATAGTAATTGATGGTATAGATGGTGCCGGCAAGTCGACAGTGGCTGAAATGTTGGCCTCTACACTCGGTTATCAATACCTGAAAAGTCCAGGGAAAGAATTTAGCGGCGTCAGGGAATATTTCGAAAACCCTGACTTAATGCTGGCTAGATTTTATTTCTATGCAGCCACCACGCTCTACTTGTCAGAAGTTATCCGTCAAGAATTATCAGCGGGTAACTCTGTGGTCTGTGACCGTTATATCTACTCAACCATAGCCTATCATAGGGCAATGGGTTTAGACATTAACAACGACACAGTGAAAAAATTATTCGCTACTTTAGTTAAGCCGACATATTACTGTGCCTTGGCGGCTGACTTTGAAGTCTGCAAACAAAGAATTCAACAAAGAGGTGTTTCATCAAGGGCAGATCAGTGGCTGGAAAAGGATATAGCACTACAACAAAATGTTGTTGAGCAATTTAGATTGCTCAATGTTCCAATTATTGATACATCAGTCCTGGAACCGATACAGGTTTGTAATTTCATTAGCAATCAAGCAATAAAGTAGGAGGTTGTGTGGATAAAAATGTTTTTTTCAAAAAAATGATGGATAGTCTACGAGAAGATATTCGATTGACCGAAGAAATGAAGGGGGAATCCCAGGAAACCGCCAATCTACATGTTGGTTGTATGGAGTCTCGCTATGACACCTTCAAAGAAGAGGCTCAGTATGAAGTCGATCGTTATCAGGGTCAAATCAATAATTTGAGTAATGACCTTAATGTTTTGGGCGGATTCATTAATGCCTATAATAGTCGGAATCCTGATAATTCGGTTGCCAGACTAGGCAATGCTATTGTGCTCGAGAGCCCCGACCAAAAGAAACATCAATATTTCTTAGCACCGGTTTGTGGTGGAATGACCATCGAGACTGAACAAGGTGATTTTTTGGTAGTCACTCACAAATCCCCAATCGGTATGGCTGTAATCGGAAAGATGGTCAACCAAAAAGTAACTGTGAAAGCGCAGAAAAGCTGTGATTATATCCTAAGGGAAATAATTTAGCTTCCTCGCATAACCAATAAGAGAATCCCTCAGTTTCTTGGAAATTAGTCACAAGCTAAATTCTTAGATCCTGAGGGATTATTTATTTCCAGGAAAATATTTTATTATCTTATTATCTATCAAAAAAGTTCGAACTTCCTCTCTGACCCCGAGCACTACTACGGTTTTTATAAAAAAACAAGGGTTGTTAAGAGTAATAAAGACAGGCTGAGGCCTGTATTTGTTGTGTTGTTATGTTCCTTGATTCGATATAAAAATCATTGACAGATTAAAATTATTATGTTTTAATTTACTATCGTTTCAATAGTATTATTGATAATAAAAATAAATAAAAAAAGGAGGTAGATCATGATTGATCTGCAAGCAAAAAGAGAAGAAATGGTTGGCATCGCAACAGCTTTGTTTTCACAAGTTGTTGAGATGGTCAGTTATCTGCCATGTGTTCAACATAAAAGGAATGGCATCAGAGTGCTGATCCGTGAGGTTGATACACGCAACCTTATCCTGTTTTCAGTAGGTGCCCCTTCCGAGGCTGCGGAGATGTTTGCCGTTGAAAAAGCAGTCCGGGCAGCCATCCATGGCCATCTTTCGTCAGGGGAAACCGCTGATGCAGACAAGATGCAATTCGCTGGTTGCGCAGGAACCAAACACAATGGCCAGTTTCTTCAGGTCTCAGTATCAGGCCTCAAAGGTCCTGAGGACTGCGAAGATGTGGTTGTAGCGACTATCTTGTTGGCCCGCCTTATTGGTGAAGATCCTTGGGTTCGGTATAAACTCATGAAGGCCAGAACCATCATGCCTGACCTTAACAAGGTAGAATATGGTTACGTGAGAGAAATACTCAAGTGTAACAGTGATTAACTGGAC
>Ga0265293_10002112_pt1 | contig 41177 bp, 37 predicted proteins | sample Munlanlewell138R_FD_192505 | JGI IMG/M metagenome (GOLD analysis project Ga0265293, IMG submission 192505) | Leachate microbial communities from a municipal landfill in Southern Ontario, Canada - Leachate well 138R | ecosystem: Engineered > Solid waste > Landfill > Unclassified | place: Canada...
GCTTTAGGTGGATTGAGTCCGATAAAATTTTGCGATTTTTCCCTTAATGGGAGTACTCCCATTAAGGGAAAAGAAATATCTTTGTTACATTATAATAAACCACTGTCCTAAAAATGGGAAGCTTACAATTCCTTTTAGGTAAAATCAACAAATATTATTACAGACTTGCTATAATTGATCCTGATTTAAAAAAAATTAAAGTTGAAATTATACCTTTAATAGATTTTGCAGACAACGAAGAGTTGAAAGAAATATTAAAACGCGAACACAATTTTAGAGAAGATATATTAGTTGGAGAACTTGGACAACTCATAAGCTTAACAGAACAAGAGCTTGAAAATGAAAATTTACTTCGAGACAGATTAATAAACTTAGACAAATTATTAACAGAATTAGGAGCTGTAGAACTCGAATTTAATAAAGATGAACTTGATGATTAGAAAAAACGAAAGTTCTGTTACTGAGGATTTTTCGACACCAAGTACAGACAGTGTTTTAATTTCATAAAAAAAGCAGTTTCTTTTAAAAAAACTGCTTTTTTATATAAGTAATTTTATACAATCATTCGTCTATTTCAATCATTTTAAAAGGAATACGAATAATAGATTGATAATCTTCACCAGCTTCAAGCATATCTTCGTCATCTTCTTCATAATACCAATTTACCTCAACATCTTTATTGTCTTTTGCAAGTATTTCAAGTTTTTTAAACACATCAAGAATGCATTTTGAAGAACTTGTATTAAAATATTCAAGTTGAATGTTAACAATTGTTTTTGATTGTGGTGCTTTTGTATAGTCTTCTAACCAATCAATCATTGGTTTATAAAACTCTATAGAATTTTCAGGTATAGAGCGTCCTTTAATTTCAACAATACCTTTTTCATAATCAAAATTTACTTCGGGTGTTTTGGGCGAGCCAGTAATTGAAATGTTTTTCATATACGTTATATTTATAGATTTGTATTACTATATTATACAATTTTATTTATCTAAAAGTATAAATAAATATGTTATATGTTAAATAATTATCATTGCAAACATAAGAGTATCGTTTCACAAAAAAAAATTGAATCCACTATTTTTCAATTAAAACAAATTGTTTTTTAACAACTTCGGCTATTTCAAGTGCTTCTTCTTGAGCCAAATCGTCATCGTTTTCATACAACCATTCAATGGTTAAAGTATCTGACGAATATTCAACAATTGTTTTTATTAAGCGAACAATGTTTTTTAAAGATGACGAATTGTAATATTCAAGATCTACACGTAATATAGGATTTTGCATATTTGTAAATCCTTTTTTATGATTTTCAATCCATTTACACACTATTGCATAAAAAACATCTGCGTCTTCGGGACGTGATTGTCCCGAAATTTCTAATTTTTCTTGTTTTAAATCAAATTGGATAAATGGAGTGTGTTTTGTTGATTGAATGCGATATACTTTCATTTTTTCTAAAGACAATGTTATTATATTGGTAAATATCGTATTTTTTTTTGAGAAATCCTCAAATGAAAACTCAAAAGGAGTATTACTTTTTCGTTTCATTATTAAAATTCCAAGTCCCGCCCCTCCTTTTTCAGTTTTTTTCTGCGTATTAATTACAGAAATATAGTGCTTTTTCAAATCTCTTTCGGAGAGTTTATTTACAAAGCGAAGGTATGTTTCTAATTTTAATTTATGTTTTGTTTCTATTGCATTTGAAGAACGAAAAATAATAGTAGATTTTACTATTTCTATTGAAAATTGCAAAGGAGCGTCAGGGAGATTATGAATTCCATATTTACACATGTTTTCAATACATTCCGAAGAAATCATGTATATATTTCGTTTTATAATAGGAGAAAACATTTCGTTATTTAACACAACATCTAAATCATGTAAAATAGAATTTATTACAGTGTAATTAAGCGTTTCTTTTGAAAAAGAAAAAAGCAAATAAGATTCCATACACTCTATTTAAGACATTATTAATGCTAAATATTTTGTTTGAGGAAATTGTTCTAAGGTTGTTTTAACAACTACCGTAATAGGAACCGACAATATCATACCTAAAACTCCCCATATATATCCCCAAAGCATTAACATCACTAAAATTGTTATAGTATTAATTGAAAATGTTTTTCCCATAAAAATGGGTTCTAACACGCTTCCAAACACAATTTGTATTGCTATTAAAATAAAAATAAACATTGCCACGGTTGCACATGGGTCTAATTGTGCTAAAGCAAACAAACTTAACACTACGGTAACTACAATTGACCCTACCATTTGAACAAAGTTTAATATAAATGCTAAAAATCCCCAAAAAATCGGGAAATTAATATCAAAAAACATACACGTTAATCCAAAGGCTACCCCTGTTGCTAAACTGATAAGGAATTTTACTATTATAAATTTTACTATGCTTTTTTCAAGAGTTGCAAATGCTCGCATTGAAGGAATTCTACGCTTAAAAATAGTCTGTTCCATTACTTTTTGCACATTTATTGTGCCTGCAAGCAGCAATATCAAGAAAAAAACCGACATCAAAATCATTGTTGCTCCAGATTTTGCTGCTTGTAGTAATTTTCCGAGTTTTTGAGGTATCATATCGGTAAAAGCACTGCTATGAAGAAGAGCCCTAATATTATCTTCGTCGGGCAATAAATCAATTGAGAGTATTTTTATAAAAGGCGTTAAAATTTGATTAATATTATCAAGAATCTGTATCCAATACGCAGAATCAACCATACGAAGCTCTTGAACACTTACTCTAAAAACAAGGAATACAATAAAAAGTAAAAGACAAATAAATGTGGATACAATAATAACTGACAGCCATTTAGGAATGCCTTGTTTGTATAAATAACGAAGCGTTGGCAAAAATAAAAGAGCTATAAGGGCTGCTGCAACTAATGGAATAAAAATAAAAGATAATGTTTTTAATACATATAAAGCCAAAGGAACAGCTATAAAAAACAATAATTTATTAGTTGTTGATATTTGTTTTATGTGTTCCATGAGCATTTTATTTTATATTAATTCAGGTAAATATACAGAAGTGTTTACGTTCTACAAGCATTTATTTTGTAAAAAATGACATTTCCTGAATCAAATGAGGGGATTTACCATACATTTGAATACAAAAAAGTACATATCGAATATCTACCATTATATTGCGACAAATAGCTGCATCATAGTATAAATCGCTCATTGCACTTTCGCTACTTCTGTCAAAATTTAAACCTATCATAGAACCATATGCGTTTAACACAGGACTCCCTGAACTTCCGCCTGTTGTGTGATTTGTTCCTATAAAATTTACATACACAGTATCTGAAAAAAACGAGCCTTTATTATGTTGATTACATAACGAATCAAGTATTTCGTCTTTCGGATACGCTATATGTTGCAAATTCCATTTTTGTTGTAAACCGTATGAGGTTGTTTGCGGGGCATAATATATAGCATCGGCATTGCTATACCCCAAAATGTTACCAAAACTAACACGTAATGTTCCATTAGCATCAGGACTCATAGGCGTTTGATTTGTACATGTACGCATGACACTCATATATTTTTTTGTGCAATATTCCAATTCTAAAAGTGCGTTGTAATATTGAGGAAACAAAATTTCACTTAAAACTGCTCTTGTTTGTATCACAAACTGAATTCCTTTATCTTGTTCCATTATTTTCACAATGTTTTGAGGACGAGATTGATATCGTTTTTTATGTATTTTTTTCAAAAATATATCCATTGCATTTTTTTGAAACAAAATACTTTCGTGTATCATTGATTGTATATAATCATTTCGCTCTGAAATTGAGAAACTACGATACATTTCAGGCATATATGCTACATTCAAATTTGAATCAAGATATGACATGATATCTGGCAATAATTTTTGTTCAATATGTGGGGCAATATTCACATAATAATCAGCAGCAACTTTACGTATTCGTTCCACACGATGTGTATCAACCGTATTTTTTAATGCTGCATAATACAGTGGTAAAACTTTTTCGGCAAACATAAAAAAATCCATTTTCCATACACTTTCGGCATAGGTAACAAGTGCAATATATGAAGTAAAATACTGTGCGTATGCCGAATCGTACAATGCCAATATATTGCTATGATTTTCGGATATATCTTGTTGCGTTTTTATCCACTCTTGCATATTATTTTCAAACGTTTTTTTACGTTCAATTACCTTATAGCGTTGTATTCCTTCTTGTTCTGCCTGCCATTTTACATAATAATTTAAAAGGCTATAATATGTTGAATAATATTGTAAAGATTGAATTTCCCCTAATTGCATGTATTCGTGAATTGCTGCTAATTTTCGTTTTCGAAGTTCTATTTGCAATGGATTTAAATCAGAAAAAATACGAGACGTTTCGTATGATGTTGCATAATTATTTGTTTGTGCTGGATATCCCATAAGCATGGTAAAATCGCCTTCTTGTATGCCAGATGTGTCTATAGACAAACACGTACGAGGAATATATGGTACGTTGTGTTCCGAAAAATCAGCGGCGTTTTGAAGCGTATCAACATATATTCGTAAAAGAGCAAAATCAGCAGCATGACGGGGCCACATCCAATTGTCTAAATCAGCCCCAAATGAGGCAATATTTGCAGGCATAAATCCCACCAATCGCACATCAGAAAATCGACGCGAAGAAAACAATAGGTATTGATTTCCCCCATACAAAGATTCTATTGAATAATGCAAAGTGGAGTCGTGCAAGGTATATACTGCAATAATTGAATCAATTTTTGCTTGTGTACGCATATAAAACTCCTGTGCCGACACTGTGTCAGAAACATCAGAAAGCACATCATTGCTAACATCTATTATCCGCTGTAATACAGACACATACAATCCACTAACAGGAATTTCTTGTGTGTGATCTTTTGCCCAAAAACCCTCTTGTAAATAATTTTGAGCAACAGAACTCTGTTTATGAATAAAACTTTCAACACAATGATGATTTGTAATTACTAATCCATTATTTGAAATAATACCACCGCTACAATCACTTCCAACTTGTACAATGGCATCTTTTAACGAGGCATTATGTGCATCATAAATATCATGTTCAGACAATTTACACCCAGCCTGTTGCATTATTGGAAAAATATTTTGCTCTTGCAATAAAGGCAGCCACATTCCTTCGTGTGCAATACTATAATGCGAACATAGTATAAATAAAACAATATATATTTTACATTTCATATTCTAAAATTTTCCTATATAAAGCCTGTACAGGAAGCCCCATAATATTATAATACGAACCTGTAATAGATTCTATTCCAATATATCCTATCCATTCTTGAACACCATACGCTCCAGCTTTATCAAGCGGATTATACATGTCAACATAATAATCTATTTCATGATTAGAAAGTTTAGCAAATGTAACATAACTTTCGGAAGCAAACGCCACACTTTTATTTTTTAATCCAAAACATACACCAGTAACCACCACATGTGTATTGTCTGATAAAGAGTGCAATAATGCACGAGCATCATTATGCGAAGTTGGTTTTTGAAGAATTTGATTATTAAGGATTACAACCGTATCAGCAGTAATTAAAAATGTAGTGTCTGAAATTTCTGGTTCAAAAGCTTCAAATTTTTTTTTTGCTACATATTGAGGAATTGAGTGTAAAGAAATATTTGAAGGATACGATTCTTCAACATCTTTTTGAGCTATTTCAAATGGAATGTCTAATCCACGAAGTAATTGATGTCTTCGAGGTGACTGCGAAGCCAACAAAACAGTATATGGAGCTAATTTTTTGGCAAGAACATTCATACGTACATGCACACATAATGTTTAAACGGTATATATAATAATCCAAGAAGCATAACACCTTTTAACAGCAAACTTACACGAGAATAGTTTTTTGATGATTGTGCCCGTAAAAATAAAAATGCAGATATGCCTAATGGAATAATAATACCCAAAAACATATACACTCCCGATGGTATATCTTGAAGATATGCAACAAACACAAAAAGTAATGCACCTAAGGTAATTATATATATTGCCATCACAATAAACTTTGCAACCGGAATTCCAAACACTATAGGAATAGTATTTCGTCCAAATGCAGCATCTCCTTCAAAATCTTCAATGTCCTTTACCATTTCTCGAATAAGAGACAGTAAAAAAGCAAACAAAGCATACCCCAACGACCAAAACATAAGCGCTTCAAAGCTCAAATACATTTTTGAAAGCACTCTATGATACATATAATTAAGAGGAATCAGTTCATATATAGCAACAATAAGCGGCACCATTGCAACCAATAAAGCGACTATAATATTTCCTACAAACGCTTGTTTACTAAATGATGTAGAATACAACCAAAGCAAAGAAGCTATAAAAATAAATAAAAATGCAAAATTCCAATGTCCTATATGTACCGAAACAACAACACCTAATAAAATTCCTATAACATTAAAAATCCAATGCCATAACATGACTATTCGCCTACTAATATGTTTACCAACGATTACCGAGTCGGGTTTGTTAATCATGTCCATATTAACATCAAAATAATCGTTAATAATATAGCCTGCTGCACATATAAATACTGTGGCCAATACTAAAAAAAGAAATTGCATAAACGGCAGCTGTAATTCAAGCGTAACGTTCATTATTCTATATTGTTTAAGCATTGCATAAAACAATCCATATCGCATTATAAACTGTGTAGCAACAATTATGAGTAAGTTTTTATAGCGAATAAGTTGTAAAAAATGTTTCATGTTTTATGATTTTACCACACAAATGCATCTTCGTTCATCCATGCTCCATGTGCTTTTAAGGTTTGTTCAATAACATCGCGTACACAGCCAGCCCCTCCGGATTTTGGTGAAATATAGTGACAAATTTCTTTAATTTCATGTGCAGCATCTGCAGGACACACCGCAAGCCTTACACGTTTTAACACATTATAATCGGGCAAATCGTCACCTATATACAGAACATCGTGTGCTGAAAGGGCATGTTTTTGCAAAAAATCTTCAAAATCTTTAATTTTATCGTGTGATGCTATATAAATATCTTGTATTCCCAAATCAGAAAATCTATGAATAATAGATTGACATTTTCCGCCAGAAATAATACCAATAGGATATCCTTTTCCATGAGCATAATGCACGGCGTATCCATCTTTCACATTCATTGAACGAGTTTGCATTCCATCACCCGAAACGAAAATCATTCCATTTGTAAACACACCGTCAACGTCAAATACAAATGCTTTTATATGCTGCAATTCATCTTTAAAAAACCCCATATTATTCTTCTTTTTTTGCATGCGTGCTAATAATATTAGTACTTATAGCTTTATAAATTTCTTTAATTTCAGGATATTCAGACAACACATCAAGATGTTTGTTTATAACCTGCATATCATTTCTAATAGCAGGACCAGTTTGAGATTCAAACGGAGAATATCGTGTAATTTTATCAAATGTTTCGCGTAATAGCGGTTTAAAAACATCAAATTTAATTTTTTGTTCTTTTAACATTTTTTCAGAAATAGTACACATATGATTTGTAAAATTACAAGCAAACACAGCACTAAGATGAATAATACCTCGTTGTTGAGAATTTGCCACGCTTACATGCGGGCTAATTTTTTTCAAAAAATCATATAGTATTGTCTCATTTTCTTTTGTGTTTGCTTCTATAAAAAATGGTATTTCATTATAATTTATATCTTTAAATTTAGAAAAAGTTTGCATAGGATACACAACGCCATAATTTAAAGCATAATCATAAAACACATCAATACCTATACTACCCGATGTATGTATAATTAACTTATCGCCCACATTAAGCTGACGAATAACTTGCTGTATTGCTCTATCAGACACGCAGATAAAATAGATATCAGCCTGCATATTTATTTCAGAAATATCGGTAGTAAATGTACATTCTATTTTTGATGCAAGTTCAACGGCAGACCTCATAGTTCTACTTACTATTTGTTGCACATGCACTCCTTGCTGTTGTAATGCGATTGCTATATGAGTACCCACATTACCCGCACCAATAATTACAGCTTTCATTGTTTCAAAATTCATACACTATTGTAAAAATAATACACATTTTAGTATCTACAAATGTAGTAAATTTATCTTGAACGAAATAATAAGAATAAGAAAGGCTATGAAAAATCGCCACATTCTATGACAACAATGCCATTTTAATTGCGGTAATAGCTGCTTCAACGCCTTTATTGCCGTATTTACCTCCTGCTCTATCTTGCGCTTCTTGAAGAGTATTGGTAGTTAAAACGCCAAATATAAACGGTATATCAAATGAAAGATTTAATTCTGATATACCATACGAAACACCTTGACAAATATAGGTAAAATGAGGAGTTTCTCCTTGAATCACTGTTCCAAATGCAATGACAGCATCAACATCATAGCTTTCTGCCATAAGTTTACAGCCATATGTTAATTCAAAGGCTCCAGGCACAAAATTCACAAAAATATTTACTTCGGAAACTCCATGTTTTTTTAGCGTTTCAATAGCTGCGTCTAAGAGTTTATAGTTTATTTCACTATTCCATTCTGCAACAACAATTCCAACTGAAATTGCGGAAGCATCAGGAACATAATTGCTATCATATTCCGAAAGATTTTTAAGAGATGTTGCCATAATTATAATGTAACGCGAACAATATATTTATCAATCATTTGTCCTTCCTCTGATTGTGGATATTTATTTTTTATTTCTGAATATACAGAAAGTGCAGATTTTTTATCATTACGTTTTTCGTAACACATACCTGCTTTTAACAAATACATAGATGAAAACTGCTCACTCTCAGAAATTTTTGCAGCTTTTATATAATTTTCGGCAGCTGTTTTGTATTCCTGTTTATTGCTATACGCATCTCCAAGAAGATTAAATTTTAATTGTTCAAGCAAATCTTCATGAGCACGAAACGCTTTTAAAAACTTAATTGCATTATCATATTCGCCCATTCGCAAGTAGCATACACCTGCATAATATTTCGCTAAATTTCCCGATTTTGTAGAACCAAACTCATCAATAATATCAAGAAAACCTTGCACGTTTTCATTTCCATACAATGCAATATGAAACGAATCTATTTCAAAAAACCGCTCTGCTCCCCAAATAGATTCAACAGCAAGCACATTGCGTGGTTCCACAACTCTATTTTTATAAAGAAAAAATGCAGCTATAATTAAAATTAACGCACCAATTATATAGGTTAATTTTTTTTGATTATTTTCAATATAAAGTTCTGCTTTAGAAAGTGATGATTCTATTTTTTGCAAATTATTAGGATCATCATATGTTTGTTTTTTTGCCATTTTAAATGTGTTTTTTTATTTTCGAGCACAAAAATAGTTTTTTTATTTCATTTCAAAGAGAGTTCATCATAAAATAATACAGAATATTTTACACAAGGTATAAAGTGAGTACGTTTTTTATATGAGACATGCACTATACGCTTGAATTGTTTTTTCTAATCCAAAATATAAAGCATCAGAAACCAATGCGTGTCCAATTGAAACTTCATGCAACACGGGTAATGATTGGTAAAAAAAAGCTAAATTTTCAAGACTCAAATCATGTCCTGCGTTTACTTGCAATCCCAACGAAGCGGCATGTTTTGACGCCTCAACATACGGAGCAATTGCATTATACTTATCAGTAACATACATGCGAGCATACTGTTCTGTATATAATTCTATTCGTTCGGCTCCTATGTTTTTTGCGGATTCAATCATTTTTAAATCTGGGTCAACAAAAATTGAAACGCGAACACCATACTCTTGAAATTTTGCAACATGTTTTTGTAAAAAATCGAAATGAGTGCACGTATCCCAACCCGCATCTGATGTAAGAGCCTCAGGAGGGTCAGGTACAAGTGTTACTTGTGCTGGTTTTACATCATATATAAGTTTACAAAATTCATCAGACGGATATCCTTCTACATTTAATTCTGTTGAAATAGCATTACGTAATTCGTGCACATCACTATAACGAATATGACGAGCATCAGGACGAGGATGCACGGTAATTCCTTGTGCACCAAACCGCTCAGAATCCAAAGCGACTGTAAGAACATTTGGGATATCCCCTCCTCGTGAATTTCGAATTAATGCTATTTTATTAATATTTACACTTAAAACTGTCATTATATTGTTTATTAAAATTTAGAATGTAAATTTACATATATTTTTTAAATTACAAGATGATTGCACGCTCTCTCATATCACCAAGTATTTTGCCTCTACATGATTCAATGACCGAAAAAGAAGCAAAAAGCAAAATGAACTCGTACCGTTTATTTCACTTACCTGTTGTTAATAAACACAATATTTTTCTTGGATTACTTGCCGAAGAAGACATTATAAATGCATCTAAAACAACTATTCTCTCAAAACATCCCGAAAAATTTTTTGACGGAAAAGTATATGCACATCAGCATATTTTTGAAATTTACGATTTTATTTTCACACAAAATGTATCATGCGTTGCTGTTGTTGACGATAAAAATTTCTGCTTAGGTGTTATTACCTGCACTGATCTTATGAAATATTTCGGAAAAATTTCGGGATTACAAAATCGCGGTGCTATTATTATTTTAACAGTACTTGTGCAAGATTATAACCTTAGTCAAATTTCACGAATCATTGAAGAAAACGATGCGAAAATCGTAAGTTTATATTCAAACAGTAATGAAGATTCTACAAAAATGGATGTTATTCTTAAATTAAACACACACGAAATAAGTTCAATACTTCAAAGTTTTAATCGTTTTAATTACACAGTTAAAACCTATTTTGAAGGATATGACAAATTACAAGAAATGTATAAAAACAGAATTGATTCTTTACTTAATTATCTAAACATATAACATGGATTCTATTGCAATTTTTGGCACTTCAATAGCACATATTCATTTTAAAGCAATTCATTCTTTATTACAAACAATTTCAAATAAAGGAATTACAGTATATATTTATGAGCCTTTTCACGCTCATTTAAATTCACAAAGTACATCATTTTCGTATTCCACTTTTAAAAATATAAAAACTATCAACCCTCAGTGTGTTTTTTGCATTGGTGGTGATGGTACATTTTTAAAATGTGCTCATTTATTTTATAAACAAAAAACACCAATTTTGGGTATAAATTATGGAAAGTTAGGTTTTTTGGCTGATGTGCCACCCGAAAATATTGAAAAAGTAATTCAAGATATTCAGGACAAAAATTTCACAATACTTAAACGCAGCTTGCTTTCATATACTATTGAAACAAATAATACGAAAAAAAAGGGAATAGCCCTTAATGAAATTTCGCTACAAAAAAGCAACATTTTAAAATTAATAAAAATTAACACCTTTATTGATGACAGTTATTTTTGTTCGTTTTGGGCAGATGGAGTAATTATAAGCACCCCCACAGGTTCAACAGGATATTCGTTAAGTTTAGGGGGTCCGATAATAACACCAAACAGCAATTCTTTTATTATTCATCCTATTGCACCGCACACATTAAGTGTTCGTCCTGTTATAATTCCCGACACAAGTAAAATTGTTTTACAAGCCGAAGGAAACTATACAAATTTTTTACTTTCAAACGATTTCAAGAGCACGCTAATACACTCTCTTCCAAAGATATCTGTAGAAAAATCCACGAATACGGTAAACACTATTCAGCTTAATTCCATAACTTTTTTTGACACTTTACGTAAAAAATTAAATTTAGGGTTAGATGTACGAAAATAAGATTTATACTTTTTTTTTTGTTTTCATAAAATTTGATTATATTTTTACAAAAAATTCGACTGGTTAAAAATGAAGAAAATTCTCCGTTTTTTTATATATTTTGGAATATTCACTCACTTTACGTATTCTTCATTTGCTCAAGCTGATTGGCTTCGATACAGATATGAAATAAACGGAGGTATTGGACCATCATTTTTTCTTGGAGAACTTGGAGGTTCAAATGGTATTGGACGTAACAATATTCTTGACTTAAACTGGAAAGCAACTCGTATTGGTGGGCATTTTGGAGGAAGATATTTTTTACAAGAACGGATTGCGGTGCAAGGTTCATTTACATTTGGACTGATACATGGAAGCGACAAAAACACCAAAGAATATTTTCGTAGTTACCGAGATGTATCATTTCGCAGTCCAATATATGAATTTCATGGACGTGTAGAATATAAAATACGGAAAGAACGAGAAGGGCATCGATATGATTTGCGTGGTGTTCGCGGACAACGAGCAGTAAAGTTTGTTACCTATGCATTTGCGGGTGTTGGTGTGTATTATTTTAATCCTCAAGCAAAAATAAATGGAACATGGATTGATTTACGACCTATTGGAACTGAAGGACAAAATTTTATAGCAACCAGAAAGCCATATTCTCGCGTATCTATTTCTATTCCTGTTGGATTTCAACTAAAATATGTAGCAAATACAAAATGGGCGTTTTCGGCTGAAATTGGACCTCGTTTCTTATTTACCGATTATATTGACGATGTAAGTACAACCTATGCCAGTCCTGATTTAATTGCTGCAAATCAAACAACCGTTCCTTCTGACATTGCAAAAATTGCTGCAGACCCAGCATATGAAAGCAACATTCGTCCTGATGGTTCATACGCTTACTACAACGAGCAAAGAGGCAATCCCTACAACAATGATTTTTTTATGTTTGCAATGGTTACAGTCCATTACAAATTAAAAGCAAACAGAAACGGTTGGCCTACATTCCAAAGATAATTTTACAAAAAACATACTTTATTATCTTTTATCTCGTTAATTTTCCAATTATTACATGCAAAATGTTACTTTTGCAAACAATTGAAAATAACAAGTAATCATTGTATGGTGTTACTACGAAAAAAAGATCTATTTCTTATACTGTTTTTGCTTTGCAGCATATTTGCTCACGCACAATTAAAAGAAGTAAATTTAGGGCTTTTTTTAGGCACATCACAATACAATGGTGATATAAATATGACAAAAGCGTATTATTCACCTCATTTTTCCTGTGGACTTCATGTAAAACAAGTATATAATTATCATTATACACTTCGATACGCCATATCATATATAGAACTTAAAGGATTCGACAAAGATTTCGACAATTTATTTCAATATCATAGAGGACACGAATTTTCTGATAATAATATTTATGAATTTACAGCACTCGCTGAATTCAATTTTTTTGAAGTTACCCCAGATCGCTCTGAAAAAAATATTTCTCCTTATGTTGTTGGAGGTATTGGTGTTTTTTACGCCAACGAATTAGAATGGTACCAAGTAATTAATTTTCCAATGGGACTGGGGTGTAAATTTAGAATTGCAGCTCGTGCAGAGTTAAACATAGAATGGGTTTTTCGTAAAACATTTACCGATAAACTTGATAAACTTGAATCATCGGGCATTGGATTGAAAAATTTTAAACAATATTCATTTGACAATACCAACGATTGGTATTCAACTATGGGAGTGTCTATTTTATTTAGCTTTCTTAATCCACAAAGTCCTTGTCCTGTATATTATAAAAAACCATATGACCTTGGAAAACGAAATAAATAAACATACTATTCCTCAACACATTGCTATTATTATGGATGGCAATGGAAGATGGGCAAACCTACGCGGTAAAACAAGACTGGTAGGACACCAAGAAGGAGCGTCAAGTGTTGATGCAATTGTTACAGCAGCAGCAGAATTGAAAATTAAATTTTTAACCTTATATGCGTTTTCTACCGAAAATTGGAATCGCCCGCCTACCGAAGTTAGCGGGCTTATGGAGCTGTTAGTGAACGCCTTACAAAAATACACAAAAAAACTTGTTGCAAACAACGTTCGTTTACTTACAATTGGCGACACTAAAAGCCTGCCAAAAAAAACACAAGAAAAACTAAACGAAACATTAGAAAAAACGAAACATAACACCGGATTAACCTTAGTTCTTGCTTTAAGCTATAGTTCACGATGGGAAATTACCGAAGCTTTTAAAAAACTTGCTCACGATTGTTGTAACAACTCTATTTCTGTTGATTCTATTACGCAAGAAACAATCTCAAAATATTTATGCACACATGATATACCCGACCCAGATTTGCTTATTCGCACAAGTGGAGAATACAGAATTAGTAACTTTTTATTATGGCAAATTGCATATGCAGAACTCTATTTTTCAGATGTGTTGTGGCCTGATTTTAAAAAAGAACATTTACTTGAAGCTATAAAAGATTATCAAAAAAGAGAACGAAGATTTGGAAAAACTGGAGAACAAATTAAATAAGCAATTATGACACACCTACAAAAAACTGTTACTTTTATACTTTGCAGCATTGTTTTTACACATGCGTTTAGTCAAACAAAACATGTTTTTAGTGAACCTAAACAATATACCATAGCTGGAATTACTGTTGAAGGTGCGAAAAATTTACAACACGCCCCAATTATTAAAACAACTGGATTGCAAGTAGGGCAAACAATTCTTATTCCAGGTCCACAAATAACACTTGTAATAGATAAATTATGGCAACAAGATTTATTTTCTGATGTAAAAGTATATGCTTCAAAAATTGAGGGTGATGCTATTTATTTAACAATATTTGTTCAAGAACGTGCCCGTTTAAACACATTAGAAATCACTGGTGTTAAAAAAAGTGAACAAGAGGATATCCGTGAACTTATTAATTTTAACCTCCACATGCAGGTTAACGAAAACAAAAAAAACATTGCTCTTAAAAAAATAAAAGATTTTTATATTGAAAAGGGGTTTTATAATGTTGATGTAACAATTACCGAAACTATAGATACTTCTTCGTTTAATCGATCGGATGTTGTAATTGCTATTTCAAAAAATGAACGCGTTAAAATACAATCAATATCATTTACCGATAATTCTGCGTTTAAAGACGCTAAATTGCGTAGATTCATGAAAAGCACAAAGCGTAAAGCATGGTATATTTTAAAACGCTCAAAATATGTCCCTTCTTTATATGAAGCTGACAAAGAAAAAATAATTGAGAAATATAAAAAACAGGGATATAGAGATGCTGAAATCATCAAAGATTCTGTATTTTTTATTGATTCTACATTAATGGCAATTGAAATTTCTATGCACGAAGGAGCACAGTATTTTTTCAGGTCAATTTCGTGGATAGGCAATTCGATATATTCTACGGAAATTTTAGAAAGACTTTTGAATATTCAAGCAGGAGATATTTATGACGAAGCACATCTGCAAGAAAGAATATATGGTTTAGACGGAGTTAGTTCTATTTATTTAGACAATGGATATTTGTTTTTCAATGCTGAACCTATTGAAGTACATGTGGAAAATGATTCGGTTGATATTCAAATTCGTATGTATGAAGGTCCACAAGCGGTTATAAATAAAATTATTGTACAAGGTAATACAAAAACCAATGACCATGTGATTTATAGAGAAATACGCACAAAACCCGGTTCATTGTTTAGTCGTTCCGATATTATAAGAACACAGCGTGAATTGGCTATGCTTGGCTATTTTGACCCAGAAACTATGGGAATAAACCCAAAACCAAACCCAGAAGATGGCACGGTTGATATTGAATATGTTTTGCAAGAAAAATCAAATGACCAAATTGAACTATCGGGAGGTTGGAGCGGTTCGTATCTTATTGGGTCGGTGCGTTTAGTGCTTAATAATTTTTCTACACGCAATATGTTTAAAGGTGATTATTGGAAACCTATACCTTCGGGAGACGGACAACAAATAAGTTTAAATGCTTCGGCAAATCCACGTTGGTATCAATATTACAGCTTCTCATTTACAGAACCATGGTTTGGAGGCAAAAAACCTAATGCACTGAGCTTTACAACATATTACTCAATACGAGCAAATGGAGCTGAACGGAAAAGTGCTGCATATGGCTCTTGGAAAACAGTTGGAGTTACCGTTGGTTCACAAAGAAGCTTAGAAAAACCTGATAACTTTTTTACCTTATATAACGATTTAAGTGCAAAAAAATATATTTTAAATAAATATTCATTCGGATTGCCAGCAGCGTTTCCTGATAGTATAACCACAAAAAGTATTGCTTTAGGAACGAGCTTTGGACGAAACTCTATTGACCAGCCGCTGTATCCTCGACGTGGTTCAATGTTTTCTGTACGACTTGAACTTACGCCACCACATTCTTTATTTCGAGATAACACAGACGAGGAATTAACACAAGAAATTGCATATAAATGGATAGAATATCATAAATGGACTTTCCGTTCAAAAATGTACACGCAAATTGTTGACAAATTAGTTTTGGAAACTCGTCTTGATTTTGGATTCTTAGCATATTACAATAAAAATTTCCGTTCTCCATTTGAAAGCTTTGATATGGGAGGTGATGGTCTGTCAAATATGACACAATACGGAATTGACATTATTCCTTTGCGTGGATATGGTGCAAGTTCTTTAACTCCTGCAAGCGGAGGAAATATTTTCAATAAATTCTCATTAGAACTGCGATATCCTCTTACATTAAAACCAGAAGCTACTATTTATGGCTTGGTGTTTGCTGAAGGAGGAAACGTGTGGTCAGAGTTTGAAAACTACAACCCTTTTAACATAAAACGCAGTGCTGGATTTGGAATACGAGTATTTATTCCTATGATGGGACTGCTGGGTTTTGATTTTGGATATGGTTTTGACAGATTAGATTCAAATCCAAATGCGTTAATTGGAGGGTGGCACCCAAGCTTTGTTTTAGGACAACAATTTTAAGTTTCACTCAAAAAAATTAAAAACATGAAAAAAGTAATTATTTTTTTATTTGTAGGTGTTCTCTCAATAGGAGCAACATTTGCACAACGTTCGGTTTTTGTTGACACAGATTATATTCTTAACAAAATACCTGCTTACAAAGAAGCACAAGAACAACTTGATAAAATAACGCTTGAATGGCAAACTGAAATTCAAAAACAAATTGATAATCTTGATAAAATGTATAAACAATATCAAGTAGATAAAGTACTGCTTTCAAACGATATGCGACAAAAACGCGAACAAGAAATTCTTGAAAAAGAAAAAGAAGTAAAAGAATTGCAAGTACGTAGATTTGGACCCGAAGGTGATAGATTTAAAAAAGAAGAAGAATTAATGCGTCCCATTCAAGACGAGGTATTTAACGCAATTAAAGCTATTGCCGAAGCTCAAAACTACGGATTTGTGTTTGATGCGAGTTCAAATGCTCTTTCGTTAATTTACACAGATAGCAAATTAGACATTAGCGATGATGTATTAAAAAAATTGGGATATATAAAATAATATTTATTTTTGTAAAAAATTAAACTAAAACAAACAACTATGAAAAAATTTCTGACAATTTGCACAACCCTATTACTTCTCTCAGGCATAAGCTATGCACAAACACAAAAGTTTGCTCATATAGATTTTGAAAAACTAATTGATGCAATGCCTGAAAAAGAAGTCGCACTTCAAACACTTCAAAAAGAATACAAAGAAGCTCAAAATATGATAGAAGAAATGAGTGTAGAACTAAACAGAAAATACATGAATGCTCAAAAAAGCCTTGATACCTTAAGTGCATTAGGCAGACAAATGCTTGAAGAAGAGCTTATGCAACAACAACAACGCATTCAAATGTATCAAAAAAATGCAGAGCAACGACTATCAGAACGAAGAGAATCTTTATTGAATCCAATACTGCAAAAAGCTCAAAATTCAGTAAAAGAAGTTGCTGAAAAAGAAGGATTTATTTATGTTTTTGACACAAGTGAAGGAAGCCAAATATTGTATTTTTCTGCAAAAAGTACAGATATACTTTCATTAGTAAAAAAACATTTAGGTATTACCGAATAATTTCACATTTATTATGTAATTTTAGGCTTGTCTTTTTATAGGCAAGCCTTTTTTATGAAAACTAATAGACAACATACAATTGGTGTATTTGATTCGGGCTTTGGCGGATTAACAATACTCAAAGAAATTATTCAGCTTGCACCAACATATAATTATATTTATCTTGGCGATAATGCACGTACCCCCTATGGTTCACGATCGTTTGAAACTGTGTATGAATACACATTACAAGCAGTAAAAAAATTATTTGATTTAGGCTGTTCTCTTATCATTATAGCATGCAACACCGCATCGGCTAAGGCATTACGTACAATTCAACAAAACGATTTGCCTCATATTGATTCAACAATGCGAGTACTTGGCGTTATTCGTCCGTGTTCTGAAAATGCTCAACATTTTACAAAAAATAATAATTTAGGTATTTTTGCAACAAAAGGAACCGTGCTTTCGCAATCATACGAAATTGAAATACATAAATTTTCCCCAAATATTACCGTTACTTCACATGCGTGTCCTATGTGGGTACCGCTTATTGAAAATGATGAAGCTCATTCTAAAGGAGCTGACTATTTCGTGCAAAAAGAAATAAACGCTCTGTTATCTAAAAATCCAAACATCGATTCTATTTTATTAGGTTGTACCCACTACCCTATTCTTGAGAAAAAAATTCGAAAGTTTTTACCCTCTCACATTCAAATTATAAATCAAGGAAAAATTGTAGCTCAAAGTTTTATACACTATCTCAAACAGCACCCTGAAATTGAACAAACTCTTATAAAACAGCAAAAACGAACATTTTACACGACAGAAAATGCTACTATATTTAATGCAATGGGAAGCGCGTTTTTTGGAGAGCATATAGAAGCTCTTCATATTAAATTGTAAAATTGATGACCTTCAAGCTAAAAGGTGAGTTCTCGTATCGTTTTTCCTTTGTACCCTTTGCGATTAACTTAGCGATTTTATTTTTTAAACCGCAAAGATTGCAAAGAGTTTACGCAAAGTTCGCTATGTTATAAACTATTAAATACTCGTTTAATCCAATGTTTCAATAATACTACATTAAAAGTTGATACTATCCAAAAAAGTGTGTGAAGTAAAAAAATATTATCTTTAATGATATATATTTAAAAAATTAAAAATTATGCACTTTACACATTCGCAAATTACAAAAATTAAAGACAGTGGTTTTCCTTTGTGTCCTTTGCGATTAACTTAGCGTCCTTTGCGGTTTATTTTTTTAACCTCAGTATTTGTAAAGAATGTACGCAAAGTCTCTTAGATTTGTATCAGTATTGGAATTTCAAACTCGTGCCAATGTGCATAGCAATGAAGCATGAAAAATCTCACTATTTTCTATTTTTAGCACGTGTATATTTTGCATGTGTTTTTTTTAAATTCTCTTTTATCTTATCTCGAACAGAATTACTAATATGCTCGTAACTCATATTCTTAGGATAAATTGGTTTTAAAAATTCCACAGTTACCCGTTTAAATGGCTTTGGAAAAAAACTACCTTTTGGCATAGCATAATTTGCACCGCTAATTGTAACAGGAACTATTGGAATATTAAGCTCTCGGCTCAAAATTGCAAATGTTTTTTTGAAATGCCCCACATCGCCATTTTCAGAACGTGTGCCTTCAGGAAATATCAATAATTTCTTTTTTTGCTTTAAAACTTCTGCCAATTTTTGAATAGATTCTTTTAAATTTTTATTCAAATCCACTACAATTATATTATTGTTGTTGGCAATAAATTTCACAAATGGTTTCTCAACGTGTTGAGCCTTAGCGTAAAAGAAGGTGTTTCTAATTTGTTTGGTTCTCATAAGCGTAGTTACAAATAATGCGTCGAAAAAGCTTTGATGGTTTGGTGCAATTATACACGGACCTTCCGGAATATTTTCTTCGCCTTTGCTCCCAAATCGTAAATATATTTTAAAGAAAAATTTTGAAACTCTCATTAAAAATGAGTTTGACAACCAAAAATTAGGCAGTTTAAAGTTGGTTTTTTCTTGGAGAATTGCATTCCAATCTATTTTTGCTTCTTCAATTTTTGTTTTCTCTTTTTCCACATACACAACAAGTTTTCCTACCTCATTCAACTCATTGAGTTGCCCCGCATCTATTGGTATGCCAAACGATTGGTGAATAAACGAATGAAGTGCAACTTTGTCTAAAGAATCTAAGCCCAAATCTAATTCCAAATGACTTTTTAGCGTTACTGTTCTCGATTTTTCTTTTTTCAAAAAATTAGCAATTATTTTAAATTCTTCAGAATACTCGGCATTTTCACTTTCATTTTCAGCTACAACAGCATCCTCAGGAATAAAATCATACAATTTATATCGTTGCAATTTACCTAACTGTGTGCGTGGCAGCTCTTCTTGTGTCAAATAAAATTTCATAATTTTTTTGTAAGACGAAACTTCATTATTAAAATTTTCCACCACCGATTGTTGTATGTGACTATACGTTTCGCTTGTAATATCTTGGTTTACAACCAATACAGCCTGTATTTGGTCATCGTTGAAGAAAACACCTGCTTCCACAATTGCCGCATAGTGCGATAATTGTTCTTCTAATTCTATGGGATTTATGTTTTTTCCGTTAGATGTTACGATTATCTCTTTTTTTCTGCCTGTAATATACAGATAGCCATCTTCGTCAATATGCCCTAAATCTCCGGTGTAGAGCCACCCATCTTTTAAAACCTCGGCAGTTTCTTCGGGTTTATTGTAATATCCGTTCATTACGTTATCTCCCGAAGCTGTAATTTCTCCATCTACAATTTTCACTTGCACGCCTGGCATTAATTCTCCCGGCGAACCAATTCTTACTCTGCCGGGTCTTGTAAATGTAATCATTGGTGCGGTTTCAGTCATTCCGTATCCTTCGAGCACTTCAAAGCCTAAGGTTTTAAAATCTTCACCAACAATAGTGTCTAAAGCTGCACCACCCGAAACAAGGAACTTCAGATGTCCACCAAATTTTTGATGAACGGCTTTGAAAATCTTTTTAGAAAATGCTTCTGATTGCAGTTTTGATGCTATTTTAAATAAAATCGAAGCTATTTTGCTACTGTTGATTTTAGTGATAATTCCTTTGTGCAGAGTAGAATACAAACGAGGAACGCCAATCATTATAGACACTTTGTTATTCTCCAAAGTTTTTAAAATATCTTCTGCCTGCATAGAAGGACTCATAGCCACCGAACTGCCTACATAAAGCGGAGCAATAAGAGAGCCTAACAATGGTAAAATATGGTGGAGTGGCAATAAAATCAATGTTTCTGAATCGGGCGTAAAAATTGGTATAATCTTAGAAACGGCGTGTATGTTTGTAAGCAAATTTTTATACGACAGCATTACGCCCTTTGGGAATCCCGTAGTTCCTGATGTATAGATTATTACGGCAACATCATTCTCATTTGTAGTTTTTATTTCAATTGATGGCTCTGACGATATTTCTTCTTGCTCATAATCGTCAATCAACACTATTTTTGCAGTAATTCCTGAATTTTTAAGGGCAGGTTCTATTGTTTTTCTGCCTTCCTGCGAAGTAAGAATTACCGAAGGTGTAGAATCTTTAAGAATATAACTAACCTCAGCAACCGTAGAGCCAAAATCAATTGGTATTGGAATAGCTGATTTCGACCAAATAGAATAGAAAGAATAAATCCACGCAGGCCTGTTTTCCGAAAAAATTACAGCCCTTTCACCGTTTTCTAAATTATATTTTGATGCGAAAAATTCAATTTTCTTATATAAGCTATTGTATGATATTCTTTGTTCTTTGTATGAAACAGCAATTTTATCACTTACATTTTTTAGCATATTTTTATGTTTAAATGAAATGCAAAAATAGTCTTTAAATATTAGAATTAACTTTTTTATGATTTATAAACAAATAATTACAGCAATTTTAGACGATTTGGATACAAAAAAACATACGGGATTATAAAGATTAGGTTCATTTATTGAAATTATTGAATGTATCATCTACCCATTTTTTGGGATTATTGATGATGTAATTTTTAATCTTTTGGTACGATTCATTGTTTCGTATGATATGGTCGTGGTAATTAGGTTGAAAGAAATGATTGTTTCTATTATATTTTGGTATTTGCAATTGGTGTTCATCAATATAATCATCAATTTTTGAATTGATTGCCGATTTGAAACCACCCATGAACGATGATATGGATTTTGGCAAACGATATAATTGGAATGATGGTGATGGTATTGGTATTATGGGTAGAGACGCACGGCCGTGCGTCTCTACATTCCCATTATCAACATTCCCATTATCAACATCTGCATCAAATTCCGTTATCCTATTTTTAATTATAACTATGGCGTGTAAATGATTGGGCATTATCACATATTCATCCAAAAATAATTCATGCCTGATGTCAAATGATTCTAACCATTCCGTTTTAATAATTTTTCCAAAATCAGACAAAATCATTTTGCCATTTACAATTTTACCTAAATTACATTCCCTATTTTGGGTTACTATGGTGATGAAATACATTGCCTCACTGGAATAATCCCAGCCCTTCAATCTATTTGATTCTATTCTGTATTTTCCTTTAAATTTTACCATGTTTTTATGCTATAAAAATTTCATTCAATTTCACTACATAAAAAACATGTAATTCATTGAAAAATCATACTAAAAAATTTATTAAACAAATCTGGTGTTCAGCATATTAGATAAATAAATTTCACATTTTCTACTATGCAAAAGAATATTTTTCTTGTCGATAAAAATACACAATTATAAATAATACTCAAAGAAAATATCTCTAAAAAAATACATGCTGAAAATTATTGAATATAACCGTATAAACACAAGATTTTGCATAAAAAATCTCTCGCTAAGACGATAAGTCACTAAGAGGGTGTTGTTTGTTTTTAATACAGTTTATCTTTTAAATTATTCTTTGCGACTCTGCGGCTTTGCGTGGAAAATGTTTCTCGCTAAGACGCTAAGTCGCTAAGCCGCCAAGGGGTATTGTTTATATTACAATCCTTTTAAAATCAACATTTTCAATCATATTGATTTAAGGCTCTTTTAAATGTTGATTTCAAATCTTGCATCAAACTTTCGGGCTGTAATACTTGTACATCCTCGCCAAACGATAATAATTCCATAAAAAAATCATGGGTAATATACAGCTTTAATTGTATTCGCAATTCATCTTCATCGTCTTTTAAAATCACCTGTGATTCATGGAGCGGCAGTGTTTTAATATATTTTCCTTGAAACGGGGTAAACGATAAAATAATTTCCTGCGGTGCCTGTTCATTTGGACTAATAATGCCAAAACAATATTTAAAATGCTCATTTGCATTAAAATCCTTGTGTAGCAGAAATTTCTTTTTTGTTATCTCTAAACTAGATAATCGGTCGAGTGCAAAACTTTTTATATGATTATCCTTCAGGTCTTTTGCTAACACATACCAACGGTTTTTAAATTCTTTCAGAGCATACGGTTCGGTAGTGCGGCGTGTAATTGTATCTTCCCAAAATTTATGATACGAAAAAGATATTTGCAGACGATTTTTTACAGCATGGAGCAAACCATATAAATGTTCGGTGCCTTGGGGTCGCCTTTTTTCAAAATGAATATAGTTTGAAAGTCTATCGCTCATATTTAAGGCATTAAAGGTATCAAAAGCCTCCAACATTCTTTCGCTTACTTCAGATTGTTCGTCATACTCAACACGATACACCTTTTGCGAAAAATCATATTGAATATCAATACTAAAAAGCGAACGAATATCTTCTAAATCTCTTTGAAATGTTCGCTTTGACACATTAAAATTATATTCCTGTAATTCTGATTCTAAGGCTAAATAATCCGAAATTTCCTGAAACGATGAAGGGCATCTTCTTAACTTCTTTATTATCAAGCTATATCTTGCTATAGATTCTCTTTTTGACATAATTTTTACGTATTAAAGAAACCAATTTTCACTCTATTATTTGCTAAAGTTTCTTCAGAACAAAATACCATTAATTTTGTTAAAGTAACTTTTTCACCATGAATTATTTCATGAATTTCATTTTTTCGGAGGATATTATCTATCTGACCACCAGAAAAATCAAATTTCTCTGCTAATAAATTACAGTCTTGTAGTGCTAAAAATGGCAATTTTGATTTCCAAATTCGTGCTCTTATAGAAATATCAGGTTTTTGAAAGTGGATTTTAAATAAAAAACGTCTCTCAAATGCAGAATCAAGATTGTTTGCAAGGTTAGTCGTTGCAATTAGGATGCCCTCAAAATTCTCTAACTCTTCCAAAATAATATTTTGTATTGCATTTTCGGTTTGCGCAATAGTTGAATTGCCTACTTTTTGTCTTTTAGAAATGATTGCATCTGCTTCATTAAAAAGTAATATTGGTGTTCGTTCACATTCTTTGGCAAATGCTTTATAATCTGTAAATATCTGCTTTATAATTTTCTCACTTTCGCCAAACCACATAGATTTTGACTGACTTATTTCAACTTTCATCAACAGTCTTTCAGTTTCTTTGGCAAGTTGTTTAACAATTTCAGTTTTTCCTGTTCCCGGTGCCCCGTGCAGCAAAGCAGTAACTCCTTTAGGTAAATTTTTATCAGACAATCGTTTTTGTGTTTCTTTAAATTTCACATCATTCAACAGGTCCTTTAATAAAAAAAGCTGTTCCATTTCTGATTTGCTAAAAATTAACTCTCTGTAAGGAATATCATGTGGTGAAATAACATTTTCTTGTTTCTTCTTATTCATGAAAAGATTTATACCACATTCTTTTAAAAGACTATCGGAGCAATCAGTCAATTTCATTTCTATATCATTAAAAAAGCGAGCATTCGTTATTTCTATTAAATTATTTTTGATGAGTACATTTTCTCCAGAAAGAATTTTCTGCATATAATTAACCCGTTTTGTAGCACTGTCATAAAGTCCTTCTAAAAATCTTCTAATATCAACTGATTTACTGCCCGAAATTATTTTCCAAATTAAAAACAGATACAAATACGAGTCATCTATGTTGAACTTTAGTTGGTCAATTTTATTAATTAATGGAAAATGCAGATTAGCTGAAATCAACGCCCTTGTTTGCATAAAAAGTTCTCGGGTTGAAATTTCACCACAATCTCTCTGATTACCAATACTATATATTTTTTCGAGAAATTCAAAAACGTCAGTAATTTTATCCTCATGAATTTCCGGCATCGGTTCATTTTGTAATATTGCTTCTGATATTTTCTCATTAATCGTAAACTGATCGTTTGCACCTGCTAATTTCATTCTGTGCTTTGACTTTTGTTTGTTAAAAATACCCGATGAATGTAAAAAATTAAAATCATCGCTATATTCTAAAATTTTTATTGGGTTACATTCAAAATACTTTATTAGGTCGTTCAAATCAACCGTATCATCTTTGTAGTTAAGTACAAAAACAAGTGAGATAAAAAATGCCTGACTTTTGGTTGTTCGAAAATATTCAGACAAGAAAGAGAGGTCTGTATCTATTTTTGAAAAAAAAGCCGTTTCAAGTTTAGATGCTTTTGATTTTTCATACACTTTTCCGATACTCTCTAAGACTTTTTGTTTAATATTTTTTTCCATATTTCTGTGATTTTATACAAATATATGGACAAGGAGCGACAACACGTGTCGCCATAAAAAAAGAAATAAAAAATCCCGAAATTTTTTAAGTTTCGGGATTTTCAGGAATACTATACAAGATATTGACCAAACGTTGTGTGTAAAGCAAACTTTTTGTTCATAATCTCTACCGCAGATTGGTAATTACGGCAATTGCTATCATGTTTTTTTGGGAACTCTACCAAAAAACCTTTTTCCACTAACGATTTCAAATGACTCTGTTGAAGTAAAATTTCAAAGTTATTGACTTCTAACCTATTCGCGAGGTCGCTTACGTCAAACTCTGGAGAATTTTGATAGATGGTTTGGATACAAGCAGCTGCCAATAATAAAGCTTCTTCCTCTTTCAAATTAAACTTATTCATCAAAAAGTCAACTTCAGTTTTATTATTTCCTATAACTTCCTGAAAAGATGCATCGTAATTACGACTGTTCTCAATTCTTCTGTAAATTACAGCTAATGATTGTAATGTCTGATTTTTCATAATACTTATATTTTTAAATTGTTATTATGAACAAAGATGCATTACTGCTACGCCAAAACGTGTCGCTGCAAAAAAGAAATAAAAAATCCCGAAGTTTTTTAGGTTTCGAGAGTTGTTAGTCATAAACTTGCTTTTTCTCTGTTTTCAAATTCTTGCTTGTTGCTCCAATCGTTGTTTTGTGAGGTTGCTTTTTTATTCAAGTTTGAAACAATCATCTATTGTTGGACGTTTGTAAGTTCCAAATAAGTAACAAAAACCTTCTGTTTTTGGTATTCCGATATAATGATTTTGGCAATAATTATCCAATAATGAATCTTCTTTTATCAATCTTTTTTTCCAGTTAGGCATATTATCAGGACATACGTATCTATTTAAGATATTCTGTAAATTATTTTCATTATCAAAAAGTTGAATGATTAATGGTTTAAGATAACCACCTAACCAGATTCCTTTAGTGAAACTATTTTTTAAATCATTCCTGTTTTCTATAAGGCATCTTTTCTGTGAATTAGTATTGTAACTCCAAGTACCCCAGTAGTTGTAAAAATTGTTATCATTGATTGTTAATAATGCTCTACGAAATAAATTGGAAATATCATCCTGACTTAAATGTAAATCGATAATATCCTTAATTTTTTCTAATTTATCAATGTTGTCCTCAGCGCATTCTAAACACCAATTTATAGTTCCCTTGCAAAAATCAGTATCTTCAAGATTAAATATGATTGTTTTAATCTCATTATCATTAACAATCAATTTTGCTTTTCTTACTTCCTCTTTTACTTGCTCATTGGCAAATTTTGATTGAATGACGTTTTTTGAAAGATATTCATAAATATTACAGCAACCATTAGAAAGTTCTTGAATTAAATTTACTGCTGAAATATATGTTGCAGCACTATCAACAGTTGAGTTCTCTACAATATTTCGCACAACACGCATCCATTCATTAAATGAATTTTTATCAAAATCAGATTTTAGTAGATATTGTGTTTGTGCATAGAAAACAACTCTATTTTGCCATTCTGATTTTCCATTATGAATAATATCTTTGAATAAAGTATCTTTTTGATATTGCCATAAATTAATATCGGTTTTTAATTCTGCATAATTATTTTGAGAATATACGTCAAAACATTTTTCTAAATATTCAAATGATTCTTTTGTTGGAAAATCGTCAGGGACAATTTTATTTGGATTATTAAATAAAATAGTCATTCTCCGTTCAATTCTTTCCTTTTTCACAGCTTCATCTGTGATGTTTTTTTCTTTCTTTTCTTCAAGAATCTTTCGTGTTAACGTATCTTCATCTGTGTTTTTGAATATATCTTGATTTTCAGCATAAAAACTTATCGCAATTCCTGCAATAAATTTCTCAAATTCATTAGCTATCAAATTATTATCTCCCTTGTATTTCCAAAACAAATCAGTCCAAACTGTATCAATTTTGTGAGCAAAAGTTTCCGTTGGCTTTGTGTCGCCTTCCCAATTGTTTTGTTTGATGTATTGCTCAAACTTTGCCTTGAAGTTTTCAAAATCAGTAAGAGGTTTACCTCTTGCATTCATCTTTATGTACAAATCATCTGAAAGTCCGAAATTTTGCAATTCTATATAATGAAAACTAATGTTGTTTAATTTTTCCCATGCCTCTGTCTGGTCTTTAAATGTTTGTTGAATAGCATCCAACATTGTAAGCATTGATTTTATTGTCGGGTCTCTTTTCCACGAAAGGAAAAACCAAGAACTATCAATGATTAGTTCAGAAATTGCTTGTTCATTATTGTAAACAATTCCTTTGTTGATTAAATTGTTGCAAAAATCTCGTGAGCTTATTCGTGTTTCATAAGTGAATTTTGTCAAAAGATTTTTTAATTCATCATTTAACTTATTTTCTTTCACTGCAACAAACCAATGCAACAAAAACAAAGTTGTTAATCGTTGTTGTCCATCAAGCGGTTGCAAAACGCCATCTTTTACACTACCATAAACAAAGTCTAACTCTAATGGTTTTCCCTCTACAACAGCGTTGTACAAAGCACCCAAAAAGTTCTTTCGTAGTTCTTCCTTCCCATCTCTACCTTGTGCGTAATCTCTTTGTATAATGGGGATTTCAATTTTATGTTTACTTATTAACTCAAGAAAAGTTAATTTTTCTGATGTCGGGTTATTGCTCATTTTCTGCTAATGTTGTTTGAGGTAAATATTGATTAATTACTTCTTGTATTTTTTTAAAGTACGATTTTCTATCGGCTTCATTCCATACTTCAATATCTTTTACGTCTTCGGAATAATATTTCATAAAAACGTTCTTAGTACAAATTGGAATAAAAGTTCCTTCCATTTCTCTTTTAATTATTTTTCTCCTCTTTTCTTTAAAAGAATCGTTTTTATATGAGCGATTTGTTCCTCTATCCAACAAACAAAGATTTTGTAAACTGTTATCTTCCTCGCCTAAAACATAATCAATGATGTAATCAAATTCCTTTTCATCAATTGGATTGCCTAAGTTGATGATTTGCTCAATTTGCTTATCTCTGTTTTCGTCTTTATGATTTTCTGTTTTGATAAAGTTGTTTTTCAGCCAATCAACTTGTTTTTCTTTTTTAACTTTAACTTCTGTTGCAATGGCGTGAATGTGTTCAACGTCCCAAAACTCTTTTTTAAATCTGTCAAATGGAAAACGATTTGTTTCGTTTTTGTTGTTGAGCATTGTTTGAATGTTGTGTAATAATAAAATCTTACGAATATTTCCATTTCCATATTCTAATTCATCAATATTTATATTTACATTCACACTCTTTTTTATTTTATTATTGAGCCAAGCAACAAATTCTGTTTTTGATTTTCCATTTTTTTCTTTGAGTATATCTTTAATATCTGCTCCTATAGTTATCAGATAACCAACTTTATGATATAATTCTCTTTCGTTATACCATTCTTCAAACGTTTGGAAATATTTTTTAATTTCTTGCCAATTATTGGTTATCTCATTTCCCTTTTTTGTCTTAAATTTTTCATTAAAGAATCGGAAAGTTGAATATTTATCATTACCATGCTTTTCTTCAATAGTTAAATGTGTTTTTTGTCTTTCTTTAATTTGTTCTTCTGATTTTATGTTTAAGTGCCTTCGTACGGAAACCTCTTTATCATCTTCTTTTGCAACTTCATACATCAAATTGAAAATAAATTCTATTCTTGTTGCCAAGTTGTTTCCCTTTTTATTAATGAAATACCAAAATGAATCATCTTGTAAGGTGTATTCAATTCTATCCCATTCTGATGCTATTTCTAATTGTTTTAAACGCAAACTTTCACTATTAGAATCTGGGAAATTAGAACTGTTTAAAAATAAAGCTTTTATTAATTCGGCATTTGTTAGAGGTATTTTTCCACTATTAATTCTTGTAAATATATCAATTGAATCTTCATCTTTTGAAACTTCATACCAAATAACTTTGCTTGAACAAATAAATTTTGATACAAAATCTTCAGATACCAATTTATTGTTAGATTTATTCCAATTATGAATAGTGTTATATGCATTCGATATAAAAAAGAAGTCAATATTGTCAATATTGTCATCATTTATGATAACTTCATTTGAATTTTCGTTAACCAAGATGCCATTTAAAAATTCTTGACTTTTATCTCTTGTTTCAAATCTTAAAGTAATTTCTTCTATTTCTTGTTTCTCTTTTTGTATTTCATTTATATAATGAATGATTAAAAAGATTGTGGTCAATCTTTGTTGCCCATCAATAACTTCATACCATTCCTCTTTTTCTTTCTTCTTTACAATAACTGGTTGCAAACAATAAAATTCTTCTTCTGTTTTGTCTTTCTTTGTTGCAAAAGCATAAATATCATCCAGTAATTCTTCGACTTGTTGTTTATCCCAACGGTAACCTCTTTGATAAGATGGAATAAAAAAATTCATCCCAAGTAGTTCGCTAATTGCTTTTATTGATATGCTATTACTCATATTCTATTGTATATTTTATGCTTTGTAAATATAGAAAATTTCAAGTTCATTTATTAGCTATAGTTGATTATGATTTTTAAAATATTTTTATGGCAATATGTGCACACGCTTCGGCATCTGCTATTGCGTTGTGATGATTTTGCAAATCATAGCCAAGATGTTTGGAAACAGTTGGTAATTTGTGATTTTCTAAGTGCGGTAACACTCTACGAGATTGTTGCAGTGAACAAAGAAATTCATTTTTAAATTCTGGTAAATTATATTCCGCCAACGTTGCTTTCAGACAAGCAAAATCGAATGATTTGTTGTGAGCTACAAATGGTAAATTCCCAATTTTTGGAAAAATAGTGTTCCAAAATACATCAAAAGTATCTGCGTGCAAGGTGTCCCAATACGTTATTCCGTGAATTTTTATAAATTCGGGAATGTAAAAATTAGGTTTTGGTTTTATTACCGCATAATGTTTGTTTATAATTTGCTTGTTTTCCACAAATACCATCCCTACGCTACAAATACTTGTACGCTTATAATTGGCTGTTTCAAAATCTATAGCAATAAAGGATTTCATATCTACAGAGCTGGTGCGTGTTTTCCTTTATTCGGTCCGTTTGGGTGTCTATGACAAGAACCCGCTGTCAAATTCGAAATACTTGGTCTGCTAATCCCGCAATACTTGCAGGTGTATTTTGATTTTTCGCTTCCTTCATAAAGTTTGTGTTTCCCTTTATTTGGTCCTAATGGATGTCTGTGACAAGAACTACCTGTTAAACTTAAAACGCTTGAACGTGCTGTACCACAATACTCACAATAAAATTTAGCCATAATTTTAGTTTTTTTATGTTGCCTACTCTAAAATCGGTTTTCGGCTTTTCCCGTTGTTTTTACAAATATCGTTTGTTGGTCGGTCAAAACGTGTCTCAGTAAAATTATTTCTTTGCAAAAACAACGAATTTAAAGCTGAAAAGAGAGTTCTCTTTTTCCATTTTCTAATTCCTGCAAATGCACTCTACAAGTGTGCTCCGGCAACAATGGTTCAATAATTTCGGGCCACTCAATCATACAAATACAACCACTCTCTAAATAGTCTTCAACACCTATCTGAAGTGCTTCTTCGATTGAATGTATTCTATATAAATCAAAATGATATAATTGCGTATTATTCTGTGTTTTATATTCATTTATTAAAGCAAAGGTGGGACTTGTAACCTCATCTATTACGCCTAAAACAGTATATATTTCTTTAATAAAAGTTGTTTTTCCAACTCCCATTTCTCCATAAAAAGCAAATATAGTTGCAGCATTTGTTTCACGAACAAAGAACTCTGCAATCTCAGAAATGTCTGAAATAGATTCAATTATATATTTTTTCATTTTCTATAATTTGCAAAAATCAATTGCCTTGTATCATTCAAACATTCTTAATCTTGTGGAGCCGACACCGCAGAACCTTTTTTTGCTTTTTGGGGTATGCCATATTTCGCTGCTCCTATGTTTGACTTTTTATATGATTTTTTTTGGGTTCCACTATTAGCATTAAACAATGGCAAAGCACGCTGTGTTTTTTTATCTTTGTATCCAATAATAAAATTACTGCCCATTCTAATTGCTGCCGACCTGCTATTATCGGGGAATATGCCAAGACCAATAAGATTATCGGTAATTAAATACCATTGAAACGGCCCAAGATTCCATGAATAACCAAAACCAATATTGTTAAAATTGCCGTTTATATGAGAATAACTGAGAGTAAAATGACTGATTTTTCCTGGTCTATAATTTAAAGTTGTAGTGAATGAAGTACGCAAACGATGCGGTAATTTTTCAAATCTAAGCACCCCACCAGCAAATAATTTAGACGTTAATTTATATTGCAATCCTCCATAAATTTTCCATGGTAAAGGGGTGTTATATGCCTCTTGCGAATAATTAAAATCATATGCTTCTATAATTGAGTCAATTGTTGGAAATACTATTTCTTCCACAGTAACTTGCATCCCTCTATATATAAATCCTTCGTTGTTTGTCTGTTCATCATTAATAAGACTTAGCGTATGTGTATTATTTTTCCATCGAATATATCCCAAATCCTCAACACTCACAAAATACGTTAACTCACTATTCCATTCCTTTGAAAAACCTAAATCTAAGGCAAAACCAGTATTTCCTGTAAACAAAGCATAATCCATAATTAATTTTGAGGTAGATATATTTCCAAAATCCATAAAATCAACAGCTTCAACAAATCCTTCATCATTAAGCGTAACCTCAACAGGTGCTGTTGTGTGAATCTTATAATTTGATAACAAAGAAAGATGATTTGCTTTAGTAGTAGTATTAAAAATAAGCGAAGATGATGAGGAATACATATTTGCAACCCCTGTTAAGAGTTTAAGTTTTGTTCCTACATTAAAATAGCGAGAAATTTGTCGTTTAAATCCAATTGATACTTGATGATAATAAAACAAATTTGTATGAAGTCCAGTAAAATCAGCATTTCTAACCCCTTCATTTCCCATAAGTGCGAATTTTATAAGATTTTCGGGTAATCCAAAATGCATATATGCTCTTTCTGAGATATCAAACGTCCAGAAGTTTTTTTCACCTTGTTTAAATCCAAAATAAAGAAGGTTTAAGTGGAAATCGAACGTGGTGTAATTTACAGGATGTAATTTCTTTAAAAAATCATTCAAACTCGCATTTGGATGTATTGGTGTTATTAATGAATCCTTATATTCCCATCGTCCCGGAAAAAAGATATCATTATAATCTATCGGTGTATTAACGGCAAAAGCAACAGGCGGAGGTAGTTGCCCAACAAGTGGAATAAGCAATCCTGAAAGAAAAAATTTACATTGCGGAACCTGTGCTGGATTAATATAATTAGCCTGCGGCAATCTATCCATATAATACATAGTATTATTGATTTGCGAAAAAGTCGCAAAGTAAACACAGCACATAAAAATTGTTATACATAGTTTTTTCATCTATTCATTAAAAATCAGAAAAACGTCCTTTATATAAAAATTTTCCATCAATAGCCATTTGAAATTTAAGACTATAATAGGTATAAAAAATTACAGGGACATCACCTTCTTTATCGGTTTCCAAAAACACTTCTAATAACAATTTATTAGCTTGTAACAATTTAGCAAGTCGTTTATCATACGCAGCATCAAGCAGTAATTCTTCTACATGTTGTTTCACATATCCATTGCGTGGTACTTTACCATTACTCGTTGATGCCGCTTCTAATAAATACATTGAAAGTTCTCCAAGATTTGGATTTGCGAGTGTGGTATCAAGCATACTCACTTTTAGGCGAACATCTAAAGGAAACATATTTTCGGTAAGGAAATACACACGCAGTTGTTGAATATCTTCAATGTTATCAATATTATTTATGTCAGATAAAATTATTTCTTGTTGCAACACAAGATTTTTTATCGACAATTTCATAGGTAATTCCGCCTCAACAGAAAGCCGTGCATCACTTTTATTTGAAACACAATTAACAATAACATCAGAGTTAGGAGCATTTGCGTTTGGCAAATACCAACCAGAATATTCAATTTTTGTAGGCAATAATTTTATAAACTCAACAATGTTTGATGTGTTTTTATTGAGTTCTATAGTAGAAACAATATGTTCGCCCTGTTTTACTTGATCACACGTAGGAGCTTCTATTTCAAACTCATTTGAAAATCCTTCAAAAGCGTCAACAACTTTACCTTTTGAGTTTTTACCGACTAAATTCAACTTGAAGTTCCCAGGCACACCAATCGGATTGTCATACACAATTCTCAACTTAGGGTCGTAAAATGTAATTTCGCCCGATAAAAAATTAGAAATAAAATCTTCAATATCAAAATCAAGAGTATCAAGAAACACCTCTTCAACACTTTGCCCTAAATTACCTTCAATATAACTAAAGAAAATGCTATCAGGATTTGAAAATTGAATCGTAATATTTTGCTGCGGACCGAATGACATCATTTGATTTTCAGTATTTACCACATACCCTAAACGAACTGGCATGTAATTGTAGGCTTGTTCGGGGTGTGTGGTTAAATCCAAATCATGATCAATTAAACTCCAATCAGATTCATGAATAGGTTTTCCGCTTGTTAGCACAGCCTCTTTTGTTACTGGATTTCCAAGATGTGACATTGACGTAAAATCGGCAACAAAATGAGTAGCAGCATTAATAGTAGATGTTATTTTATAATGCAAAAGCCCACGTTCAATACTTAAATGATATAATTTTTTTGAAACATCTTGATCTCGAATACCAACATAAATAAGCGAATCCATTTTAATTGTTTGTGCAGGAATAACAGCACGTCCTTCATTTGCATATATATCAGTTAGTGCAATATGCGTAATTAAATGTGCAGACAAATCAACTGTAGCTGCTGTGGCTGCACCTAAAACTACATTACGATATTCATAGCGAAGTGTAGAACCAACAAATGTTGTATCAAAAGCAAACACAGCAGCACGAGAACCTCCTGCAGGAATCCACTGCGTGCCACCATTACTATAATCAAAGGTAGCTATTTCAACATCAACTCCTGCTGAATCGGTGTACACAACAAGTTCGCACATAAGAGGTGTGGCAAAATTATTTTCGCACGTAACAGTCATATTTCCTTTTGTAAACACCGCATAATCTATTACCGACGACATAACAGGAGCATTATACACAGTGCTTGTAATAGCAGAATGTTGCAAGGTATTTGTTGGCGACGTAGCCTCATAATTTTGAAACGCTGCATAATCGGCTGAAGAAAAATTATCATGCACCAACGTGTTCATAGTAATTGAATGAGGCATTGTAAAATCATTTAAACGAATAGGGTCAAGATATAATGTAGTATCATATGGTTCCATAATAGGCAATCGCATAATATCTACTGTTCTTCCTGTATCAATAGCATATCGTAGTTGAATTATATAATCATTTTCATTTGCTCCATATCCAAGATCAAATTCACTCACATACTGCACATTTTCTTTTTCGGTAACTAAATCAGCAAGCGTAAGATTACCATGTGCAAGCGGAAGTGCCAATTGCGGATTCCACACAAACTCATCTGATAAGCGTTCATTCAAATCAAATTTATTTTTCACACAAGAATATAAAAAGCCTATATATATAAGAATTAAGGCATGAAATACTATTGCGTATGATTTTTTCATTACGTACTTTAAATTTTGTAGGTAAATATACACATGTTTAGAATAAAAAAAACAGCCTCCTTCATTTTTTTAGAATCTGTATTGTTTTTATTTAACTTCGTAATTGTATAAAAAATACTGATCACCCCCAATAACAAGGTTAAACAAAGGCGAATCGGGATACAAAAATCCTATACTAAACATTGTTTTCCCCTTCAAAGGAAATCCCTCGTGCAAGGTTCCGTTTCCGTTTATTAAATAAATTTTAGAGTTCACATTGTCTACCACTCCAATTTTATAAACTCCTCGTGAAAAATTATATAAAGAAATGGGTGTTGTAATGTCAGCTTCAAACGTATAGGAAAGTATTTCTTTTTTATCTTGTGAATATACGTTCAGTTTATTTTTATCAAGAAACACATAATCCATTTTGCCATCAGCATTCATATCTTTATATTCAAAAAAATGATTCTCAGACACTTTTGTTATAGAACGCTTACTAACATTTCCTTTAAAATCAATATACACAACCTCTCCCTGTCGATTGGTGGTAACTAATGTGTGCAAGCCATTACTTTTTTCTTCAAACACAAACACATTATTAGGCGATTTATTGATTGCTTGTGTTACAGGAACCCGTATATCTCCCCTGCGATTGAGCATATACATCATATTTTGATCGGCAAATACAATATAATCTTTTCCATGCAATCTAAAATATTGAACAGGCGTTGTTACAATTGATTCTGTGCGACCAAACGCCCAATCCTTAACAGTATTTCCTTCTTTGGAATATAAATATACACGTTTATTTGCACAAGGAATAAAAATTCTATATTCTCGATTATTTTCATAATCAAACACAGACATTCCGGCGGTTGCCTCTGATTCCAGTTTAATTGGATATCGCTCAACAAAATTCCCAATTCTATCAATCATATAAATATAATTTTTGGTGTTACACACATATTGAATTTTATTATTTTTATAAAAATCAACTTCGTGTATTTCGCCCATAATTGGTTCTTTTAGTTGACGTTTCCACTGAATAACGCCAGATTTATTTAACATATATAAGTTATTATAGGCATCTTGCACCAAAATACTTTTTTCGCCCGTATGAAAATTATCAATTATTTTTGGTTTTGAAATAATAACCGTATCCAAATAACTTTCCCACACAGTTCGGGGTTTATCAACGGCACCAGGATTATAATTAATAACAAGATGATTATAAAATGTTTCATGTTCGGCATTTACTTGTATTGCAAATCCTTCAAATTTTTTCAAATTATCAGATTGAGCCTGAAGTGTTTTTGAAACAGATTGGTCTAAAAATGACGGATAAATATCATACGTTTTACTTACGTTTGAATACAAATACCATGTGTAATTGCTTAATAATTTTTCTGAAAAACGAGAAAAATCAATATCTTTTTCAAGTGTTTTTTTAAGTTCGTATGCATGTATAAATTTTGAAAGCGACTGAACGCTATTACCAAACACAACATAATTTTCTATAAAACATATATATTCAGCAGAGGTATTAAAAAACACATCGCCCCACAGTGCATACGGAACTTTTGGAACCGGAAATGTATAAATTTTATACTGAATTTTCTCATCAATTTTAAAATCCGAAGTAAAATCATTAATATTTAGCTTGTTTTTATCGCAATATCCATCAATAATACCCAAAAGTTTTTCTCGTGCTTGCGATTGATTTTGAACTTTTATTACAGCAAACGTATTTTGAAAAATATCAAGAGAATTTACATTGCCATATACCATAGCAATTTCATTATCAATAATTGAATATATAATGTTTTTAATATCAACGGCATCACTGTTCGGCAACGAAAGCTGTGTATTTATGGCATGTAATTTTGTTTGATAATTTTGAAAACGATTCGTGCGTTTTAAATATGATTCATATCTCTGTGCAAACGTTTTTTTATCGCGAATACCTAAGGCTATAAAAGATGAGGTGCCAGCAGGCAACACCTCTTTAATTTCAAACGGAACTGGCGTTTGTTTTTGGAATATAGTAAAATAGTGTGAAGGATTTGTAATTGAAGAAAAACCATTCAGTAACAAATAGTTAGAATATACATTTATATCAAATTCGCACCATGAACCTAAATCCGAAAATTGTAAAAGAGCATCTTTTTTATCGGTATGTGCATGTAAATATGCAACACTTGCTATTTTTTCAAGATTTATATACACATTTCCTAAGGTATTAGAACTTGCTGTTCTTTGTACAGATGCAAATGATTCATCATTCAATAAAGTGTTTTCTGAAAATAAATTTTTCAGTGCTTCTTCTACTAACACACGCGATGCACTTATTATAAGCGTTTGTTTTGCTATACTATATGTAACAACTGGTTTTTTTTCGTGCGGTGTAACAAAACTAAACACTGGCATATTATCATTATACATATATTGTGTTAAGGTGTCGTCATTAAAAAACGCCCGCATAAACGCACGTGCACTATTGTTTTGCTCTTCGGTTTGCAATGGAACAACAAATAAAAATTCAAGTTTGTTTTTGCCAATTTGCACCATTGCAACAACAAGGTTATTATGCAACAATTGCACAAATGATGGTTGTTTTTTACAAATAGAATCTATATTGGCTACAAGTGAATTATATTTTGAAACCATATCAAAAGCAGAAACTGCATTCCATATTTCATTATCTGACGATGTTTTGGCAGAAAAATCAGAAATCTTTTTTATATCAAAAATGATTGCAGTGTTTTGTGGGACAGCTTCAAACGCTGCATTTGTATATGATTGCGATTCTTTTTTAAGAAAAATATACGTAAATAAAATTATTCCTAATAAACATAGTATAATAATAGAAGTAAGAATTTTTTTTTGCATATCTGCGAAATTATATAGTATATATTTCCTACAAAAATAGCAAATCTCTTTATATTTTAATCAAACAAAACGTATAGCTTAAAAAAACTTATAAAAAAAACACGTATTACTAAAAATTACCATAAAAAATGATTTGTTTTAATATAAAAAGTGTAGTTTTGCGGCTCATTTTTATTAATTAATTAAAAACAAATACAATGGCTGTTAAAATTAGATTAGCACGACACGGACGAAAGGCGAGACCTTTCTATCACATTGTAGCTGCAGATAGCAGAGCACCACGTGATGGTAAGTTTATCGAAAAGTTAGGAACATACAATCCTATGGCTCCCACAAACAAAACCGAAATAAAGTTTGACCGAGCTTTATACTGGCTTCAAGTTGGTGCAGAACCAACGGAAACTGTTCGTAATATTCTTCAAAACGAAGGTGTTATGTACATGAACCATTTACTTGGGGGAGTAAAAAAAGGCGCATTTGACCAAGCTGAACTCGAAAAACGATTTCAAATATGGTTAGATACAAAACGTAAAAAAGAAGAAGACGCTGTATCAAAACAATATTCGAGTAAACAAGCAGCATTAAAAAAGCGTTTAGAAATTGAAAAAGCTATTAATGAAAAACGCGAACAAGAGATTGCAAAGAAAAATTCTGAATTAGCAGCACAAATAGAGGCTGAAAATGCAGAAAAAGAAGAAGCTGAAAAACCAGCATCAGAAGAAACTGAAGAAAGTAAAGAAACCGAAACAACTGATAATAAAGAAGAGGTAGTTGAGGCGAAAGAGGAACCTACTGCGGAAGAAAAAACAGCTGAGACTAAAGAAGAAGAAGAAGAAGAAAAAGAATAAATAACAATTTATTTTTGTAAACATATTAAAAGGTGTTATTTTTTAAATAACACCTTTTTTTTCAATAAAAACATGATACATTTTCCCACACATACAAATTGCACACAGATTGGAAACGTAGATCGTACAAATGGCACGAAAGGTGAAATTGTTATCCATATTAATCCACAAATCACCATAGATTTTGATTCAATTTCACATATGTTTATTGAAATTAATCAACTATTAGTTCCTTTTTCTATAAAAACATTTTCTATAAAAAAGAACTCTCTCTTTATTCATTTTACCGATATTACATCAGAATCGTATGCCGAAGAGTTTTTATTACACTCTGTGTTTGTAGAAAATCATGCAATTATTCAACAACACACAACATCTTCAAACAAATATATTGGGTATTCGGTATTTGATAAAAACATATATATAGGCATAATTAAAGAGATTCTTGAATTGCCAATGCACGAAGTTTTTCGCGTTATAACAACTAATAATAAAGAAGTTCTTGTGCCACATGCAGAAAATCTTATTATTGAAATTAATGCCGATACAAAGCATATAATAATGGATATGCCCGAAGGACTTGTTGATGTGTGTGTTTCTTAATCACGCGAAGGCGGTGCAATAGAATCATACGACACCACAAACGGATATCGTTGTGCAACTTCATATCTATAACACGCATTAAAATGCCACCATTCATATTTATTTGGAATAAAACCAGCTAAAATCATAATTCTCTGTAATAATTTTCTATTCGCAATGTGTGTAGCTGTAAGCTCTCCAGAACGAAGTAATTTTTCATCAATATATGTGTATGCAGCCTTTCCTGCAAAATCAAATGGTGTGCCCATATCAAGAGGAATTCTCTGTTTACAAAGAGAAACATCTACAGCCGCACCATAATTATGCAAAGAAGTGTGAGTTGGGTGTGCTATAAAATTCCTTTTACGTGTAAGAGGCAAAGTGCTTACATCCCACATCATTTTTTGCACCGAATGCGGTCGCACGGCATCGTACAAAATAAGAGAATACGAACTATCAATAGATTTACTTATTTTTTGTGCCGTATGAAGCTTTTGTGCAACATCTTTTTGAAGCATTGCATGCGTAATGTTTGCAAGCAAAGGTTGTTTCCAATTGTTGTTTGAGGTGGTATAGCGTAAATCTATAATTATTGTACTATCAATATCTGCAACATTCACAAAATCATGCAATAACAACTGTAATTCAAATAAAGTATATTGCGAATAATAGTGTTCTTTTTGTTGTACAGAACGCAATTCTGTATAATTTTGAACCTCATGCAGTGCATGTTCAAACACAGTAACATGCGTAGTGTTCTGCCTACAAGAACTAAACACATGTGCAGACATTATGAAAATAATAAAAAACAAATATCTCATATAACGTAAAAACACACAACATACCTGTTGTTATTATATGGATAAACATACATAAAAAATCACAAAACACATGTCTATTATAATAATTATTTTTATATATTTACACACTTAAAAATGTAAAATAATGAATCTAAAAAAGTCACTTCTTATCATAAGCATTCTTATAAGTTCAAGCATTTTTGCAGACCACGGTTGGCAAAGAGTAAATTACATGCAATCTACCATTTTTACGGCAGCAATTCATGTTTCTAACGCTCCTGCAAAAGTAGGCGACGTGCTTGGAGCATTTGTACATGGAGAATGTAGAATGATAGCTCCAATATTTATGTATAACGATACAAGTTATGTTTCTTCAGTTATTCATGGTGATAAAGCTGACAGTGTGTATTTTAAATTATGGCAGCATGAAACAGGCATGGTTATAGATATTCCACAAGGTACTATTCTTAAACCGGGAGGAAGTATTTTACAATACTCTATAAAAATATCAAACTAATAAAAAAAAACATTGCATATTAAAAACAATTATTATCTTTGCATTAAATAAATGTACAAAACTATAAAATGTATAACTTAAATTTTAAATTATTATGAAAAAATTAAATGTATTATTAATCCTTAGCATAATGGCAAGTGCCATGTTTTTCTCTTCTTGTGTTGGTGAAGAAGAAGACCCTTTAGCTCCAGTTATTACTTTTCAAGACTATAATGGTGAAGCTCTTGAGCGTGATCTTGGTGAAGAAATTGGTGTTTCATTTATCGTTAGACAAGGTGATGCTAAATTAGAAGATGTTGTTGTAAAACTTGGACAAGGTGAAATCT
>Ga0265293_10002113_pt1 | contig 41142 bp, 33 predicted proteins | sample Munlanlewell138R_FD_192505 | JGI IMG/M metagenome (GOLD analysis project Ga0265293, IMG submission 192505) | Leachate microbial communities from a municipal landfill in Southern Ontario, Canada - Leachate well 138R | ecosystem: Engineered > Solid waste > Landfill > Unclassified | place: Canada...
TTTTCAGTTTTCAATTTTCAGTTTCCATTGAGTTTTCAATTTATCATTTTGACAAACGGATAACTATCGCATAGAGCTGGTGATTTTTTGGAAGATCATTGTTAATTCCTGCGCTTCTTGCCATATTTTACCTAAAATATCTTTTTTATCAGGATAGCATTTTGCCATCATTCTTATCCAATGTTTTGTTTCCTGCGCTTCTTTTTTGCATATAAAAATTTTGTTGGCAAAATCTTTTTTTGAACAAGCGCCGTTCGCTTCCATATAATTTGCGCCAACGCTTGTTGCCGATCTAACCATTTGGGATATCAGTGGTCTTGAAATAGTATCTTGTTTTACGCTTTGGCAAAATTCTATTACCGATTCGCCGAATTTAGCCGTTCTTTCCTCAAGTTTGTATTTGTTTGATAATTGGTTCATTGTTAATTCAATGAAAATTGAAAATTGAAAACTGAAAATTATTCAACACTTGGTTTATCAATCTGTTTCACTTCCAGTTTGTCGCGATCGTTGTCGGTGATTTTCAAAATGTCTTTGTCTATTTTGCCGAATTCTTTGTAAGCGGCGTTATAGGTATTCACCGAAGTCGCCAGATGACCTCCTAAGCGCGATAGGTAGTCATTGTAGGCTGCCAAATGTTTGCCCAGCATTTCCACGCGCTGGCGGATTTCTTTGGTTGATTCCTCAATTTGCAGGGCGCGCAGACCTTGCAAAACGGTTTGCAGATAGGCCAAAAAGTTTGTGGGCGAAACGATAATCACCCGCTTTTGCGCGAACGCGTATTCAATCAGGTCGCGCGTGTTCACTTTCACCGCGCCCACTTCGTTGATGAGCAAATCATAATAAATGCCTTCGGAAGGAATGAACATTAACGCGAATTCCATGGTGCCTTCGTTGGGGCGGATATATTTTGAGGTTTCGTCAATGCGGTTTTTCAAATCCGCCTTGAAAAGTTTTTCCAGTTCTTTTTTGCGGTTTTCGTCTTTTTCATTGACGATTTTGTTGTAGTTTTCCAGCGAAAATTTGGAATCAATGGGAATGACCTTGTCTTTCACGAACACCGCCGCGTCCACGATCTCGCCGTTCTTGAATTTGTATTGCATTTGAAACGACTGCGGCGGCAAAACGTTTTTCAGCACGGTTTCTAAATAATATTCGCCCAAAATCCCCCGCTGTTTCGGGTTTTTGAGAATATTTTCCAATGACTGCAATTGCTGGGCAAAACCCACCACCTGCTTGTTGGTGCTGTCCAGTTCCGTGAGCTTTTGCGTGACATCGGCAATTACCTTAAAACTCTGTCCAAACTGCTGCTGCATCGCGCGATTGGATTCGGCAAGCTTGGCATCCAGCGTTTGCGACACCTGATTTAACTGCTGCTGCAACATCGCCATTGCCGCGTCATTTTTCGGCGACTCCCCATCCCCTTTCTGTTTGCGCAACAAAACCCAAGTCTGCAGTCCCAGCGCCAAAATCACCGCCCCAAAAAGTATAATAGTAATTGTTTCCATAAACTCTTGACAAGATTAAACGGATTGCTACAATGGAATTGTAAAACATAAAGAGGATTCGTCAATCGAGTCCTCTTTTGCTGTTTTTGAATTCCAAAAGATTTTTTAATCCGCGGATATCAATAAATTTACTGCCTAGCAACTGCTTTATTTTTCTTGATGTTCTTTTTCCGGAAGATATAATGGAGGTTTCTATGCCGTTTTCAATGAAGTGCTTCATTAAAGGGTAAAAATCGCCATCGCCGGTCAAAAACATTGCCTTTTTAATATCATCAAAACAGCGCATTGCGTCGAAAGTCAAATCAACATCGCAGTTTGCTTTTCTGACAACGGTGCCGTCCGGCTGAGGGTATAAACTAACTTCTTTTAATTTTAACGAGTAGCCGAAATCTTTGAGTTTTCTATAAAACTCTTTTTGTTTGGCGTTGTCGCGATAAATTCCGGCATAATAATAAAGTTCTTGCATTCCATATCTTTCTTTGAGATATTTGATCAATTTCTTGCAGTCCACCTTCCAGCCTTCAAATTTCCACACGCCGTAAATTAAATTTGAAGCATCAATAAACGCGTAATTTTTCAGTTCTTTACTCATAAACCAATCTTACGCCCGCCCTCCCAAAAAATCAATAAATTAATCTGGTGAGGTTTGACCTCACCAGACCTTAACCTCACCGGGCATTAACCTGTGGGTTAGCGATCCGTTATTCAAGATCTGGCGGTTTAATGATTATTATTTGAGGAATTTGGTGGTGGGGGTGCGGGCTTTGGCTAGAGATTCGGGGGTGCCGGTGAAGATGATTTTGCCGCCTTTGCGGCCGCCATCGGGGCCCAGTTCAATCGCCCAGTCGGCTTCCTTGATGAAATCAAGATTGTGTTCAATCACCAGCACGGTGTTGCCTTTTTCCACCAGTCGCCGCAGGATTATCAATAATTTTTTGGCGTCGTCAAAATGCAGACCCACGGTGGGTTCGTCTAAAATATAAATCGTTCTGCCGGTGTCGCGCTTGGCGAGTTCGGTGGACAGCTTCACTCTTTGTGCCTCCCCGCCCGATAGGCTGGGCGCGGACTGCCCCAATTGCAAGTAGCCCAAACCGATGTCGGATAACAGCCGCATTTTGTCGTGTATGGGCGGAATGTCGCTAAAAAAGTTTTTTGCTTCGTCAATGCTCATCTCCAAAACATCGGCAATGCTTTTGTCGCGGTATTTGACCGCCAAAACTTCATTGGTGAACCGTTTTCCTTGGCAGGCCTCGCATTCCACATAGATATCGGGCAAAAAATACATTTCCACTTTTTGCCAGCCTTCTCCGGCGCAAACCGGGCATCTTCCCTTTTGCGTGTTAAATGAAAAGTGCCCCGGCGTGAATCCTCGCATTTGCGCGTCGCGAGTGCGGGTGTATAGCTCGCGGATATAATTAAATACTCCGGTGTAGGTCGCCGGATTGGATCGTGGCGTTTTGCCGATGGGGCTTTGATCCACCAATACGGTTTTATTGATTCTATCAATGCCGGTTAGGGCGTTGTATTCTCCGGGCACGGTGCGGGCGCGCATAATGTCGCGCAAAAGAATTGCCGCCAGAGTGTCAATTACCAGCGTGCTTTTCCCCGATCCCGAAACGCCGCAAACCGCGGTTAGTTTTCCCAGCGGAATTTTTAAATCAACATCTTTGAGGGTAAATTCTTTGGCGCCCGCAAGCTCCATCCACAAAGTGCGCGGACTCACTTCTTTTTTCTTAAATCCCGTTGAAATTGACATTCTGCCCGACAGATATTTTCCGGTGAGCGTGTTTGCCCGCAAAAGCTGTTTTGGCGTGCCCTCAAAAACCACCTTGCCGCCGTTTTTGCCCGCGCCGGCGCCGATTTCAATCACCCAATCGCTGGCGCGGATCACTTGTTCGTCATGCTCCACCACAATTACCGTGTTTTTTAATTCGCGCAGTTTTTGCAGGGCGCCGATCAGGCGGTCAACATCTCGTTGATGCAGTCCCACGGTGGGCTCGTCCAACACATAAATCACCCCCGAAAGCGCCGACCCCAGCTGGCAGGCCAACCGGATGCGCTGATTTTCCCCCACCGATAAAGTGGTGGCGTCGCGGGAAAGATTGATGTAGTCAACTCCCACTTCAACCAAAAAGTTTAAACGCTTGCAGATTTCATTTAATAATGACTGCGCGACCTCTTTTTGTTTTTGGGGCAGATTGCTTTGCAGTTGCTTGAAAAATTCAATTTCCTCTTTAACGGGCATCGAGCTCACATCATAAACGCTTTTTTGTTCAATTTTGACCGCCAGCGATTCGGGCGACAGGCGGGCGCCGCCGCAAGCCGAACACTCAATTTCGGACATATATTTGGCAATTTCCCCGCGCAAATATTCCGATGTGGTTTCGCGCCACGCGCGTTCCATTCTTGGAATCACGCCCTCATAGTCTCTATGAGATTTATTCCCATAAAGCACTAATTCTTGGATATGTTCGGGCAAATTTTGGAAGGGCTCATCAAGAGAAAATCCTTCGGTATCGGCCAAGTTTTGCAATGACCATTTTTGATGGGGTACGCCCAGCGTACGCAATGACCATCGTCCCAATGAAAACCAAGGCAAAATCGCGCCTTGGTTAAGCGAAAGGCGCGGATTTAAAATCAAGGATTTGTTGATTTTTGCCAGCTTGCCCAATCCTTGGCAGGTTTTGCACGCGCCGTAAGGGCTGTTAAACGAAAACATTTTGGGCTCAATATCGGGCAGAGAAATATCGCAGTCCGGGCAGGAAAAACGCGCAGAGTAGGGCTTGTCGGCAATAATTTTTCCTTTGCCCATCTCCAAAGCTTTTTTCACCGCGGCCAAAATTCTTTCTTTTTCTTCTTTTAGGATATTTTCCGTCTTTTTCTTTTTTGTCGCCAATGCTTCTTGTTCGCTTTTGGAGAGCCTTTTTCTTTGCCTCGCCGTAGTCCCGCCGTAGCGGGACGAAGGCGGGTTATTAACATACCTTCGCAAATCAAACACATCAATCGGCACGCCGATGACGTGGGCTTTGTTTTTATCCAAAATTTTATCTTTCGCTTCGTCTGATGAATAAGTGATGCTGTCAATAATAATTTTGGGCCAGCCGGCGCGATAAATTTCTTCCAGCACGCCCGCGTGGGCGCCTTTCTTGCTGCTTACTATCGGCGCGATGACGGTAATTTCCTTTATTAGCGCGGCATCATAGATTTTTTGCGCGATGTGGTTTGGCGTTTGCGCGGTCACCGGCTTGCCGCACTTGGGGCAATGAGCAACGCCGATGTGGGCGAAAAGCAAGCGCAAATAGTCATAAATTTCCGTTAATGTGCCCACGGTGGAGCGCGGATTTGAAGAAACGGTTTTTTGGTTCACCGCGATCGTGGGCGATAGGCCGGCAATTTTTTCCACGTCGGGCTTTTTCAACCCGCCCAAAAACTGCCGCGCGTATGACGACAAACTTTCCAAATATCGCCGCTGGCCTTCCTGAAAAATGGTGTCAAACGCCAAAGACGATTTGCCCGATCCCGAAATACCGCAAATTGCCACCAATTTATTTTTGGGGATCTTGACATCAATATTTTTCAAATTGTGAACCTTGACGCCCGAAAGCTCTATGAAATCCGAATCCATTAGTTTTCAGTTTTCAATTAGCAGTTTTCAATGAATGAGGCAATTGCGCAATTTCCAAACAAAAAGCCGAATTTTATGTTTGTTAAAATGATAATTGAGAATTCAATGAAAACTGAAAACTGATAATTGTTAATTGAAATCGAGTATTCATTATACCCCCAAAATCAAATCTTGAAAAGTCCCGCCGTTGTGATAGGTTGAAAAGATGGATGGGGTTTTGAAAAATAAAGCTGTCCCGCCGGAGCGGGATTCCGCTAAACGCGGGGATAATTTGCCCGACGGGGCGGGAGTGTATTTTTTTAAAAACGCGGAGGAGCGGGTTATTTATGTTGGCAAGGCGAAGAACCTGAAAAAGCGGGTAAAAAACCATTTTCAAAAACCCGACCAGCACAACTTTGATTTTATTTCGCAAATCGCCGATATTGATTTCATTCAAACTTCAAACGAAAAAGAAGCCCTTCTGCTGGAACAGCAATTCATCAAAAAACTCCAACCCCGCTGGAACGCGGAATGGAAAGACGACAAAAACTATTTTTACATCGCCTTATCTGATGATAATTTTTCCCGCATTCACCTCACTCACCAACCAAATCTGGTGAGGTCAAACCTCGCCAGAAATTCCGGTTCAAAATCTGGTGAGGTCAAACCTCACCAGATTTTTGGGCCGTTTGTGTCCGGGCGGGAAGTTAAGGAGTTTTTGAAGGAAATTCGCAAGGCGATTCCTTTTCGCACTTGTCGAAATTTGAGAAAAGAGCCTTGTCTTTACTGTGATTTGGGGCTGTGCTTGGCGCCCTGCGTGAACAAAACCAATAAGGCGAAGAAAAATTATAATGAGATGATGGCGCTGTTGCGCGTTTTGCTGTCCATCTATCAGGGCAATTATTACTTGGGTTGCGCGGGTCAGACCCACGCAAAAAAAATGCGTGGGTCTGACCCGCGCAAGATTAGGGTGGAGGGGTATGATGTTTCGAATTTACAGGGGGCATTGGCGACTGGGTCAATGGCGGTGTTTGAAAACGGTAAAGCGAATAAGAACGAGTATCGAAAGTTTAGAATTAAAACCGTGGAGGGGCAAAATGACGTGGCTTCGCTGGCCGAGATTTTAAAACGCCGGATGAAGCATAAAGAATGGACGCTCCCCGATCTGATTTTGATTGACGGCGGCAAAGGCCAATTGAAAGCCGCGAAAAATATTGATATCCCGACAATCGCGCTGGCAAAAATCGGCGATTCGGATGGTAAGCTGTTCAGCAAATTTTCAAAGAATTACGCGCAATTATCCAAACTGCCAAAAGAAATCGCGCACATTTTTATAAATGTGCGCGACGAATCCCACCGCTTCGCCATTGGATATAATAAGCAAATAAGAATCAATGTTATCAAAAAAATAAAAGAGGAGAGTTAATTAATAATCTCCCATTTACCTGGGGCAAAATTATGGCCCCTACAAGGAGGTAAAAGAAATATTTTCCCTAAAAAGTCAGAAACTTCAATGCGCAACTTTCCATCTTGTGTATATGCTTTAATAACATAGAGCAAAACGGAGAAAGCGCCATAAAATTTTCTGCCGTCTATCTGAACAATGATATCGCCTTTTTTAGGATCTCTTCCTTCTTTGCAAAAATTCATAATATTATCACCAATAATCTACTAACTATAAATTTGAAAAATGTCAAGGATTTTTTGAAAATTGTAAACTGAAAATTCAATGAAAACTGAAAATTGTCCCGCCAGAGCGGGATCCCGCCAAAGGCGGGAAAAACTGAAAATTATTTCCAAGTTTGAACCGCGGGGAGATCAGGGGCAAGCGATTGAGAAATTGAGGGAGGGGGTGGCGCGCGGTTTTGGATTTCAGACGCTTTTGGGGGTTACCGGTTCGGGCAAGACCTATACGATGGCAAAAGTGATCGAAAAAACCAACCGTCCGACGCTGGTGATTTCACCCAATAAGACGTTGGCGGCGCAGTTATACGAGGAATTTAAGGGATTTTTTCCCAATAACGCGGTGGGTTATTTTGTGTCTTATTATGATTATTACCAGCCTGAAGCGTATATTCCTGCCACTGACACCTATATTGAGAAGGATTCCAAGATAAATGAGGAAATTGATCGCTTGCGCCACGAGGCGGTGCAAAATGTTTTGAGCCGGCGCGACGCGATTATTGTGGCGTCGGTTTCGTGCATTTATAATTTGGGATCGCCGCAAACCTATTTGCGCGAGCGGTTTATCGCCAAAACCGGCGATCCGATGACTTTTGAGCAATTATTTTCGCGCCTGCTGGATTTGCAGTATGAAAGAAATGATTATGAGTTGTTGCGCGGGCGGTTTCGCAAGCGGATGAATTTTGTGGATGTGTGGCTTGCCGGCGCGGAGGTTATCAACCGCATTGAAATTGTCGGCGGATATATCAAAAGCATTGCCAAAAGCCCGGCGCCGTTTGGAAAATTTGAACCGGCAAGCGAGGCCGATTTGTGGCCGGCAAAATTTTGGACTGCCGATCCGGACAAAACTGAAGTCGCGATAAAAAACATTCAAGCGGAAATGGAAGGTCGTGTGAAGTTTTTCAAAAAACACGAAAAACTAGTGGAGGCCGAACGCATCCGCCGCCGCACGGAATATGATATCTCTCTTATCCGCGAAACCGGCTGGTGCCGCGGCATTGAAAATTATTCGCGCCATTTGGATTTTAGAAAGCCCGATTCGGCTCCCTACACTCTTTTGGACTATTTCCCCGACGATTATTTGATAATGATTGACGAATCCCACATTACCGTGCCGCAAATTCACGGCATGCAAGCCGGCGATTTCGCGCGCAAACAACCGTTAATAAACTACGGGTTTCGCCTGCCTTCGGCAATCGACAACCGGCCGTTAAAATACAACGAATTTTTAAAAAAAGCCAACCAAGCGGTTTTTGTTTCGGCCACCCCCGGCGATTATGAGAAAAAGGCTTCAAAGCAAATCGCCGAGCAAATCGTGCGCCCCACTTACCTGCTGGATCCCGAAATTGATATTCGATCAACGGAAAATCAAATTAACGACGCGATAAAAGAAATTGAGGCAAAAATTATCGGCGGCCAGCGGGTGTTGTGCCTGACAATTACCAAAAGGCTGGCTGAGGCTGTCGCCGACCATTTAAAAACTCATCATATTAAAGCCGAATATCTTCATTCGGAGATTAAAACTTTGATGCGTCCTAAAATTTTGGCGGATTTGCGCAAGGGGAAGTTTGATGTTTTGGTGGGTATAAATCTTTTGCGCGAAGGGTTGGATTTACCGGAAGTTTCTTTGATTGTAATTTTTGATGCCGACAAAGAAGGATTTTTGCGCGACGAAACTTCTTTGGTGCAGATTATGGGGCGCGCCAGCCGTCATCCGCAAGGAAAAGTAATTATGTATGCCGACAAGACCACCGGCTCAATGCGCCGCGCCATAAAAGAAACGAACCGCCGCCGCGAGATTCAAAAAGCGTATAATAAAAAACACGACATCAAGCCCGAAATAATTTACAAAGAAATCAAAGAAACGCTGTCGGCGCGCGACAAAAAAGAGGAAAAAATGCCGCAAGACGAATTTATTAAAGAATATCAAAAAGAACTGGCCGCCAAGTTGGACTTGGCGCGCCGGAACCTGCAATTTGAACGCGCCGCGCAAATCCACTCGCAAATCCAAGAGATTAAATCAAAAACAAAAAATGATAAACCTTAAATCTTGCATTTTAAATCATTTGGCTAAAATTTCGGTAATCAGAAAACTGATGTAGACAAACAGAAGAACAAACGCTTCTTTTTTGCTCACTCGCTGGCCGGTTTTAACGCAAACATAAAAGACTGTTGCGGCGACCAGTAAAAAATAGCGCGCGGCGGCAAACATCGTCAGGCCGTTGATATGAAACGGAGAGATCATCGCCACTGTTCCCAAAACCAAAGTGCTGGGCATAATAATCGCGCCCATAATATCTCCCAAAAGCATTCTCGTTTTGCCGGCGCGGGCTGAAATAATGCCAAAATAAATCTCGGGGAAAGAATTTCCCAGACCCACAACCAAAATTCCGATCAAAGGAAGAGAGATTGCAAAGCTTTCGGAAAAGCCTTCGGCCAAATAAATTATTGCCTGCGCCACGATCATCATCACTGTTATGCCGGCGATAATTTTTGCCAAATCGCCCAAAAAACGGTCAAGCTGTTTGGCAATGGGAACGGGATGACCGTTGTAAATAACTTTAAAACGCTCTTTTTTGGAAAGCAGCCAATAAACATAGACAAAGAAAAGCAACAGCAATATTGCGCCGTCAACTCGGGAAAGATTATTATCCAGCAAAAGCATCAGCGGCAGAACCGCGGCGATGAAGGTGAAGATAATACTGGTTTGCACGGTCCGGCTTTTGGCGTCAATCCCCTTTTTTGAAAAAAACGCCGCCAGAGCTACCGCCAAAGTCATATCCACCACGTTGCCGCCCATTACATCGCCCAAGGCAAGCTCGGGCACGCCGTTGATTACCGCCATAATCGCCAAAAACAAATTTGGCAAGCTGGCGGCCAGCGCCATAACAAAAAAAGCGACCACGAATTCCTTCCAGCCCAAAAACTTGGCGATACGCGACAATCCGCCCACCACCCAATCGCCGGCAAAGTAAAGCGCGGCGCAACAAATGACAAAAAACAGAAAGTACCAAATCATGAGGTTTTATATGGTATTTTTTCACTCGGCAATTCCATTATATCAGATTGTAAATAATTTCATATATGATTCCGGCGCCAAGCAGCAGGAGCATGGGGTAGGCGATGAATTTCTTTTCCGGAAAAATTTTTTTATACATTAGGATAATTAAAATTCCGTCAATGGCCAATAGAATTCCGCCAATCAGGGAAAATAAAAGCATAAAATCATTTAACCCGCTCAAAAATAGCAACAAAGGAATAAAAGATACCGCCGCCCATGCGATTTTTTTGTTGATTTTCAAATCATAGGACAGGATTTTCCTCAAAGCGATACCGGTGATAACAAAGGAAGTGAAACTGGTGATAAATCCGAAAAAGAAAAGCATTGATGATGTTTTTTGTCCCAAAACGCTTTGCAGCCCCACCAGCGCGTCTTGGGTGGTTTGCGCGCCGCTCACTCCGGCAACCAGAACAATGAAAGCCGCATATGCCAAAAAAGCCGTACCCAACGACCAGACAATTACTTTGTTAAAAAATTTTTTACTGCCGTTGCGCGCCATTATTTCTTCGATTTCCGGAATTGACGAAGTGCCCCAAAACGCGAACAGCATCGGTCCGTAAGGAAAGAAAAAATCGCTTGCGGTTCCGGTGAACAGAAATAGGTTTTGCCCGCTTACCAGCGGCGCGCCTTTGGTTGTCAGAATCACCAGGATTAAGAAAAAAAGCGCCAGGCCCCAAAACTCGATTTTGGCGGCTATGTTTATCCCCCAATAAACAAATGCCGCGCCGGCAATCGCGTAGGCGATGCAGCAAAAAATTTCGGGAGCGCCAATCGCGGGAGACAAAAACTCATGAAGAAACCGTCCGCCAATAATAATATAAGCCAAAAGCGATCCCAAAAATCCGACAATCGCCGTCGCGCCGGCGACATATTGCGCCCATCTGCCCAAATGGATGCGGCAAAATCCCACCAGGCGCTTGTAGTCGGGAGTTTTCAGCGATACGCGGGCGAACATAATGTGTATCGCGGCGGCGACAAGCGCCAGCGCCGCCAAATAAAAAAGCGCGGCGGGCACACCGACTTTCATCGCCGAATACGGCAAAGCGAACATACCGATGCCGATAATGGTGTTGGTGAGTACGCCCCAGGAATACAAAACGGTCTTTGTATTATTGATATTGGGCATAAGAAATTTTTTTATAAATTAACCGTTTGGGGATTGATTTGCCACTTCCCTTCTTGATTTTTCAGATTAATCATCCATGTGGTTATTGTCAGATCGGAAAATTTCGCGCCGATTGTTTGTTTAGCGCGCTTTAATTCGTTTTTGTAACAAGCGATCTCTTCTTCCACGCCGTCAAACGCCGCCGATCCCCCGTAGGCGCCGCAATCCATATGCATGGTCAAAATAACCTCTTGGCAGTGGTGCAGATTTTTTGAAGTTTCAATCTGTTTTAGAAAAAAATCTTGCGTTGCCGGATCAAGCAAACCCTTTAACGACCCGGCGGTGATACACATATCGCAAGCGATATCTTCTTTGGCAAAATAATCAACGATTGCCGGATGCAGCCTCCAATCAAGGCAAGTGAAAAGCAGTTTTGTGGTTTTGTTGGGATCAAATGACATAATTGAAATTTCAAAATTTCTAATTTCCAATGCCAAAATAAATTTCAAAATTTCTAAATTTTAAAATTATGACATTTATTGGAAATTGGTAATTGGATATTTTGGTTTTTATAGTGTGGGCAATACAGGATTTGAACCTGTGGCCTTTCCGATGTGAACGGAACGCTCTGCCACTGAGCTAATTGCCCAAACAAAGTAATTCTACCTTATTTTTTAAAAAATTCAAGCAAGCTTTGCGAAAAACAAAAACTCCCGGGAGCGGGAGTTTTTGTTGGATAGCTGAATAATCAATCAATATTCGTATGCTTGCTTTTTGGGCTTGAATATCGCGGCGATGTTGTCTTTTGCCACCCAGACAAGGCAGGCGATTGCCGCCAACAGAGCGATTCCCAAAGCGATAATCGTATCACTTCCAATGCCGGTGGAAATTGTGGTGGCGCCCATCACCGCGCGGCGGTACACTTGCACCGCGGCGCTGGAATTGGCGGATTTGCCGTCCACAGTGACCGTGGCCACGTTGTTGAGAGTGGTTTGTCCATAAACGAAACTCGTTTCATTGGCCACCGTGGCGTTATAGGTGATGGTTTTGGTTTGTCCGGAAGTTATTGTTCCCAAGCTGATGCCCGAAGTAATATTGCCGCCGGTGGAATATCCGTCCACTTGAACATCGCGCACATTGGTAATGCCGGAAGGAATCGCGTCGCTAACCGTCACGTTGGCGGCGGTTCCGGATGTTCCGGTAATCACGATCCTGTAAGAAACGGTATTCAACGGATTGGCAGTCACCGTGCCTTGATAGCCGGTGCCCGTGCTCACATTGTTTACGGTTTTGGTGATACTCACATTGCCGATTTGAGTAACGCCGCAAGATTCGGCGCGGACGATCTCGGTGTCCGTGGCGGTGCGGCTTCCTCTCTCCACGCGCACTCTGGCGGTGTAGGAACCGACATTATGATAATCGCAAAGGTTTAACGCGGTGTAGGAAGTGTTGTCGGTGGTTACGGTTTTGTCCCATGAACCATCATTTTCACAATCGAAATAATAAGTGAATTCTTGATCGCGGCGGTAATAACTGTCGCCATAATAATCATAGTCATAATCATAATCGCGCCAGTTGGAAACTGTGGCGATTAAATCAACATCATAGAGAGGCGCGCAGTCCGATTTGGGACGGGCGATCAATGCCACATCAAAGTCGCGATCGTCGCCGTCATATTCCACGCGGACTGTCATAGTGTCCGAGTCTGAACCGCATTCGTTGCGCGCGGTGAGCGTGCAGGTGTAAGTGCGGGAATAGTCATAATCATAATCGTAGGGTGCGCGGTAAGTCGGCCGCAAAATATCGTAATCGGATAAACTGCCGCCGGTGCATGACCAGCGAACATAGTCATAATTGCCATCCACTGATCCGTCCAATCGCACCGATTCGCCGGCATCAATATATTTGTCCGGACCGGCATCCACATCCAAGTCATCGGCGGTGCCGTAAATCGTCACGCTGTCGGACGCGCTTCCGCCGCTCCCCGTGCAAGTGAGGGTGAAAGTTCTTGATCCGGTGAAATTGCCCACCTGTTCCGATCCGGAAGTTGACTTGCTTCCCGACCATGATCCGGAAGCGGAGCAAGAATCCGCGTTGTTTGATGTCCAATGCAGAGTGGCTTTTTGGCCGCACTCCACTTCGCCATAATAATCAAGATTAACCGTGGGAGTGTTATAGCCGCAGTCTTGCGGGCAAGATGATCTGGTTTCGCCACATTCACAACGGCCATCGCCGCAGGAATAACATTGCGAATCGCATGATTGGTAGTTTCCCCAATAGGTGCATCCTTGATTGTTTTGCAAGCATGTCCGGCCTGAATTGCCCGAACACTGATGTTGGTTTAATGTGCATTCGTTTTGGCAAGTGTCAATACAGGAACCATTGGAACAAGTTTGATTCCAACCGCATTGGGTAATGTTTCCCCATTCCAAACAAGAGTCGGAATCATAATTACCACACTGCTTCCACCCGTTGCCATCGCAAACGCGCTGGCCGGACACCGAACATTCATTGGTGCAAGTGGAAATACATTGTCCGTTGGAACAGGTTTGATTCCAACCGCATTGGGTAATGTTTCCCCATTCCAAGCAAGAGTCGCTGTCATAATTTCCACATTGCCTCCAACCATTGCCAATGCAAACCCGCTGTCCGTTGACCGAACACTCGTTGGTACAAGACGGCGGTGTATAAACCGCGTATGTGGTGCTTGTGGAGCTCTTTTTTGAGGAAGAATATGAGGAATACGAAGAATAACAAGACGCCGAGGTACAATTATACGAGCTTGAATTTGTCGAAGACGACGGCGTGTAGCTACTAGAATTGGTTGAATAACTCGGAGTGTACGAGCTTGAATTTGTGGAGTAGGACGGCGTATAGCTACTCGAATTTGTTGAGTAGCTTGGAGTATATGAACTGGAATTTGTCGAAGACGACGGCGTATAGCTACTCGAATTTGTTGAGTAGCTTGGAGTATATGAACTTGAGTTAGTCGATCCGCCAGAGCTTGTGGAACCGCCAGCATAACTTGGAGTGAATCCAAAAGTCGCTAACGGAGTTATTGTTAACGCACAAACGCTTGTAATTAATATGGCAAAAGCCAAATAAAACTTGAAATTTTTACACATATTTTTTGATTATCTTAATGATAAAATTCTATCACACTATTTAATTTTTGTCAAGCAAAAATGACCTTGTGTCCTATTCTAAAATAAAATGAGGTACTTTGCAAGCACCTCAACATCGGATATCGATTTGCCAGAATTCAGCCCCGACTCTCGTGAAGAAAAGGTCTTCCTGATGTCCCTGCGTATCAACAACGATGACCCACTGAGTGTCAAGGATCTGGTTATCCTTAGAAACGGTTGGTCCGGATCCGGCAACAGCTATGGCAATTGTCTGACCGTTTCGCTCTGCGCATGCGGTGGCCGCAATCCCCCGGCTTGCCAATCCTTGCATATCAAGACCGGCATTGGAGATTGAATGTATCACTGCCGGTGGGGCAAAAGCAATATGTTGCATCGTTGGATCCTTTTCGTAGGCAGTTGGGATATTGGTTAGAGTCTGTCCGAAAACGGCACTGAAAGCAGTCTCCATTAAGACGTTTACCAATCCGACATCATAATAGAGTTGCATTCCGTCTGCCCCCATGCCGTTTCTTTGAACACTTGCTAAACATACTGTCATAGTTGAAACGGTAGGGGTGGGGGTTGGTTGCCACGAACCGCATCCGGCGTTATATCCGGATTGTTGCTGGCAACTAGTGCATCCATGAGTCATTTCAACAATTTCGTTGACTTGCCATGTTTGCAATTCCCATGCCTGTACTGCATGAGCTTCTTCCACCGTCTCCGTTGTCTCCGTTATCACTTCCCATGTTCCCGACGGGTTTGCCCATCCTTCTTCCATAATCTGTGGAAGAGCGGACTGTCCTAGTTGGGCTTCGCGAACAGAGGAAGAATCTCCTCTGGCCACATCTCCCAAGACTATGGGATCCCTAGCCATACCGCCCGCGCAACAAAGCGCGAGGAAACATATCATAACTGCTACCAGCAGTTTCAATCTCATCACCATTCACCTCATTTTAAGAGCTAAGTTCTTTCAGTTAAGCATATTTTTAGGATTTTGTCAAGGGCGGCGCGGAAAATAAAATTCCCACATTTTTTGCGACCGCAGAAAATGTGGGAATTTGGGAAAACAAAAATCCGGCGAGGTCAACTCGCCGGATTTTATTAGCTTTTTATATTGGGTTTTTATTTGGCAAAAACTCTTTTAATATTGAATGTTCGGTTTGCCACCCAGACAAGGCAGGCGATCGCCGCCAGCAGAGCGATTTCCAAAGCGATAATCGTATCACTGCCGATGCCTGTGGAAATTGTTGTGGCTCCCATCACCGCGCGGCGGTACACTTGCACCGCGGCGCTGGAATTGGCGGATTTGCCGTCCACCGTGACCGTGGCCACGTTGTTGAGAGTGGTTTGTCCGTAAATAAAACTCGTTTCATTGGCCACTGTGGCGTTATAGGTGATGGTTTTGGTTTGTCCGGAAGTTATCGTTCCCAAGCTGATGCCCGAAGCAATATTGCCGCCGGTGGAATATCCGTCTACTTGAACATCGCGCACATTGGTAATGCCGGAAGGAATCGCGTCGCTAACCGTCACGTTGGTAGCGGTTCCGGAGGTTCCGGTAATCACGATCCTGTAAGAAACGGTATTCAACGGACTGGCAGTCACCGTGCCTTGATAACCCGTCCCCGTACTTACATTGTTTACGGTTTTTGTGATACTCACGTTGCCGATTTGAGTAATGCCGCAAGATTCAGCGCGGACAATCTCGGTGTCCGTGGCGGTGCGGTTTCCCCTCTCCACGCGCACTCGCGCGGTGTAGGAGCCCGCATTACGATAATCGCACAGATTAACCGCGGTGTAGGAAGTGTCGTTGGTGGTAATGGTTTTGTCCCATGAACCATCATTTTCACAGTCAAAATAATAGGTAAATTCGCGATCGCGGCGGTAATAACTGTCGCCGAAATCGTAATCATAGTCATAATCATAATCGCGCCAATTGGAAACCGTGGCGATCATATCCACATCGTAAAGCGGGGCGCAATCGGATTTCGGCCGCGCGATCAAAGAAACGTCAAAATCCCGATCGCCGCCGTCATATTCCACGTGAACTCTCATTGTGTCCGAATCCGAACCGCATTCGTTGCGCGCGGTTAAAGTGCACGTGTAGGCGCGGGAATAGTCATAATCATAATCGTAGGGCGCGCGGTAAGTCGGCCGCAAAATATCGTAATCGGATAAACTGCCGCCGGTGCAAGACCAGTGGAGATAGTCATAATCCCCGTCCACCGAGCCGTCCAAACGCACCGATTCGCCGGCATCAATATATTTGTCCGGACCGGCATCCACATCCAAATCATCGGCGGTGCCGTAAATCGTTACGCTGTCGGACACGCTTCCGCCGCTACCGCTACAAGCGATATTATAAGTTCTTGATCCGGTGAAATTGCCCACTTGCTCCGAACCGGAAATTGCTTTACTTCCCGACCATGATCCGGAAGCGGAGCATTCGGTTGCGTTGGTTGACGTCCATTGCAAAGTGGCTTTTTGGTTGCAAGTTACATTGCCGGTATAATTCAAACCAACTGTCGGCGCATGATAGCCGCAGTCCTGCGGACAAGAATCTTTTGTTTCGCCGCATTCACACCGAGTATCGCCGCAGGAGAAGCATTGCGCATCGCAGGATTGGTATTCTTCCCAATAAGTGCATCCATCATTACCCATTAAACATGTTCGCCCCGAAGATCCGGAACATTCGTGATCATCAAGGACGCATTTGTCGGTGCACTTGGTGCACAAAAGATCCTGATATGTGGTCATTTTACCAAGAAATATGTCGGAACCCGAATATTTATCACTGGTAAAAACGGGGCATGAGGCCGCAGTGAAAGCGTCCACTTGGTTCATGCAATTGTCGGTATCAACCGACATGGTTATAGTCTGGCCCGGTTGGACCGTGACAGTTTGCGAATCAAACAGAGTTTGCGTGCTCAACCAACCCGCACCATTGGGACGGATATAAACCCGATAGGAACACATACTTACTTGCTGAGCGGCGCAACTGGCACTGTTGGTGACATTGGCGGTTGCCGCCACGCCATCGCCCGCAATGTTGACCCAGCTACCGGTAACGCAAGCCGCCAAGGCATCGCCCGTAAAAATAAAACTGAAAATTAAAGCAAAGCTTGCTGCAAACAAAAATTGTATGGTTTTATTCATGTTTTAGTTTATTATAATTGGTTATCCACATTATATCAGATTAATTATAATTTGTCAAGATTTGTGTCCTATGTTCCATCTATTTTAATGTCCTATCACTAATAAGGCGGGTGCCATGGGTTGCCTGTTAATCTTAAAGAACCGCCCTATGAAGAGGCGGTTTTTTTGAGTTGTTTTATTAAGGTTAGCGCATAATTTGGGCTTCCACGGCGATGCGTTTGAGATCTTTGCCCGGCGGCCAGCAGGAAACCAGCATCAGGGAGTTGCCTTCCACCGTGGCTTTTGGCACGCCGCTTTGCGGCATGACCACGCTTTTACCCGCCACTTCATAGTAGCGGGTTTCAAAGTTGTAGGTGACCACCACCATATCCCCTTCTTCCAGATCGTTTAATTTTGAGAACACCCATTCGTATTTTATTTTTGGCCAGCCTTCGGGCGCGCTGTGTCCAAGAATGACGGTTTGGCCGGTTTGGCCGAACGGCACCGACCCGGGATAGATCACTACGCCCGAATCCAGAAGACCAGTGATAACTTTCGAGTCATCGGTGGCCGCGGTAATTATCGGCGCGGTGATGTTTATTCTGGGAATGGTTAATATATCCTTGCGCGGCCTGTCGCTTTGTTGTGGATTTGTTGCGTCGTTTGCCGCGGATTTGATTTGCAGTTGGTTGTCGATTTTTGGAGTTCCCGAAATCAAAGACGGGTCTTTTTTAACCAAAACATATGGTCGGGGAAAAACGCTTGGAAATGCGTCTGATAAATAACCTTGCCAAACATTGGGGCTGGCAATCCACGAAAGATTGTTCCAAAACAGCAAAAACAAGAGATAAAATCCTAACAGGAGAAAGAGCGGCCAAAACCGCTCCAATTCTTGAATTATCGTTTTTCGCTTTCTTTTTTTTGCCATAATTGTGCAAGGTTTCACCCTGCAAGCTTGCAAGGTGAAACCTTGCACAACTTTTTATATTGTTCGGGGCAGGAGCGCGGCGATTAAACTGTGGTCCAGCAGGCCGAAAATAAGCATAACCGCCGCGAATCCCGCGGCTTTGAGCAAAAGATCCGCGTGATTGAAATCCGCTTTCAGCGCGAAATTGACCGCCAGCAGTAAAGTAATAAATGCCAGAGAAGCATAAATAAAAAACTGTATCACGCTAAAAAACTTCTGCGAGAAAAACCAAGCCATCTTAAACGGAATGGAATTTTGCTGCGGGTTGGCCGCCGTGGAAATTCCCAAAACATTTTTTGTGTCCAAAGTGACATTTGAAGATGCTTGATTTTGATCTTGACCAAAAGAAGCACCTTTGGTAATTGATGTTGATAAAGCCGTTTTTCCCGTTTGGGGGGATGAAGATTTTGCACCAAACATTTGCACCACGATTGTTGCCGGATTGCCTTGAAAACTCGCTTTCAGAACCGCGATGCCGATTTCCTTATACTTGCCGTTCACAATGTTGGCTTTGTGTGTCGGCGAAGCCACCCACGCGTCTTGAACCTCTTTTGAATCGATAAAACCGATTGCCAAATTTTCGCCGGCATATTTGTAGTCATATCCGGCTTGGGAAAACCAATGCCAAGGATTTATTCCAGCGGGGCTGATGTGGTTAAAATAACCGCTTGTTGCCATATCCAGCGCTTTCATATACGCGGCTTGGTTCAATAGTGCGTTTTCCGCCAGTTCGGGAAGATTTTGCTTGGCGCGCTCGGCGTTTGCCATCTCAACAAGCGCGGTGCGGGTTATGTCGGCATAGAACGGATTATTCGGAAACGAATAAAGGAAAAAGGCAAACTCCAATTTCACGGCCGCGATCGCGATCAAAAAAAATATCAGAAAATTTCCGCTAAAAATTCGCGCGCGATAACCGTTTTCTTCGCAAGGCAAAAAAAATGAACACATTCGGGACTTTAATTCCGTAAAATTTTGCAAAAACATATTTTTGAATTGAGCTTGCAATTATTCCATACTTGACTTTACCACACATTTATATTCTTTGGCAAAAGCCGCGGCGCGGCAACAAAAAAACGCGATCTGCCAAACGCGTTTTTTTGTTGAGTTTTGTGTTTGTCGTTCAGGCGGCGCGGCACTCTGAATAAACGGTTAAAAAGTAAAAATCTTTTTTAAAAAATCGCCTACCGATTGCCAAAAACCCCCTTCTCCGGACGGGGTTGTTTTTTCGGTTTTCGGCGCCGATTCGATCACGATCGGAGTTTGAGTTTCTTGCTCCAAATCTTGAACTTCCTCGATGATTAGATTCCCTCCTTCTTCGGCTTGGGCTTCCGGTTGTCCTTGTTCAATAATTTTCTGGATCTTCAGCTCTTGAGTCAATTCGTCGATTTGCTGCTTAATGACTGCGATTTTATTTTCAATTTCTTGATTTGCGCTATCGGCGGCCAACGGCTTTGCCGGCGTTTGAACCGGTTCAAACACAGAAGGCGTTGATATTTTTGCGCCCGATGGGATTTGCGCGGCGATGGCCGCGGTCTTGACTTTGATTTCCCGCAAAACCGCAAAAATTTCGACCTCGATTTTAACCCGCGCAACCTCTCCGGCGATTCGGCTGACTTCGGTTCCGACGCGATCCAAATCGGCTTGAGTCAAATCATAAAAAATGAATCCCATTACCGGTGCCGGCGCTTGCTGTGTTTCTATCTGCGCGGTTAACTCGGCAATCTTTTGTTCAATTTGCTCAATTTGCGCGGCGGCGGTTTGCGCTTGCGGCAATTCTGTCGCCGTGCCGTCGGCGCACGCGTTTCCTCCCAAGAGCAATCCGACGGCAACAATCGGCAGCAACGAAGCAATCTTGTTTTTAATTGTCATAATGTTTAATTATCGTCCGCTTTGAATTTCGCGATTCAAAGCGTTTTGTTTTGGTATTGCGCTTGGCATTTTTTTGTCGACCTTCGCACCGACGCGTTTATGGAAAAAGCCCACTTCGGCGCGGCGTTAATAGATGATAGCAATTTTGACCTATCAATGCAACCCCTAGAAAAAGAAGGCTTTATTGATGTCCGGTTAGGGAGGAAAATTAACCGGACATCAATAAAGCCTTCTTGCGTCCTACGGACATTTATATTTTATTATCTTTTTATTTATGCCAAATCACCTCATTTGTCAAATTAAAAATCCCCGCTTAGCGCGGGGATTGGATTATTGTATTTATTCTGTTAAGTGTTGGGCGATGTTTTGCAGGTGTTCGTTGTAGGTTTTGGCAAAGATGGTGGCGCCGTCGGGGGCGGAAAGATAGTACCAATGGGGCGTTTCGATCGGTTCAATCGCCGCTTCAATGCTTTCAATTCCCGGGTTGCAAATGGGACCGGCGGGCATGCCGGCATATTTATAGGTATTGTAGGGAGAATCAATTTCTTTGTTGATGGCTTTCAAATTGCCGGATTTGGAATAAAGCAGAGTGCTGTCAACTTGCAAGGGCATTTTTGCTTGCAAGCGTTTGTATAGAATTCCGGCGACGATTTTTTTGTCTTCCAAAGATATAACTTCTTTTTCCAGCATTGACGCCATAATGATTATTTCGTGAATATTGCGGCTTTGGGAATTGGCGCGGCTTATCGCCGAGTATTTTTTTTCAAAATTTTTCAAAATCGCGCGCGTCAAATCTTGCGCGCTTGTTTCTTTGGCGATTTGGTAGGTGTCGGGAAACAAATATCCTTCCAAATCCGCGCCTGCCGGCAGAGTGGTCAAAATTTCAAATTCGCCTTTCAATTCCGTGATGTTTTTGCCGCTTATCGCGTTTTTGAAATTTTCATCGCCAAAAAGTTTTTCGGCTTGAATGAATTTTGCAATGTCGTTGATTGTCCATCCGGGAATGATGGCCAAAATTTTTGCCGCGGTTTTGGCATTGACCAGCTTATCAATAATTTCGGCAATGCCGCCGCCTTTAAAATCATATTCGCCGGCTTTCAAATTCTTCCAATTTCCGCTTTTTAAAACTTCATATAAAAAAACAATCTTGCTATCAATGTAGCCTTCGGCTTTTAGTTCATTGGCAATTTGCACCGCGTTTTGTCCGCGCAAAATCGTGACCGTGTCCTTTTGCTCCATCTTGTTCCCCGAAAGCTCAAAGACCGCCGCCATTGACACCGCCGCCAGCAAAACAACCCCGATAACAATAAAAATTTTTTCAAACATCACGCAAAGAATTTTATTTTTTACACAACCCCATCATAGCACAACTTCTCCCCCGTTTGTATAAAAAAAGGGCGGGAGGGTGGTTCCGATTTGGAAACACGCTCACCGCTATTAAGCTGTCCAACTTCGAGTGGGTAAGTACTCGAGAGTTGGCTTCATCCATTCGGGATGTTTTCCCGCGGTAGTTCTCTTGTCGTCAAGAGAATCCACGGGATCCATCCATGGTGGAGTCCCCGAACTTTCTGGGGGCAGCGAGCCAAGATTGAACTTGCCGCTACTCTCAGGGTAGTCCATCCACTCGGGTGCCCCTGAATCCTCGGAAGCTTTCCGATTATCTTTCAGATCCGCCGGCGGGGTTGGAACGATTCCGCCTTTGACTGTTGCCGGCGCCGATACCATAGGTATGGCCGGTGCTTCGGCAAGTTTGTCAAATACCAGCTTTTCCACTTTCGTTTCCGTGATCGCGGGAACGGGTTCTGCCGGCATCGGTCCGGTGGCAGATATGTCCACCGAATGATGCTTGCTCTTCTTGCCATCCTCCCACCACTTTTCATCGGCGGGAGCACTTATCTCGTCGCTCGGGATGATGATATATCCCATTTCCTGCCAGAAGTCGCCATTCTTTTTATGACCGGTTACTTGCCAGTCGTCAAAGAATATTTCTTCTGGCATCATCGCTGTTTCGGCCGCTTCAATGATCTCTGAAATCTCGGGAGCATCATCTGCTTCCCAAAATTTCAAATTATCCATATTCGGTAATGATGAAAGCAGTATTACTGCTATACATCCAAAACCGATTTGTCTAAAAATATCTTTCATTCTTTTCACCATTTTCTGGCTTGATTATACCACTTTTATTCCTACCTGTCAAGATTATGCGCGCAAAAAAGAGGAGCGATTATGATCAACCGCTCATGTTGTACTCAACTATCCATTGGGTTGGATAGTAATAATTTTTGGCTACCCATCCGGATTCAAGAGGATGGTTAAAGATTACTTCCTGAATTAGTTCTCCTTCCGTGCTATATATGCTCACATTATTTATTGGCACTTTGCCTTTATAAGCATATATCCACGACCGCGCAGGAATAGTTATCTCTCCTGCCAATTTCCCATTGACAAAAAGAAGTATTCCTGTGTTACTATCCCACTCTCCCCAAAAACCAAAATCTGCATACCCATTGTCTCGTACCAAGATATTATGAATATGTGCTGGTTTGGTGGTATTTAGGGAGTCGATGGCGATTACATAGCCCACATCGGGAGCTTCTATTTCAAGACCTGCCATTGCTCCCGTTATTAGAACGGCAAGCACAAACAATAAGATGAGTTTTTTCATCTTGCATCACCTCTAATCTCTATCAAGCATGAAAAAGGGTTTTTGTCAAGGGTGGTTTTGAGTGCCGGCAAAATGCTATAATCAATAAATGGCGCACGCGATGATGCGCGTTGGCGGTTTAACAATCTCTTAGTTATGGAAAAAATCAAAGAAATTCTTTTTTTATTGGTCATAATGGTAATTGCCGTGTTTGCGCGAGTTTGGGATTTGGATTCAATCCCGCCGGGGATATGGCCGGATGAGGCGATAAACGGAATGCAGGCGATTGAAGAGCCTGGCAAGCTTTTTTATCCCGAAAACCAGGGGCGCGAGGGGCTGATGATGTGGCTTAATAGCCTATCTTTTAGTTTTTTGGGCGTATCAATTTTTTCTTTTCGGATCGCGCCGGCGATCATCGGCATTCTGACGGTTTTGGCGGTTTATCTTTTGGCGCGGGAAATGTTTAGAAAACGGAATGCGGCGCTGATGGCGGCGTTTTTCTGCGCGACTTCGTTTTGGCATATCAATTTTTCGCGCATTGATTTTCGCGCGATTCTTTTGCCGCTGGTTTTGTGTTTGGCGTTTTATTTTTTGTTTTTGGGAATTCGCAAAAAAAATGTTTGGCCGCAAATCGGCGCCGGCATATTTTTTGGTTTGGGATTCTACACTTACACCACCTTTCGCTTATCGGTTTTGATATTGGCCGCGGCGCTGTTTTTTTGGCGGCTCAAAACTCGAAAAGAAGGCTGTTTAAAAAACTTTTTCGCCAACGCGGCGATAATGCTGGCGACAACCTTTATTGTCGCCCTCCCCATCGGCCTTTATTTTGTAAACGGCCATATGGACCAGTTTTTCGGGCGCACCGGTGCGGTTTCGGTGTTTGGCCAGCCGCATCCGCTCAATGCCTTTATTGAAAGCTTTTGGCGGCATCTGGGAATGTTCAATATTTATGGCGATCCCAATTGGCGGCATAATTATTCCGGGGATCCCCAGCTTTTTTGGCCGGTGGGGCTGATGTTTTTGGCCGGGTGGTGGGTTTTGGCAAAAAACATCAAGAGCTTTTGGCAAAGCAAGAATTGGAACGCTTTGTTGCCCAATGCCGTGCTTTTTATTTGGTTTTGGGCAATGATTTTGCCGGCGATGCTCACCTACGAAGGCATGCCCCATTGTTTGCGCGCCATCGGTGTTATCCCTGCGGTATTTATTCTAGCCGGATTGGGGGGCAATTTTCTTTTTGAGAAATTAAAAGAAAAGATACCTTCCAAAAAATCGGTTGCCGCGATCACCGCGATAATTTTGTTGTTTTCCGGAATAATGCCGATCTGGCGTTATTTTGGCGATTGGGCAAGTCGTCCCGAAACCGCGCGCGCGTTTACTTTTGAACTGGCGCGAATGGGGGAATTTTTGACCGATAACGCTCCCGCGGGATTTGAAAAGGTTGCGGTAATGTATGGCGGCGATCTGCCGGCGCGATCGGTCCAGCTGGCGGCAATGGCAAAAGATGAAAACGACGATCCCATCCGCTTGATTTGGCCCGAACACATTGAAAGCATATCGGCGGATGAAAAAGCGGTTGTTTTGTTTATGATTAATAATTCGCAAGATATCAATAATTTCAAACAACGTTTCCCCGATTACAGAGAATTGGCCACCGGCCAAAATTTTCGCGCATTTTTAACCAACTAAACCGTGTTGAAGTCAAACTTCAACACCAAGTTAAAGCTGTTGAAGTTTGACTTCAACATAACTTCAACACAAAAATTTCCGTAACTTAAAAAAATTTATGTCTAATCGTTTGACAAATATTTTGGCGGCAATAATTTTGGCCGCCATGGGCGTTATGGCGTTTGCGAGTATCGCCGATGACACGCTCACTTTTGACGAAGTGGCGCATATCGGCGCCGGCTATTCCTATTGGAATAATCAAGATTATCGCCTAAACCCCGAGCACCCGCCGCTGGTAAAAGACTTGGCGGGCTTGTCGCTGATGTTTTTAAGCCTCAATTTTCCGACAAGCGAATATTGGGACAATTCCGCGCCTCATCCATGGTGGACGCAGTTTGATTTTGGCAATCAATTGCTCTATCATTCGGGCAATAATCCGGATCAAATAATGCTTTTTTCGCGCGTTGGACCGATTTTGCTTTTGCTGGCGATGGGCGCGTTTTTATTTTTTTGGGGGCGCAAATTGCTGGGCGGCGGCGGGGCGCTGTTTTTGCTGGCGTTGTTCGCGTTTTGCCCCAATTTTTTGGCGCACGGCCGCTTGGTGACCACTGATGTAGGTGCGAGTTTTGGCGTGTTGCTGGCAACTTATTTTTGGATTGAATTTTTAAAAAATCCGCGATGGAAAAATATCATATTGGCGGGGTTGGCATTCGGCGCGGCGATGCTGATCAAGTTTTCCCTGATTTTGCTGGTTCCCTTCTTTGCGATAATCACAATTGTTTGGACGCTCTTACAAAAAGAAAACAAGTTAAATCTGCTGTGGATGTATTGCGGCAAATCAATTGCCGCGGCGTTAATCGGCATGTTTTTTGTCGTCTATCCGATTTACGCCCTTCATATTGCCAATTATCCGCGCGAAAAACAGCTAAACGACACCAAAACGGTTTTGGAAACCACAAGCCTTCCGATTTGGATGCAAAACATTAATATTGAAATGGCAAAACCGCCGCTTTTGCGGCCTTTGGCGCAATATTTTTTGGGGCTGAATATGGCCGCCAACCGCACCGGCACCGGCAACACCACTTATTTTATGGGGCAAGTCTCCTCGGGAGGCCGGGCGGACTACTTTCCTCTTTTGTATTTATTCAAAATTCCCCTCGCCTTTCACATAATGTCGCTGATTGCGCTGGGTTGGGGTATATTCGTTTTGATTAAAAATAAAATTTGGCAAAACTTATTTGCGAAAACGAAAGACGTGATTTTGCAAAATTATGAATTTTTCGCCATGGCGGTATTTTTGGCGATTTATTGGGCGGCAAGTTTGATTGGCAGTTTAAACATCGGCCTGCGCCATATATTGCCGACTTTCGCGCTCGCTTACCTTTTGGTAGTTGCCGGACTTGCCGCAATGATGAAAATTCTTTCGCCAAAATTAAAAAAATACGCCAAAATCGCGCTGGGAATTTTGCTGGGATGGTTTATCTTATCTTCGTTATTAATATTTCCGCATTATTTGGCCTATTACAATGAGCTTGCGGGAGGCGCGGAAAATGGATATAAAATCGCGGTGGACTCCAATTTGGACTGGGGGCAGGATTTGAAACGATTGGATCAATGGATTGAAAAATATAATCATTGCGTTGCCGATAACGCGACAATACCTCCCAAAGATTGGACGCCGATTGATAAAATATATTTGGATTATTTCGGCGGCGGCGATCCGTCATATTATCTGGGCGATAAATACATTCCGTGGAACAGCGATATGGACAATTCGCAAATCCCTTCGGGAAGTTATTTTGCCGTTTCGACGAATCAAATGATGGGACAGCGCGCCAAAGCCGGCAAAGACTACGATCAGCCAACAAACAAATATGATTGGCTTGATGCCCATGAGCCGCCGATTTTTAAGATCGGCAATTCCATTTTTATCTACAAAATTAAATAAACAAAAACCGGTATTGCCCAATTTTTTAAATTAAATTTTTGGCTTTTGAATTAACCGACACATATACATTATTCGGTTTGCGCTTGTGTTTCCGGTTCGGCTTCGGTTATTGTTTCAGTATCGGCTTCGCCTGCGGGAATTGATTGATTTTCCTCTTTTTGCTTTAAATATACGCGAGTAAAGCGCACGTCAATATATTCCAGATTGCCTTTTTTTTGTTCAAAAACATCATCTTCCATCACCGAAACCAGCTTAAAGGCTTGATCGGTGATATCTTTTAATGGGTTGAAATAAATATACCAGCCTTTATCGGTGAGCAAATTGATTCTCTCCGGTGTGGCGATTGCCGCCGATACAAGATTGATATTCGCGGTTGCGACAATTTCGCTTTTCATTCTCAAAATCGCGCCAAGAATATCTTTGTCGATAGCTTGTTCTCCGAGAGAGATATTTTTTTCGCCATTTGTGATTTCTATTAATCCCTTCTCTTCGTGAAAATTTTCAAAAGCAATACCTTCGCTGTCAATCAAATAAAGCCGGCCGCCGTTGTTTAGCGCCGCCGTTGCCCGCCTTTCCTGTACTGAAGCGATAATTTTGGACGGAAACTCCCTTTCTATTTTAACGCTTTCGGCCTGGGGAAAGCGTGCCAACAAATCTTTTTTGACTTGGTCGATATTAAAAAGCAAAATGCTTTTGGAATCAAACAAAGCGATTTTTTTATTTGCCTGGCCTTCGATTACTTTAAGGTAATCATAATCGTTGATTTTTTCCGCGCCGGCAACTTCAATTTCTTTAATCTCCAAAATCGGCGAAAAGCAAACCAGCCAAACCGTTCCCGACGCCAAAGAGAGCAAAACAAGCGACTTCCAAAACAAAGGCTTGGCGTAAATCGGTTTTTTCCTTCGTGCCCGATGCGGTTTTTTATATCTTCTACGAACCATCAGAAACAATCAATGGTTTTCAATTGGCAGTTTTCAATAAATGGCCATTTTTCAATAATCAAATCAATGCAAGCCTTTGTTTGAAAATTGAATCAATGAAAATTCATTGAAAACTGAAAACTGAAAACTGAAAATTAGAGTCCTCTCCTTAATTTTCTAACCTTCTCAAACAAATAAATCGGCCAATATCTCCACGACAGCGGTAAATCCCTTGTTTTAATATACTCATGCGCTCGTCCGCCAAATCCCATTTTAAACAGCGTTGGTCCCGCCCATGGATGCTTGGGGTATTTTTTTGGATCGGTGTATCCCCAGAAATCATATAGCTTGCATCCCCTTTTCTTGGCTTCTTTTATCGCTTCCCATTGCAACAGGTACGGAATGGAATACTTGGCAAATTCTCCCAAAGATGCCGCTTGATGATAGAAACCGATTCCCTGCCAAAAAATTATCAATGCCGCCGCGGCCCGCCGGCCCTTGTAGCGGCCGATAAACCACATTGCCTGTCCATCATTGGCAAAAGTTTCAAATTCTTTCTTGATATAATCCTTTTTGAAAGCCGCGAATTTTTGCCTTTGCGCCACTGCCTCATTCAGCCGGCTATATATTTCAATCAGAGCAGGATTGTCGCTTTTCTGAATTTCAATATCCGGATTTTTCATTCCTTGCCGGATCAGATAACGGGTGGTCTTGCGCATCGCCTTCATTAAACCATCTTCGGGTGGCGTGATATCCAGTTTCCACGTCGCTTCATAAGCATTGGCATGAAAGGGGGAATGTAAAAACTTAAAACCCAAAGCAGACAAATTATTAATCAGCTTTTCATTCTCATCATTTCTTTCCAATAACGGCGCCCAGCGGATAAAGGCCGCGCCTTCGGTTTTACCCCATTTTGCCAACTCAAAAAATAATTCTCCAAGAATTTTTTGTTTTTTGCTTAATTCGGCGGAAATTATGTTTGGACCATGCTGGATTAAAATATACGTGCCTCGCTTCGCCTTTATTTTAACCGCTAACACAATCGCAATCAACCCCGACTTATCCCCAACCCCCAGCCGCTTAATCTTATTCCCCTGTCCCACCCAAAACCCCCCCCATTCCCATGAGCTTAAAAATGTTTTTTCTTGACATTTCTGCAAGATGCTATTCCATTCTTGTTTATTGTTAATCTCGCGAGTTATCATTTTGATTTGAGATTTAGGATTTAGGATTTAAGAACGAGATTATTTTTTTTGCTTCGCTTTCGGAAATATTTGTGTGCGTGGGAAGATTGATCATTTTGCCGGCAAATTTTTCGGCGTTGGGGCAGGTTCCTTTTTTGTAGCCGATGGTTTCGGGTTTGGTGTCAAAGGGGTCCACGGGGGTGCGATACCAATCACCCAAAAGCAGGTTTTTGCGCCACGCTTTTTTTATTATATTTTTGGCGTTATCATGCCGAATGGAAAACCGCAAATATGCCGGCAAAGTATTCGGCAACTCGTCGGGCAAAACAAACCCGCCATTTTTGCGTGGGTCTAACCCACGCAAGTTTTTTTCTTCGGCGCGGGTCAGACTCGCGCAGTTTATGCAATTTGACAATTCTTTTCGGTAAAATTTGGCCAGCTTGCGGCGATGGTTGTTAAATTTTTCCAGTTTTGCAAATTGATGAAGCGCCAAAACTGCCAGCTTGTCGGGCAATCTTTTGGGAAAATAATCCGGCCGCATTCCACGTTTTTCTTTCCAATGAATCGCTTTTGATAAAATATGCAGGCATTGAAAAAGCACCAGCAGATGCTTTCCCAAAATGGAATATGTCGGCAAAATGATTTTATCCATCAATATCGGGTGAAGCAATTGTTGAAATGTCCACCAATCGCTTGGATTCCCCGCTTTTTCTTGAAACGCAGCGATTTTTTTTGCCAAATCAGAGTCATTGGTCGCCGCCATTCCGCCATAGACACAGGAAATTATTTTATCCCGCGAAAAAGAAAAAAATGCCGCCTTGCCAAAAGTGCCGATTCGGCGGCCGTGATATTTCGCGCCCAAAGAATGTGCGCAATCTTCAATCAAAATCAAATTGTGTTTCTCGCAAACTTTCTGAATCGCGTCAATATCCGCGGGAACACCGAATGTGTGCTGAATCATTACCGCGCGCGATTTTGGCGTGATTTTATTTTTTAAATCGTCGGGCGAGAGATTGTAATTATCATCGCAATCCACATATACCGGTTCCAACCCCGACCAAAGAATGGGATTAGCCGCCGCGTTGCACGTGAACGCCTGCAAAAGCACCTGCGAGCCGCGTTCCAGCTCCAACCCCGCCAATATCGCCATCAACGCGCTCCGCCCGCTATTAAACGAACGCGCGCCCCTCACGCCCAAATACTCCGCAAACTTTCGCTCCAAAATCTGGTGAGGTTTGACCTCAATTGTCGAGGTTGTCGAGGTGTCACCTAGACATGCTTGTCTAGGTGACACCTCGACATATTTGCCAAACAGCAAAGAAAGCGCCAATTTGACATCATCGGGCTGGACATTAGGAGAGAGCGATATTGATATCGGCCAAAACGGATTTCTCATAATTTTTCATTATACCCCAAACTCCCCCATCTTAAACCCTTGACAAAATTATATTAATGGTATATCATTAATGCATGAAGAAAGAGGCGGCTCCCCATCTTTGCTATCTTGCAACATTATTGATAGTATGGACACTAGTGGAGCTCTTTGTAATCGACATCGCCGTCGCTGATGTAACAAACTATGAGAAGGCTCTTCTGATCGTCGGAACCATTCTGACTTTAGTTGTCGCGTTTACGATTGCTTACACGGCGATGGAATATTCTTTCCAGCGCATTTACAATGCCTTTAAGCGGTGATATGATTCACTGCTTCTCTTTTATTTTAAAATATCAATAATTTCTTGGGGGAGGCGGCCTTCGAGCAACACTACATCGCCGGCGGAGAGGCGGTTTTTTAATATTTGGGTGATTTTTTTGGGGTTGTCGCAAAATACGATATTGTTGGCATCCATTCCGGCGGACAGCGCGCCTTTTTTTATTTCGCCGAAGCGGTCTTTGGCGGCGATAATTGCCAGATCGCAAATTTCGGCGATTTTTTTGCCGATCTCAAAATGGATTTTTTTTGACTCGCTCCCCAATTCAATCAAACACGGCATAATTATCGCTTTTTTTTGCGGCCACAATTTCAAATAATCCAAATGCGCCATCACCCCGTTGGGATTTGCCGAATAGGTGGAATCAATGACCGTTAAATGTGGCAAGCGTGTCGAGGTGTCACCTAGACACACTTGTCTAGGTGACACCTCGACAATTCTAAGGTTGAGGGGGGCAAAGTCGGTTTGGTTGATGATTTGGATAATATTGGTCAATTCCATGCCCGCGGCAATGGCGACGGCGATTGATAGTATTATCGTGTCGGCCATCCACGCGCCTCGCGCGTTGGTGTTGATACCGATTTTTTGATCGTGATAATTGAGATTAAACGATAAGCCGTTTATTCCTGCTTTAATATCCGAGGCAAAAATATCCTTGCCCGCAAAAATTATTTTTTTGGATTTTATTTTTTGTCTTTGCGAATCAAAATTATCGCGGACAAATTTGCTGTTGCAATTTAAAATTGCGGCGCCGTTTTGGGGCAGTGATTCCAAAAGCTCAAATTTGGCATCAATGATGTTTTGCTGATCGCCAAACACTCCCAAATGCTGTTGGTTAATGCCGGTCAAAATGCCGATTTTGGGTTTGGCGATGCTTGCGATTTGCGCGATTTTTCCCTTGTGTACCGCGCCCATTTCGCAAACAAAAATTTGGTGCTCGGGTTTTAAGCGATTAATGATAGTTTGCGCTACGCCCATTTCCGTGTTTTGGTTGGCTTGGGTTTTTAAAACTTTATATTTTTTTACCAAAATACGCGCCAACAATTCTTTGACGCCGCTTTTGCCATAACTGCCGGTGATGCCGATCACCAATAAATCCGGCCGTTTTTCAATAATCGCGCGCGCTTGATTGATGATTTTGTTCTTTTTCCAAATCGTGATTGGCTGCAATCCCAAAACCACCAAAGAAACTATCAACGGCATTAGAATATCAATTGCCAGCAGGCAAAACGCGGCAATGGCAAAATGAACCAAGCTCATCTCGCCCAAGAGAAGGCCAAAAATCGCAAAACCAACCCCAAAAACAACCAAGTGCGCCGCGCCGATTAAAACAGTTGATTTTTGCGTGATTTCCGGGTGCGATAAATTTCTTGCGGCAATTCCCCAAAACGCTCGCAGCCCCTGCAACAAATACAACAGCAACGCCAGCCCGATAATCAATCCGATTTGATGGGCGAAATAATAATAGCCGATAACAAATAACAAGATAGCTATTTTTCCCAAAAAAAGCGGGTTTAAAAATATGCTTTTGCCTTTTTGGGTTTCAAAATGCGCCAAAAACCTTCCCCAATGGTATTCCTTTAACTGCCACAAATAGAGCCAAAACAAAATCTGCCGGTGCATCGCCGCCATCCAAAAGAAAAACATCGCCAGATACCAAATTAGAAAAGGATAAGCCCAGAAATCCATAAAAATAATTTTCAATTATCAGTTTTCAGTTTTCATTGAATTTTCAATGTTTCAATGAGTCAAACAGATGCAGACATGTATTTTGTTTGAAAATTGATAAATTGAAAACTGAAAAATTTTCTTGCCGAATTACTATCATTTCAAAAAATCTGTTATTTTTTCGGCAAGAATTTGGGTGTGGGTGCGGTGAAGTTTGTGTCCCGCGCCGGCGATTATTTCCATTCGCGAATCGGTAATCGCTTTATTTATTTCATAAGCGTCCTCTATCGGGGTTTCGCGATCTTTATCGCCCCAAACAATCAATGTCGGCGTTTTGATTTGTTTTGCCGAATCAAGCGCGCTTTCGGCAACCACATTCAAAAAGGTTTGCGCCATCACGCCTTGCAGTTGCGAATAATCCCGCGTGCCGGAAATGCGATAAACAATCTTGCGCAGAACCGGATATATTCCAAATGGAATATTTTGGAAGATAACTTTTGTCTTTGCCAGATATTTTGCCAAAAGCTGGCGCGATCCCAAGCGCGGCTTGCGAATCACCGCGGCGGCGCACAAAACCAGCCCATCAACCCCATCGGGATTTGCCGCGCAAAACTTTACTGCCACCTGCCCCCCAAAAGAATGTCCCATCAAAACAAACCGCTCCAACTTCAACTCGCCAACAAAATCTCGCGCCCAATCAACATAATCATCAACCCCCCACGGCTCTTTTGGCACCTCGCTTTTCCCAAACCCCGGCATATCCGGCACAATAACTTTATATCCACCTTGCGCCAATAAAACCGCTTCTTCTACCCACGAATCCGACCCAACCCCCCATCCGTGCAAAATCAAAACCGACTTCACGTTTCCGCCGCCAAAAGTTTTATAATTTATTGATAGTTGGTTAATGATAACTTTTTTCTCTTCCATTCTTGAAAAAATATTGATTATCAAGTAGCATTATTCTATGGCACAATATCACAAAGCCCCAATAATAATAGCTCTTTTGGGATTGACGCTACTTGCTATTCAAGTACCAAAACCTTGGGATCTTTTGGGAGGATTTATGTTGCTTGCAGGAATATGTGCCTGCCTTGGAGAATATCTTGGTAAATTATTGAGATCATAAACAGCTCCTTTTATTTCATTAAACTAGATTTATAGCTCTCGGGGCAATACGGCTTCAAGCGGATGATCTCGATTTTGAGATTTTCTTTTTTTATAAATTCGGGGAGGTTGGCGGAAAATGAGTTTTGGTCGTAGCCCAGGGCGATGATGTCGGGGGCGGTTTTTTTTATGATGGCATAGGGGTTGCCGAAGTTCCCCAAGGTGGCCTCGTCCACCAATTTGCATTGCTTGACGGCTTTGAGGCGCAACAATTCGCTTCGCTTGGGAAAGCGGCCTTTAACCTCATTGACAGTGATGTCGCGCGCCGCCACGGCAATCAGATAATCGCCCAGTGCTTTTGCCTGTTGGAAAAAGTTTATGTGTCCGGGGTGGAGGCCGTCAAATGTGCCAAAAACCAATACTCGTTTTATCATACCAAATAAAAACGAAAAATAATTTTCAATTATCAGTTTTCAGTTTTCATTGAATTTTCAATGTTCCAATGAGTCAAACAGATGCATACATGTATTTTGTTTGAAAATTGATAAATTGAAAACTGAAAACTTCTAAGATCTACTTTTTCGGGGTTATTTTTTCAATACCGCCAAGGTAGGGTTGCAGAACTTTGGGAATGGCTACCGAGCCGTCTTTTTGCTGGTAGTTTTCCAGAATGGCGATCAAGATGCGGGGGCTGGCCACCACCGTGTTGTTTAGCATATGCGGATATTGGATATTGCCGTCTTTGTCGCGATAGCGGGTGCTCAAGCGGCGCGACTGCCAATCGGTTAAATTGGAATCGCTGTGGGTTTCGCCATAGGCGGCGCGGGACGGCATCCATGTTTCAATGTCATACATTTTGCGCTTGCCAATTCCCATATCGCCGGTGCAGATCGCCAAAATCCGATGCGGCAACTCCAAGTCTTTTAATATCTCTTGCGAAATTTCGCGCATTGTTTCCAGCCATTGATCGGATTCTTTGTTATCGTTTTTGCAAATTACCACTTGCTCCACTTTCATAAATTCGTGCAAGCGATATAATCCTCGCGTGTCCTTGCCGTAACTGCCCACTTCGGAGCGATAACACTGCGAAATGCCGCACATTTTAACCGGCAGATCTTTTTCGTTTAAAATTTTTCCGGCGTGATAGGCCAAAAGCGACGGCTCGGCCGTGCCGGTCAGATATAGCGGCTCGGCAACATCTTCGCCGCTTTCCAGCTTGCCCGGGTTTCCGATTTGATAGAGTTCATCTTTGCCCGCGGGAAAATGTCCCGATCCCACGAACGCGAATTCGCGCAAAATCGTGGGCGGCACAAAAATCGTGAACCCTTTTTCGCGCATTAAATTCAGCGCGTGCCAAAAAACCGCGAAGTGCAAAAATACCGCTTCGTTTTTGAGATAATAACCGCGAAAACCGCTGGTCTTAACCCCGGCTTCAATGTCAATTAAATCCAAATCTTTGCCCAACTGGATATGGTCTTTGATTTCAAAATCAAATTTGGGAATTTTGCCCCATTTTGAAACCTCAACATTTTGCGAATCGTCATCGCCCACGGGAGAATCTTCGGAAGGAATATTGGGAATTTCCAGCATCATTTGGTGGAACTCTTTTTCCATATCTTTGGCTTTTTTTTCCAAATTGCCGGTATTTTCATCCAACGCTTTCATTGCCTTGATGATCGCGCCGCGCTCCATTTCATCTTTGGCAAGCGGTATCGCTTTTGATGCCTTGTTTTTTTCGGCGGCCACGGCCTCAACCTCTTGTATCGCTTTAACCCGTTTTTCGTCCAAATCAAGCAGTTTGCCAATATCGCATTTGACGTTTTTCTTCTTGCAGGCGTCTTCAACAATTTTTCTGTTTTGGCGAATGAATTTAATATCCAACATACTTACGCAAATTTTCAGTTTTCAGTTTTCAGTTTTCAATGAATGTTGCAATGTATCAATTTTCAAACAAAATACGTGATTGTATTTGTTTGGCTTATTGCAACATTGAAAATTCAATGAAAACTGAAAATTGGTAATTGGAAATTTTTTTTATTGTTTGGGTTTCATCAGGGGAAACAATATCACTTCGCGCAGAGCATTGGAATCGGTTAAAAGCGCGGCAAGCCGGTCAATGCCCATGCCGAAGCCCGCCGCCGGAGGCATGCCGTGTTCCAGGGCTTCAATAAAGTCGGTATCGGTTCTTTGCGCTTCTTCAAAGCCATGTTTAAACATCTCTTCCTGTTCTTTGAGCCGCGCCGCCTGTTCAATGGGATTGTTTTGTTCGGAAAACGCGTTTACCACTTCAAATCCGTTAACAATCAATTGAAAATTGGCAAGCACGGGCGAATCTTTTTTGAGCTGTTTGGCCAACGGCTTGCATTCAACCGGATAATGGATTAAAAAGGTCGGCTGGATAACTTTCGGGCGGCAGTATTTTTTATAAATTTCGTCGGCGATTTCGGCCTTGCCCGCGCCCTTGCCAATTTCCACACCCAATTCTTGCGCCTTTTTTGCCAAGCTGTCGCGGTTTAAATCCCAATAATCAATGCCGGTGTGCTTTTTTAACAAATCAGCAAATTCAATTCTCGGCCAGGGAAGGGCAAAGTCAATTTCTTGCCCTTGATAGGTTAGCGCGGTTTTGCCCAAAATATTTTTCAAAACCATCTCCAGCATCTCTTCGGTCATTTGCATCAAATCTTTGTAATCGGCATAGGCCCAATAGAATTCCAGCATCGTGAAATCCGGATTGTGCTGTTTGTCCACCCCCTCGTTGCGAAAGCATTTGCCGATCTCATACACCTTTTCAAATCCGCCCGCCAAAAGCCGCTTCAAAAACAGCTCCGGCGAAATGCGCAAAAACACATCCATATCAAAAGAATTGATATGCGTTTTAAAGGGTTTTGCCGCCGCCCCGCCATAGATTGTTTGCAGGGTCGGGGTTTCCACCTCCAAAAAACCTTTTTCGTCCAAAAATTTTCGGATAAGCTTGATAATCTCGGTGCGCGCGACAAACTTCTTGCGAATATCGTCATTGAAAATCAAATCCAAATAGCGCTTGCGGTAGCGCTCTTCGGTGTCTTGCAGGCCATGCCACTTGTCCGGCAAAGGACGCAAGCTTTTGGCAAGCATTTTGTAATCCGCGGCTTGAATCGTTTTTTCCCCCCGCTTGGTGGCAAACGCAATGCCGCGAATTTCCACAAAATCGCCGATGTCAAAATTGTCAACAAAAAATTGATAAGATTTTTCCCCCAGCCCGTCTTTTTTCAACAGCACCTGCATTTTTCCTGTGCCGTCGGCAATATCGCAAAACAGCATTCCCCCGTGCCCCCGCGTTGAGCGCAAGCGCCCGGCGATAACAAATTCCTTCTCGGACTTTTCCAGCTTGTCCCAATCCAAAAGCGCCGCGCTGATAGCGTGCGTCCGTTTTGTTTCTCCCGGATAGGGCCAAATGCCCGCACTCTCCAAATTCCTCAATTTTTTCAACCTCTCATTCCGAAGCTCCTCAATATTAGCCATTGTATTTTGCATTTGAGGTCGTTCCTTGCCGTAATCGGCAAGGTGCGACCTCGTCAAATTGTATTTTATCCTTATTTGAATTTATCATTATACCTCATTTCCCTCTCCCCGCCAACCTTGACAAATTATTATTATTATACAATGGCATTATGAGAGGAATCGGAACATTCATTGGGTTAATGTTTAATGGGTTAGGTGCTATTTGCAGTGGGTTTTGTGCCACCTGCAAATGGTAGGCTATCCCCTTTTTTTTATACAAAAAAATCTGGTGAGGTCAAACCTCACCACAAAATCCCGTTTAAAAATCTGGTGAGGTTTGACCTCACCAGATTTTATTCTTCGTTTTTGGGGATGGTTGCTGATTGAAGTTCTTCGGGAATGGACTCGCAGGTCGCGGCATCCGCCGCCGGTAATTCGGAGGGGCGAGTGCCGTTTTCGTCTTTGGGTTCAAAATACCAGCCCAGGACTTCTTTGGCGACGGGCAGGACGGCGACGGTGCCTTCGCGGGCTTCTTCGGCCATTACCAGCAAAACGATTTGCGGATCGTCGTAGGGCGCGAATGCCGCCACCCAGGCGTTTAATAAGTCTTTGCCGTCAATTGATCTCCCCAATTGTGCCGTCCCTGTTTTGGCTCCCATGGGAACTTCCAATTGGTTGAGCGTCAACGCCGATGCCAGCGGCGCGCCCGCGCCATTGACGGCGTGGCGCATTCCCTCGCGCACCGCGGTCAAATTATCGGCATCAATGAAGTTTTCGCGGATTATTTCGGGTGTTTTTTCTTCAATGGCGTTTTTATTGTTATCAATAATCGTTTTTACCATTTGCGGCTGATAGAGCGTGCCGCCGTTAGCGATTGCCGCGTAGGCATTGGCAACTTCAATGGGCGTAATGCCGATAAATTCCTGGCCGATGGAAAGCCAATAGGTGTTGCCATCGGTCCAGTTCTGGTCTTGCGTACCGGCAAACCTTTCTTTTTTCCACGCCGGATCGGGCACAAATCCGGCGATTTCCCCGGGCAGATCAATTCCGGTTGCCTCTTCCCAGCCAAATAAATCAAGATATTTTTTAATACGCGTGGGTCCCAATCCGTCCTGATTTTCATAACCGCCGCCGATGGTGTAAAAATATACGTTGCAGGATTCGGCAATTGCTTTATACATATTTGTTTGGCCGTGAACATGGTTGTCGTTGTAGTGATAAACAATTTCGGGATTATATTGGTTTTGAACCGATATTCTGCCTTGGCAATTGATATTTTTATCGGCGGCAATTATCCCCTCTTGCAGCGCCGCGGCGGCGATAAACGGCTTGATTGTGGAACCGGTTAGATATCGTCCGGAAATCGCACGGTTGAAAAGCGGCTCGCTTTTGTTTTTAAAAAGCGCTTGTACTTCTTGCGAATTTCCCACGGTAAAAATATTATTGTCGTAGTCCGGAAGCGAAACCAAGGCCATTATTCCGCCGGTTTTGGGGTTTATCGCCACGGCGGCCCCCTTTTTCAACCCAATCGTTTCAAATTGGCGCGCCATTGCTTCGTAAAGTTTTTTTTGCAAGTTGTAATCAAGCCACAAGCGAATATTATCGCCGGACTCCGGATTTTGAGCGATTTGGCGGGAAACAATATTACCCAAAGCATCCCGCTCAATCTGCATTTTGCCAGGATCTTTGCGCAATACCGTTTCGTATGATTTTTCTAATCCCTGGCGGCCAATATAATCATTGATTGAATAAATTTCTGAAGAAGTTTGCCATTCTTCGGAACTGATTTTCCCCAAATATCCCAATAAATGCGATGTTCCCGCGCCTTGAACGTATTTTCTTATCGGCCGTTCTTCAATCGCGCACCCGGAAAAATCCTGCAAGCGCGCTTCCAAAACAATCAGAGCGCGATGGTTCAAATTTTCCACGGTGGGAATTTTATTTGCCGCAATCGCGTTTTTTAAATCGTCGCGATTTGCATCGGTGATTGCCGCCAAACTTTCGATAATTTTTTCCCGTTCGGTTCCTTGGGGCATTTTTTCGCCGAGGCATTGCAAATCAAAAGTGGAAATATTTTGCACCAGCGGCACAAGATTGGAATCGTAGATTATTCCCCGGTCGGATTGGATTTTATTAAAAATATATTTGTTTTGCCGGGCGCTTTCGGCAAGATTGGCGCCTTCAATAATTTGCCATTGAGCTACGCGAAAAATTACCGCCAAAAAAAACAAACCGGCCAAAATGAGAGGCAAAACAAGAGATTTTTTGGATAAAGCGATTTCAAATTTATTTTCCGCGGCATCCGAAGATTTTTTCTCCGAGTTTGCCAGATGATCATAAAAAATTTCATGCGGCTCGATATCTTCGCGGCGGCGGCAAATAATTTTGATGTTTTTGTTTTTTTTACCAAAATGAAGGAACTCGAACATATTTTTTGAAGACAAATTTAATCAACGCGACGATTATTGCCAAAACAATAATCCAAAACCCGAAAAATTTTTGAGAATACAGATCCAAAAACAATCCGCTCACTCCGGCCGCCGCCCATCCCAGTCTGCCGCTTTTTCGTTCAAAGAAAGCGATGATGACAGTTGCCAGCGCGCAAAAATTTATCCATTCAAGCCAAACACCGAGAAACCCGGCAATATGCGGCGCAACGGTTATTTGGCAAAAAACGGCGGCGATCAAAAATATTATCGGGATTGCGCGGGTTTTGACCATATTTAATGCGAATTCAAAAATACCGAGCCGATTTGAGACGCCATCGGATCCTTTCCCGCGGCGACAAAAACTTGCCGTGCTTCCGCGGTTTCGAATGCCGGCGAAATTTCAACCGATTGAAAAGTTTTTGCGTCGCTTTCATGAATCGCTTTGACGGTTCCGATTAAAAGCCCTTCGGGAAAAATGCCGCCCAAACTGCCGGCGGTTATTGAATCCCCGACTTTCAGCTCGGCATCCTTGGAAATCAAATCAATCGCGGCCTCACCGCCGCCCAAACCTTTTAATAATCCATCAACTTCTCCGGCGATTTTGACATCGAAAGAAAAACCCTCGCTTGTTATCATGGCCACTTCCGAAAAATTATCATAAGTTTTGGCGATCTTGCCCGCGAGTCCTTTTCGCGCGGTAATCACCGCCATACCGGCCTGCACCATATCTTTGGATCCCTTGTTAATTATCAAAATATCGCCATCAACGCTTTTACCGGCAATTTGCGCCAATTTTAAATCAAAATCTTTTTCCAGTCCCAAATTGAGAGCCTGGCGTAAAAATTCATTTTCTTTTTTTATGTTTTGCGCCGCGGCAATTTGCGCCTGCGCCGCGCCGATTTGCTCCTTTAACCGCCGATTTTCATCGCCAAGCGAACCGGCCTTGCCCAAAGATACAAAAAAATCGCGGGTGCCGACTGAAGCCAGCCACAGGTTTTTTTGAACGGGATTTAACGCCGAATAGGCCGCGTTTTTGAAAGCGGAGTTAATCGAAGGGATATTAAAAGCCAATATCGCCGCGACAGCGACAAAAAGCGCCGCCGCCAAAGTAAAATTTTTCCCAAAAGAAATCTTCATATTTTTCCAAAAAAACAACCATTATCGCGGCAGATAGTTAAGCATAGCAAATCCAATAAATTTTTAAACCCCGAAGATAAAAAACGCGTAAGTTGAAGCATAATTTGTTCTTTTAAACAAATAATTCCGCCCGATTTGCGGCCTGTGGATATTTGCCCTTGACAAACTTTTTTGTATGGATAATATATGAAAATGTGTTGACAAAAAAACAAATAAAAGGTCGGGATATTTTTTAAAAATATCTTTTCTTCCGCGGCAAAAGCCGCGCGACTCTATAACTATTAATAATGATCGACGATACAATAAAAACCGCGATCGCGATGAACGAAGCCGAAGATTACGACGGCGACGTTGTGGGCGACGATGACATCGACGAGGACGATGACGATATGGACGAAGGCGACGACATGGGCGCTCGCGACGATATGGACGAAGGCGAATGGTAGAATTTAGATAATCAAACCAAAAGCCGCGGATTTGACCCCGCGGTTTTTGGTTAACTCCAATATTTTTTTGATACATGGTTTCAAAACCGAGCATCGAAATTTGTGCAACAGATGTAATAACGAAAAAACGGCTCAATTGCTTGAGGTTTTTGTAAGAAGACTACCTACTTTCGCCCAAAGGACTATCATCGGCCTTGGAAGATTTCACTTCTGTGTTCGGGATGGGAACAGGTGGAGCACTTCCGGTATAGTCTCCTTGCAAAAACCTCAAACTGAGCCGTTTTTGCAATTTTTTGTCAGTTATATTTTCTCGTCTTTTCAAAACAATTCCATTGTCGAAGCGTTGAAGTCAAACTTCAACACGCTTGTTGAAGTTTGACTTCAACATACCCTCCAACAATTCTAAAATCATTAATTGCTAGCCGAAGGCGTTTTAATCGTTTATTAGTACTGCTCGGCTGAACGCCTTGCGGCGCTTACACCTGCAGCCTATCAACCTCCTGTTCTCGAAGGAAACTGAGAGTTCTAATCTTGGAGTTGGCTTCGAACTTAGATGCTTTCAGTTCTTATCCGTTCCCGACTTAGCTACCCAGCGATGCTCCTGGCGGAACAACTGGCACACCAGAGGTCAGTTCATCCCGGTCCTCTCGTACTAGGGACGACTCTCCTCAAAACTCAAACGCCTGCGGTAGATAGGGACCGACCTGTCTCGCGACGGTCTGAACCCAGCTCACGTACCATTTTA
>Ga0265293_10002114_pt1 | contig 41138 bp, 34 predicted proteins | sample Munlanlewell138R_FD_192505 | JGI IMG/M metagenome (GOLD analysis project Ga0265293, IMG submission 192505) | Leachate microbial communities from a municipal landfill in Southern Ontario, Canada - Leachate well 138R | ecosystem: Engineered > Solid waste > Landfill > Unclassified | place: Canada...
AATAGAGCCTAAACCAGGCACTCATATTTTTTTACAACTCATGAGAATCTTTACACAAATGTCAAGAATTAGAGATATTTTGTTTGCAAATTTCTGATTTTAAAGCTAAAAACCATCAATGCAAAGGTCTCTTTTTTACTGATTATTATTATTTGCAAAAAAAACAAAATATTTCTTTACATTTTTTGCTCATGAATTAGCATTGCTTTTAAGATGAAAGAATTTATAATAAAAATCATACCAATTATTCTTTTCTTTGCTATGGGATATATATTCAAGCAAGTGAAGCTTTTAAAAAAAGAAGATGGATCAGTTTTGCTTACTTTAGTATTTTACCTTTGCATGCCTGCCTTAGCATTTTCTTCACTGTTAGATACTGAGCTAAGCAAGCAGCTTTTATTTATTCCTTTTTTACCTATAATTGTAATTGCTTTTACTTATTTGGTTTCTATCATAGTTCTGTATTTCAAGCCTTTATCAAGAAAGTCAAGAGGCACATTTTTGCTTGCTACTATGATCATGAACACAGGCTTTACCTTGCCATTTTTCTATGCTGCATTTGGAAAAGAGGGGTTTAGCAGAGCAATTCTATTTGATATAGGCAACAGCTTTATTATCTTTACTTTTATCTATTTTACAGCAGTACAAGCAGGGTCTCAAGAGGGTTTTAGCAAACTCAAAATATTAAAAAAGACTTTACTTTTACCCCCTTTGTGGGCATTAACTTTGGCAGTGATTGTCAAGAACACAAGTTTGATATTACCAAGCCCAATAACAGCATTTTTCAAAATTGCAGGTGAAACGACAATACCTCTCATTATGACCGCTCTGGGGCTTTCTTTTGAGCCATCTTTAAAATCATTTAAGACTTCATTTGCAGCCATTACAATCCGCATGTGTGGTGGCTTGATAATTGGTTTATTGTTAACAAAATTAATTAACTTCGACAATATTGCAAAAATTGTGATCATCGCCAGTGCAGCATCGCCTGTTGGATACAACACACTTGTATTTTCCAACAAAGAAAAGCTTGATATTGATCTTGCTGCAACAAGCGTATCATTTGCAATTTTTATTGGCATATTTAGTACTCCCATTATATTTTACCTCTTAAAATAAAGGAAAGCGATATGAAAAATACTTATATCAAATACATTATCTTCTTTTTGCTTTTATTATCTCCAATTTACTTGATTTCGGATAATCATAGAAAATTTGATACAGACTTTTTGATCCATATACGCATTTATGATGAAAAAGACAATAAAATCTCTCGTGAACTAAAGAATATCTTTTCTGAACAAATGGATAAATTCCAACGGAAGCTTAAACATTATCCCGATATCCATGTATATATTCGCATTAGCCCAAACGACAAGCATTACCAACAACTTATCAAAGATAGGAGCCAGGTTTTAGAGTTTAGTAGCGGTTTTACTGATCTTCGCACCAAAGAAATCTTTCTAAAAAACCCACGCTCTATTAGAAGCTTAAAAACTTATTCTAATTTAATTATGCACGAATATATTCACCTGTTTATCGATTGGCATTGGTCTGACGCACCCTTATGGTTTCATGAGGGCATGGCTGTTTATTTTTCTGAGGGAATCTCTTTTGAACGCTATGTCGACTTTATGCAGTTTTATGCATATAAGCCAACAAATCTTATCAAAGAAAATCCATATACTTATCCAAATAACCCACATTTTTACTCTGCGTACTATTTTCAATCTGCTCAAGCAGTAAAAAAGCTATATCAAGATAATCAAAAAAGGTTTTACGAATTGTGGGATTATAAACAGATACCCTTTGAAACAGCCTTTTATACGATATATCAGCAAAGCAGCCAAAGCTTTTTAAAGCAATTCGATCAAGATATCAAGAAAAACTTCCACAGCGGCATAATTTTTATGGTGATTAGTGCGATATGGGCTTCTCTTCCAATTTTAGTAGTTATTGGTAATATCCGAAAAAGAAGGATTAACAAAAGAATTATTGAGGAATGGGAAAAAGACCAATTAGAGGATCAAGCTTTTGAGTATGTGCTCGAAAATAACGAAGAAATTGAGTAAATAAACTCGGGTTTATCTTATCTGACTATGTGCTGAAATGGCAGAAAAGTAAAAGCTCATATTTAAAGCCTTTTTTATTCAATAACAGTCCTCATTCTACCTCATATGTTCCAACAAGAGATGCATAGGGAATGCTTAAGGAATAAGTCAATTATTATTGCAAAGCAAATTGCACAAAATTAATTTGGGTTTTCATTGATACTCTGCTTTGCAGTTTAGCGTATTCTCATTGAAAAAAGTTAAGAATTCTTTGTATCTTTTTTAAGTAGATCTTTTTCTTTATTTTTACAATCTCCTTTTATAAAACAAATATCAGCTTCTTGCTTATAAATTTGCAGCAAAGACAAGAACAAAGAGGCTATAATTGGTCCGATAATAAAGCCCATAATGCCGAACAGACCAATTCCCCCTAAGGTTGAGAAGAAGATTAGCAAGTCATGCATTTTAGCATCTTTACCAACAAGATATGGTCGGATCAGGTTGTCAATATTGGAGATAATAATCGTGCTAATTATAAGAATAAAGATGCCGCTCCATGTGTTTCCACTAATAATCTGAATAATACCTGCAGGCACCAAAACAGACCATGCACCAACAACTGGAATTATCGAGAAGATGACCATGATAAATCCCCATAAAAGCCATGTATTAACACCAAATATCCAGAGAGTTATTGCACCAAGACTGCCTTGTGCTAAGCCAATGATTAATGTGCCTTTTACAGTTGCTCGTGAGATACGAGTAAAATTATCGAATAATTTATTGTCATATTCTTCTCCGAGTGGGCTCAGGCTTTTTGCATAATTGACCAGTTTATCACCATCTCTAAAAAAGTAAAACATACAGAAGAAAGTAATAAATAGATCGATAAAAAAGATAAAAACTGAGGGGGAATATCTGTTTATCAAGAAACTGACTACTTTTAAAAATTTATTTGCCACTTCTATCGAGATTGCTACCCAGTCAACATTGAGTTTTTCTATATAAGAATAAAAGGGAATATTATGCAAATAGTTTGCTATCTCATTTTGGGTAAGTGTGGAAAGCTTTTCGATATAGGGTGTTACTTCATCGAGTAATTGACTTGCTTGGTTGCCCAAAATGATCAACAAGATAGACATTGGTATAAATATAATCAAGACAAGTGCTAAACAAGTAAGTAATGCAGCCAGGTTTTTTTTGCCTTTAATCTTTTTCATAATCCATTTATACATTGGGTACATCAAAGAAGTAAATGCTAAGGCGATGACAATAGGGCTAATAAAGGCTTTGATTAGCCTAAAGAATAGAATACTGCAAAGCAGTAATAATAAGACGATAATCCAAATCCTGATTTTTGTATTACTCAGAGTGTTCATTATCATTTCCTCCTCTTAGCAAAGCTATTTATATCCTTTTTATATAGTCAAGATAAGATATTATATCATAAAAGTCAAGTGTTTGTTTTAAAATTGTTTTTAAACACACCTAAAGATTTTAAAAAACAGTGTTTTAGCTTATTTCTTTGCCTTTGGTTTTATTTTTGCTTTATAAATAATAAAAAAGTATTGACTTATTTTGCTAATTATATTATTAGTTAATGAAGGAGGAAATAAATCAATGATTGGCTCATTATTGTACAAAACATATCTTAATATTGTGTCTCTTAGTGTTCTCCTTTTTTCTAATTATGTAGGCAATTCAGTGTCATTTTCACCTTTAAGCATGCAAAACGTGGGAGACAATATTGTGTGTTCAGCTCATTTGCTAAATGCCTTTGAAAATGATTTTGAGGAGATATTTAAATCAGGCAAGGAAATCAGGGTATGGTTTGAGTTTAAAGCATTAAATAATAGTAAAATAATACATTTCGAAAAGTTTTATCATGCATTTAAGTGGGATGTAAATAGTAGAGTTTATTATGTCGAATTACAAGAGCAAAGCTTTACTACAACAGCCAAAACAACCGAAGAGCTTGTTTATTTGCTATCTGTGGTTGAATTTCCATTTTATCGAGCCAAACATCGTGGGAATATTAGTATTGAACTGACAGCGTATTTGCCGAAAATTTATATGGATGAAATCAATAAGGAATTTGATTTAATGTTACTTTGGAACCTTAAAAAACCAAGTGTTAAAAAAGAGATAAACATAATATGAAAAAGATTAAATTTAGTATGAGGGTATTTGTTATATGCTTGTTTATTTTACTCTATGTGAGCAGCATGTTAATTCAGAATCAGTTTATCAATAAAATGCAAAAAGAACAAGATAAAATCCTCAGCAATATGGCAATTAATACCGAGACAATAAGTATTAAATTAGCTTCTGAAGAAGAGCAAGAAATCTTGAACAAAATGTCTAATAAGATTAATCAATCTCTGGCAGGCTTAAAAATGATACAAAATGAGACTAAGATATATTCGTCATTGATCTTACTGTTTTTAATGGTAGTTTCAATGATAGTTTTTATTTTTATTTTTTATATTATCACAAAACCTATTAAAGAGCTACAGTTTGCAACAGAAAAGATCAAAAAGGGGGACTTTAATATTTTCCTTCCGCCCAGAGGTATGACAGAGATTAAATCTTTAATACTATCATTTAATGACATGTCACGGGAATTGGAGACAGTGCAGCAAAAGCTCTTAGTTGCTCAAAAAGAGATGATTTGGAAAGATTTGGCACGTATATTAACCCATGAGATAAAGAACCCACTTACACCAATACAATTAACATTGCAAAGACTTGAAGAAAAGCATGAGTCTGACCCTGAAAAGTTTGAAGAAATATTTTATGAATCTCTGGAAATCATCTATCAGGAAGTTGCAAACCTACAAAATCTTGTACAGTCTTTTTCAACATTTGCCAAAGATGTCCCAGCAAACCCAAGTCTGTTTGATCCAGAGTATGCAGTTCTTGAAATCATCAAGCCATACCAAAATGATTATCATATTGAATTGGATCTGATCAAAGACAAGAGAATAAGATTTGATCATACACATTTTTACCAAATCATGACAAATATTATTCAAAATGCTATTGAATCATCAGATGAGATGGGGAGAATATGGGTATCATTAAAGCAAAGCCATTCATTTCTTGTATTATCTATTCGTGATGAAGGCAAGGGTATTGCACATAAAGACTTGAGCAGAATCTTTGAGCCTTATTTTACAAAAAAGACCAAAGGTACAGGCTTAGGCTTGGCATTGGTAAAGCGTCTATGTGATGCAAATCATACAGGAATAAGAGTGAAAAGCCAAATCGGTCGGGGTACAGAATTTGAAATAATATTGGAGGAAGCAATTGAAAATATTGATCATTGATGATGAAAAAAACATTTGTATCAGCCTCAAAAACATTTTTGAAGATGAGGGTTTTCAATGTGAGTATGCTGTTACAATTGAAGAAGGGAAAAAGCTTGTTGAAAGCTATTATCCAGATTTGATTTTATTGGATGTGCAGCTGAAAGATGGCAATGGCTTAGATTTGTTAAAAGAAATCAAAGAGAATAATAAAGATACGCTTGTGATTATGATATCAGGACATAGCGGTATCAAAGAAGCAGTGCAAGCAATGAGATCGGGAGCATATGACTTTATCGAAAAGCCGTTGAACCTTGCACGTATCAAGCTTACAGTTCAAAATGCATTGAACTTTTCAACATTACAGGCAGAATATCAAGCACTCAAAGAATCATATAATGAGCAATATAAGATCATCGGTGAAAGCCAAGCAATAAAAGAGGCTTTACAGCTGGCAAAAAAAGTAGCAAAGACAAATTCTCGTGTATTGATCAGGGGTGAAAGCGGCTCTGGTAAAGAGCTATTAGCTTATGCAATCCACTCTCAGTCTGCTCGAGCAAATGCCCCATTTATCAAGTTTAACTCGGCAGCCATTCCAAATGAACTTGTTGAAAGTGAGCTTTTTGGCTTTGAAAAAGGTGCTTTTACAGGTGCAGGCAAAACCAAAAAAGGCAAGCTTGAAATGGCAGATAAAGGCACATTATTTTTGGATGAAATTGGAGATATGAATCTATCCGCACAAGCAAAGATACTACGTGTTTTGCAAGAAGGAGAATTTGAGCGTGTAGGCTCGAATGATGTAATCAAAATCGATGTCCGGATAATTGCCGCAACTCATAAAGATCTTGAAGAAATGATTGAACTCAAACAATTTAGAGAAGACTTGTTTTATCGACTTAATGTGGTGCCTATTATTTCACCAGCTTTGCGAGATAGAATAGGAGATATTCCTCTTTTGGTTGATTATTTCTGCAAAAAGTTTGCTGTTGAGCTAAACTTGCCTTTGAAAAAGTTTAGTAATGAAGCATTAAAGCAATTATCTGTGCATCAATTTAAGGGCAATATTCGCGAGCTTAGAAATCTAATCGAACGACTATATATCTTATGTGACGATGATATAATTAGTGAACATGACTTGCCAGTATTAAACCATGATCCATCGCAAGATAGTGCATCTTTTTGGGATACAACAGCTTTATTCCAACAAAAAAAAGAAGAATTTGAATTTAGATATTTTAACAGGCAATTCGAAATTCATGGATATAATGTTAGCAAGACAGCACATGCTTTAGGCTTGCAGCAGAGTAATTTATCTCGCAAATTAAAAGAGTTAAATATAACAATAAAGGAGAAATAAACATGAGAACAAAATGGTATTTACTTGGTTGTGGTACATCTATTGTACTGCTATTATTATTAATTATTTTTGGCATCTCAGGCTTAGTCAAGGCAAGCACATCTGTTGTACCAAAAGTTCAAATGAACTCAGCACTTGTAATAAGCTTGGATAAATATGTGCCAGAATATTCAGATTTAACAGACGCACATTTCAACCTAATCCCATTGTCTGCAAGTGATATTATTGAAAAGATAAACACTGCAGCAAAAGACCCCAAGATTAAATGTATCATTCTTAAACCTAATAATTTTATGTCAGGCTATGCATCTTTAAACGAGATTATGATTGCTTTGGAAGAATTCAAAGAGTCAGGTAAAAAAATCTATGCATATCTTAATTTTTCAGGGCAAAAAGACTTTGTTATCAGTACTGTTGCTGATGAGGTTTACCTAAATCCTTCAGCATCAGCAGGCATATTTGTATCTGGCATAGGCTCAAATATGATTTTTTACAAAGACTTATTTGATAAGATCGGTGTTGAATACAAGGTTATAAGAGCAGGTAAATTCAAGTCAGCTGGCGAGACTTTTACCAGAAGCGGTATGTCAAAGGAATTCAGAGCAAACTTGATGGAGTTATATGGCAGTATTTATAACCAACTTTGCACTGATTTGGCACGAAATAAAGATGTTGAACCAGATTTTGTACGCTCAATTTTTGAAAAGAGAAAGAACCTTTTTATAGCTCAAGATGAAGCATTAAACCTTAAAATGGTCGATGACTTAATTCAAGAAAGTGAGTTTTACAAAAAAATAGGAATTGATGAAAAGCATACAATTTCTATCGTAAAATATTCTGCTGTACATGAAAAACCTGCTGCACAAAAAATAGCAATTGTGTATGCAATGGGAGAAATTAACTCAGTCAGTGCTTCCTTTGCTAATATGAGTATTAGTGAAAAAAAAATGAAGGCTGTGCTTGATAAAGTAAAAGACGATAAGTCGATTAAAGCTGTTGTTCTAAGAGTAAATAGCCCTGGTGGATCTGCTTTGGAATCAGATAAGATCAATTATCATATTGAAGAGCTGAAAAAAGTAAAGCCAGTTGTCGTATCAATGGGCGATATGGCTGCATCTGGAGGCTATTATATCTCAGCAAATGCAAACTATATCTATGCAGATCCATATACTATCACAGGCTCAATTGGCGTCATTTCGATGCTGCCCGATTTTAGTAAACTGGGAGGGAAAATAGGTCTTAAATCTGAAAGTGCAGGATATGGCAAATATATATCGATTTTGGATATGTGGAACCCGCTAAATAATGACTTGTTAGACTCATTCCAAGACATGACAGACAGAACATACTATGAGTTTTTATCAGTTGTTGCACGTGGTAGAAATATCGATGTGGACAAAGTTGATGATATTGCTCAAGGTAAAGTATGGAGTGCACCTGATGCAAAAAGAATAGGTTTAATTGATGAAGTAGGTACCATTAAGGATGCTGTGGCTAAGGCTGCAGAATTGGTTAATTTGACAGAATATTCAGTCGCAAAATATCCTGAAAAACGAAATTTAGTGAATGTTGTGCTTGAAGAAAAGTTTGATATACAAACAACTGTTAAATATCTAACAGGTAAATACTCTATCGAGTTTATACCCAATCAAATACAAGAAATGGCAGAGCAGAATTTGCTTGATCCTGTACAGATGATATTACCCTTTACAATTGATAATTAATGTTTTTGGGCAGGGAAACCTGCCCTTTTTTTATGTAAACTTTAGTTGGTAATCTATAAGCATGAAAATAGAATCTTTTTTGGAAACCTGCTCATATTTTAAGTGCTCTGGGAAATTGATTATCTGCTGTAAAAATCCAGTCTTATTTGTTTGGTTTAAACTCAACCATTTCGTCTTTGTCTAAATACAGTTTAAAAGTAATATTCTTATTATTTTCAAAGATATTAAGATCTTCTTCAATCTTTTCAATTGCGTGCAAAATCTTTGACATATTGCTGTCAAAGTCTTCATAAGAGTTTTGCTGTTGAAAAACCTTTTTTAAAGAACGCCAAGATTTCTTAATCGTTTGCACAGGAATATTCATTTCATCTTTCGTTCTTGCAGCATCCTTAAGGGCTGTTTTATATTTTTCCAATTCAATGTTTTTTTGTATTTCATTTTTTGTACTTTCCAGTTCGAAGCTCATCTTTAGCTCTTCAATTTCTTGCTGAGATTCTTGTTTTTCAAGATTATCATTGCACTCAAATTTTAGCTTAGCATATTTTAGTGCCAAATCATAGTTTGCTTTTTCTGCATTGATAGATTCAAGCATTCCATAAGCTTTTGCTAAATTATTATTGTCATCTTCATTGCTTTTAGCTATTGCTTTTTGTATTATTGCGATGGCTACTTTGTAGTTTTTTGTTAGAATAAAATATTTTGCATAGTCTAAACAAACGTCAACAAAGAATTGTTGCAGCTTATATTTTTTTCTTATAGAGAGAGCATTTAGTAGATATTCTTTTGCCTTTTGGTAATTTATCATCTCAAGATATAAGGTTCCCAAACTTGCAATTGTTACGGATTGGCTAAATAAACTTCCTCTTTTTTCTTTTAACTTAAGTGCTTGCAAAAATCTTTCTTCTGCTTTTTCAAGTTGGGACAAACCTTGATATAATACAGCTTTATGATGATACACTTCGGCAATTAAATCGTTATAGGAATACTTTTCTGCAATCTCAATAGCATTTTTAAATACATCAAGGGATAAATCAAGCTTTTTCAGATAATAATAATTAATTCCAATACCAATTTGAGCTACAACGTATGCTGGCATGTTAGCAATTTCTTTAGCAATCTGGCTCATCAATACATAATATTCTAAGCTTTTACTGTGGTTTTTAAATTTCTTCTCTATTTCAGAAAGCCATGAGTATGAGGTCATCAAACTAAAACTATCATCTTTCACCAGAGGATTTTCAATTATCAAAATTAACTTTTTGTATGCTTCAAGATATTCACCCTTTTTAAACAATAGAATTGCATAGTTAAGCTCTGCATGTATATGTAACATACTGCCTTCTATATCTTTGGTAAGTTCTAAGCATTGCTGATAATAAAACTCAGCTTGTTCTTGGTGTAAAAAATATCTATGTGCATTGGCAAAAGCGAGATACATCTGTGCTTTTAATTCTCTATCGTCGATGATATCGGCAATGATTTCTGACTTTGCTTTTTGCTTTTCAAGCTCTGATTCATCGCAAATCTGGAGTAAAATCAGGTTTAATTTCAAGTGGAGAGCTTGTATTCGTCATCATTAATTGCGTCCAAACAACTTGCTATTCTGAGCTTATAATGCTCTTCATCATTTCTTATCTGGCAAATATCTAACTTAAAAAGAGAGTCAATTTCTTTGTAAATGTTATCCATTTTATCACCTTACATATTACTTCTAAAGCTTGTTAGAGTGTTACGAATTTTATCTACCATCTTCTGAATAGTCTCAATTTCTACTTTTGCAGCTTTGATATCTTTATTAGCTAATTTGCAATTAATTAAATCAATACTCGCTTGCAAAACCATCAGGGGTTGATTTATTCGATGATTTGCGGTTATTGCCATTGCTATGCTGCCTTTAAAAGCCTCTTCTTGTTCTTTCAACTTTGCATTTCTATTTATATTATGCAATTCAAACTTCTTTTGCATAATAATCAGACTCTTACGTTTTTTATCTTTATTCAGCTTATTACTCTCTTCGCAAAATAAGCTATAGTATTCATAAGCCTTTTGATGTTTTTTTTGTTTTTCATAATACTTAAAATATACTTTATAAATAATAGATAGCTGGGCAGAATCATTAAACTCTGCTGCATAATGCATTGCCTTATCACATGCTTGCAAAGACTTTTCATCTTCATTATTCAACAAGTGTGCATCTGCAAGTGAAACATAATTATCCACAATTTGATGTCTATCGCCACCTTTTAGTCTCAAATCTAAAGCTTTATATAAGTAGTCCAAGCCTAATTCAAGCTGATTCTTCTTAATATAAGAATCTCCAATACTGTGATAAACCATTGATATTTTTTCTGTTGAAGAAATAGATTTACTCTGCTCAAGCGAGTTAAAATAGTTTTCCAGAGCACTATCAAATTCATTTTTCCGATAATGTATGGTTCCGATATTTTGATATATATCAGAAAGAACAAATTTATAATCATATTTCTTTGCTATTTCTTTGGCTTCAGTTAAATACTCTAATGCTCTTGAGGGCTTTGTATTCATGTAGGAAACAGCAATTATATTGAGATTTACAGCATAATTAAAGAAGTTTTTTAGTTCGTAATATATATTATTCGATTCAATCAGGTGTTCAGCTGCTTTATCATAATTCAATTGAACATCTTCCAAGATGCCAAGCCATGAAAGTGTGCTTGCTTTTGCCTCTTTAAGATCGGTATTCCTTGCAAATTCCAAAGCTTCATTCAAATATTTGGCTGCAGATACATAATCAACCTTTCTAAGGTATGCAACGCCAGCGTTTTTTATTGAATTACAAATATTGTGGTACTTCTCAGTTGCTTTGAAAAACTCAGCTGATTTTAAAAAGTATTCAATAGCCTTATCAAAATAGGTATAATAAAAATTAATTACTCCCAACTGATTATTTACAAGTCCCATTAAATATGGAGATCCACTTTCATTGGCAATTGAAACAGCTTGTCCCACCTCAGCAATAGCCAAATCATATTTGCCGTTAAAGGAAAGGTAACTGCTTTTCACAAGCATACATTCAATTAACAAATCAGTAAACTGGTAAGATAAACAAAGATCTTTGAGTTTGTCTACATGAGCAGCATCATCGCTACTCAAAGCAGTTTCCTTTTCTTTTATTCGCTTAATATCACTTGAGATACTCTTTCATAATTCATCTAAATCCTGTTCCAAATAAAGCCTCCATAACAGATAAGTGTTTTTATTAAGTTAAAAAGAGGTGTCTTTGCCAAAAGCACATTTCAAATTTCACACTTGACGAAAAGATAAAGCTTTGATTTGTTCTACTTATATAGAGCTCAATTCTTTTGCTTATGGAGACATTTTTACCATATTTAGTTTTTTGTACCAATATATACCTTAAGAAGTTCTTTCAATTTCCTTGCATCTATCGGTTTATTGAGAAAATTGTCAATACCTACTCTTTTAAATCGACTTTTATCTGCATCACTGGCAGTTAGAGCTATTATTGTTGAACGATAATTTTCTTTGTTTTGCTTTTCAATTTTCCTAATCTGTTTTGTTGCTTCCAAACCATCCATTTCAGGCATCAAGATATCCATAAAGATAATATCAAACCTATCTTTTTGGGCGGCTTCAACAGCTTGTAAACCATTTGATGCCTCAACAAATATTGCATTTGGTAAATACCTCAACAGAACTTGCTTGAGTAACAGATTATTCATTGCTGAATCATCAACCATCAAAATCTTATATGCATCCAGATAAATAATTGCATCTTTCTTTGTATGCATGATATGTAATTTATCAAGCTCGACATCGTCAAAGGGAATGTGTACAGTTTTTATATAAAAATAAAACGTGCTGCCTTTTCCATAAGAGCTTTCTACTGAAATTTTGCCTCCCATCAGCTCCACAAGTGTCTTTGAGATTGATAACCCCAGCCCTGTACCACCAAACCTCCTGCTCACAGAATCGTCTGCTTGTGTAAATGCTGTAAACAGCTTTTTCTGGTTTTCTTCGCTGATTCCAATACCTGTATCTGATGTATAAAAGTGATATATTATCTCTTTATCATTAAGTATTTCTGCTGTAATTTTAAGTTTTATTGTACCTTGCTCAGTAAATTTCTTGGCATTAGCTAATAAGTTCATCAAAATCTGATGTAGGCGCAATGGATCAAACTTTCCTATGACTGGCATGTCTTTTTGGATATCCACAACAAACTTTATGCCTTTTGTTTCAATCTGTGGTTTCATCATAAATATACAGTTATTAAGGATATCGAGCAAGTTTGCAGTAACCAGATCAATAGTAAATTTACCTGCTTCAATCTTTGAAAAATCAAGCATATCATTGATTAAATCGAGCATATTTTGTGCAGCAATTTCAATATTTCTCAAAAAACTCTTTTGTTTATTATTTAAATCTGTCATCTTCAATAAATCACTAAAACCGATAATGCTATTCATGGGAGTTCTCAATTCATGATTCATTACAGCAAAGAAATGAGACTTAGCCTTTAATGCTAATTTTGCAGTATCAAGAGCACTACTAATTTTTTCTTTTTGTTTGATTATTGTCTTATTACTTCGACAGTTTTTTATTATTGTATTTGCAATACCAGCCAGCTCTAAAGCTATATTGTAATACCGTGTAAGATACTCTTTCATATATATCTTTTCGACAAGCACAATAGCTCTTACCTCACTGTGTCCAATCCTCAAATAAAAGCTATCCGTCTCATAATCTATACTGCTTTTTGTAACAAATTCCATTATTTCTAAGGCTTTTTCTTTCGCCAACTTAGAGCTATTAGTCCCTAAAACATTTACTATCTCGTCATCTTTTATTTTTATCCAATAAACAAATTTGGGTGAAAATAAGATTTGCATCAAGTTGATAAGCTCTTCAATTGCATGATCTTCTTCAGTGTATCGACTAATATCGCTTAAAACATTCATCATCATCATCATATTTGAGCTGGTATGTTGTACTTCTACAATTGTTTTATCGTATGATAGTTTTGTGGACTGCAAGAGCTTTTGGCTGATTGTTTTTTCAATTATATTTTGGAAATGTGTTAAACCGACAGGCAACACTTCATATTCCAGTCCAACAGACTCAGCAAACTCTTGTAAATTACGCATAGCATTTTGGTCAACACCTGTATCTAATAACAAAATCTTTTTTGCTGATTCTTGAAAGAATTCCCTATGTGTCTGATCATCAAATCCCCATATTTTTTGTATTTCACGCCACTTTTTTAATCTACCTGGAGTAATCAAATAATAGTCTTTTGCCATATAATTCGATACAAGTTCTGAGTTTAATAGCAGCTCAAAGCATGATGTTTCTTTAATCCAAACTATAGTCTTTCCAGCAGACATTTCTTCGCACACCTCTTGTGGGTATTCGGCAAAAGCAATAGTAAGACTGTTGTCTGGGATATAGTTTAAAAGGTGTTTGTATATCTTTTCACCTGTGTTTTTATTCACACAAATTGGCTCATAAAACAATGGAGTCAGAGTAAAGTGTTGCAATTTATTTATTATCTCATTAACTTCATCTCTGCAATGAGAACAAGCAAGAAAGTATATTTTATCTGTCATTACACACCTCTTATTGGATAATAACCGTATTTTTCAACCGCATCAGATATATGCATAAGGGTCTCATGTTTCACTTGATAGGGAATTTCCCCATGATTATCTGATATTATTAATCCGCCCCCTTTAGCAGCCTTTTTGATAATAGTTTGTATATTATTATAAGCATCATCTTTCCCCCAATTACACATTTCAATGCCATTTAAATTGCCCAAAACAGTCATTTTGCCCCGATAAGTATCTTTCAATTCTCCAATATCTTCTTCACTTGAACAACCTATAACTAAAGCATCTGTTTTTTTTAAATCCTCTGCAATCCTTAAGCTTCTACCTGAAGCCAAATGAATTGCTATTGGTGCTTGCATTTTTTTAAATATTTGCTGTGTAATTGGAAAACCGTATTTTTTGTATATTGCTGGAGGCACTATTGACGGAGATGACACAGGATCAAAATAGCAAATAGCCGTTGCTCCTGCATCGAGCTGAGCCTGAAACCATTGCAAGCAAAACTCAATGTTTTTTTGTATAAGTATGTCAAACATATTTGGTGATTCATACAAGAGGTCAATATACTTTGCAAAGCCCATTTGCATAATTGGTAAGGAAAACGGAGATATGACCACACCGATTATTGGCACATCACCACCTTCTTTTTTTAATATCTCCGTTGTCTTTAACACTTTTTGTAAAGACGGAGAATCATGCAATTGTGGCACTCTCATCTTTATTATATCTTCAGGTGTGTTAATAAACGGTGTGCCAGCATTTACTGGTGTTCCATCCCTAAAAAATGATTTAACTCCAAATGCCTCCAATTCAATAGAAGCATAATAAAAAGTATAATAACAATCATTTCTATACTTTGTTCTCATTAATAATTGTCCCTCTGCTACTGACTCTGCTGAGGCAAAATATTCCTTTATTGATATGTTCTTCTCTTTTGCGGGATGCATTGTTGTAAACAAGAAAAGAGGAACCTTATCTGGTTCTTGATGATTCATTGTTGTCAACACTCTCTGCATCGAGCTCATAATCATTTTACACCATCTTTTATCTGCTGAATAAGAGTAACAGCATCTTGTGCACTATGTCCAACAGCATCAGCATTTACCTGTTTCCATAAGTTTTTGTCCAAACGAAATGGAGCACCACCAACAATGATCTTCACATCATTGTCTAATTCTGCTCGCAATTGCTTAATTTTAAAAGCAGAACTAAGCATCAAAACAGACACTAAAAGTATTTTTATATTATCTCTTTTTACCAAAGCGACAAGATCATTCAGTTGAGTGCCACCATAGTCTTTAACTGCTATTCCATTAATAGTTAAATAAGAATAAACCAATCTCTTACCAAGATAATGATGATCTTCCAATACAGCAATCGCAATATCAGTTTCTTTTGAACTAATAGTTTCATCAATAAACGAGCGAATAATCTCTTCACAAATTTTTCCACCCATATATACTTGAGACAGTGAAGCAGAGCCAATCTCCCAGCTTTGACCCAGCATATCCAATGCCTCTTGCATTATATTCTCAGCAAAATCCATAGGTCGATAAGTTTGGATAAAACTTTTAAATATTTGCCATGAAGTTGTTTTATCACTATTTAACAATGCATTATAAAATTCATTTCTTATGTTAACCATACAAATCCTCTTAAAGAAATCTTGGCTTTTTATAAAAAATCAATAGACCTTTTACAATTCATAAAAACTCTTCCGATAATCCGATATTTTAATCCTGTTTTTTATATTTACATACCATTGATTCATGTGTTTTTCTTGAAGTTCAAGACGAACTTTATTTATCTCAGAATCTTTAATCTTTAGCCATTCTTGCTCTGAGGCGGTATTTCGACTGCTTACATATGCGAGATACACACCTTTATCAACAATAACCAAATTAGTAAAATGACCCTCTTTAGTGCTGAAAATCTCATCAGAAAGCTCTTTTAATTCACCAATTCTCGTAAATTTTGTCGATTCTATAGCATCCTCAAAATCAACTATAGCAAGTGAGTCCCGCTCTGCCATAGCCAAATACTCATCCGCATTATAGCTATTTACAAAATGCTCGGCATATTCAACTTGTTTTTCAACATTTTTGACTCTCTGTGTGAGCTTTTTCACTAATTCTTTTTCGTCTTCATAAGCAACATAATGCTCGCCTTTGCTCTCTGAGACTTGCATTATTATCTTTTCACCATTCTTTGCATTTAAGATATCAGGCACACTACCAACGGGGTTTTCAAATGCAAATTTAAATACTTCTGGCACAGCACCAAGACCTGGTGTATATATATCATTTTCCCTGATTCCTTCAGTTTCAAAAGACTTGAGATTATATTTCTTGACTGCCTTATCAATCCCTTTCTTTTTCACATAATTATATACTTCATTGACAAACAGATCATTAGCTACAGCTGTTTCAGGGCTTGCTTGATAACGAATCAATACATGAGATGCTCGCACTTCTTCTATGCCTGTAGGTGTTGTTCTTTTATCAGTTATTTTAACAATATGCCAACCATAATTACTTAGAATAGGCTTAGATATTTCTCCCACAGGTGTTGCCCAACATGCATCTTCAAAGCTTTTAACCATTCGTCCTTTTCCAAAATAGCCCAAATCTCCGCCTTTGCTGACACTACCTGGATCTTGAGAAAACTGTCTCGCTATTTGTGCAAAGTCTTCACCTGCTAATAAGACTTTATAAAGCGAATCAGTTATAGCATCAGCTCTTAAAGTATCTTGCTTGCTTGGCAGGTTTGCCATTTTTATATATTTAAACTTACGATGTGGTGGACGCTTAAACATTTCTTGATTATTCTTATAAAAATCCTGCATCTCTTTTTCAGTAACATCTAATGCTGCATATTTTGGCTGATAAAACAAGATAATCTTGCCACTTGCTGTATTATTCTTCTTTTGCCATTCTTTGTATAGGCTATCAGGATTTACATCAATCTCAGATTTAATACTAACAAACAACTTCTCATACTTTAATTGGTCACGAATTAAGTTAAAAACCTCAGCTTGAAAACCAAGATTAGTCTCTAATACTAATTTATAATGTTCATTGTTAAATTTACCATCGCGTTGTAATTCTGTCATCTTTAAGATTTGAGGAGGCGGTGATTGCAAAGCTCGGTTAAATAGCTCATCATTAGTGGGCTCAATCATTCTTCTTTTTGCTTCTTCATCATAAATATAACGGGCTATTTCTTCTTCCCAAAGTTGATTATTCAACTCTTTTCTTTTTTGATCTGTCAATCTTATCCCTTGATTTTGCCAATAACTATAATAGTTTTGTAAAGCGATATCATAATCTTTGTGCATCAATGTTTTACTACCTATCTTACCTATTATCCCCATAGATTCGGGAGTCCTGGCACATGACACAACAAAAAAACTAATCAATGCTATGCTAAAAATTATCCTTTTCATCTACTTCCAATCCTTATTTAGTTTATAATCTTAACAATAATTATAAAAGTAATTGATCTTGTCAAGCAATAATTAGCTATTGGATGCTTATTTTAAAAAGATACCAATATTTAAAAAGTAAAGCGTAACAACTTGAGCAAAAATCTATTATTATGCTGTTATAGCACTATTTATATGATAATATTGTCATTAGATTCGATTATACGAACATGTTCAGATAGAGTTTCCTCGAAAGAGTAAAACTCATTAATTATATCGTTACGATTGATGCCAAACATCTTGAGTAAATCACTGATATTTACTGCACGTTGTTGTGCCAAGCATTCATGGTTGATTAAAACACGTAAGCGGTCTTCATCAGGCATCAACCAAAACGGGTAAAGATTACAGTAAAAGGGTCTAATTCTTTTCTCCAGCTTGCAACCAGCCTCAGTAAGAAAAACACAGTTATTATCAATAGTTTTAAGCTTATAACGAATGCCTTTATAGAATATTTTGTTAAATATGGGATGAATAGTTCGTGCCAGAGAGTCAACCAACAGTGAGTCGATATTATCTTTTTGCAAAAACTGGTCGATCTCTAATCCTGTTGCCTGGCTTATCTTATATGCTTCAGGCAAAGAAATGCCTATTTCAATGCTATTAGGTTCATCAAAAAATCGACAACAACCCTTTATATTCTCATGGCATTCCTTGCAAATATAAGACATTTATTTCCCCTTGTTAAAAAGAGATACCCAAAGGTATCTCAATAATTATTTGATAATGACTAATTTCTTGCTCTGAGTATAGTCATTGGTAGTCATTTTTATAAAGTAGATACCTGATTTAAGGCGTGACTTTATCTGATCACCAAGCTCAAGTTGAATATTTCGTGTATCATTCTTACGATTATATTGCTTAAATTCATAAAGCTTTTGCCCTTTAACATTATATAGCTCAAATTTGACTTGCTTTGTGTTGCTGGTTGAATACTTGATATTGAGTTCTGATTGATTAAAACTGATAGGGTTAGGATAAACAGCAACAAGCATATCATGGGCAAGAGGCTTAACTACATCATCAATTGGCAGATTTAAATCACAAAGTATCCAAAGATCGTCATCAGGAAAGTAGCTAATATTTTGTGCATAATCTTTTGCAACTATACGATAATAAACTGCACTAAAGCTGTTAAGATGATTGCTTTGAAGCTGACATGACCACAAATTCTCCTCGTATTCACTCATATCCAAAGTAAATATTTCATCTGATCCTTCTCGACGATATTCAAATATTACCTCTGCAACAGCGGTGTTGTCAGTTACTTGAGCAGTAATTGTATAGGGCAATTGATAGCCATTAATTACTGTAACTGGTTCATGCTCGATAATTGGAGGCTCTGTATCATCACGAGAAATCACAAAATAATGAGGATCATGCTCTCCCATTATTGGGTTATTTGCTCTTTTATTACTTGCATCCACACTATGGATATAATAAAAAATTGTGTCTCCAATGGCAGGATATGGAATCTCAGCAAAATAAAGATCACCATCAAAATGACTCATATTTACACTGTTAAAGTCGCCTTGATTTGCTCTGAAAAACACTTTGGTAGAATCTGCAATAATGTCTGCACCACCATAAGAAATAATATCCGCCTCAATTGTATAAAAGTCTTGAGTCTCCTGCTCATATGCAAGTGGCATATGGGCAATATGCAACATTCTGCGATCTGCAATCTCATGAGTACGACAGTGGAGAGCATCTGTAGATTCCCAAGGATTATAAGTATTATTCAATACCCCATAAACTTTATAGCCTGGCATTGCATCACGATATGCCTGCAATGCAGATTCATCATATGGGCTATTCATAATAGGCACAAAAACACGATCGTTTAATATCAAAGAGTTAGAATACGGCTGGTCATTTGGAGTATAAACACGATATACCCTGAAAGGTCTATTGTATGAACTCATCTGGTTTGCCCAATATGTTGCCATTTGCTCAAGTGCATTATAACGCGGATGAGTGGATGCTACCTCTCTGATAATTATTTTATCAGGTGCTAAAAACTTGCCCCAACAGTCAATATGGTCGATATATGTATTATTTGGATCTTGCACTACATGATAGTCTTCAATTCCTAAAAACTCAAGCATTTGTTGATTTACTACTGTTTGATTATTACTATTTTCAGTATAGGCAATATGCGATGCAGCTGCAATACCAATACCGTCACTCATATAATTCCCGCCAGTCTGAACTATAGACATTGTATAGCAGTTTAAAGTGTCATATACAGCATAAATTGGTATAAATGCATCGTCTAAAGGGCGGGGTCGATTGTATGTAAAATCTATCACTGAAAGCTCGTTATTCGCATCAAAAGAATACCATGGACCAAAATCACGAGTCCAATATGAGTTTGTTGGTGCAAAAATAAATTTACATTTATCCATATCAACCTGTGCACTTGTATATGCAGAAATAGCCTGATTCTTTACAGTTTCGTTGCTAACAATAGTCAAAACTTCAATCTCTTCAGCTAAAAGCTTGATAAAATTTACTGAAAAACCTAATGGATACCTAACCAATACGGCTGTTGCAGGCTCAAACTCGGCAACTGGTCTCACTGGACCTGCAGGGGCAATCGATCTTTCTCTTCCATCCACCCATTCAGGCATAAGATCAAGCTCTTCTTCGCTCAGGTAATGAGTTAGTGGCAATAGGCTTAAAGATTCCATATATTCAGCATAAAGAGCCTTTATACTAAGTATACTCATCAACAAATAAAACATAATAATGATTTTAAAAGATTTTTTCATCTATCCTCCAATTGTGTACAAAAAAAACATAAAACTACTATGTGTCAAGAAATATATTACATTCAGTATAAAATAGAAGCTTTTCTTATGATGCAGTAAAAAACCATTCTTTTGCAAACATGAATCAATGCAGATACCCTAAAAACATAACTGTGATCTATGAAAACCATCTCGCAATATTCAAAGCATCCCGTTACCATCCCGTTACAATCCCGTTACTTTCCTCTTAATCCTCCAAAATAGCAAGGGGTGTATATTGGGAATATATCAACTTGAAACAGAGAAAAATAAGAGCCAAAATGCATGATTTATCACAAGAATTTACACAAGATCAGCTCATTTTTATCCGTTTGCTCACTTCATTTTTTCTTTAAAATTTAATAAAACAAAGACCAATAATTGCATAAAAAAATATGAGATTAGTTCTATTTGATTAATTAATTAGTAAATAATGAAAAAAAGCAAATAATGCGTTGACAAAGTATGGTATTTATAATTTCTTGACTATAAGAATAATAAAAATATATTAGGAGGAAAAATGTCAAATACTAATGTGGATCTTCAGATTAATTATGATAGCTTGTTAAAACAGGGTTTTGCCGTAATTGATGTCAGATACAAGGAATATGATGTTACTAATGAACTTTTTAAGCTCATAATTGTTAAAGTAGAGAGCGATCGAGATGATTTTTATCCGTCAATGATTAAGCATTATGTAGGCAAAGAAATCAAAGATCGCAATATTTACGATTTATGGACAAATATTCTCAAGCATAAGATCATCATGAGCAAACAACTCAACCGCGATGTGTATATCAAAGTAGCAGCTATGGACTATTTAGAAAATTCGGACAACTAATGCAACATACATTACTGCTAATCAAACCAAATGCCTGCAAGCTTAATCTGATAGGCAGAATTATTGACATGGTTGAACGTAACAGCTTTGTAGTAAAAGACATTAAAATGTTTTGGATGTCAGATACAACTGCATACAAATTTTATGAAATACATAAAGAAAAGCCCTTTTTTCATAATTTACTCGATTTTATGACATCTGGGAATACTGTGGCTGTGATTTTGGAAAAAGAAAATGCAGTTGATGATCTACGTCTATTGGTTGGCAACACAGACCCCAGCCAAGCAAATCCTGGTACAATTCGCTATTTATACGGCGAGTCTACTACTATCAACGCTGTGCACGCTTCAGATAGTGCAGATAATGCTCTTCGAGAAATAGAAATAATTTTTAATACAAATAAGGAGAATTAATGAAAATACTTGTTTTAAACTGTGGCAGCTCATCAATTAAATTTCAACTTCTAAACATGACTGATGAAAGCATATTGGCAGAAGGCATTGTCGAAAAAATTGGTGAAACAGACTCGTTATACACATACAAAAGCATACCTTTTACCAAGAAAAAAAGCCAAACAAAAATTGAGGACCATGCAAAAGGGCTTCAAATGATTATAGATAATTTATTGGACAAAGAAAATGGAGTGATAAAAGATGCCTCAGAAATAAAAGCCGTTGGGCACAGACTTGTACACGGTGGAGAATATTTCTCGGGCAGTGTTGTAATCACCAAAGATGTTGAAGATGTATTAGAAAAATGCGTTGTTCTTGCTCCATTACACAATCCAGCAAATATAAAAGGAATTGAAGCAGTACATAAAAACCTGCCCAATACAACTCAATGCGGTTGCTTTGATACAGCATTTCACCAAACTATACCTCCAAAAGCATACCTATATCCCTTATCTTTAGAGCTTTATAATAAGTACAAGATCCGCAAATATGGCTTTCATGGCACCTCACACCAATATGTGAGCTTGAAAGCAGCAGAATTTGTAAATAGAGACATAGCCGACCTCAAAATCATTACCTGTCACATTGGTAACGGTGCATCTGTAACTGCTATCGATGGAGGCAAATCAATTGATACATCAATGGGCTTTACACCGCTTGAAGGCTTGATGATGGGCACAAGATGCGGCGATTTGGATCCCGCTATTCCAATTTATATGAATAAAACATTAGGCTTGTCGATCAATGAAATTGATAATATCCTGAATAAAAAAAGCGGTATGCTCGGTTTGTCTCAAATTTCAAATGATATGCGTGAAATAGAAGATGAAGTAGTAAACAAAAAAGACCCACGAGCAATCCAAGCTCTCAGCGTATATGCATATCGTATTAGAAAATATATAGGTGCTTATTATGCCTCGCTCAATGGTTGTGATTTGCTTGTCTTTACTGGCGGTGTAGGTGAAAAAATGCCTATTTTAAGAGAAATGGTACTTGAAAACTTAGATGCCTTAGGTATTGAATTAGACCCTGATAAAAATCAAATTTTTAATGACGAAATCGTCGATATGAGTGCAAAAAATTCTAAAGTAAAGATATTGAAAGTTCCTACAAATGAAGAATTGATGATTGCACTTGAAACAAAAAGACTCATTGGAGATAAAAACTAATTGTGAATAGAGGGAAAGATGATATTTCATAAACTTTTTGGTGCCTTATCAAGTGATGTCGCAATAGACTTGGGCACAGCAAATACTCTCGTTTTTAAGCACGATTCGGGCATAATAATCAATGAGCCTTCTGTGGTGGCTCTCTCGACAAGCGGAAAGAAAATTATATCAATTGGAAAAGCTGCCAAAGAAATGCTCGGCAAAAGCCCTGATGAAGTTAAAGTGGTTAAACCTATGAAAGATGGTGTTATTGCAGATTTTCATGTTACAGAGCTTATGCTTAGAGACTTGATTTTAAGAACTCAACGTAAAAAATGGTTGGTAAAACCACGTGTAATTGTATGTGTGCCTTCTGGAATTACTGAAGTTGAAAAACGTGCAGTTAGAGACAGTGCTTTGCATGCTGGTGCACGAGAAGTACACCTCGTATCAGAGCCGATAGCAGCAGCAGTTGGTGCAGACTTACCCATACACAAACCGTTCGGAAATATGGTGATGGATATTGGAGGAGGTACCTCTGAAATAGCTGTTATCTCGCTATCCCATATAGTTATTCATAACTCAATCAGAATCGGTGGAGATAAGATGGATAGCGATATAGTTAATTATCTGCGTAAGAAAAATGATCTAAGTATAGGCATTCAAACAGCAGAAAAAATTAAAAAGACGATAGGTTCAGCTTTTCCTTTAAAAGAAGAACTTGAAATGGAAGTAAGAGGGCTCGATGTTCGCTCCGTATATCCTGTTTCAATCAAGATAAGCTCACATGAAATCAGAGAAGCATTGTCTGAAACCGTTACCAGTCTTATAGACGCAATCAAAAAATTATTTGAAAAAACACCACCCGAGCTTGCAGCTGATATCGCAGAAAGAGGAATTATCTTAACAGGAGGAGGAGCTCAATTAAAAGGGCTTGACGATAGAATTCGCGAAGCTGTAGATTTACCTGTTCATGTAGTGCCCGACCCATTAACATGTGTTGTAAAAGGAGTCGGAAAGATACTCGAGGATATAGATCAATATCGTGATGTGTTGATCAGTAAAACAACAGATTAAAACAGACGTGCAAACCAAAAATAGCCTCTTATTCTCATTTCTTATTTTTGGCTTAGTCTTATTTATGGGGAGTGTTGATAGCCGAATTAAAAAGGCTAAATTCTTTTCGAAGACAATACTCTCTCCTTTTATTTTGAGCATAAATAATTTTAATTCTTATGCCAAGATTAAACAATATAACAATGAATTGCAAATACAGCTGGCAAATCAATTTATCGAAAATGCTCATTTAAAAACTTTATTACAAAAAAACCAACTATACAAGTTTGAATACGCAACCAAAGACACAGCCTTCGTCTTAGCTGATGTAATTGGTATTACTGGCAATCTATCTTCTTTCAATATTATTGTAAATAAAGGTCAAAAACATGGTGTTGAAAACAACGATCCAGTCCTATCTTCAAAAGGTATTGTGGGAAAAGTCGTGCAATCATACTATGACTTTTCTGTCATCATGCCAATGACAAGCCCTGATTTTAAATTAGCAATTTTGGATAAAAATACAAATATTCAAGGAATCCTGGAAACAAGTGTGTCAGAACAAACTTATATTTCTTTTATAAGTGTTGGCTCTGCTATCAGTATCGGAGATACTATCGTAACATCAAATCTCTCTCAACTTTTTCCGCCTGGATACCCAGTTGGAACAATATCAAGCATAGAAGAATCACAAGACGCAATGTATATCAAAGGACGTATTACCCCCAAAACAGCATTCAATAACTTAGAAAGTGTATTTATATTAAAACCCGAGAAAAAGGAAGATTATGAAGCAATTATTAAATCCAATTATTAAAATAAATAATGACGAATACGAACGAATACCTGTAAAGACAAGAATCTTAAAACAAGGTGATAATATTATCGACTTAATCAAAGAATATGCTCTATCCCAGATGCTTACTGGAGATATTTTGGTAATTAGCGAAAGCCCACTCGCTATCACACAAGGAAGAGCAATTGCAACAAAAGATATAAAAATCGGCTTATTAGCAAAGATACTATGGCGCTTTGTTGGCAAAGTAAATTATGGCATAGGGCTTCGTGCTCCAACCAGCATGCAATGTGCAATAGATGAATGCGGTAGCTCAAGAATATTGTTCGCCGCTTTTATCGGTGGTATTACAAAACTTTTTGGTAGAAAAGGAGACTTCTATCGCGTTGCAGGCATGCAAGCTGCACTTATTGATGCCGCATCAACCACACCTGTACCTCCATATATGGACTGCGTAATCAAAGGTCCCCTATATCCAGAAAAAGTGGCTCAAAGTATAAAAAACTCTCTTGGCTTTGAAGCAGCTATCATGGACATCAACGACATTGGTGGTAGCTGGGTCATTGGAAACAGCGATGGCGTGCAAATTAGCTTGCTTGAAAAGATTATGAAAGACAATCCTCAGGGGCAAGGTGACGAACTTACCCCATTTTGCATAGTAAGAAAACTCGAAAGGTAAAATGTGATTCAAAAATGAGACTTCTTAAATGCATTATTATCTCTTTTATTGCTATTTATTTGCAAGTACTCTTTTTGTCAAAAATTAATATTCTGGGTGCAAGGCTTTATCTACCTCTGGCGTTGGTAATTTATTTTGCTATCAAACTGACATATTCAAAATGCCTTACTATGACCTTTTTAATCAGCCTTTTATGGGATATACTATACCCCCAACTGCTCGGACTAAACATTATTATCAACGTACTTATTTGCCATCTTGTATTTATCTATCATTCAAGCATTAATAAAGACAAGATAATCTCTGTGTTTTTCTCAGTTTTACTTATCAATATCTTATATTTTGTCGGCTATTGGCTCTATTATACAATCGCATTTCTAAATCACCATATTTTAATTATTAGCAGCTTGGTAAGTATTATTCTTAACACTACATTGCACGTAATTATATTATGTTTGCTTGTATTATCAGAAAGATTAAGAGTCAGCTTCCGTGAATCAGAAATCTAAAACAGTTCTTTTATATCGCATTATACTGGGAGCAATCTTTGTTGTGCTTGCCTATGCCTTATTTTCCCTACAAATTGTTAAAGGCAGTCAATACAAAGAAATTGCCGAACGAAATTATGTGCGTATTAAAAGCTTAGAAGCTGCAAGAGGTGTGATTTATGACGAAAAGCTCAACCCAATAGCTGTAAATAACCCATCAATAAACCTATATTACAAGCCTTTTCTGATCAAAGATAAAGAAAAAATGGCTGACTTTGTCTCTGCTTACTTACCAATTAGTAAAGAAACTATTTTAAAAAGCATCTATGACAACAGATATTCAACATTCAATGAAGTGATTTTGTGTGAAAACATTGATTATGCTGTCATGGCTGCAATATCTGAAAACCTAAATTATTACCCAGAGCTTTTTTTTAAAGTTGAGACAATACGCTCATATATAATTAACAACCACTTTACAGGATATGTAGGCAGAATCAATGAAAAAGAATATAATACTTACAAAGATGACGGATACAAAATTAATAGCTTGATTGGCAAATCTGGAATTGAAAGATACTATGAAAGAATACTACGTGGTAATGCTGGATACGAAATCATACAAGTAGACGCATATGGACGTAACTTAAAAATATTCAAAGACAATTTAAGTAAAAAACCAGAAAACGGCTTGCATATCGTCCTCAATATTAACTTAGATTTGCAAAAGTATGTCAACAGCTTATTTCCAGAAAAAACTGCAGGTGCAATAGTTGTCATAAACCCAAAAACAGGAGGCGTTTTAGCATACAGTAGCTTCCCTGAATACGACCAAAACTTGTTTACAGCACCAATTAGCAATGAACAATGGAGTTGCTTAATAGACGACCCGCAAAAACCTATGCTCGATAGAGTTATTAACGGCTCTTACCCACCTGGTTCAACTTTTAAAACTGTAACTGGTTCTTTTGGATTAGAAAAAGAATATGTAAATCCTCAAACTCTATTAGCCTCATGCATTGGAGGATTACAGATAGGCAATAGGTTTTTTAAATGCTGGACATCATATGGGCACGGAAGACTGAGCTTTATTGATGCGATAAAAGTTTCATGTGACGTATATTTCTACGATTTATCTAAGAATTTTAAATTAAATGAGTTTGCAGAATTTGTACGCAAAAATCATCTTATAGAAAGAACTGGTATTGACTTGCCATACGAGAAAAAAGGGTTCTTTCCAAACAACGAGTGGTATACAAAAAGATTAGGCAAAAACTTTGGCTCGCAAGGATTAAAAGCAAATCTCGCTATAGGACAAGGAGAAGTACTCACCACACCAATTCAGCTCTGTGCATATTATGCCGCAATAGCAAATGATGGAATATGGAAAAAACCCCACCTTTTAAAAAAGGCAATTGGAGATAGAACATTGCTCTATGAAGAACTCGAAGAAAACATTAATAAAACTTTACCCATATCAGAGAAAAACCTTAAACTAATACAAGAAGGACTGTGGCAAGCTGTAAATGGCAAAAACTCTACTGGAGGAGGGGCAAGAGTCAATGGCGTAAAAGTATATGGCAAAACTGGTTCTGCTGAAAATGCACACGGAGATGACACTCACGCATGGTTTGCTTGCTATGCTACATGGGACGAACCAGAGCTCGCTATAGTTGTCTTTTTGGAAAATGCAGGGCATGGCGGCAGTATGGCGGCACCAATCGCTGGTAAAATCATCAGTTATTATAATAAAAATGTGAGAGAACAATAAATGAAAAATATCTTTGGTAGAAACTTTGACTGGCATCTCTTTTCTATTTGGATTATACTTGCTGTCTTTGGAATTATCGCTATAACAACTGCATCGGCTGCCAAAATTGGTGACGAAATTCATCTGAAAAACTACTATTGGAAACAAATAATCTGGCTTATGATCAGCATCATTGCTTTTATTATTGTATTAAAAATACCTTTGCCTATACTTGATATGCTTATTTACCCATTATATTTAGCTACTATTATACTATTGATTATCGTTTTGTTTATGCCGCCTGTCAACAACTCACGTAGCTGGCTATTTTTGGGAGGTGTTAGTTTTCAACCATCTGAACTTGCAAAAATGATGATGATTCTTTTGGTCTCTAAACTCATTGCAAAAGATTATTTAAATGAATTAAAAATGCTCTACAAGGCTTTATCTGTCGTTATCATACCAGTCTTTCTGATCTTACTTGAGCCTGATTTTGGTACAACTATCATCTTCTGGGGAAGTCTCGCATTTATGCTCATCCAAGCGGGATTCCCTGCAAGTTATTTAGTAATTATTGTTAGCCCATTAATTGGACTAATTTTTTCTTTCAATTGGATACTTTTTGTTATTGCCTCGCTTATTCTTATTTATTACTATTATCGCGAGAGTTTAAGCTGGGTGCTTATAGCATTTTCGACCGTATTTAATACATTCATATTCATCCTAACACCTGTCTTTTGGAATACTCTTAAAGCCTATCAACAAAACAGAATTATTACTTTTTTTAACCCCATGCATGACCCGCTGGGAGCTGGTTACCAAGTAATACAAGCAAAAATTGCTATAGGCTCAGGGCAAGTCTTTGGTAAAGGATTTTTGCAAGGCAGTCAAAAAAATATGAACTTTTTGCCAGAACATCATACTGACTTTATTTTCTCTGTTATTGGCGAAGAATTCGGTTTTATTGGTACTTTTTTATTGATCGTGGTATTTTTTGTGTTCTTCAATAGAATCATTTACCTCATCAAAGTTGTCAGCAAAAAAGAATACAAAATAGCCATATCTGGCATCTTTGCCTATTTATTATTACAAACATTTATTAATATTGGAATGAATCTTGGAGTATTACCAACTACTGGTGTGCCTCTGCCATTTATTAGCTACGGAGGCTCAAATCTCTTAATCAACTCATTTGCAGTCGCAATAATACTAAAATACTCCGAATATAGAGACATATAACAGATTTACTGGAGGCTAAAAATCATGAAAAATCTATTCGTTGAAAAAATGAAAAAAGAAGGATTGAGCGATATAGTAATCAATACTTTTGTAAATTACTACAATAAACTAATTAATGGAGAAACTGGAAAACTGAGCAAAAATGATATAACAAAACCCGATGCTGACAAGATTATCGATTATAATCAGCTAAAATCATTAGAGCAAAATAATCTCGATAAACTGGCAATTATCAAGCTGAATGGCGGATTGGGCACCAGTATGGGGCTAAAAAAAGCAAAATCTCTACTACCTGTGAAAAATAATCTCAGCTTTTTGGATATTATAACAAAGCAGGTGCTGTTTTTAAGAGATAAAACAAAAAGTAAAATGCCTATCATATTTATGAATAGCTTTAATACTCAAAAAGATACTCTCGATGTTCTGGATAAATACCCTGAGATCAAAAATCAAGCTTGCCCATTGAGCTTTGTACAAAACAAATTTCCAAAGATTATAAAAAGAGATTTCTCGCCTCTGAATAATAAAGATGATTCTCTAAATTGGAATCCACCAGGACATGGAGACATATTTTCCTGCCTTGCCCAAGAAAACTTGATAGACACTCTTTTGGACAATAAAATCGAGTATATTTTTGTTTCAAACTCAGATAATTTAGGTGCTATTGCCGATACTAAAATATTGGATTATATGATAGAAAGCAAAACTCCTTTCCTTATGGAAGTATGCAAAAGAACAGAAATGGATAAAAAAGGCGGACACCTTGCCCAAACAAAGTCTGGTCGCCTAATCTTGAGAGAATCTGCACAATGCCCTGATAATGAAACAGATGAATTTCAAAATATTCAAATATATAATTACTTTAATACAAACAATCTCTGGATCGAACTCAAAGCCCTAAAAGAAATAATGGATAAACATGACAATATTATCGAACTACCTTTGATTGTTAATCCAAAAACTGTTGAAGGCATAGATGTGATACAATTAGAAACCGCTATGGGTGCAGCAATTAGTATTTTTGACAACGCAAAAGCGATTTTAGTCAATCGAGACCGTTTTACACCTGTCAAGAAAACACAAGATTTGGTGTTGATCTGGTCTGATATTTATGAATTAAAAGAAGATTTCACACTCAATAAGCTTAGTCAAATAGATCATATTCTTGATTTAGATTCCACCTATTATGGTGAGATTGACCAAACTCAAAAGCGCTTTGCAGAAGGCATTCCATCTCTCAAAGAATGCCCAAGTCTAACTATAAAAGGAGATATCAGTTTTGGCAAAAACACTATATTTAAAGGACAAATCAACCTGCAAGCATTCGAACCAACCAAGCTCGCTAATATTAAAATTGAAAATTAGTAAAAAAAGCTTGCATTAAAAATGATAAAAATATTTCTTGAATATATAGAGCTTTAAATAAAAAATAAATAAAGATAATATTTGGAGGCAAAATGAAAAAGAGTCTATTACTCGTCATATTAAGCATACTGATAATATTGCCAATACTCGCACAAGATAAGCTGGTTATTATTGGTGTTGATGCTGAAGACAGCGAAAGCAGGTATATAAAAACTATTCTCGAAAAAAGAGACATTGATGCAGCATTCAAAAATAACGAATTCTTGCAAATGGTACCTTTGAAAGAAAGTGCTAAAGCACTTAAAGATAGTGGTTATAAAGGTGCAATAAAAGAAATCGACATTGATACTGTAAAAGAAATTGCAAATGCTGTCAATGCAGAATTCGCTACTTGGATGTGGATTATGAAAGAAAGTCAAACTTCTTTTTATATTACTGGCAAAACATTAAGTCTGAGAACAGATGACATGATTAACTATAGCTTCACTGTTACAAAAAATAAAGATGTCAGAGCAAAAGCTATTGAAGATAACTTGGTCCAAAAAAATAGCGATTTTGCTAAAAGTGAAATTGGAAAAATGTTTAATATCGCTGAACAAAACTTTAATGCAAAGAAATACAAAGAAGCAGAAGAAAATTTCTTGAGACTAAAAAATATCGATAAAGACAACCCTGTTGTATATTACTATCTCGGCATGATTCGCTATCAAAACAATGATTTCCCTCAAGCTGTTACATATTTTGAACAATCACTCGAATTTGAACCTGATAATGAAAACTGCCTAAGATTTTTGAGTGAAACTTACAAAAAACAAGGAAACTTAGATAAGTCTATTGAAGTGCTTTCAATAGTCGCAAATACAAGCAATGATCCTATGCTCTGGCTCGCTATCGCACAAATGCATAGTGATAAAAACAATATTGAAGAAGCTAAAGAAGCTTTGGAAAATGGACTCAGAATAGAGCCTGATAATGAAAGAATTCATATGTTTTACGCTACTTTTGCTTATGACAACAAAGATTACGAAAAGGCAATACCACACCTTGAATTCGTTACAAATATATACCCAGACAGCGAAGAAATGGGAAGAAAGCTTGCTATTAGTTATCAAAGAACTGGCAGATTAGAAGAAGCAATAGAAAACTATAAAGCCCTGATAGCAAGAGATAATCAAAACACCAGAGCATACCTCAATCTCGGTGCCGCATATCGTGCTATTTCGTATGAAAGAGATGCAGATAAATACAATAGACTCGCATTGGAAACTTATCAAAAACTGGAAAAACTCATGCCAGAAAGCGGTAATGTTGATGTGAGTCTCGCTGACATTTATCTCAATATGAAAAATTATAATCAGTCTGAAAAATATGCAAATATCGCTATCTCCAAAGATAGTGGTATCTACGAAGCATACATGATTTTAGCTGATATCAATCAAAAAAGAGGCTTCCTCAAACAAGCTGAATTTGTGGACTTACAAAAGAAAACTGATAGTGGAGATCTTTATGGAAAACAACTCGATGACACTATTGCACAGAGAGACAAAATCAAAGCTGAAGCAAATAAATTCTTTGTCAAAGCTGATGAATTGTTTAAAGTTGCAAAAGAAAAAACTGATAATCCATCAACTATCTCTGACATCAATCATAGAATCCAAAACAATAAACAATATATCGATCTAACCAAAAAAGACTTCTTTAATTAATTTATACGACATGGGTAGCCACACTGGCTGCCCATGTTTATAAATCAAGCTGTAAAGATCTATAATACAGCTGATAAAGACATCTAAAACAATCTTTTATGTTTGGGAAAGATTGATTTTTACTCAGTCATTCTTTCACTTTTTTACTAATAATCAATTAAACTGAGGAGTAAATAATGCTAAAAGTAGGCGTAGTTGGTGTTGGACATTTGGGCAGGCATCATGCAAGGATATTTTCTCAGATTCCTGATTGCAAGCTAATAGGAGTCTATGATAAAATTCAAGAACGTGCTGATGAAATTGCAAAAACTTATAATGTAAAGGCTTTTCAAAGCTACGAAGAAATGCTCTCAACTGTCGATGCTGTGGATATCGCTGCGACAACGACATATCACTACGATCTTGCAAAGCCTGCACTGGAAAAAGGCTGTCATGTTTTTTTGGAAAAACCTATAACTTCCGAACTAAAGCAAGCTGAAGAGCTAATTCAAATTGCAAAAGAAAAAGATCTATTTATCCAAGTAGGTCATATAGAACGCTTTAACCCCGTCATCCTAAAAGTTGACAATGATATCAACGACCCAATGTTTATCGAATCTCATAGACTTGCACCATTCAACCCACGCGGCAGCGACGTACCTGTGGTGCTCGACTTGATGATACACGATATTGATCTGATTCTCTCTTTTATTAAGAGCAATATCTCCAATATCAGTGCCTCAGGAATTGGCGTTCTTACCCCAAGTATTGATATAGCAAATGCTCGCTTAGAGTTTGAAAATGGTGCAGTTGCAAATGTTACTGCAAGCCGTATCTCTATGAAACGCGAAAGAAAAATCAGGTTTTTCCAAAAAGATGCCTATATCTCACTTGATTTTCAAGAAAAGAATATCTCTATCTTAAGAAAATCAAAAGATATCAATAAAATACTGCCACAAATTCTCATGGGAAATACAAATTTTGACCCACAAGACCTCGTGGATATTACTGAAATGAATGCGGACGATTATCAAAAAGATGCTCTGACTATGGAGCTCGAATCTTTTGTAAAAGCTATTAATAACAAACAAATACCTGTTGTCGATGGTGAAGCAGGTGCAAAAGCATTAGCTGTAGCAATGAAAATTGTCGAAATAATTAAATCAAAAACAAAAACAATATAGGAGAAAATATGGAATATATATTTATAAGAGATATTGCTAAATACGAAGACCAAGAAATTTGCCTCAAAGGATGGGTAAGAAACACACGCCACTCAGGAAAACTCGTGTTTATTATCGTGCGCGATGGATCTGGAGAAATTCAAGCTGTTGCTTTTCAACCTGATCTGGGCGAACAAATGTTTGAAATGGCAAAAAGCCTATCCCTCGAATCATCTGTGATCATCAAAGGTAAACCCAAAAAACACCCCAAAAAAGAAAATGTGTACGAATTATCTGTTACAAGTATCGAGCCTATACAAATCGCACAAGACTATCCTATCTCCAAAAAAGAACATGGTCCTGATTTCTTACTTGCAAACAGACACCTCTGGTTACGATCACCAAAGCAGTGGGCTATTATGAAAATCAGACACACAATATATCATGCTATATCTGAATATCTAAACCAAAATAACTTCTATCGCTTTGACTCTCCTATTCTTACACCAAATGCCTGCGAAGGTACTACCACTCTCTTTGAAGTACCATATTTTGATGAAGGAACTGCTTACTTATCACAATCTGGTCAGCTTTATCTCGAAACTGGTATCATGAGTCTTGGCAGAGTATATGACTTCGGTCCTGTGTTCAGAGCTGAAAAATCTAAAACTCGTAAACACCTCACCGAGTTCTGGATGATGGATGCTGAAGCTGCATTTGTTGAACACGATGAAAACCTCCAAATTCAAGAAGAACTTATTAGATACATCATCAAAACAGTCTTAGAAAGAAATCACGACGACTTAGTAATCCTTGAAAGAGATATAGAAAAATTAAGAAAAGCAGATGCACCCTTCAAAAAAATGACTCACCGAGAGGCTGTCGAATTCTTGCGCTCAAAAGGCTCAGAAATTGACTATGAAAGCGACTTGGGTGCTCAAGATGAAGTTATGCTCACTGAAAACTCTGACGTGCCTGTGTTCGTCGAAAAATGGCCTCAGGGTATAAAAGCATTTTATATGAAAAGAGACCCAGAAAATGAAAACTACGTGCTCGGCGCAGACCTGATTGCACCAGAAGGATATGGTGAAATCATCGGTGGCTCACAAAGAGAAGATGATTATGAACTGCTAAAATCTCGCATGGAACAAGATAAAATGGACTTGCAAGAGTATCAATGGTACCTTGATTTGAGAAAATATGGCTCTGTACCTCACAGCGGCTTTGGAATTGGCTTAGAACGCATGATCTCATGGGTTACTGGCATCAAACATATTCGTGAAACTATCCCCTTCCCTCGAATGCTTTATCGAATCTACCCATAATTTTATATGAAAACTGTGAGTTGTGGCAAGTGTTTGGCAATACAAAAGAAAGCTAAACACCTGCCATTTTTTAATTTAAAGCATATTAATAAGAATTTGACGATGACAATTAAAACACACTATGCTTCTGTAAAGAGATCAAGAAGAGTGTTTGCTCACAATTCACTAAAAAAACACACCCCTCTATATATATACGCAGGACAAAATGGGGGTTTCGAAAAACTAAATTTCATTCACTTTGCAAACAGCGTTACAGAGCGGGTTTGGAGACGATTATTTTTTACAATTGCAAACCCTTAAACTAAACTCAAAGAACAAATAAAAAATTATGCAAAACAAGATTTCTATTGCTGTCGGTCAACTGGTTAAATACGTCTATCAAGAGGGTAGCTTTTCCACATCTATGCAAAGTAAAGTGCAAAGAATGCGTGGAATTGTAGGGCATCAAGTCGTACAAAACAGCAGAGGTGAAAACTATCAATCAGAAATAACAATAAAATATCAACACCTTTTAGACTCTTATGAAATCGAGATAAATGGCAGAATTGATGGCATCTTCAAAAATAAAGACCAGATAATTCTCGAAGAAATTAAAACTATCAGCGACTTCAAATCTGGCGATCCAGAATTTGAATACATCTTTTTCCCATGCTTATCTGAATACAAAGACGCATTGCCTCTATTGCAAGGGAAAAATGCAATGCACTGGGCACAAGCTCTAATATACGCATATATCTGGTGCAAACAACAAAGCCTATCACATCTACGCATTCAGCTCACTTATTTTCACAATATAAAAAACAAAGAATATCCTTTCTTTGCAGATTTCTCAATAACTTGGTTAGAAACTTTCTTCAATTATACTATTGGCCAGTGGCTCGACTGGGCAGTAAGCATCAATAATCGCATCAATCAGCGTAATAAAAGTATCAACAATCTACAATTTCCCTTCGAATTTCGTAAAGAACAACGCAAAATGGCTGTAGCTGTTTATAAAGCAATCGAGCAAAAACAAATACTATATGCTCGTGCCCCCACAGGTACAGGCAAAACAATGGCAAGCCTCTATCCCTCTATCAAAGCTATGGGTGAAAATAAAATTGACAAAGTATTCTATTTGACGGCAAAAACAGTTGGCAGAACTGTTGCTATCAGTGCTATACAAATGCTAAATAAGAATGGAGCAAAGCTCAAATATCTTGTTTTAACAGCAAAAGAAAAAGTTTGCATGCAAGAATTTCCACTTTGCGAGCCAAGCTTTTGCGAATATGCCTATAATTTCTTTGGCAAACTAAAAGCTGCTTTATACGATATCATCACCTATGATGAATGGAACTCAAACCTTATCCAAGAAATAGCTGAAAGGCACAGGATCTGCCCATTTGAGCTGGCTCTCACTCTCACAGAATATGCTGACGTCGTAATCTGCGATTATAACTATGTCTTTGACCCAAGAATCATGATTAGAAGACTATTTGATGAAGTAACAGAAAAATATTGCTTTCTTATTGATGAGGCACACAATATGCCAGACAGAGCACGCTCAATGTATTCTGGAGATCTCACTCTCGAACTTCTGAATTCACCTTTATCTTACTTTCAAGACAAAAGCTCAAAGCTTGCAGATGAGGTTTTATTACTGCGAAATAATGTTCAATCATTAATCAACTCTTTCGAACAAAAGGAAATACTACTACAAGAATTACCAGTAAATATTATCAAATCAATCAACCTAATAATTGATTTATTGCCTGACCAAATATTTATTTTGCCTCCATCAAAGATAAAATACAATCTCATTGTCTATTATTTCCAGCTATATTTTTATATGGATGCACTTGCCAGATATGGAGACAATTACAGAACTATTATCCTAAAAGACAATCAAGCCTCAAATCTCAAGCTCTATTGCCTTAACGCCTCCCAATATATCAATCAATGCATGGCGAATGCTGTTGCTGTTGCCATTTTCTCTGCCACTTTAGTGCCTATAGACTATTATGAGGATATGATCTCATTCCAAAATATCAGAAATACAAACATAAGCTTAAAATCCCCCTTTAAAAAATCAAATTGTGCTGTTGCAATATATACCTCATTAACCAGTGAATATAAAATGCGTAAAGACCAAACATACCAAGACATAGCAGATTTGATCATAGATATAACTTGTAAAAAAGCTGGCAATTATATAGTCTATTTCCCCTCATTTACTTATATGGAAAGTGTAATGAGAAAGATCAAAGTCAGCGGTTCAAATACCCGCATTATCAATCAAGAAAAAAATATGAGTGAAGAAAATAGAAATGCTTTTCTCAATAATTTCCAAGAAAATAACTCATTTACGCTTATCGCAATGGCTATCTTGGGAGGTATATTTTCGGAAGGCATTGATTTAGTTGGAGATAAATTGATCGGCACTATGATTGTCGGGGTTGGATTACCTTTTTTAAATTTAGAAAGAGATCTATTAAAAAGCTATTATAGAAAACAAAACATTAATGGATTTAATTATGCCTATAGATATCCAGCATTTAACAGAGTTTTACAAGCTGGTGGAAGAATTATCAGAACTGAATCTGATAAAGGAATAATTATTTTAATAGATCACAGATTTATGAACAATGATTATAAAGCACTGTTTCCAGAGGAATGGAGTCATGTTAGACATTACTCGACCAGTCTAAATTTGCTAAAACACATTGACAAATTTTGGAATTATTAAAAAATATAAAAAAAAGCTTGCCATATTTTCTTGTTTATGTTAAAAGACTTAAGAGGACAAAAAATAAATAATAGAAGGGTAAATATGAATCAAAAGAAAATGACTTTTTATGAACTTAAACAAGCAATTCACTCCTCTGAGCTTGCTTCAATTAAAACAGTGCTTTTGGAGCTGATCAGACTGATTAATGATCCATCTGCTTCTGCAAAACAGCTAAAAGACTTAGTTGAAGTAGATCCTCCTCTGTCCTCAAGAATATTACGCCTTGCAAATTCTGCATACTATGGAATGGCAAGAAGAATCACTGATATACAAGAAGCAATTATTTGGATTGGCTTCGACACTGTTAAACAAATTAGTATCAGTATGAAAGCACTTGAATTATTTTTAGGAAATGAATTAGACATTTTCTTCAGCCGCGACAAACTATGGCGATTCAGTGTCGCCTCTGCACTGACGAGCAAGCTCATATATAGACGCGAATTTAAAGAGCTTGGTAACGATATATACTCAATTGCTCTATTACATAATATAGGACATATCATGATAGAACAATTCATCCCTGATGACTTTCGAAAAAACTTGATGTCATATAGATCTGGAGTCAAAAACCTTATTGAAATTGAACAAAATATTTTGGGTTTTGACCATGCAATATTAGCTTCTGAGCTAATGAAAGAATGGGATTTTCATGAAAATATTTACCTCTCCATTAGATTTCACCACCAACCACAATTGGCTCCAGCTCATGTACGACGCGAAGCGACTATCTTATACATAGTTGACCAGCTTTGTACAAGATATGATTTTGGCTTTTCTGACATCAAAAACTCCAATAAATTTGCCTTTACCTCAGCTATCGATGCTTATAACTTGCAAGAAATAGCTCTGGATAATATAATGACAACAGTTAAAAAAGATATGAGAAAAATGGAACAATTGGGCTGGTTTTAAAATGGTTCAGGAATTATTAGAAAAAAATAACGCCAGATTAAACATAAATGATAATCAAGACCAAGAACAGGAAATTACAATTTTATCAACAAAACTCAGACAACTTGAAAATGAATTAAAAATTTTGGAACAAGAAAATGAGCTCACAAACAAAAGATTTCTGGATATAGTGAGCAATCTCGAACATAAGGTAAAAGAAAAAAACCAACAGCTATACCTATCGCAAAGCCTTATTACTGAAAAGAATAAAGAGCTAAACTTGATGCTAAATAATGCCCCAGCATTAATCTATTACAAAGATGCAGAGCTCGCATACATACAGGTTAATCAAAAATTTCTTAGCTTTTTCAACCTTGCACCAAGCTCTATTCTGGGCAAAAAAAACAATGAGATTATTACAGATATCGATCTATTTAGTGAATCATACGATATCATTACTCTAAACTCCAAAAAACCATCAAATAATATAATCGAAACTTTTAAATATGAGGGCAATAAATACTATTTCTCTGTCGATAGAATACCCATAATCGACTCGGATAATACCGCCAGAGGTATTGTTTGCTTTGCTCAAAATATTTCTGAAAAAATATCCTTTGAACAAGAAAAAAGCAAGTTTGAAGAGCAATTAAGACAAAATCAAAAAATCGAGGCATTGGGCACTCTGGCAAGTGGTATCGCACACGACTTTAACAATATTCTATCTGCGATAAATGGCTATGCTGAAATGGCTGCTCATGTTGAAACAAGCCCTGAAAACATCACAAAATACATCGATGCTATTTTAAAAGCAGGATTGCGAGCAAAAGAGCTTACCAGACAAATCCTGTCTTTTAGCAGAAAAAAAGAAACTAAATTTTCTCCCATTAATGTCATTGATATTATTGAAGATGTAAAAAAACTTGTTAGACCATCTTTGCCGTCAAGTATTAATCTCGAATTTATCAAAAAAACCGACCAAGCAATTATTTTTGCCGATGCAACTCAGATTCACCAAGTCTTTATGAATCTATGCACAAACGCATTTCAAGCAATAAAATCAAGTAAAGGGAAAATTACGATAATTATTGATAAACAAAAGCTTGAAGATGATAACCCGCTTCAATTAGAAGCTGGAGACTATCAAGTAATCCAAATAATGGATGATGGTGAAGGAATACAAGAATCAAAGCTCAAACAAATATTCGAACCATACTATACAAGTAAAAAATGTAATGAAGGAACTGGACTTGGGCTATCCATTGTCAGCAGCATAGTCAGAACTCATAAAGGCGAAATAACTGTTAAAAGCAAGCTTGGCGAAGGTACTACTTTTACCACATACTTACCCACACTCGATAGCTTACAAACTGATTCATCAGAAAAAAATCTAAAGTATATAAATGGATGTGAAACCATATTGGTCATCGATGATGAAGAGTCCGTTGTTGCCCTGATGGATGAGTTTTTAAGCTATCTTGGTTATAATGTGATAGCACATTCTGACAGTGTCGAAGCTATGAATATTTTTGAAAAACAGCCTGACAGATTTCAAGCTGTAATTACTGACATGACAATGCCGAAGATTACTGGGCTTGAAGTCGTAGAAAAAGTTAGAAGTATCAATGAAAATGTGCCAATAATTCTCGCCTCAGGATATTTTGATACAATGGAAGAAGAAATGATTTCAGGTATCAAAAACCTAAAATTTATCAAAAAACCCTACGAGCTAAGCAGCCTCTCGCACACTCTCTATGATATGATCAAAAACCAAAACGTACTTACTAATTTTTAACTTGTACAAACAAAACCCCATAGATACAAGTTTTCAACTTGTGCCCCACAAAAGCAAACATATACACACGAAAATTGGGAGCACCCCATTGAGTATGTCTGAGCCTCTAATAAGCAAATTTTGAGATTCTCTTGTTTTTTTCAAGTGAAACACACTTTCAGGGTCGCCCTCTGTATATAAGTTATTTGCTATTGATTTGGCAATGTAAATTAGCTTTTTATACTGCGAATATAATCTTGTGTTGAGACATAATAATAGAGATTCTTTCATCAGCTTTTTAAGGCTATTAAATTGCATAAATACGATATAGATCAAGTCTCTTGTCATATCTTCGATTTCGATCTTATATCGCCTTTGCAAACGATAGACAAAAGAAATAAATATGCTAAATCCAGAGACGCCTTGTGCCCTTTTCTGTTGGGTACTTATTTTGTATGCTTTTGCGTATTCAGCAAATAAAGACTTGATATTAAAAGTCATTTCGCCCCACAAAGCACATAAATATGGTTGCTTATTTCTGATTTTTATGTTTTGAGCTAAGATGCTTCGTTTCACTTGTTTACGTAAGATTACGACGTTATTGTCTGCATAATATGCGAGAATGTAATTGTCCAGCCTCTTTGGAAATTTGTGATTCACTGTTAAAAATCCTTTCATTGTTCCTCCATTTTTATTATAATTATCGATGCACCTCTACTATAATACGCAGGACAAAATGGGGGTTTTGGAAAACTAAATTTCGTTCATTTTGCAAATAGCTTCACAGAGCGGGTTTGAAGGCGTTTTTTTTAACAGCGAACTACAACGAACTTTAACGAACTTTTTTTTAACAGCTAACTACAACGAACTTTAACGAACTTTTTTTTACAGCTAACTACAACGAACTTGAACGAACTTTTTTAATTAACCACAGAGAAACACAGAGAGCCACAGAGATTTGCCGATTAGCAGACAGCATATAGACTTTACAAACTTTACCTACTGGCAGACTATACACTTTTAATTAACCACAAAGGGCACAAAGATCACGAAGGACACAAAGAAATTTTTTAACAGCGAACTTTAACGAACTTTTTTAACAGCGAACTACAGCGAACTTTAACGAACTTTAACGAACTTTTTGCTCCTCTGTCGCAGTTGTTTTTTTGTGTTTAGCCACGAAAGTCACGAATTAAACACTTCTCCATTGAGACTACCTATACACTTCCCCTTCACTCCCCCAACACTCCCCCTGCTTTCTTGGAGAAGTAGTAGGAGTGTAGTAGGAGTGCAAGGGGAATGTAAAGGGAATTCAGCATGTTTTTAGGGCAAAATATGGTGTTTTTAGTAATATTTTGATAAGTTTTTACGATTTTATCATGTTTCGTCTCAAT